>Ga0209640_10004249_pt1 | contig 12591 bp, 12 predicted proteins | sample RifCSP10_1_FD_184018 | JGI IMG/M metagenome (GOLD analysis project Ga0209640, IMG submission 184018) | Soil microbial communities from Rifle, Colorado - Rifle CSP2_sed 10_1 (SPAdes) (version 2) | ecosystem: Environmental > Terrestrial > Deep subsurface > Rock core/Sediment | place: Rifle... | reverse complement strand
CGCGGGCGGTCACGGTCTGCGCGCGCGCGCCGTGCGCGCAGAGCACGAGCGCCGCCACCACACCGCCGAGCACGGCGGGGAACACGATCGGTGCATGTCCGAAGATCATCGCAAATACGAACCCCAGAAAGACCGCATGGAGGACCGCGTCGTAGGTCGGGCCTGCGACCACGGCCCCGAACGCTAGCAGCAGAATACCGCCGGTGGCGAGCCACCCGTATCCGGACAACAGACAGACCGCGGTGAAACGGGGCAGCCCCTCCTGCCGGATCGTACGTCGTGCGACATCGTAGCGCCCGAGCCAGATCGCCAAGAGGATGCTGACGGACGAAATCGTTGCCAGGCGAGAGCTCGTCTTCCACACGGACATCCGGAGCCCACGCAAGGTCTTTGGCTGGATGCTCCGCTTCATCGCCCCCGGAGCATCCCCGGCGCAGCGAGCGTCGCGATTGGTGGAGTTCGCGACCCGAGGGACGGACGTCTTTCGGGAAGGGTTCCAGAACACGTGCGACGTGGCTCGGGATCTAGCGGCGCGATTGGGCATGCCCGAAGACGTGCAGCGCGCGCTTCTCTCCGTTTTCGAGCAATGGGATGGCGGTGGTTTCCCACGCGGACTCCAGGGCCAAAACATCCCGCTGGCCTGCCGTGTCGTGTACCTGGCCGCCTTCTTCGAGGTGTTCCACGCCAGCGGTGGCCGGGACGCGGCCGTCGAACTGACGCAACGCGGTCGCGACCGGGCTTTCGATCCGGAGGTCGTGGACGCGTTGCTTGCAATGACTAGCGAGACGGCTTTCTGGGAAACCCTCGAGAGTGATGAAGGGCTCTGGCCGACCGTCATGGGCGCCGAACCCGAGAACCGCCTGCGCTGGATTAGCGAGGACCAGTTCACCGATGCCGCGGTGGCGCTCGCCGACTTTGCCGACATGAAGTCAGCGTACAGCCTGGGCCATTCGCGGAGAGTTGCCACTACCGCCGAAACAATGGCGCGGCACCTCGGACTATCTGCGGAAGACCTCCTTGACGTGCGCCGCGCAGCGCTAACCCACGATCTCGGGCTCGTCGCCGTTCCTTCTTTCGTGCTGGACAAGCCACAAGGCAAGCTCACCCGTGCCGAGCGGGAGCAGGTGCGCCTCCATCCCTATCACGGGGAGCGCATTCTCAGTAACGTGCCTGCGCTGCGCAGGGCAGCGGAGCTGGTCGGAGCCCACCACGAACGCGTGGACGGTCAGGGATTCCACCGCGGTCTCAAGGACCGTCAGATCCCCGTTGGGTCGCAGGTCATCGCAGTTAGTGATCGCTTTGACGAACTCACGCACGATGCTCCGGACCGGTCCGCTCTTTCCCCCGAAGAGGCCGTGAGGGTCATGGAACAGGAGCGCGGCAGCGCTTTCTCCGTCGCCGTGTTCGAGCCTCTGGGAGCAGAGTTGGGGTTTGCGCTAGGCGCTGCGCCGCCGGCCCGACGGGAGTGGCCTAGAGGCCTCACCGATCGCGAAGTCGAGGTACTTCAACTGGCAGCTCGTGGCATGAGCAGACGAGAGACGGCGCAGAAACTGTATGTGAGCGAAAGCACAGTACGCACGCACTTGGAGCACATTTACGCGAAGATCGGTGTTTCCAGTCGGGCAGCAGCTACGCTCTTCGCCGTCGAGCACGACTTGCTCAACTGAGCGGACGCGACCACTGCCGGCGCCGGCCTCACCGAGGGTGGTTGGGCCCAGTGGAGGACCGAGGGCAGGCCCTTCGAATAACCCGGGGTCTGCCCCAATGGCTCGCGCCCGCGCGTCGCCAGGGCCCTAGATTCAACTGGTGCTATACTGGCGCTGCACTTGATGGGTCCCGCCGCACCAACAGTAGCCGCGGACTTCGAAATCGTTATCGGCCTCGAAGTACACGCCCAGCTAACGACAACATCGAAGATGTTCTGCCGCTGCAGCACTGACTACAGCGGAGCCGAACCAAACACCCACGTTTGTCCGGTCTGCCTCGGCCTACCAGGCGTCCTGCCGGTCATAAACGCCCGCGCCGTCGAGCTCACGGTCATGACCGGCCTTGCCCTGAATTGCGAGATACCAGAACGAGCCAAGTTCGACCGCAAGAACTACCCCTACCCCGACTTGATGAAAGGGTACCAGATATCGCAGTACGACATGCCACTCTGCGTCAACGGCTTCGTCGACGTCGAAGCTGACGGCCAAAAGAGGCGCATTCGTGTCAACCGCGTGCACCTCGAAGAAGACACCGCGCGCCTTCTGCACCGCGCCGACAGCAGTGGCGAGGACTTCTCGCTCATCGACGTCAACCGCGCCGGCATGCCTCTCATGGAGATCGTCACCGAACCCGACGCCCGCTCGCCCGCGGAGGCGGTCGCGTATCTGATGAAGCTACGCCAGATCCTGCGCTACCTCGGCGTCAGCGACGCCAACATGGAGGCGGGCAACTTCCGCTGCGAACCCAACCTCAGCCTGCGGCCGCGGGGCTCCGTAGAGTTGGGCTCGAAGGTGGAGCTGAAGAATCTGAACAGCTTCCGCGCCGCCCTGCGAGGCATGGAGTTCGAAGTCCAGCGCCAGAGCGCGCTGCTCCTTTCGGGAGGCCGCGTGGTCCAAGAAACGCGCGGCTGGCGCGAGGATACTCAAGAGACCGCTAGCCAGCGCTCCAAAGAAGAGGCGCACGACTACCGCTACTTTCCGGAGCCAGACCTCCCGCCGCTCGCGGTAACTCGTGAGCGTGTCGAAGAGCTGCGCCGTGCCCTGCTGGAGCTGCCGGAGGCCCGCCGCGCGCGCTTCGCTTTCGATTACGGCCTCACGCCCTACGAGGCCGACCTGCTGACCGAGAGCCGCGCGAAGGCGGACTACTACGAGACCGCGGTCAAGGCTGCAGGAGAAGGCGCCGGGCGCGCTAAGCTGGTCGGCAACTGGTTCCTGGGCGACTTCAGCCGTCTGGTTAACGCCGCCGGAATCGAGGTCTTCGAGTCCCGTGCGCTGCCCGAACAGCTCGGCGCGCTCGTGGCGCTTGTCGACGAGGGCAAGGTCAACGGCGCCGCGGCGAAGCAGGTGCTCGAAATCATGTTCGCGGAAGGCGGCGACCCGGCAACAATCGTGCGCGATCGGGGCCTCGGCGTCATGGAGGACGAGGACGCCGTGATAACTGCCGTCAGGACCGTGCTAAGCGCCCAGGAGAAGATGGTGGCGGACTACAGGTCGGGCAAGACCGGGGTGATGAACGCCCTCCTGGGACAGGTGATGAAAGAAACGCGGGGCCGCGCGAACGCGAAGCGCGTACAGGAACTCCTCGAGGCCGAGCTCAAAACGATAGCCGGTTGATGGCCGGCCAAGGTTGGTCGATGGGGAAGGAGCCCCTATAATTCGCCAGACCATGCGCTCAATACGCAACGGCAGCTTCATTAAGTGGTTCTACTTCGGGATGCACATCAAGAGATGGCTCCTGCTGGTGCTGGTCGGCGTGTCGATCATGGGGCTGGGCTTCGGCTACATCCTGCGCGAGGTCTACGTTAGCTACACCTTCCCGGACTGGGTTTACTACCTGACCCTGCAGTTTCTGCCTCGCTTCGCCCGTGGCGCCCTCTTCATCAGCGCTGCCGCGGCACTTATAGTGCTCGGCGTCTGGAAGCTCAACACGTCGCTGCTCGCCGCCTTCGTGAACCCGAAGAGCGAGGAGAATATCGTCGAGGCTATCTACCGTTACCGCTATCAGTCCCGTGGGCCGAAGGTGGTGGCAATCGGCGGCGGCACCGGCCTGCCGGTCCTTCTCCGCGGCCTCAAGGAGCACACCTCGAACCTCACCGCCGTCGTCACGGTCGGCGACGACGGCGGCTCCTCAGGCCGGCTCAGGCGCGAATTGGGCATCCTACCCCCCGGCGACGTGCGCAACTGCATCGCCGCCCTGGCGGAGGCCGAGCCCCTGATGACGAGGCTGTTCCAGTACCGCTTCAACGAGGGCTCCGGGCTTGAAGGGCACAGCTTTGGCAACCTCTTCATCGTCGCGATGTCCGCGATCACCGGCAACTTCGAGGAGGCGGTGCGCGAGACCAGCCGCGTCCTCGCGGTCCGTGGGCTAATCCTCCCGTCGACCCTTGCCAGCGTGACCCTCCACGCCCGCACCGAGGACCACGAGACCATCAGCGGCGAGCACAATATCACGGAGCGCGGCACGCGAATCCAGGAGGTCTTCCTCCAGCCGGCCAACGTCCAGGCGAATCCTGAGGCTATCAGGGCCATTCTCGAAGCGGACATGGTGGTCTGCGGGCCGGGCAGCCTCCTCACCAGCGTACTGCCTAACCTCCTCGTCGATGGCATCCGCCAGGCGCTGGCGATCACGCAGGCGACGAAGATCTACGTCTGCAACGTGGCCACCCAGCACGGCGAGACGGACGGCTTTTCCGTGAGCGACCACTTCGAGACTCTGTGCAAGCATGTCGGCGACGGCCTCTTCGACTACGTGCTCGCTAACGACAATGTCCGCGGCCCCCTGCCCGAGGCCTGGCACTCGATACCCGTCGCCGTCGACCGCATGACTGTCGATGGCGCCCGGGTGCTCACCGCAGACGTCGTTTCGGAGAAGAACCGCTACCACCATGACTCGGACAAGCTCGCGGCCGCGATTATGAGGCTGTACATGGGCCGGGGCACTCTTCTTGCGGGCAACGGCGCCGCGAACGAGCTGGCTGACCCGGCCGAGGAGTTGGCGGCCGCGCGACCGAGAAGCTAAAATCACAAGCGATGTCCTTCGAACACGCGCTCAACGTCGCCCAGATTCTCGTCTCCGTCGTCCTGATCTTCGTGATCCTGCTCCAGGCGAAAGGATCCGGCTTTGGGGCCGGCCTCGGCGGCACCACCTCGGCTTTTCGCACCCGCCGCGGCCTTGAGAAGACGCTGTTTCAAGCGACCATCGTCCTCACGGCGCTGTTCCTCGCGATGTCCGCCTGGAGCGTCGCGGCCATCTAGGCACGCCATCTCCGAAGCCGCCAACCGAGGTCTATGATGCGCGGCCGACGTCAGCGCTGGCTGTTCCTGCTCATCCTCGCCGCCGGCGTTAGCGCATTCAGCGCTTTCTGGTACGCCGCCGGCAGTAGCTCGGACGGCCAGGAACCAGCCTTCGGGGGCGCCTACGTCGAGGGCGTGACCGGGGCCCCCTCCCGAATCAACCCCTTGTTCGCCGCCCAAAACGACGTTGATGCGTCACTGGTGGCGCTGCTGTTCTCCGGCCTCACCCGCCTCGATGACCGCGGCCAGCCCTTCCCCGACCTGGCCGAGAGCTGGGACGTTAGCCCCGATGGCCGCTCTTACACGTTTCGCATCAGGCAGGGCCTGGTCTGGCACGACGGCGCGCCGTTCACGACGGACGACGTTGTCTTCACGTTCGCCCTGCTGAAATCCGCCGAGCTGCGCTCGCCACCCGGCCTCGCCCGCGTCCTCGCAGACGCGAGCGTCACGAAGGTCGACTCCTTCGCGCTACGCATCGACCTGGTGCAAACTTATGCGCCGCTGCTTGCCTATTTGAGCATGGGCATCCTCCCGCGGCACATCCTGGGCCAGGTGGCGCCGAACGCCCTTTTCGATGCCGACTTCAATCTGCGGCCCGTAGGGACCGGTCCCTACCGCCTGGAAGAGCTGGCGCCCGACCGCGCCGTGCTGACCGCGAACGCCGCCTACCACTTCGGTCAGCCCTATATTCAGCGCCTGGAGATGCGCTTCTTTCGGGATGACGGTGCCCTCATGGCGGCGCTGCGAAGCCGCCATGTCGATGGCGCATTCTTCGAGAGCGGCATTGGCGGTGGTGATTACGCCTATCTCGGAGGGCGCAAGGACTTGCGGTTGTCCCTCCTTGGCTCCGGCGAGGTTACATTCGTCTACTTCAACCTTCGCGACCCGCGATTCCAGGACCGCCGCGTACGCCAGGCCCTGCTCTACGCCATAGACCGGGACGTGCTGGCCACCGAGGCGGGCTTTGACCAGGCCGCCAACGCGCTGTCGCCGCTTGCCGCCGGTACATGGGCGGCCACGGATTCTATGAGCCGCTACGGGGCGGACCCGAACCTCGCGGAGCTGCTCCTTGACGAGGCCGGTTGGCGCGCCGGCCCGAATGGGGTGCGCGCCAGCGGCGGCGTGCCCTTCTCTTTCACCCTCGCCACAAATAGCGACCCTGTGCGCGTGGCGATGGCCCAGGCTCTGGCTGAAAACTGGCGGGCGGTTGGGGCGGACGTGAAGGTAGAGGCAGGTGGGACGACGACCCTTGTCCGTGACCTGCTCGAACCGCGGGCCTACCAGGCGGTGCTGTTCGCTTATCGCGCGGAAGCAGACCCAGACCCCTATCCGGCCTGGCATAGCAGTCAAACCGGTTCCGGGGGCCGCAACCTCAGCCAGCTCGCCGACGCGCGCTTCGACCGGCTCCTCGAAGAAGCGCGGCAGGCCACGAGCCAGGCGAAGCGAGCTGAGCTGTACAGGGACTTCCAGGAGCTGTTCGCCCAGGAGGCGCCCGCCCTGCCGCTTTTCTCTTCGAATTCTCTTTGCGTGCAAGAATCCTCGCTGAAAGGCGCGCGGCCGGGCTACCTCAGCAGCCCCGGAGACCGCTTCTGGCAGGTCCAGGACTGGTATGTGAGGACCCGCTGATGGCGGCGCCCATCGTTACACTGACGACGGACTTCGGCCTGTCGGACCCCTACGTCGCGCAGATGAAGGCGCCGATCCTGTCGATTGCGCCCGAGGCCCGCATAGTCGATCTGACGCATCAGATCGCGCCGCAGGCGGTGAGCGAGGCCGCCTTCGTGTTGGAAACATCGTGGCGCTTCTTCCCGGAAGGTTCGATCCACCTGGTCGTCGTCGACCCGGGCGTCGGGACTTCACGCCGCAGGCTGGTCATGCAGGCGCAGGGCCACTACTTCGTCGGGCCGGACAACGGCTGCTTGTCGGCGGCGCTGCCCGAAGAAGCGCGTGGCCTGCGGCCGGCGGAGGCCGGCTACGAGGCCAGGATGGTCCGGGTGCCCGCCGGGGTCAGGGCCGTCTCCGCCGAGCGCCTGGACGCCTTGCCCCGGCCTCCGAGCGCCACCTTCGAAGGCCGCGACGTATTCGCGCCACTGGCGGCGCTGCTGGCCTCGGGTGCAGACGTGGCCGGCTTTGGCCCGCCTCTCGAGATAATATTCGCCTTCGCCGCATTTCGCGGCCCCGCTGTCTCGGGCGGCCTCGACGGCATGGTGATCCGCGTCGACCGCTTCGGCAACCTGATCACCGACATCCGCGGCGAAGACCTCGAAGCACGCGCCGCCGTGAGGATCGCCGGCGAGGAGCTTCCAGTCGCGCGCACCTACGTCGAGACGCCCGGCCTCGCGGCGATCGTCGGTGGCTCTGGCTACCTCGAAATCGCGATGAGAAACGGCAACGCCGCCGCGGCCCTGGCCAGCGGCCCGGGCACGGCCGTCATGGTGACCCTCCCGGCCTAGGCTTCGGCCCCTGAGGTTACTTTACGAGACCCGCCCAACAGGACTCGCACCCCACGGGCCATGGACAGCGCCGAGCCGCGGGCACCCCCGGCGCGCGCTGTGCGGTCGTGGACGCGGCTGCGTGTCGAGCTTCGGTTCGTCGCAACAACGTCGCTGCTAGAATCGCCACGAGATGCGTATCGTCTTCATGGGTTCGCCCGAGTTCGCTGTGCCGACGATGCTCGCCCTGCTTGAATCGCCCCACGAGCTCGTCGCCGTGGTCACGCAGCCGGACAGGCCCGCCGGCCGGGGCCACTCCTCCACGTCACCGCCCGCGAAGGCCTTCGCGCTGGAACAGGGCCTGCTCGTACTCCAGCCCGTCAACGTCAGCTCGCCTCCGTCCGTCGAGCGGCTGAGGGCGCTGGCGCCGGACGTGATCGTCGTCGCGGCATACGGCCAGATACTGCGCGAACGCGTCCTCGATCTGCCCAAGCGCGGCTGCCTGAACGTACACGCGTCGCTGTTGCCGCGCCACCGCGGCGCCTCACCGGTAGTCGCGGCGATCCTTGCCGGTGACGACCTCACCGGCGTCACGATCATGGAGATGGTGCGCGCCCTGGACGCCGGTCCGGTGGTCGCCCAGTCCGAGGAGCCGGTTTCGCCGCACGACAATACAGGCATGCTGGAGGAACGCCTGGCCCGGAAGGGCGCGCGCCTCCTGGTCGAAGTGCTGGACGACTGGGCCGAACACCGCATCCAGCCGCAGCCCCAGGACGACGCGCAAGCGACCTACGCTCCTATGGTGCGCCGCGCCGACGCCCTTATCGACTGGTCGCGTCCCGCCGTGCAGATCTGGCGCGAGGTGCGCGCTTTCAACCCGTGGCCGGTGGCACACACGACCTACCAGGGTGAGGATCTGCGCATCCTGGAGGCCTGGCCCCTCGAAGGCGACAAGGACCTTGCGCCGGGTACCGTCTTGCCGCCGCAGAAGCTTCCTGAAGGCGCTAGAATCGCGAGCGATCCCCCTCTGGTCCAGACGGCAACCGGACGCCTTGCGTTGCTGAAGGTCCAGCAGGCGGGCAAGAAGGCTGTGTCCGGCCCGGATTTTGCCCGCGGCCACCGTGGGTTTGTCGGTAGCGTCCTCGGCAAGTAGGTGGCGTGCGCAATTGTTGCCTGCGTGCCGAAGCCTCTGGGAGCCTGCCGGTTTGATTTAGGGTATACGGGGTCGGATCTGCTCTCGCGATTACCGGCGCGACTAGAATGCTCGTGAGATGATGAACACTTTCCAGCGACAGGTCGTTGTGGCCATGCTCGTCGTCGGCTTACTCACAAGCTGCAGCGATGCAGATTCAAGCAGCGGCGCGTTACCAGTGGGCGACGCGTCGGCGGCGCTTCGATTTGCGCAGAGGGCCCTCGACAAGGCTGGAGGATACCAGCTCCGAGTCGACCAATCGAACTTCGTAATGCCGCAATGGGGCGGCAGCGATGGCGGGACGGTAACAGTGAACTCCAACGGGACTGCCGCTGAGGCGAGGCTTGTCCGTACCGGGGAGCCCGGCGCCACTTACGCCGTCACCCTTGTTGAAGGGCAGACGTTCTTCAGGCGCTCGACATGCAGTGAGACCCTCCGCGTGCCCGGTGGAGGGGCTGACGTGCTCCAACCTTATCTGTTCATGCGAAGCCAGGCTCTCGCCGGTGCCCAAGGTGCACGTTTCGAAAGTGGCCTGATACGTGCAACGATCGAAGGACTCGGACTGGTCACGATCGAGCTGAACAACAAGACACTTCGGCCCGAGGAAATCCGGGGGACAGCAAGTGGACGCGACCTGATCTGGACGTTCGAGGATTGGGATGTCAGCCCAGACGTTTCGAAGCCCGGAGGCAACGTGCAGGAACGCGGACCAGGTGGTATCCGTTGCTGATAAGACGCGTCTCCGACAGAGGGCATCAGCGTTTCACATCTAGCCTCGGGAGCGCTCCGTCTAGGGAATGGGGCGTGGCCATGATTCACCGGGCGTTGAGGGTGCAAGCGACCGGTAGCCGAGGCTGGAAGGCCTCGGCTACGGGAGGGTAGGTTCGTGGAGAACGTTGAATCCGCGAATGTGCGGGACAAGCTGCGGGTTCAAACCCGCGGTATTTGAAGGCGGCCTGCCTAAGTCGCGGGCTTCTCCTCAGTTGACTCCTCGGCCGCAGGGGCGCCCTCCGCCGCAGCAGCGCCTTCCGCCGCGGCCGCCTCGAGCGCCGCCTCCTCGACGACTTCCTCTTCGACCCTCGGGGCCGCGATGTGCGCCACGACGACCTCCGGGGCCGTCAGCATGACCACGTTGCCGGGGACAGCGAGGTCGCCGACGTGGATGGAGCTGTCGAGCTCCTTCATCAGGCCGATGTCCACCTCGATGTGGGTCGGAATGTCGAGCGGCAGCGCCTCGACCTGCACCGTGTCGATCTGCTGCGTGAGCACCCCGTTGAATGTCGATACGGCATCGGAAGTGCCCACGAGCAGCACCGGGACGTCCGCGTGCATCTTCTCCCGCAGGGATACCTGATAGAAGTCGGCGTGCAACAGGGATCCGTTGAGCGGGTTACGCGACACGGTCTGGATTATCGCCGGCCGCGCCGCCTTTTCTCCACGGATCTGGAGGTCGATGACCTCGTTCTTGGTCGACGCGCGCAGCGTCTTTACCAGCTCCACGGTCTCGACTTGCACGGTTACGGAGTCCAGGTGCCGGCCGAAGATGTTCGCCGGCAGCACGCCCCGGCGGCGCAGTTGGGCGACCTTCTTGCCGGTCACCTCGCGCGGTTCAAGCGTCAGCTCCTTACGGGCCATGAAGTTCCTCTCGAAGGTCGTTCTAGCTGTCTTTTCGGCTAAATGCCGCCGTCAACAGCCGGCGCGCGACGAAGTAGCCGGCGCCGAAGGCGAAGGCGGCGGGTAGCGTGAGCACCGCGTGCACGGTCCCGTTAACCCGCGGGGCCAGCAGGATGAATACCCGGCCGTTCTCGACGCGCACGTAGTCGGCGGCGGCGATGCCAGCGCTGCTGTCCTTCAGCTCTATGGTCGAGGCGTTGGCGATGCCGATGGCGCTGTGGTTCGCGACGAGGGCGTCAGAGGTCAGGCGCTGCACGGCGGAGTGCCCGACCTGTGCGTTGGCCGCCGTCAGGCTGCGCACCGCGCTGCGCTCGACGTTCACCCGGTCGGACTGGTAGTCGTTCGTAAACACGTCCTCACCGCTGTTGTCGCGGCTTCGACCTTAGCAAATGGCGGGACCGGAGGCAACATCAAGAGCCACGTTTGGGTGGCTCCTGCCCTTATGCCCGGTTGAAATTGGCGCACGATATGATCAACTCTACCAGCGTGCCGAAAGTAGTTCTGATGTGATGATTCTGTCCCGCGACGAGATAGGCCGGCTGTACGAAGGGCGTATCGTGCTCGTCAGAGTCACCGAAATCGACTCGAGCGGCTTCTCGTCGGCTGGAGAAGTTTTAGGTGTGTGGGACGAGGGACCCGAATCGGATGAGGCAGTTGGAAAGGCCTTCGCGGCGGCCGGCCGCGGGCCCAAACCGCTCCCAGGGCCCTATTACCTGTTCCATGCTGGCCCGCGAATCAGATCCGGCCCCGAGTTTGACCGAGCTATGTCGGAGCTAATCCAGGAGATCAGAGAGGTCGTGGGAAGCCGCAGTGCCTCCCGTGACTGAAATCTCGTTCGACCTTGAGCTTGACTCCCATCGCCGGCACTTCGTCATCCCCTGTCAGTTGGCCTTGACGCAGTCTTGGAATTGCTCCCGCTTCCGCAGCAGCGCCGCTCGGTCATAAGTCGTCGCGCACTGGCGAGAGTCACCGAACAAGCCCTGATTCGCCCCATCTCTGCTGGCATCTATGCGTTACACGACCTCAGGATCAAGGGGCACGAGGTTCCAGAACTGCAAGTGCGCGTCAGCGGTGCTCCTGACATCGCTGAAGTAGATGGCGTCCTGGGCCTGGATTTCTTCGCCAATTTCACCGATGTGCGCTGGACACCCGGTACCAACACGGTGGTCCTTGTTCTTCCCGACGCCACCTGAAAATCAGCGGTCGGCTGCTGCCACACGCCCCAGCGGCACGATAACCATTTCCACCTCGCCCGGCCCGGCCAGCACCCGCCCCTCGACCCCGAATACGTCGCGCAGGGTCTGCGGCGTCAGGACCTCGGCGGGAGTGCCCTCGCAGTGGATGCAGCCTCCGTCGACTACCACGATCCGCCCGGCGTAGCGAGCCGCCTGGTTGAGGTCGTGCAGCACCATGACCACCGTAATGCCGTGCTCGCGGTTCAGGTAGCGCACGAGGTCAAGCACCTCGAGCTGATGGCTGAGGTCGAGGAAGGTCGTGGGCTCATCGAGCAGCAAGACCTCCGGCTGTTGGGCCAGCGCCATCGCGATCCATACCCGCTGCCTCTCGCCTCCCGAAAGCGTCGCGACGCCACGTTTGCGCAGCGGCCCGACTCCGGTTTCGTCGATCGCCCACTCGACCGCCTCGCGGTCCCGCGCCGTGGGCAGGCCGAGCATGCCCTGGTGCGGGCTGCGGCCCATCCACACCAGCTCTTCGACGGCCATGTCATTCGCCAGCGCGGGCCCCTGTGGCAGCAATGCCAGCTCGCGCGCGACGTCGCGGGTCGACAGCGACGAGATGGCTTTGCCGTCCAGCAGCACGGCGCCTGCCCTCGGCTTCAAGACGCGCGCCAGCGTCCGCAGTATGGTCGACTTGCCGGAGCCATTTGGCCCGACCAGCGCCACGATTTCGCCGCGCTCGATGTCGAGGTCGAGCTGACGCAGGACGAGGCGGCCGTCGTAGCCGGCGTCGATCTTCTCGCCGCGAAGCTTCACGCCCGTCTCCGCACTAGGTACACGAACACCGGGCCGCCGATTATCGCGGTCAGCACACCCACCGGCAGCTCCTGAGGGTCGAAGGCCGTCCGTGCCGCGGTATCGGCGAGTATCAGCAGGATTGCCCCGTAAAGGGCGGACGTAGGCACCAGGAAACGATAGTCGTTGCCGACGGTGAGCCGCGCCATGTGCGGGATGATGAGGCCCACGAACCCGACGAGGCCGGCGATGCTGACGGCGCTGCTTGCGAGAAGCGCGGCGATCGCGGTCAGCACGACGCGCATCACCTCGACCCGCATATG
>Ga0209640_10004247_pt1 | contig 12594 bp, 12 predicted proteins | sample RifCSP10_1_FD_184018 | JGI IMG/M metagenome (GOLD analysis project Ga0209640, IMG submission 184018) | Soil microbial communities from Rifle, Colorado - Rifle CSP2_sed 10_1 (SPAdes) (version 2) | ecosystem: Environmental > Terrestrial > Deep subsurface > Rock core/Sediment | place: Rifle... | reverse complement strand
GATGCAATGAAGCAAATTGAAAAAGGCCTCAAGTTCAACCCCGGCAATCAGCAATTATTGGAATTGAAACAAAAAATCGAATCAGGAGGGAAGAAGGAAGTTGAGATATAAGATTTATGATTTATGAGATATGATTTATGAATAATACGAAGATAAGATCATTTACGGATTTAAATGTTTGGCAGGAAGGACATAAATTAGTATTGATGATATATAAAGCAACTAAAAGGTTTCCTAAAGAAGAAACTTACTCCTTAATTGATCAATTAAGGAGATCGGCAACTTCAATTACAAGCAACATTGCTGAAGGTTTTGGTAGGCAGGGTTATAAGGAGAAGATTCATTTTTATTATTTATCTCAAGGGTCGTTGACTGAACTGAAAAATCAGTTATTAATAGCTAAAGATATAAAATATCTGAATAATTCTGAATTTAATGAGTTGGCTCAACAAGCTAATTTAGTTCATAAATTGCTTCAAGGATTAATCACGAAATCGAAATCATTCTTGATTCTTAAATCATAAATCCTAAATCTAAACTAATGGTGCAACCCAGTTTTAAAGCCGTAAACATTTCCAAAGATACCTTTGTCGTGCTCATTTTGATCTTAATTTTGGTTTTAATGTTCTTTCCGCTGATGGCAACATTCAACGACATTTTGACACGGATCGTTATTAACTTTAAAGGCTATTATTTAATCCGTGAGTATGTTGTACCATTTGAGATTAAAGCCACGGCATTGATCTTACAACTTGCCGGAACGAAAGTTGGGGTAACTAAAGAATACATTATTTTGGGCAATTCCCAGCCGTTTGTGGCCGAAATTGTCTGGAATTGCATAGGCTGGCAGTCGATTTTATTCTTTTTAATTACGGCTTTTGTCGGTCTGCAGGGGGACAAGTACACAAACCTTTCCAAATTAAAAGCTTTAATAATCGGGGCACTCGGAACTTTTTGGGTCAACATTTTTAGGATTGCCATCGTTATTTGGGTTGCTTATAACTTCGGCCAACTTCCGGCCACCGTTGCCCATGATTACGGAGCACTTTTGGCGGTGATTTTGTGGCTATTTGCCTTTTGGTATTTTACTTATCGCTTCGTTTTGGAAGAGCGCAGTACAGGTCTAACAGCTTAGTTTTTTTCTTCGACCTGCGGTCGAATTCTGGTCCCGCCTAATCTTACTTCAAGCCTTTTTAGGTATTATTCATACACGGCTTGAAGAGCGATTTTTGGCGGGCAGGGGTTTAGTTACCGGTTCGTTTTGGAGCAGGTTAAGACCAGATCCTAGATAACACCGATTATTAGTTTAAGTAGCTCAAATTCTGTTGCAAATGGATCAAATTTAAGGTTGCAAATGCTTGCCGGTTTAAAGTATATTTGCAAGCGATGCTGCCGCTTGGAAAACGCTTAGGAATTGACCTCGGGACCGCCAATTCTCTCGTTTATGTAGCCGGAGTCGGAATTGTCTTAAACGAGCCGACTGTCGTGGCCATTTCCGAAGATGACAACCGCGTTGTTGCCGTCGGAAACGAAGCCCGCGAGATGATCGGCAGAACACCGGATAATATTACCGCTTCCCGACCTCTTAGGGACGGTGTCATTGCCGACTATGTCATTTGCGAGGCGATGTTGAGATATTTTTTGGATAAAGTTTGCGGCAGGGCCAGGGTTTTTAAACCGGAGGTGATGGTTTGCGTTCCGGCCGGCGTGACGTCTGTTGAAAGAAGAGCCGTTTTGGACGCAACTTTATCGGCCGGTGCAAAAGCAGCGTATTTGATCGAAGAACCGCTGGCGGCGGCGATCGGTGCCAAAATCCCGATCGGAGGCCCTTCGGGAAATATGGTTGTTGACATAGGCGGAGGATCGGTTGATGTTGCCGTTATTTCTTTGGGGGGAATTGTCGTTTCAAATTCAGTAAGAGTAGGAGGGGATAAGTTAGACGAAGCGATAATTAACTTTGTTCGGCGCAAACACAACCTTATGATCGGAGAACGAATGGCCGAAGAAATAAAAATCAAAATAGGGTCGGCGGTACCTTTGGATGTCGTTGAAAAAATGGAAGTCAAGGGAAGAGACTCAATTGCGGGTTTGCCAAAGACCGTAGAACTTACGTCAAACGAGGTGACCGAAGCGCTTTCTGCTCCTTTAAAATCTTTAATAGACGCCGTTAAAGGCGTTTTGGAAGATACTCCGCCGGAACTTTCCAGCGATATAATTGACAAAGGAATCGTTTTAACCGGAGGTACTTCGATGCTACGGCATCTTGACCGGATGATGACCAACGAGACAAAAGTTGCCTGCCACGTTGCCGAAGAAGCGATGTATTGCGTGGCATTCGGAACGGGAGTAGCACTGGAAAATTTGGACTTATATAAGAGAGCCATTACAAAAAGGTAATGTCTCTCTTGCTATAACTTCGCCACTATTGAATTCGTTTATTCAATAGTGCTCCATTATATAAAACGGGCTATCACTAAAAGATGATATCCCTCTTGCGAAAACTTCGTTTTCTAAAGCGGGCAATAACAAAAAGGTGATTTAGCCCGCTTGCGATATCAGCCTTCAGCTTCGCTGAATCTGATATATCAGAGTAGAGAAATTACTGCTGATATAATTACACTACCATCAAAATCGCTGTTTTGATGGTGCTTCATTATCTAAAACGAGCTATCACGAAACGATAGCTCTCTTGCGAGAACTTCGTTGCTACAATGATCTTCGTCTTGTAGCACTCCATTCTTTAAAACGAGCCATTACTAAGAGGTAATTACTCTCTTGCGACGAGTTTGTCGTCTAAAGTGCGCTGATTGCAAGAACTAAATGATGAAAGTAATTCTCGTCTTGATTTAGTTTGTAAGAGAGAGTAAATTTTTAATATGATCACTTCTGACTTAAAGCAAATTGGAGATTTAATAGATAAAAAGCTTGAAAAACAATTTGAATTAAAACTTAAGCCAATAAATAGAAAATTAGATGCTTTGACGACAGATGTAACAAGTTTGCAAAGAAAATCAAGAGTTTGGGATGAAATTTACAAAAATACCAAAAATACTCAAAATAAAGTTAACGAACTAGATCAAAGAGTGGGGAAAATAGAGACTGCACTCGATCTTCAAGCAGCTTCTTAAACACTTCTCACCACTCACTTTACACTACTCACTACTCACTGTACACTTACCCTATGCTCATCGGTATAGATGCTTCCCGAGCCTTCGTTAAAGAAAGAACCGGAACTGAAAATTATTCCCTAAATTTAATTAAGGCCCTGGCTGAAATTGATGGTAAGAATGAATATCGGCTTTATGTTCGGAATACCCACTACAGACTATCCAATACAGACTGGCCAAATAATTTTAAGTTTGTAGAAATTTTTTGGCCCAGGTTTTGGACCCAAATCGGCCTGGCTTTTGAAGTTCTAAAAAATCCTCCTGACGTTCTTTTCATTCCCGCACATACTTTGCCGGTCATTCCTACGCTCGCAAGGCCAGGCCTTGCGAGGCTAAAAAAAACAAAATGTGTGGTTACGATTCACGATTTAGGGTACGAGTTTTTGCCTCAATACCACTCTTTTTGGTCGAAAATTTACCTCAATAAATCCACCGAATACGCCGCCAGATTTGCTACCCGATTGATTGCGGTTTCGAATTCGACTAAAGCTGATTTGGTCTCAAAATTAAAGGCCGACCCAGGTAAAATCGACGTAGTTTATGAGGGAGTAGACAGGGAAAAGTGGAAAGTGGAACCTTGCCTGCCGGCAGGCAGGAGTGGAAAGTGGAAAGTGGAGGAAATTTTAAACAAATACAATCTAAAAACCCCCTACATTTTATTCGTCGGAACGGTACAGCCGAGGAAGAATTTGGAAAGATTAATTGAAGCATTTAGTAAGGTAATAAGGAAATATGGTAATAGGGAAATAGGGACTAAAAACCTTAAAATCCCATCACCCAATAACCTTAGCACCCTGCAGCTTGTCATCGTCGGCAAACTTGGCTGGATGTACGAAGATATTTTAAAAGCCCCCAAAAAATTTGCGGTGCAAGACCGGGTTAAGTTTTTAGATTACGTTATTGATGCTGATTTGCCCCAACTCTATCAAGGAGCAAATCTATTTGTAATGCCATCTTTGGCTGAAGGATTTGGTTTGCCGCTTTTGGAAGCTATGGCTTCCGGTATTCCGATCGCATCTTCGGATATTTCCGTTCTTGAGGAAATTGCCGGTGATGCGGCAATTTACTTTAATCCTTATAATGTTGATCAGATGGCCGGGGCAATAATGAAAGTGCTGACTGATGACTGGTTGAAGGTGAGATTAGTCAAAGTCGGGAGTCAGAGAGTAAAGGAATTTAGTTGGGAAAGGTGCGCGAAGGAAACGCTGGAAGTAATTGAAAAAGCACGGAAGAGTTAATGGTAAATGGTAAATTGTGAATGGTAAGGATGGGTAATTTGAAATTTTAAATTCGAAATTTTTATTGAAGTTCAAATGTTTAAATTTTAAAAAATTAATTAATTGAAAATTGATTGGAAATTAAAAATTGTAAATTGAAAATTAAACCATGAACGACAAACGATTAATCATTAACATTCTCGGAGTTAACGTTGACAATATTGATAAAAATAGTGCCGTTGATTTTATTGTCAATTTAGTTAAAAGTAACAAAAAAGGGTATATAGTTACCCCAAATCCGGAAATAATTGTTGCTACTCAAAAAGACAGCGAGTTAAAAGAGATTCTAAATAAAGCAAATCTGGCAATACCTGACGGAATAGGTTTAATATTGGCAAACAACAGGTTAAAAAACCGTGTAACCGGAGTTGATTTGGTCGAGTCGTTGTGCAAAAAAGCATCGGAAGACGGATTTACGGTTGGTTTTTTGGGCGGACGCGGGGATGCTGCAAAAAAAGCTTCTGAAGAACTAAAAAAGAAATATCCGAACTTAAAAGTAGCGTTTGCGCTCTCAAACGATCCTGACGAGGCTGCAGAAGAGATAAAGAGGCAACCTCTTAACCTCTCAACCTCTATTGATTTGCTTTTTGTTGCCTACGGTGTGCCGAAGCAGGAAAAGTGGATTGCGGCAAATTTCAGTAATGTCCCTGCAAAGGTTTTTATAGGAGTTGGAGGGGCTTTTGATGTCTTAAGCGGTAAATTGCCCCGTGCTCCGCAAGTAATGCGTCAAGCCGGTCTTGAATGGCTTTGGAGATTAATTCTGCAACCATGGAGGATTAGAAGACAAGTAGCACTTCTAACTTTTGTCTTACTGATTTTTAAACAAAGATTAGTTGAAATTCTAAATACTAAACACTAAATTCTAAACAAATTCAAATGATTAAAATTTCAAATTCTAAAATATACGATTTAGAAGAAAGGTCCTTAAAGTTTGCTCAAAGAGTACGGGATTATGTCAATAAATTGCCTAAATCAATTTCGAAATTAGAATTTCCGTAAAAACTTCCAAGTTTTTACGGGTTGACTTCTACCCAGGTGTTGGCCGGTACTCCGATAAGAGATGCAAAGGACGTCAAGTACAAAGGATTGTAATTAAATGTTTCGGCCGGTGTTGTAGTATTGGATGCACTTCCAAGATCCCGCGTTAGAGAGAAACCCGTATGGGCAATAGCCCCTCCGGTTACGGTTAACGTTTGGTTGCAGGGTCCGTTAACACAGCTGTAAAATGTTCCGTCCATTACAAATAACGCTTCAACGATTCTGGTGTCGCGGTGTATTGAAACGTTGCCTTTTACGATAAACATAACCGCACCGGTGCCCTGGGTATCGAGGTTTTGGTTGATGGTTAAGTTGCCATCTATAAAGATGACGACCGGGCCGTTAACGGTCGGACTTGAAGTAATTCCCCAAATGTAATCATTTGCGGCACCGTGGAAATATATACCGGAAGCGGCCGGAATAACATTATTGGCAACTGTCGGTTTGGCCGTACAATTTACCAGGCGGCAAAAATCGTCATATGATTTAGCGCCGGGTATGTTTAAGTCATAATTTTGAATTGTAGTATTATTTTCGGAAGTAAAGTTTGAGACGTTATTTGTTGAGATTATTAAGTATTTGGCGTTGTGACCAACGGGAGCGGCAATTAACTCCGATATCGGTCCCTGGGAACCGACGTTGCCGTTGTTGGTGTCAAGCCAGGCCGGGTTGGCGATATATGAAAAAACCTGCGGGTCTCCGTTTCCGGGTGTTCCCGAACCTCCGCTTGCGTTGGAGGATCCGGGCGGGTTGTCCATACTGGTAACAAACGTATTGCCAAACCCGTCGTTGCATCCATTATCAGCCCTGACTCTCCAGTAATATGTCGTTCCGCTTGTTAAGCCGGTTTGCGGAGCGACCGGAGCTCCCGCGGTCAAAGTCCATTGATTTGTCGGGTAAGCCATCGACGTAACGTCGGTGATGTTCGGAGAATACCAATACCAAGTCCAGGGAATGGCGCTGTTGGTCGTCATTTCTACCCGGTATTGGATTGGTCCGGATCCGCTGGGTAAACTCCAGCTAAACGTCGGCGTTGAGGAAGCAATTGTACTCTGGGGTGAATTTGCGGTAATTGCGCCAAGCGGAGTGCAGGGTATTGGAGTAGACGTCGGCGTTGCCGTCGGAGTATTTGTCGCGTATGAAGGATAGCTTGGATAGTCGGGATAATCCGGATATTCAGGATAAAAGTCGTAAAAAGGATAGTCGTCATAATCCGGGTAATCAGGGTAGCCGTAACCTTCATAAGCCGGAGGGTAGTCGGGGTAGCTTGGATAATCCGGGTAACCGGGATAATCCGGGTAACTCGGGTAACTATTATATTGGGCAAAAACTGATTCCGGGTTAACAAAGGGGATTTTAAGTCCCGAAAAAGGAAGCGCAAAAAAAGCCAGTATAAAAAATGAAAAATAAACTACCGACGGCCTGAAGGCCGTGGTATTTTGATTCTCGCTTCGCGAAACTAAGAGCTTCATCCAAAGCTTGAAAGCCGAAGTTTTCGCTTGCTCGAAATAAAAAATAACCGGATATTTTCGATTAGGCACTTCCATCTTTAATACGGGTATAAAAAGGCGGTTAATAAAATTTATCTTATATCAGTTAAATAAGTCTAGTCAATCATTTTTTTAAGTTCTACTTAAAAAGCCGCATATTTTTTTTAAGTTCTACTTAAAAAGCCGCATATTTTTTTTAAGTTCTACTTAAAAAGCCGCAACAATTTAAACATCCTTACTGCAACTTAAATTTTGAAGTGCTAAAATAACTTTGGTGATTTTCAAAAAATTCAATTTTTCTCCGAAAAATTTGTTTATAATCTTCGACGTTCTAATATTTGGAATTTTACTGCTTGTTTTGGTAAGTGACGCACCGGCCTCTTTTTTATCCGATAAATTTATCTCTCCAAAGGATTTAAAATCCCAATACGAATCGGCTGCTATAAAAATGGCTTCAAATTGCAAAGGTACTAGCGGGAAAGAACCCTGTTATATAAAAGAATTTAATTCAGTAACCAGGGAAAAAGGTTTCACTTTTGCCGAAAATACTCTATATGCACTGCAGAATTTTGATCCTGCGCTTCGTCATTGTCACGTGATTTCCCACGAAATATCAAAAATTGCCACGCGTGCAAATCCTTCACTATGGCAGGATTTAATAGCAAGCGTAAACGTTGATACCTGCGGAGGAGGGTTTTTGCACGGGATACTCGAAGCACACATAGGCGATGACCCGGATTTTACTATAAACGACCAAACGGTCCCTGAAATTTGCGGTAATGACTATCGTGTTCACAAAGACCGTTCGTGCACGCATTTGCTTGGACATTTAATTTTGGTGCAGGAAGAGGGGGACGTTGAGAAAGGTGCGGCGGTTTGCTCACAAATCAATGATGCGAATTTGTCAGAGGAATGCTATACGGGTGTTTTTATGGAGGACTCATTTAAGACTAGTCTTTTTGACCACGGTTTGGCTGAACTTCCTGTTAGGGATGAAGCCAGAATGATCAGACAAACCCAAAGATGTTTGAAGTACACCGGAGTTGCCGGCAACGGCTGCTGGATTGATCTGGCCGAAATTTATAATGAATTTTATAATTACGATCCGCTTAAAGTTTATGAGTCGTGCTACAAGGCACCCGCCGGCCAAATGGGGCAAAAGTGTTATTTAAAAGCGGCAATTTTAATGGCTGTTTCACCAAATTACGATAATGTTGAAAATATGGTCGGGATCTGCGAAGTTTATGATGGTCAGCCGGCTTTATATCAAAAATGTAATTACTTTGCTTTGTCCGCACTGACTCACTATTCGATTAAGTTTACATCAAGAGGCGTCAAACTTTGTTCAAATATCGCCGAATCCGACCGCAGGTCTTGTTTTGAAGAATTAGGCCGGCAACTTAAAGCTTTGACGCCTGATATTAAAGAAAGAGAAGATGCCTGCGCAGGAACTTCCGAAAGGTATATGTATCTTTGCGTTGCCGGATAGGTTTTAATGAGAATCTTTACCACCCTTGTACTTTTGACTTCGGTAATTATCATTTTTGTTTTGGTTTTCTTTTTTGATTTTTCCTTCAAGACTGCCGATGTTGATGCGCAAAATTATATTACCCAAAGATTGCAAAATTGCTTACACGAAAAGTATAAAAAGACGTGTTTGAAAAACGCTTCCGGGGATTTTTTGGATAATTATAGTCTGGAAGAAATCCAAGCCGTTTTTGCAAAGAACGAACAGGAGCCCCAATACTTTACCCAGTGCCACGAGACCGCACACTACCTGGGACAGGAGGCTTATAAACGTTTAGGGGATATCAAAGTTGTTTTTGCCAAAAGCACATATATTTGTCTTGGCGGAATGTTTCACGGAGCGGTTGAAGGATACTTTATGCAAAAATACGGCAACGCAAAAACAATTGACCAAATTCCAAAAGAGGAAATTACCTCTCTTTGCCAGACGAGGGAAAGCTACGTGCGCAAACAGGATTTTGGACTTTGTATTCACGGTCTGGGACACGCTTTGATGTTTGTTGCCGACAACGATCTGGTGGCCGCACTTTCGCTTTGCGACAATTTGCAAACCGTTCCTTTGCGGGAAATTTGCTACACGGGTGCTTATATGCAAAACGTCCAGGACGCAAATAGCCCCGATCACCCCTCAAAATATTTTAAAGCCGATGATCCTTTGTATCCCTGCGGTGATCTGGCACAAAGGTACCAAAGCCGGTGTTACTCATATGCCGTTATTGAGCGTTCTCAAACCGATACGCCAACATCAATAAATCTCTGCCTTCAAATCCCCGCAGATTCCCAAAAAGACTGTTTCAGAACGCTCGGACTCAATATTACTCTGACCAATTCAAAGCCGGACGAAATTATTGCAGGGTGTGATTTAATTGCCAAAACGGAATATAAAAACGAGTGTTTTATGGGGGCGGTTTACAATTTAGTTTCCAGACTTAATTACACGTCTCAAATACCCATCGATTTTTGCAGTCTTCTGGGGGACAAGTTTAAACCTGATTGCTACAAACAAATGGGTGCGGCAATTTTAAATATTGCCGGGGACAGGAAAATTTTGACCCAAAATTGCGCGGGAATCGCGGAAAAAAATTACCTAAAATATTGCTTAAATCCGGATGGTATATGAAACAGAAATTTACATTGATTATATTGGCGGCGATTGCGATTGTATTGCTGGTCCTGCTTTTTTTTACCGGTTCAACCGGCGAGTCTAGTCCGGATTCCGTTCAAAAAACTGCAAGTAAAGTGTTAGAAAATTGTCAAAATAATAAATACTTTTTAAGCTGTTATCAGCAGAATTTTTCCCAAATTACCAAAAATACAAACGTCGGTTTTGCCAAGCAAGTACTGGGTGAACTTCAGCAAAAAGACAAACGGGTTTTACTTTGCCATTCAATTGCTCACGAAATTGCTTCCGCTGTCATTGTCAAAAATCCTGACCAGGCCTTGCAACTGCTTGCCACTTTTGATCCGAATGAGTGCGCCGGGGGTTATTTCCACGGAATCATCGAAAGTATGGCAGGTTTGAACGCGGATTTTAATCTCAATGGTGAAGAGATTGATAAATTTTGCAGCGTAATGCCTGACGACTATCAAAAGGGAAGCTGTACCCACATTTTAGGACACATAGTTTTAGTCGAAACCGATGCCCAAATAGATCGGGCATTAGACATTTGCCGGGGCGTTGCTTTCAAAAAAGAGGAATGTTTCAGCGGAGTTTTTATGGAAAATATTTCAAAGGCGAATTTAGTCGAACACGGTCTGGCTGATGCGCAGCCTGAATGGACAGCAGATTACGCCTTAAGTTTGGAAGAAATTTGCAATAATTATGACGGCGATATTGCCCGGTCCTGCCGGATTGAAATGGGTTCGGTTTACGCAACGCTTTATAACAATGAACCCGGACCGATTTTAGTCGCTTGTCAAAAATCGGGTAAAGCTGACTTTTCAAACGGCTGTTATTTAAGAGGTGTAGTCAGAGCGGCAATCTGGTTGGATTCCGATCAGCAAATTCAATCATTGTGCGATCCCTTTGATTACGATTTACCCGTTTATCAGGACTGCGTTGCCAAGATTGTTGATGCATTGATAAAAAACTCTCCCGATTTTTTGGAAAAAGCAGTTGCATATTGCAGCCGGATGAGATCTTCATCAATACAGTATTGCCACAGAGTATTAAAATTTAAAGCAAACGGGATGTATTCAAAAGATCAGATAATCAATCTTTGCCGAAATTTTTATTTGCAGGATTATAAAAAACTTTGCGAAACTCTCACCACATGAAACGTAAACCGAAAATTCTAATTGGTGTTTTAATAATTTGCGCATTATTTGCTCTCGCATTTGTCTGGTATCTATTGGGGGGCTCGAAATTAAGTTCAAAGGCACCATTGAGCGGGGAGTGGTTTGTTTCTCAAATGGCCGGGTGCCGAAACGGGGAAAAGAAAAATGAGTGCTACCGAAAGTTGGCGGGCACTTTAACCAGGAATTATCAAATCACAGAAATACTAAAAGTTATAACAGACGAAGAGACCGATCCCGAAGTTTATGCGGATTGCCACACTCTGGCGCATTTTGTCGGCCAGGAAGCGTTTAAACAAATAAAAGATGTTGGTATCGCTCTTGGCTTTGGAACTTACGCCTGCTTTGAAGGTTATCAGCACGGTGTTGTCGAAGGCTACGTTATTCAGAACAATCTCAACTTGGAGAGTGAAAATCTAAAAGATATCACCCCCTCAATTTGCGGTAATCAGGAGCGTTTTGAAAAGAAGGAACTTTACTCGCAGTGTCTTCACGGTATCGGTCACGCTGCGATGCTTTTGACCGAAAGCGAGGTTCCCGAAGCGCTATCGATTTGCGATTATTTAAAGCAGGATTTTGAAAAAAGACTCTGTTACAGCGGAGTTTTTATGGAAAATTCCAACAGTTCAACAAATCCTGATCATCCTTCAAAGTACTACAGGGCCGATGATCCGTTTTACCCCTGTACGATTCTAAACTTAAAATATCAGGAAATGTGTTTTGAACTGCAAAGCTTTAAATTTTTTGAATTTTCAAGTCTTGATTGGCCCAAAACATTTGAAATGTGCACTAAAATTCCAATTGCTTATCAAAAAAACTGCTACAAAACTTTAGGGTCAAGTCAGGTCGGCTTTACCAAAGACTTTGAAATTATGAAACAGAATTGTGATTTAACACCCTTTAGCTATAATAATACCTGTATCAGAGGTGTCGTTTCAACGCTTAGTACCAGATTCGGCGGCGACGTTGAAAGGATGGCTAAATTTTGCCTTGCTGTTGATGCCAACGCGAAAAATTCCTGCTACGGCCAAATGGGTGCTTCTTTGAAATTGTGGACCAAAAATCAGCAAGAAGTGAATGTTCTATGTTCAAAGGTTTTAGAAGCCGGGTTTGAGAACGGGTGCCGTGAGGGAAATTAGCTGTCGCGCTTTAGTCAACCAGATGGATCGTTCTTGTAGTCCACGTTAAGCTTTTTAAATCATAGGTTGTTGAAATCGATACTCTTTGTCCCGATTTTAGGTCGTTTACGTTTTTGGTAGTAACACTTTTATCATTTTCAATCTTAAAAATTCCCGTTCTATCATTTATGACAAAAGTCGGCAGATCGGAATCTGAAGTATTCAAAATTAACTGTTTGCCCTGGGAAATATTTTTTATCTCTTTGACAGGTCCGAAAAAGTTATATGCCAAATAGACGCTTCCAAGATTGCGGTTGGATAAACTAACAGGAAGAGTGATTTGAGTAGGCGTAACGATTGTTTGCTTTTGGTCGGTCGGTTTGAATAATTTTTTATCCGGAAATTTATCCTTGAACGCAACTTTGACGATTAAGACCAAAATTATCAAAAGTATCAAAATTACAAATAGAATTTGAGGGAAATATTTAGTCGGGTGCTTTAACAGTTTGGCTGTTTTGATTTTTTTGAACGTAAGCATTTAGATTTTGGGTAAATTAAAACCGGTTATTCTGGCTTGATGACCAGAAACCCGCTTGGTTTAACGTTATCGCAATTATATCCTAAAATCCTGCTGGCCCCAAGGTCTGTTATGTCAATTTTGGTAAATTCACCCTTTTTGACT
>Ga0209640_10004242_pt1 | contig 12601 bp, 9 predicted proteins | sample RifCSP10_1_FD_184018 | JGI IMG/M metagenome (GOLD analysis project Ga0209640, IMG submission 184018) | Soil microbial communities from Rifle, Colorado - Rifle CSP2_sed 10_1 (SPAdes) (version 2) | ecosystem: Environmental > Terrestrial > Deep subsurface > Rock core/Sediment | place: Rifle... | reverse complement strand
CGTGTTGTACGACCAGAACTTCGTTCTGGCGAACTGGTCTGCAAGGCAGGCGTTTTCCGCGTCGAGTATGTCCAGCGCTTCCGGCCAGCGGCCGGCTGCCTCCCGGCCCATGCCGTGGAAATGATTGCCGGAACCCGGGAAGACAAAGGCGACGCCGGCCCCGGGTCCCAGGGGTTGCGCCATGTAGTAGAGGTTACCGTCGGCGCTGGCACGGTCCCGGGTAATGCAGGATTCGGCGGTCCCGATCAGATCCCTGAGTTGCGGGACGGTAGTTGCCAGCAGACTGACGGCCAGCTTCGAACCGCGCCGGTTAAGTTCCTGGTGGCAAACCCGCGCCAGTTGCGGCAGTGCGGAGGCAGTCGATGCCGTGCGGCAGTCTGCGGACAATTGCCGCAGGGCTTGCAACAGATCGCCGGGCCGGTCAGCGGCGATGGCAAATAATACCGGCTGTGAGTCATCAGCCAGGCCCTGGCCGGCTGACACAACCGGTCCGGTTGTTTCCGCGAGTACGGCGCTCACGCAATTGCCATCGACACTGATGGCATTCACCAGTGCCTGTCGCGGTCCGGCCATTTTATTCCGCAGCCAGTACTGACCCTGTTTTGGGACATACAATTTTCCTGGCAAACCGGTTAACGCGGCTTGCGGCTGCTCGAGATGACGCAGTGGCGGGATCAATTGTCGCTGCAGGCAGAGGGCGGCTTTGACCATGGCTGCCATGCCGGCGGCCGCGCCGGTATGACCGATGTCCGCCTTGACGCTGCCAATGGCGCAGGGCACATCCGGGTTGGTTGTCTGCAGGAATTGCGCGAGGCTGGCTGCTTCCATGTTGTCTTCCGCGGGATAGCCGGAGCCATGGGCCTCGATGTAGCTGATGGCGGCGGATTCGCTGCCGGCGTCGGCGACGGCGCGGGTGATGGCCCGGCGATAGGTTGCAGCCGTTGGGACGGTGGCCGCGACGTTCCCGCCGCTGGCGCCGGCGATGCCCTTGATCACGGCATAAATCCGATCGCCGTCCCGCTGTGCATCGGCATAGCGTTTCATAACGAGGGCGGCGGCGCCGTCCGCGACGATGGCGCCATCGGCGCCGCTGTCGAAGGGTTTGCCGACTCCGGTCGCGGACCAGGGCCGGGCATCAGCCTGGCCGAGGACGGCACGGACATCGCTGGCCAAATCCACGGCACCGACGATGGCGGTGTCGATATCATGGCGTTGCAAGGCGCGCATCCCGGCCTCGACCGCCCGCAGTCCGGAGGTCTCCTCGCTGGACAGGGTAAAGCTGGGCCCGCCGACATTGAATGCCCGCGCAATCCGGCTGGCGACGATACCACCCAGGGCGCCCATGGTTCGGTTGGCGGTCAGCGGCGGTGAGCAGAGGTCGCGCATCTCCGTCACCCATGCATCCAGTTGCGCCGTTGTCAATTCCAGTCCGGCAAGCCTGGCCCACGTTCTGGCTTTGTCGAGCAGCGACCAGCGCAGGTGAAAATTGGTGGTATTCAGATCGAGCCCGATGCCGATATAGACCCCGGCGGCCAGCAGGCTGTGAGTCACGGCGAGGCCGGCATCGTCGATGGCATCAGCCGCCACCTGCAACATCAAAAGCTGTTGCGGCAGCATGTCCCGGAGTTCGTGCGGCGGAATGCGGAAGCGCCCGATCGGTATATCGATCTTCGCCATGGGAAAGCCGTGCACACGGTTTAGATTGGTCACGCCCCACCATTGATCCAGCAGCGCCGGCGTGGTTGCAACATCGCCCCCGAACACGCGCTGTTCGAATTCGGCCAGCGACGGCCAGGGACCGAAGGTGGCAGCCATGCCGACGATGGCGATATCCTCACTGGTGCGCTTGCCGGTCCTGATCTTGTAGGTGCTGGCCGGGACCGGCGCGGTAGTCCATTCCTCCAGTAACAGATGGGCATTGATCCCGCCGAACCCGAAGGCGCTGACGGCGGCGCGGCGCGCGGCTTGTCCCTGGCGTTTCGGCCACGGCCGGGCAGTACCGAGTACGGTGAAGGGACTATCGCCGAGATCGATCTGGCGGTTAGAGGTTTCAAAGTTGGCGGTTGGCGGCAGCGTTTCATGTTGCAGCGCCAGCAGGATCTTGATCAGGCCGGCCGAACCGGCCGCCGTCAACAGATGACCGATATTGCTCTTGACCGAGCCGATGACGCAGGGTTGGGCGTTATTCTGTTCGCCCCAGAGGGTGCGCAGACTGTTGAATTCCACCACGTCGCCGACCGGGGTGCCGGTGCCGTGACATTCGATCAGATCCAGGTCCGACGGTTGCCAGCCGGCCTGCTGATAGGCTGCGCGCATGGCCCGCAGTTGTCCCTCGGAATCCGGCGCCATGAGGTTGCCGCCGATATCATTGGACAGACCCGCCCCCTTGATCACGGCATAGATCCGGTCGCCGTCCGTCAGGGCATCATTCAGCCGTTTTAACAACAGCATCCCGGCGCCTTCGCCGACCACCAGGCCATCGGCCTTGTGGTCGAACGGCGCACAGCGGCCGCTGGCGGAAATGGCGTGCAAGGCGGAGAAGCCCATCTGTGTATAGAGTGAATCGGGCCGCGACAGGCCGCCCGCCAGCATGGCATCGGCACGATGGGCCTGCAGTTCATCCATGGCATACTTGACCGCATACAGGGAAGAGGCGCAGGCGGCATCGAGGGTATAACTGCCGGCGCCCAACCCCAGCGCCCGGGCCAGGATCCCGGCCGGCAGTCCGGCCACGTAACGGTTCAGTTTATTGACCGGCGCGACGGTGCGGTACTGGCCCGGCGCCAGTTGTTCGAGCACCGGCCCCAGCAGTTCGTCCGCCAGGGCCGATGCGGCCTGGGTCGGCAGAGCGATGTTGCCGATGATGACGCCGGCCCGTGCTTTATCGATGGAGCTGGTGACACCGTCACGCCAGGCCTGGTTGCCGGCCTGTAATAACAGCTGAAACATCGGGTCGAGTCCGGCCAGGAATTCGCTCTCGATAGCCAGGCCCGTTGTATCCAGTCTGAAATCCTCGACGAAACAGGCGCGCCGGGAATAGACCCGGTCCGGCAGTGGTCCCTGACCGGCATAAACATCCGCCAGCGCCAGCAACCAGCGGCCCGGCGGAGGTTCCCGGGCCTGATCGCGGGCGTGAACAATGTTGTCCCAGAACTCGTCGAGGGTCCCGGCGCCCGGGAATACACCACCAATCCCGACGATGGCGATTTCTTGTTTATTATCCAATGTTTTTAATATGTTGGAGCGGGGGAGTCGAGTCTAACACAGAATAATTAAAGTCAATTCAATACGGCGTCTTACTCCTCACCACGCTCCTTGCTCTCGCACAGATTCTATTCGGGTATCCTGGCCATGAACTCAACAAAAAAATTATTCGTGTCGCTGACGAAAACAGCATGGACGGTCGGCGCGATAAAGACCGGTTTGCCGCTGGTGCTTAATGTCCGCAGGCCGGCGGACTGGATGCGCGACATGATGACATCCATATCCTTTACCATAAACAGTATGTGAGCAACGCCGATATCCTGTAGCCGGGGGGTTAGCTTTTTTTGTTCGATATTGCGGTATTGAACAAACTCCATGATGACGGGTGAGCCTGGTATTAGTGCAATACCATAGCGAAATTCAGCCCCTGGAGTATTTCGCAGATTATTATATGACTCGTCATTAATATAAGCGGAGTTGTGCCAGGTCTGCAGGTCCGGGCCTATCAGATCTTTATAGAGTTTTTGGGCAGCTTCGAGATCAGCTACGGTCACACTGACCCGGGCCCCCAGAATATTATTCGTAACAGGTGCCGTCGTTACCGGCGGCGGTGACAGTTCCATCAGTTCTACTGGATAACCGTCAGGGTCGCGCACCAGCACAGCGCGTTTTTTTGCATTCGAGCCGGGTACGGCATTAACGTCAACCGTTGCACCACCGATTGTGATGACAGGAACGCCTTCCGCCTTCAGTCGACCCAGCGTTTCATCAAGGTCCCGCAGGATCAGCGCCAGATGTGAACTGCCGATATCCTGTAAATTATGCACATACTGGTGCCGCTCGATATTGCGAAATTCGATGGCTTCAATGGCCATCTCCAGGTCCTGGCCGGATTCGGTCGCCGTTCCCGGTATGGGAAGAATTACCGCCCTAAACTCCGCCTGCTTTGGCGAGTTGGCAAATTCTATCAAACCTGGAGACGAGAAGAACGGGCGATCCTGATGACGTTCACCGCGGATACCCGTACCGAGCAGGTCATGATAGAAATGGATGATTCGTTCCAGGTCGCCGGTCTGTCTGCCGAGATGCCCGGGTCGCAGGACGTCTCCCGGTGGCGCTGTTCCGGCGGGCGGGGATGAACTTGACGATTGACTCAGGACGGTGTCCGAGAGGGAGCAGATAAGTATAATAACCGGTACCAGTGCTTTAAGTTTTTTCATTGCGTTCACTTGCAGATAATATTGAGAGTCGGTCTATCTCCATACTCTAGTCAAATACTAAATTAATTTCTTCTTTTTGTTCTTTGTTGCGATAATCAAATCTGATATTTAGATTACAAATTTCACTATGGCTCCAATCCTGGAAGTAAAACACCTGCGCAAGGAATACCGGACCGTGGTGGCGGTGGATGATATATCCTTTCAGATCCCGACCGGCGTCTGTTTCGGGCTGCTGGGGCCCAACGGCGCCGGCAAGACCACCACCATCGAAATGATCGAGGGCATCACCCGGCCGACCGGCGGCGAGATTTTTTACAAAGGTAAAACCAGGAACAGGGAGTTTTCCCTGCAGGCGGGCATCCAGTTCCAGTCCACGTCCATCATGGAAAAACTCAAGGCCAGGGAGATCCTGGAATTGTTTCACGGTCTCTATCCAAAAACCTTGCCCATGGACGAGCTCATCGAACTCTGCGACCTCGAACAATTGCTGGAACAGGACGCCACCAAACTTTCCGGCGGCCAGAAGCAACGGCTCATGTTCGCACTGGCCCTGATCAACGACCCGGAAATTATTTTTCTCGATGAACCGACCTCCGGACTGGATCCGCAGGCCCGGCACAATCTGTGGAAGCTGATCGAACGTATCAAGGGGCGCGGTAAAAACGTGCTGCTGACAACACACTATATGGAGGAGGCGGAGATCCTCTGCGATCACCTGATTATCATCGACCACGGCAGGATTATTTCCGAAGGCTCGCCCAAGGCCCTGTTGAAACAGCATTTCGGTTATTTCTACGTCTGCATCGACAAGACTGACATGCATATCGATATCCATCAGTTCGAGCCCGGTATCAAGGAACGTAATGATCACTACGAGATCCAGAGCCAGTCGGTCGAGGACACCCTGCAGCGGCTGATACACGAGGGCGTACAGCTCAATTCGCTGCGGGTACGGCAACCCACCCTTGAGGATTTGTTTTTGAAACTGACTGGACACAGCCTGCGTGATTGACAGAATCGTTAATTTCTGGCGGGTTGTGTATGTCCTGATGATGGCGCGGAACAAGGAGTTCTACCGGGATCGCGGCGTCATGATCTGGTCATTTCTGTTCCCGTTCCTGATCGTGGCCGCCATCGGTTTTGCCTTTTCCGGCGGCGAGCAGACGGTTTTTACCGTCGGTGTGTATGTGCCGGCGGCACAAGCGGATCCCGATATCCCGCTGCTGCGGGAGAGCTTTATCAAACATGTCACCTATGACGATTTCGACCAGGCCCTGGACCGGCTCAGGAATTTCCAGGTTGATCTGCTGCTGTCGGCAGAGCAGCCGGATTATTACTGGATGAACGAAGGTTCGCCAACCAGCCGGGCAATGGAACGGTTATTTCTGGCTGAAAACGGGCGGGCCGCCATGCAGCGGCAGACCGTAACCGGTCAGGAGATCCGTTATGTAGACTGGGTCATCCCGGGTGTGCTCGGCATGAATCTGATGTTCGGCTGTCTGTTCGGTATCGGTTATGTCATCGTTCGCTATCGCAAGAACGGTGTCTTGAAGCGCATCCAGGTCACGCCGGTGACGCCACTGCAATTCCTGACCGCGCAGGTATTGTCGCGATTGCTGGTGATGGTAGTCGTCAGCGTCATTATCTATGCCGGCTGCGATCTGTTTTTGAATTTCGTCATGCGCGGCAGTTACCTGGATCTGATTATCGTGGCCCTGCTCGGTATCGTCGCCATGATTGCCTTTGCCCTGATTATCGCCAGCCGTACGGCCAGCGAGGAGCTGGCCAACGGCCTGTTGAACCTGGCGACCTTCCCCATGCTGCTGTTATCGGAGGTGTGGTTTTCGCTGGACGAGGCGCCGAACTGGCTGATTTTTATCTCCCAGTGCCTGCCGCTGACCCACGCGGTGCAGGCCGCCCGTGAAATCATGTTGAATGGCGCCGGCCTGGGCAGCCTCATGTATCATGTCTGGGTATTACTGGCGATGAGCATAGTTTTTCTGGCGGCAGCGTCGGTGCTGTTCAGGTGGAACGAGGCATAGAAGATTAAATTTTCATGTTACTAGAGATCAAAAAAACCAGACGGATTAAAGACGAGTTGCCGCGCCGCTGGTTCGCGGATGAAACCATGGACCTCATCGTCTGGCACGACAAGCACAATAAAATTCTCGGCTTCCAGTTGTGTTATGACAAACCCGTCGCCGAACATGCCTTGTCCTGGTGGCATGATACCGGGTTCACGCACCGGCGCGTCGATGATGGCGAAGGCAAACCCGGCAGCCACAAGGGCGCGCCCATCCTGATCCCTGATGGTGAATTCAACCTGAATCAGATCGCCGATAATTTCAAGGCCGCGGCTGCTGCGATCGACAGCAAAATCGCCGATTTCGTCTATCGGAAATTAACAGAATAGCTGCCGTCCTGGAATTACTCTGTAGCAGCGGGAACAGCGGGGCTGCCCTTGTCAAAGATGATGCGCCATGTGCCCGGGGCTTCAAGCCGCCAGATGGAGGTAAAGCGCGCGAAGATTTTCCCGTCCGGATCGCGTACCGGCCCGGAACTCAGCGCCAGAGACCCGGATGCCAGCACTTCGACTTCGTCGGGTTCCCAGGAAAATGGGGCTGCCACATCAGTGAAATACCGCGCCCACCAGGCCACGACCTGTGCCTTCCCGCGCAAAGGCGAAGGACCGCTGAAAAACACCGCTTCTTCGGATATGAACGACGTGAAGTCATCCAGACTGCGATCCAGCATTGATTTGGCAAAGGCGCGTTCAACAGCGAAAACCTGATCGCGGGCGGAGATTGGATCCTGTCGTAACGGCAGTGGTGCGCAAGCAACGAGTAGTATGCTGATAAGAATCAGATTGGCAATGGCTTTATGCATAAGTTTGATTACCGAAGATTTCAATGACAAAGATTGTTGGAGACCGCCAGGCTGGCGTCGCCGAGGTCAGCGGACAGGCCAGTGATTCGTTCCGCCACCGACAGGGACTTCATATCGAAAATAAACAGATCGCCATTACCGGCAACAGGCAGGACCAGCAGGCGCGAATCGGAACTGACGACGCCGGCCTGCAGCCTGCCATGCAGACTGAACCGGCTGATAATTTTCTTACTTGCCAGGTTAATCAGGGTTACATCACCGGTGTCACTCATGACCGCGGCGGTGGTATCGAGCCAGCCGGTATTGATGGCCATGGGGCTGGCGATGGCTTCGATGGTATACAGGGGATCCAGGGTAAAGGTTGAAATGGCCGTGATGGTGCCGCTGTCCCGGTTCGGGATCAGCATGGCCTGCCCGTCCGCCGTGCCCCAGGGGCGACGGGATCCCTGCCCCACGGCGACAGTCTTTAATAAAGACATGCTGCGCAGATTTATCACGAAAACTTTTCCCGCCAGAGTGTCACTGACAAAGCCCATGGAACCATCCACGCTGCGTGTCATGGCGGAAAGTCCTGTGCCGCTTTCTGTGAGTTTTATCGATTTGGCATTGCCTTGCAGATCACTGCGTTGCAACTGACCATCCACCGCATCCACCCAGAAAATGTATTGTCCGTCACGGTTAAAGGTAAAAGGTTCGCTGGAGTTGACGTGTTCTATCCTTACCATCAGCTCACGCTGTTTCAAATGATGTATCTCCAGTACTGCCAGGCCCTGGTCATAAACCGCGAGCTTTTCGCCCGCCGGATCCAGTTTGATGGAGTCGGGTGTCAGTCCCAGGCTGTAATAACTTTGTTTGAGTCCGGAAGATGACAGATCCATGAGGCCCAGTTGCCGGGTTTCCGGATAGGCAATGACCAGAGTGTCGAGCCGGTCGGAAGCCGCAATGTTTCCCGGCGTTTGTTCCAGTGGTATGGTCTCGGCCCGCCGCTGGTGGTGCAGGTCTATAATAGCGACGGATTTCCCGGCGGCGCTGGCGACAAAGACATAACGCATGCCATGGTCATAATCGGCTCTGGCATTGCCGCTATACAGAAAAAAAATAATCGACAGGCAGGATAATAATTTCATCGCAACGATCCCTGGGCTGGTTTAAAGCGAGGTCGATGAGTAGTGTAGCACGATCCCGAAACGGCCTGTCCCAACCTTTGTTTTTGCCGGATACAGAGCATGATCAGCCCTGGAGAGGAGTATGGCGCTGTCGATTTCAACAGGTATGGTAGATCGGCTTTACCGGAGCAGTCTTAAAAGTTATTCTGTGAATCAGTTCCCAGTTATATAATTTAATTCAACAGGTTCCGGTAATTAATGAAAAATTTAAAAAGTATAGATTCTTTTTTGCCGGTTAATATTTACCCGGGTCTTCAAGCCCATCACCAGGATATAGACAGATGAAACGTTTAATGGTTTATCTTGCCCTGCCGGTTGCGATTCAGTTATTCAGCCTGCCTGCCACGTCCGCCGTTGATGATTTTGTTCCCGTGACGGACGCCATGTTGCAAAACCCCGCGGATGGCGACTGGTTGATGTGGCGGCGGACTCTGAACAGCTGGGGCTACAGTCCCTTAAAACGGATCAATCGTAACAACGTCAGGAGACTGGCGCTGGTCTGGTCACGACCGATGGCGCCCGGGATACAGGAAGCTACGCCGCTGGTTTACAACGGCATCATGTATCTGCCTAACCCCAATGATGTGATCCAGGCCATCGATGCGGCCAGCGGCGATCTGATCTGGGAATACCGCCGGAAGATGCCTGCCGATCTGAACCAATATATCCCATTCCCGTCCATTAACCGGAATCTGGCCATCTACGGCAACCTGATCATCGACAACAGCTTTGATGATTATGTCTATGCCCTGGATGCAACGACCGGCAAGCTGGTCTGGGAAACCAGGTTGCTGGATTATCATACGGCGCCGTCCCAGCAAACCTCCGGTCCGATCATCGCCAACGGCAAGATCGTCTCCGGCCGGGGTTGCGAGCCAAACCGGGGGCCGGAACCCTGCGTGATTACCGCGCATGACGCGCAAACCGGCAGGGAACTCTGGCGCACCGGTACGATTCAGAATGTAACGGGTGAAAAGAACACCTGGGGCAAGCTGCCTTATCAGGATCGCGGCCACGTCGGTACCTGGCTGGTGCCGTCCTTCGATCCGGAATTGAACCTCATATTGATCGGCACGTCCGTGACCTCGCCGGCGCCCAAATTCATACTGGGTGGTAACGACCAGCAGCATTTGTATCATAATTCGACGCTGGCCCTGAACGCCGACACCGGGGCGATCGTCTGGTATTACCAGCATCTCGTCGATCACTGGGATCTCGATCACACCTTTGAACGGATCCTGGCGGATATCAAGGTGGCGCCGGACCCCGCTGTAGTGAAATGGATCAATCCGAAGCTGAAACCCGGGGAAAAACGCAAGGTGGTGACCGGCATCCCGGGCAAGACCGGTATCGTCTATACCCTGGATCGCGCCACCGGAGAATTTCTCTGGGCGACGCCGACCGTCCTGCAAACCGTGGTCAAGGATATCGATGTTACCACCGGTGCGGTGACGGTGAATCCGGACATGGTGTTTGACAAGGTCGGCGACAAACGCCGCGTCTGCCCGAATACCGGCGGCGGCAAGAACTGGCCGGCGGGCGCTTACAATCCTGCCAGCAGCACGCTGTTTTATCCGCTGCAGAATACCTGCATGGACGTTACCGCCATAACCGACGATCCGCATACTACGGAATTGTACGGGGTCCTGATGGAACATATGCTGGCGCCCGGCACCGACAAGCTGGGGACCATCCAGGCCATCTCCGCCGAGACCGGCAGGATCAAATGGAAATACGAACAACGCGCGGCGACCACGGCACTGGTGGCTACCGCCAGCGGACTGCTGTTCGGCGGTGATATCAACGGCCGGTTCCGTGCCTACGATCAGGAGACCGGAGAGATTTTATGGGAAACCAACCTCGGCTCGCAGGTGACCGGTTATCCGGTTACCTACGCCGTCGATGGCCGGCAGTATGTCGCGGTGAGCACTGGCAGCGGCGTGGCGACTTCCCAGCACCTGTTGTTGACGCCGGAACTGCGCCCCGGCGATGGTAATAATATTTTCATCTTCGCCTTGCCGGTATCGAGATAGCGCACTGTACGGATCCTGCATTAATCGGACGACGAGCTACATGCGCCTGTTGCAGATCATCGGTATCGTCATGTTCGGCTTGCTGCCGTTCCGGGCCGGCGCGCAAACTACTGGCGACTCCGGACGCACGATCTGGGACGGCATTTATGCGGAGGGGCAGGCGGAACGCGGCGCCGGCATCTACACGGCGAACTGTGAAATTTGCCATGCCGCCAACATGCGTGGCGGTCCTGGCGCCCGCGGCGTTGTCGGCCTGGCGTTCCAATATCTCTGGAAGGACAAGACCCTGGGGGCATTATTCGATGCGATGCGGACCAAGATGCCGCCCGGCCAGCCGGGCACCTTGACCGATCAGGAATATGCCGATGTCCTGGCAGTCATCCTGCGGGGTAACGGTCTGCCGGCCGGTGGCGCGACGGAACTCCCGGCCGATCGCGCTCAGCTGGACGCGATCGTCATTACCTGGGAAAAACCCTTAAGCATGGTTGACTGAGGGCGACATCAGGTATTCCCGGGATTCAAGCAGCAGCATTAACGCTGCCGTTTCCCGGCTGATACCTATCGCGGTCCTGATCCAGTTGCCAAGTTTTACCAGTGCCAGCAGCAGGCCCAGCCATCCCAGCACGGCGCCGGTGAGTTTCAGGATCAGCTTTACCAGATCCAGCAGGCCGGCAAAGATTTTACAGGCCAGACTGAACACCTGGGCACGAAGCAGGATATGACTGCTGAAAGCCCTGATATGGTTCCCGTCAGCCATCCGGTTGATGAGTATGTCCAGGTCGAAATCGGCGGCATGCACAATATACATCTGCTCCGGATGCGAACCCGTTATCGGGCTGGCGAACAAAAACTCAAGGCCGTCACGCAAGGCGAACAACACGGATTTCAGGCGCACATAAACACGTACCGCGCCCGCGTGCAGTAACCGCGCCAGGTTGCAGAGCGCACGTTTAACGGCGCTGAAGATCTTCCTGATTAAGCCGGCCAGCCACATAAAGGCCCGTTTTACACCATCGATTAATCTGGCCCCGAGCGATTGGTAGGTTGCGCCTAACTGCGCCAATTGTTGTTTGTCGGCAGCGATATTGTCGATGACCGTATCATCCAGCAACTCATCCGCGGCGCCGGCCGCAACGGCGTGGGCTTTTTTAATTTCCTCAAACAGCCAGTAGCCCAGGGTAATGTCCTGTTTATGCCGGAACAGTTTTTCCAGGCCATGGTCACGACAGAAATCCCGAATGGCGCTATACAGGCTGCCATCGTGATCCCTGCCGGCGGCGCCATCGGCTTTGAAATTACCCGGTCTGACCGCATAGCCGAGCAACCATAATTCCGTGATGGCCAGGTTACCGATGAATTGCTTCAGCAGTCGGGCATTGTCCTTGTCCGGGCGCGGGAAGGCGTGGTGTTGACTGAATATTCTGAACCGATTGCCTGCCGGTGTGAGACCGGTAACCAGCGCGGCCTGATCGAACAGGCAGGTCAGGGTCGCGGCGGAAAAATCCGGCTCTAAATCCGCCTCGGCCAGACCCAATAGCGCCACGACTCTGACCAGACAATTCAATCCCTCCTGCAGTTCCTTGTCGCGTAGTTGCTGTTTTTTGACATGGGTCGTCGCGGGCCTGGGTGCGTTCGTGATCAGCCCGAACGCAAACAACCGCAATTGCACAGCCCGCTTCAGGACCGAAAGTCGGGCAGCGGTCTGCAGCCAGTAGGCTATATCCGTTCTGGTGTCGAATGCAGCGAGCTGGATCAGCCCCTGCCAGGATTGGGCCGTCAGCCGCGCTGAGATTTCGAACCCGGCTTGCCGCTGAAATTCCTGCAGTGCGGCAGTGAAGGCGTCATCCGCGACAGCATTGCCATTGTCAGACTCCAGGTAGCCGAGTAAAAACAGATAGGTCCGGGCTATTGCCATGCGCTTATCCGGTGATGACTTCGGCTCGGCATCATCGACAATCAGGACCTGGGCCGGAAGCTCGTCCAGCGCTGCACCCAGTCGCGTGTAAGGCTGGTTCTGTCCGGTGAATTCCAGTTCACCGGAGCTGATCAGCGTCAGGCCGTCCATATTTACTTATCGATCAGTTTTTTAATG
>Ga0209640_10004239_pt1 | contig 12605 bp, 7 predicted proteins | sample RifCSP10_1_FD_184018 | JGI IMG/M metagenome (GOLD analysis project Ga0209640, IMG submission 184018) | Soil microbial communities from Rifle, Colorado - Rifle CSP2_sed 10_1 (SPAdes) (version 2) | ecosystem: Environmental > Terrestrial > Deep subsurface > Rock core/Sediment | place: Rifle... | reverse complement strand
GCGCTGGCCAAGGCCAAGAAGGAGGGCAAACTGATTTTTCTCAGCGTCGGCTATTCGAGCTGCCACTGGTGCCACGTGATGGAGCGCGAGAGCTTTCTCGACGACGAGATCGCCAAGCTCATGAACGCGCACTTCGTCTGCATCAAGGTCGATCGCGAAGAGCGGCCCGATATCGACGGCATCTACATGACCGCCCTGCACGTCTATCAGCAGCTTGCCGGCGGTCGGCGCGGCGGCGGCTGGCCGATGTCGATGTTCCTCACCCCCGAAGCCGAGCCGACGCATCCACTGGACGTAGTCGCGCAGGTAGCCGGGTAGGTCGTCACACAACGCGGCCGCCGCGTCGTAGATGCCGCCCGCACGAACGTCGGGATACTCGTGTTGAAGCTCGTTACGCGCTCCGAGAATGCCGCGCCAGGTCTGCGCCCGCACCTTGCTGATCACGTTCTCGCCGACGAGCAGCCGCACGTTCGTCGGCCGATCGCCGGGGGCCACTCCGGCCTCTCGGAGCCCGAGCTCGTTCAGCTCGGCGACGTGGTTCGACAGGATCTCGAAGCCGCGCTCCAGCGGATACACGTGCGTCGTGATCGATGCGGGATCGTCCGAGCGTGCTGCGCTTACGAACTCGTCTCGGGTCGTCCGACCGAGGACGTGCACGAGCGCGGCGTAATGACGGCGGGTGTCGGCCAGCCGCACCTTGATCGGGCGCGGCAGCTGCCGCCGATCCTGCGATGCGCCACTTCCGTGGGTGCTATCGCGAGCCAGCGATCGACCTCTTGATCGCTCGAGTGCCTCCGGCGCGGTCCAGGCGAGCGCGCTCAGGCGCATATCCTCCTCCGACGCCCGCCGCTCGACCTGCCGCCGGCGGCGCTGCAGCCTCGGCCACTCGCGCTCGCGGTCGACCAGGACCCGTCCCTCGGAGACGACATCGGCCAGAAGCAGCGGCGCCTCCTCCGCCTGCGCCCGCGAGACGAGCTGGACGCCTCTGTCGCTTGCCGCCTCCAGCGCGTGGACGACCTTGGCGCGCTCGAAAGGATCGTCCTGGCGAAGGTCGACGAGCACGTCGAGATCGCTGCTCTGGCTGTCGTCGCCGCGGGCGGTGCTCCCGAAGACGACGGCGAGCCGTACGTTCGGCTGCGTGCGCAGGGCGTCGAGGAGGTCTCTGAGGAGAGGCCAGTGCGTGCGCACGTAGGTCGCCTCGGAAGCGGGAAGGCGCAGCTTCCGCTCACTCGGCCGCTCGGCTCGGATGAGCCCGCGGTCGGCAGCCCTGCGCAGCGTCCGCCCGCTCGTCCCGAGCTCCTCGGCCAGCAGATCGAGCATCGTCATGTGTCCAATACTACACGGGCATGTGTCCAATAAGAGACCGTGCAGCGCGGAGAGTCAGAGGGCCCGGACCGGGGACGCTCCCCGAGCCCGGGATGGTGCTGTTCCTGGTTTGTACGAAACGGACTACAGACAAGGACTCTGTACTACCGTGAGCTGGCGATGGCCAGCGGTAAGAAACAGCGAAGAGCGGCGCCGTTCAGCATCAGGCTCGGTGCCGAGGAGGACTCCTTCGTCATGGAGGAGGCGGGTCGTCTCGGCAGGTCTCGAGGAGCCATCGTCGAGGCCTACGCGTCGGAGGCGATCAGGATGCGCCGCTATCCCGGGATCGCCTCTCGTGGCGATGACCACCGCCATCGAGCCTGGGTGCTCGGCACGGGCCTCGATGTCTGGGAGGTGGTCTCGCTTTCGCGCGACTTCGAGTCGGAGCATGAGCTGGCGCAGGAATACGGGCTGAGCCCGGGCCAAGATCAGGATGGCCCTCGCCTACTACCAGAGCTTCCGCGAGGAGATCGATGAGCTGATCCGCCGTGGCGTCCGCTCGGAGGCGGAGCTTCACAGCCGCTACCCGTTTCATCGACACGTTCGACGGAGCGGGTGCGGGTGGCGGCACGTGAGCCCCTACGCCTGCTGCTCGACGCCGACCTGTCGAGCCATCGTCTCGTTCGCGTCTCTGACGCGGGCGGGCGTTCGAGGCCCCCCGCCCGGTGGCGAGCACACGCGGTGCGTGGCTGCTGTGTAGCTTCGTCGCGTCGGCCGCTGTCCTGAGCCCGGTTCCATGCGCGGCCAGGGGGTACGACCGGGGCATCACGTATCCTCGTTCACTCGAACGAGTGAGACTGCACAAGATCGATCGTTCCGAGGCATCTGAAGAGGTAGACCAATGCGCTCACGAGTCCTTCTCCCGCTCCTCGTCCTCGCGCTCGTAGCCCTCGCGCCGGCGAGCGCGGCGACGGTCAACATCTCGATCCTCGGTAGCGGCTTCAATCCGAGCGCCGTCACGATCGCGGTCGGCGACACGGTCACCTGGACGAACGCGGACAACCAGAACCAGCAGGTCGAGTCCACGGACGCGCCTTTCACGTCCCCGATCCTCAAGCCCGGCGAGGCGTTCTCGTTCACGTTCAGGACGGCCGGCCGCTACACGTTCAGGAACGCGAACCGGCGGAACCTTCGCGGCAGCGTGACCGTCCAGGGGCCGACGGGAACGCAGACCGTCACCCAGACGGCATCGCGCGCGCTCGTCGTCTACGGGGGCACGGTCACGCTCTCCGGGGCGATCTCGAGCAAGGCCTCGGGCGAGACGGTGACCGTGTACGCGAAGCCCTTCGGCCAGCAGCAGTTCGCGGCGGTAGGGAGCGCGATCAGCTCGCAGAACGGCGCCTGGACGTTCCTCGTGAAGCCTAGGCTGTTCACGACGTACGAGTCCCGCTGGAAGCCGGCCGGGGGAGCGGTCGTGTCGAGCTCGCAGGCGGCGGTCAAGGTGCGGCCGCAGGTCGCCTTCCGCGTGAAGGCGTCGAGCGGGCGGACCGTCACCTTCTTCACCAAGGTGCGGACGGTGCGTTCTCTCGGCGGCAAGTTCCTCTACCTGCAGCGCAAGAACAACTTCGGGCAGTGGGTGACGATGAGGAAGGTGACACTGGGCTCGACCTCGTCGGCCACGTTCAAGCAGCGGATGCCTGCCGGACGCTCGCGGGTTCGCCTGTTCATGCCGCAGAAGCAAGTTGGCCCGGGCTACCTCGCGGGCATCAGCCGCGTGCTCACGCTCACGCGCTGACGCTGCGGGAGACCACGCTCAGGCCCAGGAAGGGAAGGCAGGGGGCCTGGTTGAGCCCTGCCGCCCCCAACACCAGGGCTCAGGCTTCAGCCTGAGCCCTGCCTTTACCCCCGGGCTCAGGACGGTTCAGCCCGAGCCCTGCTGTTCCGTCGCGCCCGAGCGGAAAGGCAGGAGCCTGGCTGATATGGAGGCCCGTTTGTCAAGGGACCAGGGCGACTCGGCCGGCCGGCGACCGGGTCGATCGACCCGCGGGGGAGGCGCCGAGCGCGTGAGCGACGGTTGGCTGTCAGTCTGATATACGGGGGTTGGCTACCCCAGGGCCCTGCTTCCGCCGCCGGCGGGCGCCTGTCTGAAGACGGGCGTGGCCGTTGCCGGCTGCCCACAGCCAGATCGCGCGTGCCGGCAAGCCGTGGCTCGGCGCCTTCCTCGCGGGGAACCGCTGCCGCATGCGCTAGGGGGCCATCACCGCTGCCCAGAGGGAGCAGGCCAGCTCGCGGGCGATGGCGACCGTCACCACCGGTCCGGGCTTTCCCCGCGCGCGCAGGCGCTCGCCCTGGCGGTAGAGGCGGTGCTGGGCACGCCAGGCGATCTCCAGCACGTGCCCCGGCTGCCCCTGCTGGCGGTTGCGCAGGGTAACCCCGATCCGGGGCGGGCGGGCGTAGTGCCAGGCCGCCTCGACCAGGATGCGGCGCGCGTAGCGGGAGCCGCTCTTGGTGATCGCTCCCTGCCGGAGGTGCTCTCCCGACTGGGCGAGCGAGGGGACGAGGCCAAGCCAGCCGGGGAGCGCGCGCGCTGCCGGGAAGCGCTCCCAGGAGTGCACCTCCAGGTGCAGGACGAGCGCGGAGAGGGTGTCGATGCCACGGAAGCAGCGCAGGCGGGCGATCGTCGGCCAGAGGTCGTCCTCGCGGGCGAGGCGGGAGAGCCGCTCCTCGAGGGCGGCCTTGCGGGCGCAGAGCCCGTCGATCGCGGCCAGGTAGTCGATGAAGGCGAGTTCGCTGTTGGGGTCGCAGAAGCGCTGGCCGGAGAGCCAGCGCCGGTGGGCCTGCGTCCAGGTCGTAGCGCCCGGATACACGCGCCCCTGCCGGAGCAGCAGCTTGGAGAGGCGATGGCGGGCGCGCATCAAGTCGCCCCGCAGCTGCTCGCGGGCGCGGGAGAGGTCGCGTGCTGCCTCCAGGCGAGCCGAGGGCACCGCGATCGGGCAGAGCGCCCCGCTCGGCAGCAGCCGGGCGAGCAGCTCGGCGTCCCCGCGGTCGCTCTTTCGCCGCTCAGAGCTCGGGCGTGGGGTCTTGCCGGGGGCGACGACGTCGATCCTGATCCCCGCCTCGCAGGCCGCCCGGTAGAGGCCGAAGCCGGTCGGTCCCGCCTCGTAACAGGCGTGCACCGGCTGCGGGAGCTCTCCGAGCCAGGCGAGGACCTGCTCGAGGCCGGGGCCGAAGCGGGCACGGCGAAGCTCCCCGCTCGGAAGGTGCAAGGCGGCAGCCTCGGTCGAGCGGGCGTGGACGTCCAGGCCCACTGCTGTCATGGTGGTGGTCACGGCCGGACCCTCCTTTCGGTGACTGGGGTCAGCCGGAGCCCGTCTCCGGCCAGACAAACCCCCGATCTGCTCCGACAGGGTCCGGCCTTCCTCGGACAGCGGCTACTCAAGCGCCATAGGGTCTGAAGCCAGGCACGTGGCACGGCCGGTGAACCGCCGGCGAGTCGCTTCAGCGGCTCGCCCTGTCTGCCGTCCTGAGAAGGCACGTGCCCGGATGCAGCCAGCACCGTCCGGGACCGGCCTGTGCGCCCGGCGAGGTCGGGTTGGGCTTGTGTCCGGTCTCTGCTAAAACTTTCCAAAGTGAAGCAACGGAGCCCACAACTCGCAGATCCTTACCGCGACCTCCACGTCATCGACTCCCGGGCGCCGCGGTTCAACCAGACGGTCGTGGGTGTGCTCTCCGCGGTCGCCGTCCTCGCCGGCTGGTGGTGGCTTTTCGCCCTCCTGGCCGCACAGCTCGCCGTCGGGCTGACCTTCGGGCGGCGGTACTGCCTTCCCTGTCTCGTCTACTTCGAGCTCGTCCAGCCCGTCTTCGGCGAGGGGCCGCTCGAGGACTCCCGGCCGCCCCGCTTCGCGAACGTGGTGGGGGCAACGGTGCTGAGCGCCGCGGCGCTCTCGTCGCTCGTGGGTCCGGAGCTTCTCGGAGCCCTCCTCGGTGGGCTCGTCGCCGTGCTCGCGCTCGTCGCGGCGGCGACTGGGCTCTGCGCGGGGTGCGAGATGTACAAGCTCGGGTACCTGCTCACGGGGCGGCGCTTCGTCGCCTGCCCGCTGCCGGCGCGCCGAGGCGCCTCCGACACCGCTTAACAAACGTTCCCTCCGTGCCGATAGGCACTTGGGATGAACGTCGCACGTCCTGACCGTGCCTTCTTTCTCATCGCCGTAGCGGGATCGCTGGCGTTCGTGACGGTCCCGCGCGACGCGGTGATCTACGAGCGCTGGTACCAGCTCTTCCTCGTCGGGTCGGTGGTCGCGACCCTCGTCGGGGTGAGCCTGAACGGCCCGCGATCCCGCCTTCCCTGGTTCCTGATCGCGCTCGGAGGGCTGTGCGGGGTGACCGCGGACGCCGTCCGCGGGGTCCAGCTCGACCGCTACGCCGAGGCCGCGTTCCCGTCGGTTGCCGACTTCATCTCGCTCGGCTCGTACGTGGCGATCGCCGCAGCCCTGGTCGCGATGATCCGGATGCAGGCCCCGGGGCGCGACTGGCCGAGCCTCGTCGACGCCGCCATCGTCGCGGTGGGAGTCGCGCTCGTCTCCTGGACCATCGCCGTCCTGCCACGGCTCACGGAGAGCTCGGGCGCGTTCGAGACGACCGTGGCGCTGGCCTTCCCGATCATGGACGTGCTCCTCGTCTCGCTCGCAGCGAGGATGGTGCTCGGTCCCGGCCTGCGTGTTCCGGCGTTCGCGATGGTGACGACCGCGCTCGTCTTCAAGCTCGTCGGCGACGCCCTCTACGGCTTCGGGTCGCTCCACGGCTGGTACCAGCGTGGGGACGTGATGGACCTGCTCTTCGTGTTCTCGGCCGTGCTCTGGGGCACCGCGGCGCTCCACCCGTCGATGGTCGAGCTCACGGAGCCGAACGTCGACCCCGAGAGCCGCTTGAGCAGCAAGAGGCTCGCCGTGCTCTCGGCGGCGACTCTCACGGCGCCCGCGATGCTGGCCGTGGCGGCGCTGCGGGCGGACCAGTCCGAGCTGCTCGTGATCGTCGGTGCGGCGACGGCGCTGACGCTGCTCGTCGTGGTCCGGCTCGCGGGCCTCGTGTCTCGCCACGAGCGCTCCGAGCGGCGCGAGCGCGCGCTCTCGAGCGCTGCCGCGAACCTGGTCGCCGCGTGGACTCCCGGCGACATCCATCGCTCCGCCGTCGAGGCCACGCTCGAGATCCTCGGCGGAGAACGCGCCTCGGCCTGCATGACGATCGGGGGAGAGAGCGGGCCAGAGGTCGTCGCGGCGACCGGCGCGCTTGCCGACCGGATGCGCCGGGATCCCCTCGGCGAGCTCGAGGACGTCGGCGGTGCCCGCACCGTCGTCCCCCTCGTCGTCCAGGGAGACGAGCTGGGCTCCCTGATCGTCCACACGCCGGAGCCGCCCACTCCGCTCGTGCACGACGGGCTCGAGACGCTCGCCGCACAGGTTGCGCTCGCCCTCGAGGGCGCCGCCCTGGCGGAGAGCCTGCACGAGCGTCAGAGCGCCGAGCGCTTCCGGTCCCTCGTCCAGAACTCGAGCGACGTCATCCTCCTCCTCTCGAGCGACCACGCCATCCGCTACCACACGCCGTCGGTCGAGCGCGTGCTCGGCTACGAGGAGGACGAGCTGATCGGCGTCTCGCTGCCCTCTCTGGCCGAGTCGGGTGGGGGCAGCGAGCTGAGCGCGTTCCTCAGGAACGTTCGCGTCTCTCCGGGCACGCCGATGCCGCGGGACCTGCTCCTGCGGCGAAAGGACGGCAGCTACTGCCAGCTGGAGACGATCTTCAACAACCTCCTCGACGACGAGAGCGTCGCCGGCATCGTCGTGACGGCGAGGGACGTGACGGAGCGCCGCGCGCTGGAGGAGCAGCTCGCCCACCAGGCGTTCCACGACTCGCTCACCGGGCTCGCGAACCGGGCGCTCTTCATGGACCGCGTCACGCATGCGCTCGAGCGTGCACGCAGGCGCGCGAACCTCATCTCCGTCCTCCTGATCGACCTCGACGACTTCAAGACGGTCAACGACAGCCTGGGCCACGCAGCCGGCGACGAGCTCCTCGTCCGGGTCGCCCGCACGCTCGAGGGGTGCCTCCGCGCGGAGGACTCGTGCGCCCGGCTGGGAGGCGACGAGTTCGCGATCCTCCTGGAAGACGTCCCTGCCCTCGACGGCGCCGTCGCGGTGGCGCAGCGACTTCTCGACTCCATCGCGCAGCCCACGAGCGTTCTCGGCTCGAGCGTGGTCCCGCACGCGAGCATCGGCGTCGCCCTCGGCACGATCGGCCAGTCGCCCAACGAGCTCCTGCGGAGCGCCGACCTCGCCATGTACCAGGCGAAGAGCGACGGCAAAGCGAGCCTCGCCGTCTTCGAGCAGTCGATGCACGAGCGCGTTGCCGGTCGGCTGGCCTTCAAGACGGACCTGGAGCGTGCCGTCGTGGAGGAGGCGTTCGAGCTCCACTACCAGCCGATCGTGGCCCTCGACACGGGCAAGATCGCCGGGGTCGAGGCGCTCGTGCGCTGGCGGCATCCCGAGCGGGGGCTCATCGACCCGGACGACTTCATCCCGCTCGCCGAGGAGACCGGACTCGTTCTGCGGCTCGGCCGACTCGTCCTCGAGGGCGCCTGCCAGCAGGTGGCGAGCTGGCGCGGCCGATTCGATCCCCACCTCGGCGTCGCCGTGAACATCTCGGCGAAGCAGCTCAGCAGCCCGAGTCTGGCCTCCGAGGTGACCGCGATTCTCGAGAACGCCTCGCTTCCGGCCGATGCGCTCACGCTCGAGATCACCGAGAGCATGCTCCTCGACAGCGAGTCCGTCATCGCACGGCTCGAGTCGCTGCGTGCGGTCGGGGTCAGGATCGCGATCGACGACTTCGGGACCGGATACTCGTCGCTCAACTACCTCCGCCGGTTCCCCGTCGACACGCTGAAGGTCGCGGGCCCGTTCATCGCCCACCTCGAGACGCAGCCCGGCCAGCAGCGGCTCGTGTCCGCGATCCTGCGCCTCGGGTCGGCCCTCGGGCTCACCACCGTCGCCGAAGGCATCGAGAACGCCGCCCAGCGGGATTTGCTGAGGAAGCTCGACTGCCACCTGGGCCAGGGCTTCCTCTTCTCACGCCCGCTCCCGGCCCACGAGCTCGACCCCTTGCTCGAGGTCAGGCTCGTCGCCTAGCCGGTGAGCCTGGGCGGCTCCGGCTTCAGCCGAGCCCTGCCTGTACCTACTCGGGCCAGAAGTTCTCGAGGTACTCGGCGTCGTCGCGCGAGCCGCCGGGCACGACCTTGGAGACGATGATGAGCTCGGCCTCCTCGGGCTCGTCGTTCCACACCGAGCGCCACGTCTGCGGCGCCACGCGCACGGCCGTCCCCTGCTCGAGCTCGACGACCTCGTCGTTCAGCTTGAACTGGAGCGTGCCGGAGGCCACGAAGTAGACCTCCTCCTGCTGCTTGTGCCGATGTCCGTACGAGCCCTTGCCCCCGGTGTGCTGCGGCATCCGTCGATACGTGAACGCGACCTGCTCGGCGTCGAGAGCGGTCGCCATCATCCGCATCTCACCGGGGTAGTCGCCGAGGACGTCGTCGACCTCCTCGAGCCGCTTGACCGTGTAGTCGCTCATCTTGCCTCCTGGTCCGGACTTGCCCGACGACTCTACTCGCCGGCCGAGCGTCAGCGAAGCGCACGCAGCGCGTTCAGGATGACGACGACGTCCGTGACCTCGTGGAAGAGCGCCCCCGCGACGGGCGGCAGGAAACCGAGCGCGGCGGCGACCATCGCTCCGGCGCTCATGGCGATCCCGGCGAGGACGCTCTGCCTTGCGATTGCCAGCGAGCGCTTGCCGATGCGGACGGCGTCCACGACGCGGTCCACTCGGTCGACGAGGATGACGACGTCGGCCGTCTGGGACGAGACCGTCGCCCCCTGCGCCCCCATGGCGACGCCCACGTCCGCCAGGGCCAGCGCCGGCGCGTCGTTGATCCCGTCACCGACCATCATCACCTTGCGCAGGCGCTCCTGCGCCCGGATCGCCCGCACGACGTCGAGCTTGTCCTCTGGACTCTGCTCCGCGTACACCGTGTCCGCGCCTACGAGGCGGCCGACCTCCTCGGCGATCTCGGCCCTGTCTCCCGAGACGAGCGCGACGTGCTCGATCCCCGACTCGCGGAGAGCGTCGGCGAGGCCCCAGGCCTCGGGGCGCACGTGGTCGGCCATCACGATCACGCCCGCGAGCTCGCCGTCGACCGCGACGGAGACCCTCGCCTGGGAGATCGAAGGACTGCCGTCGAGCGCGGCCGACGCCTCGACGGCGCCCCGACAGCCCAGCTTCTCGAGCCACGCGCTCGACCCGACGGCGACCTCATGGCCGTCGACGACGCCGGTGATGCCCTGGCCGGGCGCCTCACTCGTCCGCTCCGGCGCGGAGAGCACGAGGCCGCGCTCCTCTGCGCCGTGGACGAGGGCCTCTGCGAGAACGTGCACCGAGTGCTGGTCGAGTGACGCCGCGAGCCGGAGGAGCTCCTCGGCCGACCGGCCGTCGAGCGGGACGATGCGGTCGATCTCGGGCTCGCCGGTCGTCACGGTCCCGGTCTTGTCGAGGAGCGCCGTGCGCGCCTCACCGAGCGCCTCGATGGCGCTGCCACCCTTGACGATGATCCCGGCCCGCGCAGAGCGCGAGAGCCCCGCGACGAACGCGATCGGCGCGGCGAGGATGAGGGGGCACGGCGTCGCGACGACGAACACCGCGAGCGCTCGGACGGGATCGCCGCTGAGCGCCCAGGCGGCTGCGGCGGCGACCGCCGTGACCGGCAGGAGGACGACGGCGTAGCGGTCGGCCATGCGGACGAACGGCGCGCGCTGCTCGGACGCCTCGTGGACGAGCCGGACGACGCCCGCGTACGCGGATTCGGCCGCACGCCGGGTCACGACGAGGTCGAACGCCTCACCCGCGTTCGAGGTCCCGGAGAGGACCTCGCCACCCGGATGGACGGTGACGGGCAGCGGCTCGCCGGTCAGCGCCGAGGTGTCGATCACGGCCTCGTGCGTGTCCGCGACCGTCCCGTCCGCCGGCACGATCTCGCCCGCGCGGACGACGACCACGTCCCCGAGCTCGAGGTCCTCCACGGGCACGTGGACGATCCGGTCGCCCTCACGGCGGTGGCCGATACGCGGCGCGCGGTCGATGAGCGCGCGCAGCTCGCGGCTCGCCCGGCCCTGCGCGTAGTCCTCGAGCGCGTTTCCCCCCGAGAGCATGAGCGCGACGATCGCGCCTGCGAGGTACTCGCCGAGGAGCAGCGCCCCGACGATGGCGATGAGCGCGATCGCGTCCACTCCCACGTCGCCGCGGAGAAGCGAGCGGGCGACGCCGAGGACAAGCGGCACGAGGACGAGCGCGGTCGCGATCGCCCACACCACGTCGGCCTCGTCCTTGTGCCCCGCGAGCCAGAAGCCGGTGCCGAGGCCGAGCGCCGCGAGGATGACCGCGGCGAGGATCAGATCGATGCGACGGGGCACGTGCTCAGTGTCGTCACCCGCTCGGAGGAGCGCATCCGCGTGATCCCGGATCGCCACCGCGGCGAGCCCGTCGGCTGCTCAGAGGCGAACGACGGCCTTGCGGCCGGCCGCCTGGGCGTCCCAGGCAGCCGCGACGTCCTCGAGCGCGAACGTCTCCACGTCGATGCGGATCCGGCCGGCAGCGACGTGCTCGGCGAGCTCCGTGTAGGCGGCTCTGCGGCCCTCCGCCGGCAGCGTGAAGACCGAGTGCCCGAGGATGGAGAGCCGCTTTCCGCGAATCGCCGCCGAGGTGAGCGTCGCCTCGGGCGCCGCGGACTGGCCGAGCTGCACGATGCGCGCGGTCGGCGCCGCTGCTTCCACCGCGGACTGTGCGGGCTCACCCCAGAGCGGGTCGACGACGTGCGTGGGCCCGTCGCCCCCGCAGGCGTCGCGTATCCGTCCCACGAGGTCGTTGCCGTCGAGCCGCACCGTGGCGTCCGCGCCGAGCTCGAGAGCGCGCTCGAGCGCCTCGGGATCGCGCCCGGCCGCGACAACGCGCTCCGCGCCCAGCAGACGCGCGCCCTGGAGAGCGATCGACCCGACGAGGCCGGTCGCACCGAGGACGAGAACACGATCCCCCGGCTGCACGTGCGCGCGAAGCGCGACCGCACCCCAGCCCGCGATCCCGGCGATCCCGCATACGGCGGCGTGCTCGTCGTCGATCGCGTCGGGCACCGGGAGCGCCTGCGTCGCCGGGAACTCGACCCGCTCGGCCAGGAACCCGTCGCGCCCGGTCCCGAAGCGCTCCCCGAAGAGATAGACGCGCTGGCCGTCGAGGCGTCCGACCGCCTCACAGCCGGGGACGTACGGAAGCGGCGGATGGCCGCCGTAGAACCGGCCCGCGGCGACGGCCAGGTCGAGCGGGTTGAGCGCCACGGCGACGATCTCGATCCCGCCGGCGTCCTCGACCTCGACCGGCTCCGGTGTCCCTCCCAGCTCGGCGATCCTGGCAGCGCGCACACCCCGATCCTACGTTCGCGGGCGAGCTTCTCGAAGCCCGCAGCAACACCCTATGCTCGTGCCGTGGAGTACGTCCCGGCGCAGGATCGCTACGACACGATGCTCTACCGCCGCGCGGGACGGAGCGGCCTGAAGCTCCCGGCGATCTCCCTCGGGCTCTGGTGGAACTTCGGCCACGACCGCCCGTTCGAGACGAGCCGCGCGATCGTCCGTCGCGCGTTCGACCTCGGGATCACCCACTTCGACCTGGCGAACAACTACGGGCCGCCGTACGGCTCCGCGGAGGAGAGCTTCGGTCGCCTCCTGCGTGCCGACCTCGCCCCCATCCGGGACGAGCTCGTCGTGTCGACCAAGGCCGGCTACGACATGTGGCCGGGGCCGTACGGGGAGTGGGGATCGCGCAAGTACCTGCTCGCGAGCCTCGACCAGAGCCTCGCCCGGCTCGGGCTGGACTACGTCGACATCTTCTACTCCCACCGCTTCGACCCCGAGACGCCCCTCGAGGAGACGATGGGCGCGCTCGACACCGCGGTCCGGCAGGGGAAGGCGGTGTACGCGGGCATCTCCTCGTACTCGGCGGAGAGGACCCGCGAGGCGGCCGCCATCCTCCGCGAGCTGGGGACGCCGCTCCTCATCCACCAGCCCTCGTACTCGATGTTGAACCGCTGGATCGAGCCCCACCTCCTCGACGCGCTCGGCGAGCTGGGCATCGGCTGCATCGTGTTCTCGCCGCTCGCCCAGGGGATGCTCACGAACAAGTACCTGGCCGGTGTCCCGGCAGGGGCGCGGGCG
>Ga0209640_10004238_pt1 | contig 12607 bp, 13 predicted proteins | sample RifCSP10_1_FD_184018 | JGI IMG/M metagenome (GOLD analysis project Ga0209640, IMG submission 184018) | Soil microbial communities from Rifle, Colorado - Rifle CSP2_sed 10_1 (SPAdes) (version 2) | ecosystem: Environmental > Terrestrial > Deep subsurface > Rock core/Sediment | place: Rifle... | reverse complement strand
GCCATTGGGCAGGTCGACCTCGAGCGGCGGATCCATCGCAACCAGCCGCTCGCCAACCTGTCGCAGATGAGCTTCACCATCCTGCAGGCCGCGATCAGCAAGCTGGAGGAGCGCCACCGGATCGAGCTGCTGACCGAGGTCGGCCGCGGGATGAAGGTGATCGTGCAGGAGAAGGACCGATTCAGCCTCGACGTCCGCGAGGTCGGCGACGCCCTCCGGCCCCCGATGCGCACGATCCCGGCCTACCAGGAGCGGCGGCGCTCGTTGAAACGCTGATGGGCGCGTCGCTGCGCATCCTGGTCGCCCCCGATTCGTTCGGCGGCGCCCTCGACTCGGTCGCGGTGGCCCAGGCGATCGCCGTCGGCTGGCTGCGTGCGCGGCCGAACGACGACGTGATCCAGGCGCCGATGGCCGACGGCGGCGAGGGGACCCTGGCAGCCGTCACGGCCGCCCTCGGCGACCGCGCCGCGCGTCGGTCGGTCGCGGCGCACGACGCCCTCGGCCGCCCGATGGCGGCCGATTACCTGCTGCTCGACGATGGCCGGGTGGCGTTCGTCGAGATGGCCGCCGCGTCCGGTCTGGCACAGCTCAGCCCCGACGAGCGAACTCCCGCGTCGGCGCGCAGCGCGAGCACCCGCGGCACCGGCGAGCTGCTGCGCAGCGCCCTCGACGCCGGAGTCGAGCGCGTGATCCTGGGGCTCGGCGGATCGGCGACCAACGACGGCGGAAGCGGGATGCTGGCGGCCCTCGGGGTCCGGTTCCTGGACCTGGCCGGTGGTGAGCTGCGGCCGGGGGGCGCCGCGCTCGCCGACCTGAACCAGATCGACGCCTCCGGGCTCGATCCGCGGCTGGGCCAGGTCGAGGTGGTGGTCGCCTCCGACGTCACCAACCCGCTCACCGGCCCGGCCGGAGCTGCCGCCACTTACGGTCCGCAGAAGGGCGCAGACGCCTCCGCGGTGGCAGACCTCGACGCGGCCCTCGGCATCTACGGCGCGGCAATCGAGGCGGCGACCGGGCGCGCCGTGGCGGAGCTCCCCGGTGCGGGCGCCGCGGGCGGCACCGGCGCGGCGCTGCTGGGGTTCACGAACGCGGTGCTGCGACCGGGAGTCGACGTCGTCGCCGAGATGGCGGGACTGGCGGAGGCGCTCGAGAACGTGGACATCGTGATCACCGGCGAGGGTCGCGCCGACGAACAGACCCTGGCCGGCAAGGCGGCGATGGGGGTCGCCGTGCTGGCCGGCGAACGGGCGCTCCCGGTGGTGCTGCTGTGCGGGACGCTCGGACCCGGCTCCGAAGCGCTCGCCGTGTCGGGGCTGTTCGAGCTGATCCAGCCGGTGGCCGATCGGCCGATGAGCCTGGCCGAGGCGATGGCCGACACCGATCGGCTGCTGACCAACGCCGCCGAGCGGCTGGCCGGCAGCGTCGGGATCGGGCTGGCGCTGGCGGAGCGCGGCTGATCCGTATCATCCGCGGGTGAGCTCCCGACCCCGCCGCGGCCCCAGCCCGCAGAAGCTCGCCGCCGACCGTCGTGCTCGCCGCGGCCTGGTCGAGGTGGTCCTCGAGCGGCTCGGCGAGCGATACGAGCACCCGAGCTGGGCTGGGCCGCGCCTGGACGCGGTGAGCGAGCTGGTGCTGACCATCCTGTCGCAGAACACGGCCGACACAAACTCCTTCCGGGCGTTCACCGCCCTGCGTGCGCGGTACGCCAGCTGGGCCGATGTCCTGGCCGCCCCGACCGACGAGCTGGAGGAGGTCCTGCGCCCGGGGGGCCTGGCACCCACCAAGTCGCGCCGCATCCAGGCCGTTCTGGCCGAGGTGCACGACGCCACGAACGGCAGCTGGGACCTCTCCTTCCTCGGAGCGTGGCCGCTGGAGGAGGCGCGCCGCTGGCTGGTCGAGCTGCCGGGCATCGGGCGCAAGACGGCGGCCATCGTGCTGCTCTTCGGCTTCGGGCGCCCGGCGCTGCCGGTCGACACCCATGTGCACCGGGTTGCGCTGCGACTGGGTCTCATCCCGCCCAGGACCGATGTCGAGCGCGCGCACCTCGTGCTGGAGGCCGCGCTCCTGCCCGACGAGATGTACCCGTTTCACGTGGAGCTGATCCGCCACGGGCGTGACACCTGCCGCGCTCCGCGCCCGATCTGCGGCCTCTGCCCGCTCACCGACGTGTGCCCCTACTTCGTGCGCGCCAGCCGTGGCAAGGCGCCGATGGCGCCGGTCCCCCGCGGCGCACCGGAGGCCGGGCCGCCGCGCTACCACGCCGAGCTGATCCACGGCTGGGCGCCGCCCGAGGGGAGGCCGGACGCTTGACCGCGGCAGCCGTCGCCGCGGCCGGGCTGATCGGCCTGGTCGCCACCTTCCAGGTCGCCCTCGTCCTCGGGGCGCCGTGGGGGGCGGCGGCGTGGGGTGGAGGACACCCCGGCCGGCTGCCGATGGGGCTGCGCCTGGCCAGTGTGGCCGCCATCGGCGTGCTGGTGATGCTGGCCTGGATCGTGCTCGCCGCGGCCGGCGCCGTCGCGGCCTCGCCCATCCCGCGGCCGTGGCTGGGAGCTGCCGCCTGGGTCGGCACCGTGTACTTCGGGCTGGGCGCGGTCGCCAACGCCATCTCGCGGTCGCGGATCGAGCGCCTGTGGGCGCCGGTCGCGCTGCTGACCGCCGTCTGCTACGGGCTCGTGGCGGCCGGCTGACGCGGGACCGCGCGGTCGGGGCCTCGCGACCGGAGGATCGGCGTCATGCGGTAGACTTCGGCCCCGTCCGCATCGGGCCGAAGTAGCTCAGTGGTAGAGCAACGGTTTCGTAAACCGTCGGTCGTGGGTTCGAATCCCACCTTCGGCTCCAGTTACCTGCTTAGACGTGAGTCAACAGGTGATGCAGTCGATGGACCGGCCTCAACGCAGAACTATCCATTTCAGCTCCAGGTCCCCGTTGGCGGGGCCGAACACGTAGGCAAGCAAGTCGCCGACCAGATCCGGACGAACGACAGCGTCATGCGGGTCCTCTCCAGTCCGCCCGAGGTCGAGGATTTTCAGCGGGGGGTCGGTACCGAGGGCGGCTAGGTACAGGGCCCTGTCATTGTCCGACCATGCAGTAACGAAGCGGTTGCCGATATGTGGATCCGTATACCTAGGACCACTCGGGTCCAATGTCAACGGCACCAGTGCGCCCGCGCTCAGCGAGTACTGAACCAGGCGGCCGCCGACGAGGAAATTCTCTTGGGGGCTGGATTCCTTCCAGACGACGGTGTCGCCTCGGATGTCCGGTTCGGACGCTGATTTGCTCTCGTCCAGCTGCCGTGGAGGAGAGTCGCCTTCAACATCGAGCAGGTAGACGTGCCGCTGGTCGCTCAACCCATCGGGCGCGAGCTCGACGGTTCCATAGACCACGAAGTGGCCGTCGATGGACGGAAACCAGTATTGGGTCCGAGCCGCGTCCGCCGACAGCAGGAGACGCCGCTGCATGGTCTCGAGGTCGAGCAGCCACAGCTGACTCTCTACTGGGTCTCCAGCCGCGGCCGTCCAGACCAACTGGGCCCCTGACACGTCGAAAAACGGAAGGACCTCTCCTCCTTCGTAAATGACAACCGGAGCAGCGGCGGGGCTTGCGATGTACCACATCTTCGAGCGACCAAGGCCGAAGACCCGAGCGTTGAATTCTACGAATATGATGCGCTCGCCTTCGCCCCCAACGAGCTCAAGGCGAGAGTCCCGGTTGGGGTTGTCGTAGAGCAGAGACACAGCCCCCCCTGGCTCCGATCCGAAAAGGTCTGGTGCGACGTCGGCAGAGGGGTCGGCGCGGGCCCCGGACGACCAGACGAGGTAAGTCCCCGTGCTGCGGAAATCGAGAGCAGGCGTGGTGAACTGCTGGTCGATCGTGCCGCTCAGCCGCCATGGAGATTCGATTGGAATCCCAGTCGACGGGCTCGCCGCCGCCGTGGGCGAACCCGTCGAAACTGAGCTACTGGGGGCCGGGGACGGCGATGTGCACGCGACCAGCAGCCCTACTAGGACGGGTCCGACCGGCCGCCACATGTTAAACGCTCACCAAACGAGGTTGCCGTAGCGATTCATCATTGTCTTGTACACCGTGTAGCTCAGGTCGGAGAAGGCCCCGGTAGAGCCGAGGATGGTTTCGCCCGTGAGCTCATCCTTCCCGCCAGACGAATCGTTGTAGTACGCGTATGCGGACGACTGGAAATTGCCGGAGTAGCCACGCAAGGCGATGTAGTGGCCGTAGTCACCACCCCCGACATTCCTCCAACTGTAGAGGTAATAGGCCGAGCCGGCCAGCCTCGGATTCACTCCGGCGGCCAGGGGCATTCGCCAAGTCCATGTGTCATCGATGATCGCATTGTGGAACTGGACCCATGTTGGGCCGGTCCATGGCACATATGCGAAGCCGGACGGCTTGACGCTCGCGGCATTCATGCCGGTGATCAGAGTGCTGAGGGGGGTGTACCCGTACGCGTCTGTTTTGGTCCATGAGCTGCTAATCGTTGACTGCTTGTACTTGTTGATACCTGCGGCACAATTCTCGCCACACGTTGACGTGGACGCGTAGTTCCAGGTGAAGTTGGAGACAACCTGGACGACCGCTACTCCGCAGTAGAACCAACGATACTGATGGCGGGCATGAGTCGACAGGCTGTAGCTTGACGGAACTGACCCCTGGCACGGTGGAGGCTCCCCGCCTTCACAAACTCCCTCTGGGGTTATCCCGCCGCCGTTCTAAGACTGGATGAGCGCGTCGACCTCGGCGAGCCGCAGAACTCTCGAAGCGGCTTGCTCCGAGGTCAAAGGCACAATCTCGGCCTCCTGCTCCCCTCCGCCGGAAATACCACGGCCGGCCACAGCCAGCTGCGCGGTCGTCGTGCTCGAGGCAAAAGCGGCCGCAACTACCAGGCAAGCCATCACCCCACCACGGCTCTTTGAGATCTTCATCCTGACTCCCTCCCTATCGTCGCCCGCTGACCCTCGCCGGGGGCAGCACCGAGTTGTCGCTATCTCGATGGTGGGCGCTGATACCCTTGGGGTGCTTCCACCCTCCCCGTCCGGTGGTCTCGACCTCGTAACGCGAGCGTGGCCAATCGTCAGCGTCGACCGCGTACGGCGGCTAGGGCCGAATGTCACCAATCGCGATACGGGGTGGGCCTTCGAGGCATAGCAGATCGGTGGGGTACCGAGACTGGCTGAATGACGCCCGCGTTGACGCCCTAGGAAGTGGACGCATATGCACCTCGCGGATTCCATCGGACAGTGGATGCCTCGAGATGCACTCGGATGGACGCTGCGGATCCGCCCGGACACCACCTGTGGCATTTCGTAAACCGTCGGTCGTGGGTTCGAATCGCACCTTCGGCTCCACTCTTTCGAGCGTGAATGCGCACTCGTGGCGGTCCGGACGTTGCGCTACGCGGGCGTCCGACGACCAGGCCGACGACCAACCCGAGGGAGGATCCTCGCCAGGCGTCGAGTCTCCTCGGCGGCTAGGCTTGAGCAGATGACGATCCAGCGGATGGACAACGTCGGCATCGTTGTCGACGATCTCGAGGCTGCTATCGCGTTCTTTGTCGAACTTGGTCTGGAGCTGGAGCTCGAGACGACCGTCGAGGGACGGTGGGTGGACCGCATCGTCGGGCTCGACGGCGTCCGAAATGACATTGCCATGCTGCGCACCCCGGATGGCCACGGCCGGCTGGAGCTGAGCAAGTTCCACGCGCCGCCGGTGATCCGCAGGACACCGGAACCGGCCCCGGTGAATGCGCTCGGTTACCTTCGCGTGATGTTCGCGGTGACCGACATCGAGGCCGTCCTTGCCCGCCTGCAGGCCCATGGCGCCGAGCTCGTCGGCGAGGTGGTGCAGTACGAGGACAAGTACCTGCTCTGCTACGTCCGCGGCCCGGAGGGCATCATCGTCGCGCTGGCCGAGCAGCTCAGCTGAAGCGTTCGACGTCGGAGCCGGCCTGCGCGGTCCTAGGGGATCGCTATCAGGACCGGCATGCGGGCGTCACCACAGTCGGGGATCAGCGCCACCATGGCGGCCCGCTCACCCTCGTCCACGGTGAGCTCCCATCGCACCTTGACGGCGATCCAGGCCGAGAGGAACGCGCAGAGGTCGTCGCCTGACGGCGGCAGCCAGTCGGCCGGGTCCTTGTCCGACTTGCTCCGGTTCGAGGTCGCCGAAACGGCGATCAGCGCCCAGCCCACATCGATGTCGTTGGCGAACGCCTCGCGCCTCTCCGGGGTCCACGCGTAGGCACCCGAGTCCCACGCCTCGCCAAGGGCCACGACATGGTCGATATCGAGGCCGGCGCTGTCGGTGAAGACGAGGTTGTCATACGCGCTCACCCAGCGGCCGCCGGTCAGCGAGCAGCCGCCCCCGACGATCGGCGGCTCGACAGCCTCGGCGATGAGCACCTCCCGCCGCGTGTTGCAGCCGTCGCCATCGGCGTCGATCCAATGCCGGAACAGAGAGCGGTCGTAGCCCGACCGCTGCTCGGGGGCCGTGACCAGGAGGGCGAGCAGTTCGTCGAGGGAGACCTCGGCGCCGGGACCGATCGAGGGTGGCACCCCCGATGGACTCTCCAGGGCGGAGGTGCTGGCGGCGGCAGTTGGTTCGGTTGAGGGCCGCGCGGGTCCCTGCGACGGGCTGGCTGAGGTGGGCGCTGCGGAGGCAGGCCGCGTGCCGGTGGACTCCCCCGACCCGGAGCAGGCGACGAGCAGGACGGCCGCCGAGAGGATCACTGCGACCGGCCCCGGGCAGCTGCGCGGGCGACGGTGGTGGGTGTCCATGTCGCGTCCATGGTGGAGCAGTGCGCGAGGGCCGTGCGGCGCGGCGGGCGGCGCGTTGGTGCTCGTCATGCGGGGCTAGGATGGATGCATGTCCTGGCTGCAGCGGATCGACTGGCGCGCGGTGCCCGCGACCACGGCGATCGCTGTCGCCGCGCTGGCCGCGTCGACGCTCGGCGTCTTCCTGCTCGAGGAGAGCGCCGGCGTTCCAGACGCGTCGACGCTCTTCCTGGCGGCCGTGGCGTTGGTCGCCTACCTGCGCGGCAGCTGGGCCGCCGTGGCGACCGCCCTGGGCGCCTTCCTCGCCTATAACTTCCTCTTCCTCCCGCCCGAGTTCACCTTCGTCGTCTCCGACCGGCAGCACCTCCTGACCCTTGCGCTGCTGCTCCTCGTCGGCGTGGCCATCGGGCGCCTCACCGGGCTGCAGCGCGACCAGGCGCAGCGCTCGGAGCGGCGCGAGCGCGAGGCGCGCGCTCTCTTCGGGGTCAGCCGCGCGATCACCTCTGCGAAGCGCATGAAGGAAGCGCTGCCGCTCGTCGTCGACGGCCTGGCCGCCGACGCGCGGATGGAGCGGGTGTGGATCGGGCTCGGCCCGACCTGGGCGCAGGAGCAGGTCGTCGCCACGACCGATCCCTCCGCAGAGGCGCCCGGATCCGGGCCGCACAGCGTCCTGCATCGGGCGCCGGATCAAGGACGCCCCGCGTGGGTGCGCCTCAGCCCGCCCGGCCCGCCGCAGGCCCGCCGGGAAAGCCTGGCCCTGTATCGCACCGAACTGGCCGACGGGAACGATACGATCGGCTCGCTGTGGGCCGCGCGCGACGTGCGCCTGGGTCCACCCAGCGGCGAGGAGACGCGCCTGCTGGCGGCGGCTGCCGACCAGATCGGGCAGGGGATCGTGCGCGACCGGCTGTCGGAACAGGCCACCGAGCTCGAGGTTGCTCGCCGCAGCGAGGAGCTGAAGACAGCCCTGCTCGACTCCGTGTCACACGACCTGCGCACCCCGCTGGCCACCATCCGGGCCACCGCAGGCACCCTCGCCGACCCGACGGTCGCCCTCTCGGCGGACGACGCGCGGGCGATGGCGGGCGAGATCGACGCCGAGGCCGATCGGCTCGCCAACCTGGTGAGCGGGCTGCTCGACATGAGCCGCATCAGCGGCGGGGCGCTGCGCACCAACCCGGAGGCGATGCCGGTCAGCGAGGTGGTCCTGTCCGCGGTGGAGCGGGCCCGCCCGGCGCTCGGCGCGCGCTCCATCGAGGTCGTGATCCCGGATGACCTCCCACCCGTGATCGTCGATCCGGTGCTCGTCAGCCAGGCCCTCGACAATCTGCTCGAAAACGTGGCTCGCCACACGCCCGCGGATGTCCCGCTCCGGGTCAGCGCCGAAGGCGGCGCGGACGGCGTGACGCTCCGGGTCGAGGACGGCGGGCCGGGCGTTCCGCCGGACGCCATGTCGCGCCTGTTCGAGAAGTTCTACCGCGTGCCGCAGCCTCGCGGGGCGGCCAGGCAGGGGACCGGCCTGGGGCTGGCGGTGGTGAAGGGCATGACCGAGGCGATGGGGGGCGCGGTCAGCGCCTCGCGCAGCGCGCTGGGCGGGCTGGCGATCGAGCTCCGACTGCCGCGGGCCGCCGAGGCGCCCCCGTGAGCGAGCGGCGCGCCAGCATCCTGCTCGTCGAAGACGACGAGCGCACGAGGAAGGCGGTGGGCGCCAACCTGGAGGGTCACGGGTACGGCGTGCGCGGGGCGGCCGACGGCGAAGAAGCCCTGGTGCTGTGGGAGCTGCGCCGGCCGGACCTGATCCTGCTCGACCTTGGACTGCCGGGCATCGACGGCATCGGCGTCCTGCGCCGCGTCCGGCGTGACGCCACGACCCCGGTGATCATCCTCTCGGCGCGCGGCGAGGAGCGGGACAAGGTCGAGGCGCTCGACGCCGGAGCCGATGACTACCTCGCCAAGCCCTTCGGCATGGCGGAGCTCCACGCGCGCGTGCGCGCCGCGCTGCGGCGCACGCTGGTGAGCGAGGTCGATGCCAGCGGGGCAGTCGCCATCGGGTCGCTGCGCCTGGACCCCGATCGGCGGATGGTGACGGTCGGGGACGACGAGCTGCGCCTGACGCCGCGTGAATACGAGTTGCTGAAGGTGCTGCTGGCCCACGCCGGCCGGGTCGTGACGCGGGGACGGCTGCTGCGCGCGGTCTGGGGCACCGCCTACGGCGAGGAGGGCCATTACCTGCACGTCTACATCGGCCAGATCAGGCGCAAGGTCGCCGCGCTGGACCCCGATGGGGGGCTGGCCGACCTGTTCGAGGCGGAGCCGGGCGTCGGCTACCGCGTGCGGAGCGCCGAGGCGGGCGGTTCTTGAGCCGTTCTTGAGCCGCCGCGGGCAGGTGGCGCCCGCAGCCCTCTTGGAGCCTTGGCGCAGCGTGATGGTATGCAGTCGCCCCTGTTCGACGCCGCCCCGGCGCCGGACGCACCGGCTGACGTCGAGCACCAGCTCGACCTGGTGCGCTGTTCGATCGCGTTGCTCGCCGGCGGGGGAGCGCGCCGCGTGACCCTGGTCGGCCTGGCGGTCAGCGACGCGACCCTCCGCGAGGCCGCGGCGCTGGCCCGCGCAAGCGGCATGCTCCTGCGCTCGGCGCCGCACGGATCGGGCCGCGACATCACCGTCGAGGCCAGCGGGTGACGGTCGTCGTTGGAGACTGAGCCAACCCCGCCCGCTCCGTCGGACGATCTGCGCGAGCTGCACCCGGTGCGCGGCGGCCGCCCCGGCGATCGGTACGTCAGGGTCGTCGAGCCGTACGCCGCGGAGTTCCGTCGGCGCGCTCCGGGGCACCTGGTCGCCTCGGAACGGGTCCTCGAGCGCGAGGGTGGCTTCGGGCGGCTGGCAGACCTGCTGCGCCGCGTCCTGATCGGGCGCCGCATCGCCAGCGAGAAGGAGGCCCAGGAGCGGATCGGGCCGGTCAAGGGCCTCGCCGTCTTCGCCTCGGACAACATCTCGTCGTCGGCGTACGCGACCGAGGAGATCATGCGGGTCGTGGTGGTGGCCGGCGCCGGGGCCCTGGCCGCCACGCTGCCACTCACCTTCGCCATCGTCGCGGTCCTGCTGATCGTGGTGACCAGCTACCAGCAGACGATCCGCGCCTACCCCAGCGGCGGCGGGTCGTACATCGTGGCCAGCGACAACCTGGGGGTCGGGCCAGGACTGATGGCCGCGGGCGCCCTGCTGACCGACTACGTGCTGACCGTGGCCGTCTCGATCGCGGCCGGCGTTGCGGCGCTGACGTCCATCTTCCCGGCGCTGTACGAGCCGCGGGTGCTGGTCGGCATCGGATTCATCGCGATGCTGTGGGTCGGCAACCTGCGCGGGCTGCAGGAGAGCGCGAACGTCTTCGCGGTCCCCACCTACATCTACCTGGTGGCCATCTTCGGGCTGCTCGCCTACGGCGGCTGGCTGGTCGTCTCCGGCTCGCTGCCGCCCTACTCGGCGCCGCCGGAGTGGCTCGAGGAGGCCCCGCTCGGTGGGCTGGGCCTCCTGCTCGTGCTGCGCGCCTTCGCCGCCGGTTCGGTGGCCCTCACCGGCACCGAGGCGGTGTCGAACGGTGTGCAGGCCTTCCGGCAGCCGTCGGCTCGGAACGCCGGGCTGGTCCTGGTCCTGATGGGAGGACTCTTCGCCACGATCTTCCTGGGGATCAGCTTCCTGGCCACCCAGATCGGCGTCATCCCCGATCCGTCCGAGCAGGAGACGGTCATCAGCCAGATCGCGCGGACGTTGTTCGGCGGCGGCACACCGTTCCACTACCTGATCCAGCTGTCGACGGCCTTCCTGCTGATCCTGGCCGCCAACACCGCCTTCGCCGGCTTCCCGCGGCTGGCCAGCATCCTTGGCAAGGACCGATTCCTGCCGCGCCAGTTCCAGTACCGCGGCGACCGCCTGGCCTACAGCTTCGGGATCATGGTGCTGGCCGTGCTGGCGGCCGGGCTGCTGATCGGCTTCCGGGGCAGTGTCACCCAGCTGATCCCGTTGTACACGGTGGGGGTGTTCATCGCCTTCACGCTCAGCCAGTCGGGGATGGTGGTGCACTGGTGGCGGCTGCGCCACGAGGTGCGCGGCTGGCGCTGGCGGGCGGGGCTCAACGGCGCTGGCGCCATCGCGACCGGGGTGGTGGCCATCATCGTCGGCGTCGCCAAGTTCGCCCTGGGCGCCTGGATGGTGCTGCTCCTGATCCCGCTGCTGATCGGGATGATGTGGGCCATCGGCCGTCACTACCGCTCCGTCGAGTCAGCCCTGGCGGTCGACTGGAGCGGCAGCGCCGTGCCGCGTCGCATCGCCCCACGCGTCCTGGTGCCGGTCAGCCGCCTCGACCGCGCCACGCTCAACGCTCTTGCCTTCGCCACCTCGATCTCCGCGGACGTGACCGCCGTCCACGTTGCCGACGACCCGGAGGATCTGCGGCGCATGAAGGAGGACTGGGAGCGCTGGGGCGGCCCGGTCAGCCTGGTCATCCTCGAGTCGCCGTATCGGGCGCTGATGGGACCGCTGATGGCCTACATCGACGCCACCGACCGCGCCGACCCGAGCCAGCCCACGACCGTGGTCCTGCCGGAGTTCGTGCCGCGCCACGTGTGGGAGTACCCGCTCCACAACCAGACGGCGCTGCGGCTCAAGGTTCGCCTCTTCTTCCGCCGCAACACGGTCGTCGTCGACGTCCCCTACCACCTGGGGTAGCGGCCGCCCACCGCCGCTAGACGAACTCCGCCCAGCGCAGGTTGATGATCACCACCTCGTACCCCTGGCGGTCGGCCCCGTCAGCCCGCACCAGGGTGGCCTCGGTCAGCGGCAGGAACGGCTGCGTGGAACGAAGGTAGACGTCGCGCTCCATCCCCGGGCGCAGGTAGGCGGTGCCGGTGATCCGATACTCCCCGATCTGGAGCGTCACCTCCTGCCGGTCCCGAGGCTGCTTCTGCTCGGGCGGGCTGACGTGCGGCGGCGGCACGACGACCCGCATCTGGTCTGTCACCAGACCGGCCCACGCGGCGGGCAGGTCGCGGTCGGCGCCCTGCGGCAGGAACGAGAGCTCGCCCCCGCGGTTGAGGATATCCGTCATCCGCTCGCCCCCCGTCATCACCGAGCCGTCGATCACGGCGTCGTCGGTGAAGATCCGGATCGGCTCGAGGGACGGTGGCGGCGGTGCCTCCTCCTCCGGGTGCTTTCCGAATGGCCAGCCCATGGCAGGTACCCCGATGCAGCTGGACCTACTCTACCCGCGAGAGGCATCCGCCGCCTCCGGGACCCCCGGGGGAAATCGGTCAGGGGCCGGTCAGTGCGCCAGGGCGATCCGCGGCGCCGGCAGGTGCGCCCGCCGCCAGAGGCGGTAGCCGAAGAGCACCTGCAGCGCTCCGAGCGCCAGGTAGATGACCTGGAGCCAGGCCTGGAACTGCGCGGCGTCGTACTCGATCAGGGTGAAGCCGACCACTCCGATCTCGACCAGCTCGAAGCCGATGACGATGACGCCGGCCACCACGGTCGCCACAGCCCCGGCCACTGGCCGGACGAGCAGCAGGATGGCGGCCAGCGATGAGCTGCCGCCGACCAGGATGCCCAGCGCCAGCGCCGGGACGGTGTAGTCGGTGAAGGGCCCGTACTGGAGCCACTCGAGCGGGATGGTGGGGACGACGAAGATGGCGCCGGAGATCGCCGTGAACGCCACGAAGGCGTTCAGGACGACCAGGCCGATGCGAGTCATGGATGCGTACCTCCACCGGCCACCCTGTCGCACGGCGCGGCGGAGGTCACGGGCCACACGGACCGAATCGGCGGGCGGA
>Ga0209640_10004234_pt1 | contig 12609 bp, 12 predicted proteins | sample RifCSP10_1_FD_184018 | JGI IMG/M metagenome (GOLD analysis project Ga0209640, IMG submission 184018) | Soil microbial communities from Rifle, Colorado - Rifle CSP2_sed 10_1 (SPAdes) (version 2) | ecosystem: Environmental > Terrestrial > Deep subsurface > Rock core/Sediment | place: Rifle... | reverse complement strand
GACTTTAGGCAGACCGTTAAACCATAAAGCCTGCCTTTGTTAAAAACTCCGGCAGGTAAACTGGTCTATCTGTTTTATATAATATTTTTCATTTGCCTGGAAATTTTTTACGGTTCAGAAACAGCTAAGAAGGATTTTTCAAAACCCATTAGTGTATTTTAGTTTTACTCAAATTTAGGCAAAAACAAAAATAAAATGCGGCAAATCTATTTCATAATTTTTTGTCAATGCTTTATTTCTTTATCTGAAAAACAAATTATTAACAAATCTATAATCTTCTCTTAACAATCTCTTAACATTGCCTCTTTATGTTAGCAGCGTCGAAGGAACACACATTTACATAAAAAAATAGAGAGAGGAAGTTATGCAATTATTCTTTAACTGCAATTTACTTCAGAGAGGGTACAAGAGTTTGAATTTTTTGCTTAGATGGGTCACAGTATTATTCATCATCTTAATCTTTAACAATAACGCTTACCCGCTGGGAACGGGGACAATCACCGGAACTATTGTAGATAAGCAGAATGGTGAAGCACTTATCGGGGCAAATATTTTTTTGGAGGGAACAACTCTCGGCGCTGCAAGCGATATTGATGGAAACTACACGATAAAAGGAATTGCACCCGGGCATTATACACTTATTGCTTCAATGGTAAGTTATACAAAAATCAGGGTTACCAACGTTGAAGTTAAAAGTGATGAAGTAACAAAAATAAATATTACACTGGAGCAGGGCTCTATTGAAACCGAGGAAGTTGTTGTTACAGCAAGAATGCTTGAGGATAATGAAGCTTCATTATTAAAAATGCGTCAAAAATCAAATTCAGTTAGCGATGCAATAAGTGCCGAATTAATTTCCAGGAGCGGAAGCAGTAATGCTGCAGATGCCATGACAAAAGTAACCGGCGCTTCTGTGGTAGGAGGTAAGTATGTTTATGTAAGGGGATTGGGTGAAAGATACTCCAGTACTCACTTAAATGGCGCAGAGCTGCCGAGCGCAGACCCCGATAAAAAAGCTTTTAATATGGATCTCTTTCCGGTGGGAGTGCTTGATAATATAGTTACAGTAAAATCGTTTACTCCCGATAAACCGGGAAATTTTTCAGGTGGGATTGTTGATATTGCTACTAAATCCTACCCGGAAAAATTAACGTTCAAGCTTTCCTCTTCATCATCATATAATTCTTCAACTTCTTTTAATGGTAATTTTTTAACATACAAGGGTGGCGGAAAAGACTGGCTTGGGACAGATGATGGCTCGAGAGGGATGCCTTCAATTTTAACTAATCCCGATTTAGTGATTCCAAAAGAGGCAACTGCAAGGTTTAATAATGAACAAGCTCAGTTACTCGATGAAATATCAAAATCTTTCGTTCCTCAAATGAGCCCCGGATTAAAGACTGCACCGTTAAATCAAAGTTATTCGTTATCTGTCGGGGACCAGGTTGAATTATTTAATATGCCACTAGGCTTCCTTGGCAGTTTAACCTATAACAGGGACTATTCTTTTTATGAAAATGGAACTTCGGGAAGATGGAAACTTACCGGGAATGTTAATTCTGTAGAATCCCTGGCTGAGCTGCAATATCTGAATGATACTAAGGCAACCGATGAAGTTAACTGGGGAGGGTTAGTCACACTTAACCTCAAACCAGATCCAAGACATGAAATAGGTGCTGACATTATTTATACTCAGAGCGGACAGTCAACTGCAAGGTTCTTAGAAGGAAGATGGCTTGAACAGTTTAACGAAAATCCAAATAACATTTTACAAACCAGGGTATTAAGCTATACAGAAAGAAATCTGCAGTCTTACCAGTTTCATGGTAAGCACGTTTTTGATAACCTGTTGGGTCTAACTGTAAACTGGTCAGGCAATATTTCTAAAGCTTTACAGGAAGAACCTGACGCCAGGTATTTTACAAACAATTATACAAAACGGCAATTAGAAGGAAGGGATACAGTTGTATACAGTATTTCAGTTTCAAATTACCCTCTCCCTTCAAGATATTTTAGAAATATGAATGAGGATAGTGAAGGAATAAACCTGGATTTAGCCCTTCCATTTAATACCTGGGAAAATTTGCAGGCAAAGTTAAAAGTGGGCGGAGCTTTTTTAGAAAAAGAAAGAGTCTTTACAGAAAGACGTTTTCAATATCAGTTGGGTGCTGTCAGATTTAACGGAGATTCTGACCTTTTCTTTTCCTCTGAAAATGTTGGAGTTATGAGATATGACTCTGCTTCAAGCCGCTATATTTTTGGAAGCTATATTTCCGAAACACCTGATCCAAGAGGCGGGAATTATGATGGGTACGAAAAAGTATCTGCCGCTTATGTTATGATTGAATTACCGATTACAAACACTCTGAAGTTTATAGGAGGTGCAAGATATGAAATTTCTAAAATGGACGTTTATGGGAAAGATACAAAAGGATTTTTAGACGATAAAGATTTACTCCCCTCAATTAATTTTATTTACCAGCTAACTGAAAACATGAATATCCGCGCTTCTTATGGAAAAACCCTGGCACGCCCCAACTTCAGAGAAAAAGCTCCTTATGCTAATTATAACTTCTCTGCAGATTATATATTCATTGGTAACCCGGATTTAAAACGCACATTAATAGACAATTATGATTTAAGATGGGAATGGTTTTTACGACCTGGGGAAATTATTGCAGTAAGCGGCTTTTATAAATTTTTCAAAAATCCTATCGAAAGAGTAATAAATGTTTTTTACGCCTCAGAAGGTGGCGAAATATTTTATGACAATATAGATAAAGCTGATGTAATGGGAGTGGAAATAGAGTTAAGAAAAAGATTAGATGAAGTGCTTGATGCTTTAAGCAATTTTAGTATTGGAGCCAATATTTCCATAATAGATTCTAAAGTTGACATTGCTGAAGAAGAATTAGCGGTTATAAAGGCAGTAGACCCGGCTGCAGAGTCAACACGCAGTTTACAAGGTCAATCACCTTACATCGTAAATGTTGATTTGGGTTACGATAATATAAATACCGGGACGGTGTTGTCTCTTTTCTATAATGTATTTGGAGACAGGCTTGCAGAAGTAAGCATTGGCGGTACTCCTGATGTTTTCGAAAGATCACGACCAATGCTCGACTTTATGGTCTCTCAGAATGTTTTCTCAAATTTTAATGTAAAGTTTTCTGTAAAGAATATTCTTAATTCATCTTACAAATTAACTCACGAGTTTAAAGGTAAAGAATATATTCGTACAGAATATAAAACGGGAACTTCGTTCTCTCTTGGGATTGGATACAGCCTAAATTAATAACTATACTAACGGAGGTTAAATGCTAAGTAAATTCAGAGTACTAATTATTCTTATGACCCTAACGACGGTTACTTTTGCACAAAGTGTAATTACAGTAACTGATGCAGATATTGCTCCTGGAGCTACCGTAAACTGGACCGGCAACAATACATATCTTTTAGATGGATTTGTTTTTGTTGAAGAAGGAGCAGTGCTTAATATTGAAGCTGGTACAGTAATAAAAGGAAAAGCAACTCCAACCACAGGAGATAATGCAAGTGCATTAATTATTTCAAGAGGTGCACAAATATTTGCCGATGGAACAAAAGACAATCCAATTATTTTCACTGCGGAAAGTGATGATATTGCCAACCCAAATGATTTGACCTCAGCCGACAGAGGCTTGTGGGGTGGATTAATAATACTTGGAAGAGCAGATATAAATACAACGTCGGGAGTTGGGCAGGTAGAAGGAATACCTACAACCGAGCCAAGAGCAGCATACGGCGGTGGCGATACACCGGATGATGCAGAAAGCTCAGGAGTTCTACGTTATGTATCGATACGTCACGGTGGTGCTGAGCTAAGCCCGGGTGATGAAATAAACGGGTTGACATTAGGAGCAGTAGGATCAGGAACAACAGTAGAGTATGTAGAGATATATTCAAACCTTGATGATGCAGTAGAATGGTTTGGCGGCACGGTAAATACAAAATATCTTGTATCGGCATTCTGCGGAGATGACGGATTTGATTTTGATGAAGGCTGGAGAGGCAAGAACCAGTTCTGGTTTGTACTCCAGGGAGAAGATTTTGCAGGAAGAATGGCAGAGCAGGATGGAGGTACAAGTCCTGAAGACGGATTACCATATGCAATACCACAGATATATAATGCAACCTATATAGGTTCAGGAATAACGGCATTTCCACAGGGAGACGGTTCTGAGGCATTGATATTCAGGGATAACGCAGGTGGAAAATATTACAATAGTATAATAACAGAATATAACGGCGGAGGCGGTGGAGCCGGAATAACGGTAGAAGACCTGGAAAGCGGAGAAGACAGCCGTGCAAGGTTAGAAGGTGGTGATTTAGTTTTAAGCAATAATATCTGGTGGAATTTCGGAGATGGAAACGATGTTGCAAATATAGCACCACAGGATTTTGTAAGAACACACTTTGAAGCAAATAATAACCAGATAATTGATCCACAGATAAACAGCATAAGCCGAACCGGTGATGGAAACTTAGACCCAAGACCAGATCCATCAGGACCTGCAGGCAGTGGTGCAGTAGCTCCAACCGACCCTTTCTTTACTACAACAAGCTACTATGGAGCTTTTGATCCAGATGGTTTATTATGGATAGGTGGTTGGACTGCTTTATCACATAACCGAATAACTGATATTAAAGTGGATAAAATTACGGCTGTAATTCCAACGGAATATATCTTAACTCAAAATTATCCTAACCCGTTTAACCCGGCGACCAAAATTGACTTTTCGCTCCCGAAAGATTCAGATGTAGAATTAACAGTTTATAATATACTTGGTCAGCAGGTAGAAGTTCTTATAAACGGTTTCAGAAATGCAGGAACCTACGAGTTGACCTGGGACGCTTCTAATCTACCAAGTGGAGTTTATATCTACAGATTAGAAACCGGCAGCAATGTCATTTCTAAGAAAATGATGCTGCTTAAATAAGATTAGAGATTGATGTTGGAGAAATCCAAAATCGAAATTCAGAAATCGTAAATCATATTGTTCTCTCTCTATGTTCCCCTTCGACGAAAGGATGCCGGAAATGGCATCCTTTTTTTATTATTCAATCATTACATAACATAAATTTAATCTTCTCTTAATACTGGAATAAAACAAGAAGCTTAACTTTATACCGAATTCGAAAAAGAAGAGGGCTAAAAATGAATTCGAAGAAAGAAATAGTAATAAACTTTCCTATAGAAGTTATAGAAAACGATAAGGTCGTTACTGATCGTGAAATAAAGACGGAAAGGGAAATTATAGACAGGTTAAAAAGGCTTCATCTTCTTTCCGAAAAAAATAAAGAAAACGAATGGCACCAGGAATATTTCCTGATTTACAATTCTTATATCCTGGAAAATATATAATTAGAGTTAGCAGCGATTTTTAGTTTATAATCCTATAAACTGTATATCATCTAATTGCTTTAAAAACGGGAAATATTTTTCATCATTATTATTTCCCGGAAATAATTTTTTCATACTGAACACGTTTACACTTTCCCCGGGAAACTTAAGATGTCTTCAGGCGTTTGAAGCCCGCCAAAAATATCATGGTTACCAATTACCACCGATAACCTGTCGCTTCTTAAAATATCGAATGATCTGAATAGGCTTCGCAGAATTTCAAAGTCTTTGAGCATGCATTATCTGTTAAATCACCTGTAATTACTATATGATCGGCTTTGGTCTGCAGTATATATTTAATCAGATATTTTATGTTTTTCAGGTTGGAATCTTTAAGAAAAATACTGAAGTGTAAATCTGAAATGTGTGCAATTTTCATTTTTCAATTAATATTTGTTTTAGCTTACAAAAGCTATTTAACCAATGTTAAGAAATGATAAAATCGAGGTAACTAAATTATTAACAATTAAATAGTGAGAAAAAATGGATTAAGATTGTAATCTTTTAGGTATGAGGATTATGGATAGTGTATTACTATAATTTATTCTTTGGTAAAATCTGGATATAAATCTTGTTTGTTTCCGGTTCAGGTTCATCTATAATTTGCCAGATGGTGGGATTACTGAATTTAAGCGTTTTTATTCTTTTCTCATTGTGAGCGGCTATAATTTCTTCAATTACAGGCTTAATTTCGGATGGAATCTGCATATTAATATTAGTCTCTTGCATAGTTTTTTGCCTCTCTAAGATGAGCACTTGCAATATAAACAACGACTTTTTAAAAGCAAAAAAAGTAATATTAATTTTCTTTACCGAATTTTCGGAAGGCGAAAAAAAATTGTTTTAAGTAGTTTTTAGGAAAATTTACATCGGATAAACCATAATATTCTACAAATTTTCTTTCCGGAAAATATGCTGTGCCAAAAAGCCAGTCCCATATTGCCAGCTTTGATTTTCCTTTCATTATTCATTGTGACTCTCAATAATTATTTGAAAATCTTTTAATTATTTTTTCCCTTGTTAAGAACAATAATAAGTTCAGCAAATTCTCTAAAAGCACCATGCCCTCCTTTTTCCTCGCACACGTAATTGACGATATTTTTTATATCCGGCATTGCATCTGCAGGAGAGGCAGATAATCCAACAGATTTTATTAACTCGATATCGTTAACGTCGTCTCCAATAAAAGCAACGTTTTCAGCTTTCAATTTATTTCTCTTTAAAATCTGTTCGAGCAAAAATGTTTTATCTTTTACCCCAAGGTGTAGTTCTTTGATATTAAGTTTTTCCGCTCTTTTTTTTACAGAACCGGATAACTCTCCGGTGATGATACCGGTTTCAATTCCAAGTATTTTTTTAAGTCTTTCAACACCCATTCCATCGCGGATGGAAAAACGTTTTAACATTTCTCCTTTGTCTGAGTAATAGACACCGGTATCTGTTAAAACACCGTCATTATCTGTAAGAACGAGTTTTATTTTTCTTGCTTTTTTAACAAGACGAATATTTTTTTTACGAAGTTTATCAGAAGTTATCATGCTGTCCTTACTTTTTCTGCAATATCTTTCCCTGTAAACACTTCATACTTCAGAACATCCGGAAGCAAAACTGGCTTGAACCATTTATTTTTTAAAGCAACGGGTAAAACTTTACAAAGTAGTTCTTCTTCAATCAGGATTTCACTTAAGATAGAATATAAACCACCAGTTTGAAAATGATCTTCTATTGTGACCACAAGAAAAGCGTCTCTGCAGGCTTTAATAATCGCTTTCCTGTCAATTGGAGAAACAGTTCTTAAATTAATTATTCCTACCGATTTACCTTCAACCTTTAGTATTTCAGCAGCTTCAAGAGCTTGTTTTAATAAGATGCCATATGATATGATTACAACGTCTTTCCCTTCCGATATTATCTCGGCTTTACCGATTTCAAAATCAGGATCATGTTCGATTGATGGTTTTAAATTGTTATAGCGAACATAAGTTGGATAAGGGCTGTTAATAACTTTTTCCAAACCAATTAAGAGATCTTCTTCGTCTGAGGGGCAGAAGATATTCATATTGGGTATTCCCCTCATTATTGAAATATCTTCAATAGCCTGGTGAGTAGGTCCGTTCGCTTCTGATAAAAAGCCAGGGACTGCACCGATTAGTTTCACCGGTAGCCTTCCAATGCCAACGTCTGATCTGATAAACTCGAATGCCCGCATTGTTAAAAAGGTTGATAGGGCATGCACAAGAGGAATTCGTCCTCTTAAAGCGAGACCGGCTGCCATACCGACCATTGTTTGTTCTGCAATACCCACATCTATGAACCTGTTGCCGATTTTTTCCGGTAAGTTTCTAATTGCAGCACGGTTTTCTGCAGTCATTATTACTATTCGATCGTCATTTTTAATAAGTTCTAAAAGTTTTTGTTCGTAATTCATTATCGTACAATAAGTGTTTCTGATTTGAGTTCTGTTTTTTCTTTACTGTATAGTTCTTTTAAGAGTAGTTCAACTTCGTTATGTGTGAAATTGCAAAACCATCTGTCGGCTCTTGCTTCTATGCTTGGTAATCCTTTTCCTCTTACAGTTGATGCGATAACGGCGACTGGTTTCTCCGGCTGACGGGGAAGAGATTCAAATGTTTTTTCAAGATCGTTAAAATCATTCCCGTTGCATTTATAAGGCTGCCAGCCAAAAGCTTCAAACTTATTTGTTATTGGTTCCAGGGGTATCAGCTCTTCAGTTCTTAAATTTGCCTGGAATTCATTTCTATCAACTATAACAAGGAGGTTATTTAGTTTAAAAGAAGAAGCTACAAGCAACCCTTCCCAAATACTTCCTTCATTAAGTTCTCCGTCTCCAAGAATTACAACTATTTTGTTAAACTGTTTTTTCATTTTACAATCCACAGCAACTCCCATTGCAACTGAAAGTAAATGTCCCAGAGACCCGGAGTGAAATTCAATTCCGGGAATATTAACATTAGGATGCCAGTAAATAAAGTCGTTTGTTTTCAAATGATTCTTCAATCTTTCCCTTTCGACTATTCCAAGCTCCGCAAATGTTCCGTAAAGTGCAGGAACATCGTGTCCTTTGGATAAAAACAAATAATCACGGTTTGGATCGTTAAGATTATTTTTGTTTACATTTAAGAAATTTGAATAAAGGTAAACAATTAAGTCTGTACAGGAAAGGGAGGCACCCGTAAAACATCCTCCATCAGTGGACATTCTTATAATATGCTCTCTTACTTTGTAGGCTATTGATTCAAGTTCATCTTTATTTTTTTTATTCATAGCTTATACAACAATAAAATAGTTTACGTTCAAGAAGTTCAAAATACTTGAGCTTAATCTTTTAAGTAATCAATAAATATTAGTTTTTTGTGTAAGTTCAAATTATTAAAAACTCCAGGTAATATATTTTAAGACAATATAAAAGACAAATTCTGCTAACTATTTCAATTTTCTTAAAGTTGTAACATTCTTCCGCTTTGATTAAATTTTTTCATTTAATTTCAAATATATCAATGACAAATGCGAATTGTCAAACCTAAACGTTTAAGGAAGGGAGACGTAATCGGAATTATTTCTCCATCATCTTCTCCCGATGATTTGTTCAGGATTAACAAAGGTGTCAATTATCTGGAAAGCCTGGGTTACAAGGTTAAAGTCGGAAAAAATGTTGGTCATTATCGCGGATATTTAGCGGGCACAGATGAACAAAGATTGAATGATCTTCACGAGATGTTTAGAGATAAAAATGTAAAGGCAATAATTTGTTCGAGAGGTGGTTACGGTTCACAAAGATTGCTGGATAAAATTGACTTTAAGCTAATTGAACACAACCCTAAAATTTTTGTTGGATATAGTGATATTACTGCTTTGCAAATGGCTTTCCTTTTTAAAACAGGCTTAGTGTCGTTTGCCGGTCCTATGTTGGCAGTAGATTTTTACGATTCTATCAGTCCTTATACTGAAGAAATGTTTTGGGCATTAGTAACTTCAAACAAAAAATTTGGAAGAATAAAATTACCTGAAAATGAAAAGATGTTTACAATCATAAAAGGAGTTGCAAAAGGAAGAATAACCGGGGGTAATCTTACAACATTATTGTCGCTTGCGGGAACAAAATATATGCCTGATTTGAAAAATAAAATACTATTGCTCGAAGAAATTGGTGAGGCGCCTTACAGAATAGACAGAATGTTTAATCAGCTAAAGCTAATGGGTGTACTAAATAAAATTTCAGGTCTAATATTGGGAGCATTTTCTGATTGTCATGAATCAAATTCCGAAAAAAGAACTTTATCTTTAGGTGAAGTTGTAGAGGATTATACAGATGGACTAAGAATACCAGTTATTTATAATTTTGCACATGGACATATAAGGAATAATATTACTGTTCCTATAGGAGCCAATACTCGGCTCAATGCAACTCGGGGAATAATAGAAATTGTAGAAAATATTGTGAGTTAAGAAATTATTATTAAATATAATATCACTATTAGTTCAGGTTAGTTCTGTAGATAAGTAAAGTAATCTTTTTCAAATTTTTTTTTAGCTTTCCATCCAGCAGCAAAATCCTTAAAAATTCCGAACAAAGTTGAACCGCTTCCGGACATCAGGACGAATGATGCTCCACTCTTATAAATTTGTTTTTTTAGTTTTTCAACTTCAGGAAATTCAGAGAATACAACTTGCTCGAAATCATTTTTTACTTTCTCTTTTAACTCATTAAAATTGTCAAAGTGCTCCTGCTTTATATCTGTTAGAGAAAATTCAGGCTTTGTTGGTATAATTTGCTCATAAGCTCGTTTAGTTGATATATAAATTCCCGGGTTGACTATTAAGATTGGATTGGAAATCGAGAGATTAAAATAACTGAATTTTTCTCCCCTCGACTCCGCAAAACATGGTTTAGGATTAAGGAAGAACGGAACATCTGAACCAATAGATAAGGCTATATTAAATAGTTTTTCATAATCAAGATTTAATTCTAAAAATTTATTTAATCCTGTTAAAGTTGAAGCAGCATCTGAACTGCCGCCTCCTAATCCTCCGCCAATAGGAATGTTTTTATCAAGATGAATATGAACATTAATTTTTTCCCCTCTTTCTTTTTCTAATTCTTCTTTTGCATTGACAATAAGATTATCAGGTGTAGAAGTTAATTCACTGTTGTTAGAAGTAAATAGAAAGCTGCCTGCTTCTTTGATAGTTAATTGATCACACAAATTTAAAGGGTAAAATATTGTTTCAATGTTATGATAACCATCCTGCCTTTTGGAGACGACATTTAATCCGATATTAATCTTAGCAGGAGCTTTAATTTTTAATTCTTCCATCAAAAAATCTTTTTATTTCTTTAATGTGTGTTGGTGAAGAACCGCAACACGATCCTATAAATGAAGGTCTCTTAGTTAAAGATAATTTCACTTCACTAGTATATTGTTTTGGAGAAACTGCGCATTTAATAATCTCCTCATTATAATTACCTCCTCCGCAATTAAGATAAAAGCCCCAGTTAAAATCAGTGTCTATTTCACTTAATACTTTCTTAAACGATTTGGAAATTATACAATTAAATCCAATCGCCAATGGATCATATTCTAAAACAAATTTAACAGCATCAAAAAGATTTTCCCCTGAGAGGAGCTTTAAATTATCTTTAAAGAAAAAGCTAATTACGTAAGGAATTTTTTGTTGATTACAATACTGTGCTATAATCTTTATTTCATCAAAGTGACTTTGTGTTTCATTAAGAATAAAGTCACATCCGGCAGACATTAACAGATCAATATGTTTTTTATGGTTATGGCTTAGTTCTTTCTTTGAGATGATTCTTTCTTCCTGGTAACAATCCTCGGCTGGAGCATTGGAGCCGGCAATAAGTATCGGTAAATTCCCTTTTGCTTTTAGTGCAAGATCAACACCGGCTTTTACCAGTTTTTCACTTTTTATTTTTGTGAGCCCCTTCAAAGCAACCGGGTTTGTTCTGAAGGTATTTGTAGTAATTATATCTGCACCGGATTGTAGGTATTTTTTATGGATCGAATAAACTTTCTCCGGGTTTTCAATGTTGGCATAAGACATCCAAAGTGAGCCCTTCGGCTTTAAGTTTATTGCCTGAAGCATACTTCCCATTGCTCCATCAAGAATTAAAGGGCGGTTTATTCTTTTTGCTAATGAGAAAAGATTCATTTGAAAGCAGGCGAGTATTTATTTTCGAAATAGTTATTGACTTCTCCGGTAATCCTGTCAAGACCGATCATGGAAATATATTCGAGATTAAATAGGCAAACTTTTTTATGGAGAATTTCTTTATTCATATATTAAAACAATTTAGGAATAAATTATTTATTTTGAACCTGATATTTAACTTTCATTTCATACAAATATACTAAACAAAAGTAACGAAAATTGGCTTTTAATGTATTGCAGATAAGTTTTGGAGACGGCTATGCAGGAAGTGCAACGATGGCGATTCTGAGTTCTGTTGCACTTGGTAAATTGGGATATAACGTTTCTCTTCTTGTTTCTGAAAACTCTCTGACAGAAAAAAGAGGGGGGGAAAGGGGATTGAGTATTGTTTCATTTGACAGCAGAAATTCGAATAAAAATCTTTTTGAGGAAGTTGAAAATTATTTCAGCAAGTTTAAACCTAATTTTATAATAAGCTATCATTCATTAGACAGAAAGCTTGCTATTAAGCTGCGGCAAAAACATAAAAAAGATTTTATAAATATTGCTTATCGGCAGAATATGTCTAAAAGTTTTCCTGTCATAGGGCAGTGGATATATAATAACTATTTTGATTACCAGCTTGCCTGCAGTTTCGGCGTTGCCGAAGACCTGATAAAAGCAGGAGCAAAAAAATCAAAAGTCAAAGTAATTCACAATATTGCCGAATTTCCTTATGATATTGAAACAATCTCAGGAAAATATGTTAGAGAAAATTTCGGCATAGATGATAAAATAATACTCGGAGTATCGAGTTGGTTTCATAAAGAAAGAAAAGGATTTGATATTCTCTTCGATGCTTTTTCCGGAACAGATAATAAGTTTGTCCTGTTAATTATCGGCATACCAAAAGAAAACCAGCAGGAGGTTTATGAATACGCTGAATCATTTGGAATTAAAAAAGAACGACTAATTATGCCTGGCTTTGTTGAAAA
>Ga0209640_10004233_pt1 | contig 12610 bp, 25 predicted proteins | sample RifCSP10_1_FD_184018 | JGI IMG/M metagenome (GOLD analysis project Ga0209640, IMG submission 184018) | Soil microbial communities from Rifle, Colorado - Rifle CSP2_sed 10_1 (SPAdes) (version 2) | ecosystem: Environmental > Terrestrial > Deep subsurface > Rock core/Sediment | place: Rifle... | reverse complement strand
GTGCGAACCGCTAGACGCGTCGGCGGTTGCGCGGCCGGCAGCCGTTGTGCGGGATCGGCGTCACGTCGCGGATCGACGTGATCGTGAAGCCCACCGCCTGCAAGGAGCGCAGCGCCGATTCGCGTCCCGAGCCCGGCCCCTTCACCTCGATTTCGAGCGTGCGCATGCCGTGCTCCATGGCCTTGCGGCCGGCCGACTCGGCCGCGACCTGCGCGGCGTACGGCGTGGACTTGCGCGAGCCCTTGAAGCCCTGCGATCCCGAAGACGACCAGGCGATGGTATTGCCCTGCGCGTCGGTGATCGTGATCATCGTGTTGTTGAACGTCGCGTTCACGTGCGCCGTGCCCGACGTAATGTTCTTGCGCTCACGTTTGCGGGTGCGCGGTGCCGCCGCAGCGGCCGTTGGAGCTTTCGCCATCGTCTAAATCGAGCCTGTTCGGGTTATGACGCTGTCTTCTTGCCGGCGATCGGACGCGCGCGGCCCTTGCGGGTGCGCGCATTGGTGTGGGTGCGCTGTCCATGCACCGGCAGGCCGCGGCGATGGCGCAGGCCGCGGTAGCAGCCGAGATCCATCAGCCGCTTGATGTTCATCGCCACTTCGCGGCGGAGATCGCCTTCCACCTTGCGCTCGCGGTCGATCACCTCGCGCACGCGCATCAGCTCGTCTTCGGTGAGCTCGTTCACGCGGCGGCGATCGGTGAGACCCGCCTTGGTGCAGATGCCGGTCGCGCTCGAACGGCCGATGCCAAAGATATAGGTCAACGCTATGTCGATCGGCTTGTTGGGTAGGTTGACACCGGCTATGCGCGCCACGTCGCGATCTCCTCAGGCGTTGGATCGGTTGCCGAATATGTTGCTGAAAGTGCAAAACGGCGGGCACGCCAAAGCCGCGCTGCCCGCGCGAAAGACCATAAATATAGGCATGATTGCGGGGATGTCAACTCGTTGACCCCTGCAACACGCGGTCGATCGCGGCCGCGACCGTATCGATATCCGCCATGCCATCGACCGACCGCAGCATCCCCTTGTTCCGGTAATACGGCAGCAAAGGGGCGGTTTCCCGGTGGTAGGCGGCAAGCCTGGCGCGCACGGTTTCGGGCTTGTCGTCCGAACGCCGCTTGAATTCGGTGCCGCCGCACTGGTCGCACACCCCGGCCCGCTTCGGCCGTTGGAACTTGTCGTGATAGACCGCACCGCATTTGGCGCACGCGTAGCGGCCCGCGATGCGGTCGACCAGCGCATCGTCGTCCACCTTCATCTCGATGACGTGGTCGAGCTTGAGCTGCTTCCTGGCCAGCATGTCATCGAGCGCCTCGGCCTGGCCTATGGTGCGGGGGAAGCCATCCAGGATGAAGCCCTTGCGGGCGTCCGGGCGGTCGATCCGCTCGGAAATCATGCCCGCGATGATGTCGTCGGGCACCAGCTGCCCGGCATCCATGATTTTCTTGGCGGTCTTGCCCAATTCCGAACCCGAGGCGACCGCGGCCCGCAGCATGTCGCCGGTGGATAGCTGCACCAGGCCACGCTGCGCCTGAAGCCGCTGCGCCTGGGTACCCTTCCCGGCGCCGGGCGGCCCGAACAGGATGACGTTCATCCCCGGCGGCCCTTGAGCCTCGACTTGCGGATCAGCCCTTCATACTGGTGCGCGATCAAATGCGACTGGATCTGCGACACGGTGTCCATCGTGACCGTGACCACGATCAGGAGGCTGGTGCCGCCGAAATAGAACGGCACGCCGTACTCGGCAATCAGGATCTCCGGCAGGATCGAGATGAAGGTCAAATACGCCGCGCCGACCACGGTGAGGCGCGTCAGAACGTAATCGAGATACTCCGCCGTGTTCTTGCCGGGCCGGATGCCCGGGATGAAGCCGCCGTACTTGCGCAGGTTCTCCGCCGTGTCGGATGGGTTGAACACGACCGCGGTGTAGAAGAAGGCGAAGAAGATGATGAACGCCGCATACAGGACCAGATACAACGGCTGGCCGTGGCCGAGCAGCATCGTGATGTCGTTCAGCCATTCCGGTCCCGTGGCGGACGAGAAGCCCGCCGCGGTGATCGGCAGCAGCAACAGCGATGAGGCAAAGATCGGCGGGATCACGCCGGAGGTGTTGATTTTGAGCGGCAGATGCGATGCCTCGCCGCCGAACATCTTGTTGCCCGATTGCCGCTTCGGATATTGGACCACGATGCGGCGCTGCGCGCGCTCGATGAACACCACGAACGCCACCACGAACACGACCAGCAGGAACAGGACGATGATGACTCCGGCCGATATCGCGCCGGTGCGGCCGAGCTCGAGGGTGCCGACCAACGACTGCGGCAGATTGGCCACGATGCCGGCGAAGATGATCAGCGAGATGCCGTTGCCGACGCCGCGTTGCGTGATCTGCTCGCCCAGCCACATCAGGAACATGGTGCCGCCGACCAGCGTGATCACCGTGGTCAGGCGGAAGAACAGGCCGGGACTGATGACCGCCGAGCCCGTGCTCGCCACCATCGACTCCAGACCCACGGCGATGCCGTAGGCCTGCAGCGCCGACAGGATGACCGTGCCGTAGCGGGTGTACTGGTTGATCTTCTTGCGCCCGGCCTCGCCCTCCTTCTTCAGCTGCTCGAAATACGGCCAGACCGCGGTGAGCAGCTGCAGGATGATTGCAGCGGAGATGTACGGCATGATGTTCAGCGCGAAGATCGTCATGCGGCTGAACGCGCCGCCGGCCAGCATGTCGAACATGCCGAGGATGCCGCCCGACTGCTGCCGGAACACATCCGCCAGCACGGCGGGATCGATGCCGGGCAACGGGATGTAGGTGCCCAGGCGATAAATCACCAGTGCGCCCAGCGTGAACCAGATACGCTTCTTGAGCTCGGTCGCCTTGCCGAAGCTGGCGAGGCTGATGTGGGACGCGATTTGCTCGGCGACTGAGGCCATGCGCTCCGTTCCGGCTTACGCCGGTCCGCCTTAGGATTTCGGTTTCGTTTCCGGCTTGTCTGCTGCGGGCTTGGCCTTCGGCTTCGGCGCAGGCTTGTCGCCGCCGGCCTTCTCGCCGCCCTGCGCCTGCTTGGGCGCCTTTTCCTTGGCTCCCTTGGCAGGCTTCTCCTGCTTCGGCTCTTCCTCGACCTTGTAGACCTTCTTCGGCGGCGGCTCCTTCACCGCCGGCGGCGCCAGCACCGTCACCGTGCCGCCCACCTTCTCGACCGCCGCAATCGCGGATTTCGAGGCGCGCTGCACCTCGATCGTGACCTTGGACTTGATCTCGCCCTCGCCCAACAGCTTCACGCCGCCGTCGCCGGCGATCTTGAACAGCCCGGCCGCCTGCAACGCATCGACCGTGATCGCCGCACCGGCATCGAGCCGGCCGGCATCGATCGCGAGTTGCACACGGTTGAGATTGACCACCGTGAAGTCCTTGCGAAAGATGTTATGGAAGCCGCGCTTGGGCAGCCGGCGATGCAGCGGCATCTGGCCGCCTTCGAAGCTGCGAACCGCGATGCCGGTGCGCGCCAACTGGCCCTTGTGGCCCTTGCCCGAAGTCTTGCCCACCCCCGAGCCCGGACCGCGCCCGACCCGCACCTTCTTGGTGCGCGCCTTCGGGTTGTCCCTAATCTCGTTGAGCTTCATGTCACAAATCCTTGAATTTATTCGCCATCCACGGTGAGCAAATGGCGCACCTTGGCGATCATGCCGCGCACCGACGGGGTATCCTCAAGCTCGCGCGTGCGGTGCAGCTTGTTGAGGCCGAGCCCGACCAGCGTGGCTTCCTGGGAGCGCTCGCGGCGGATCGCGCTGCGGATCTGGGTGATCTTCACCGTGCCCTTCGCGGCCGCCGTCTTGGCCTGTCTTGCCATCGGCTAGGCCCTCACCTCTTCGGCGTCCGGTTCGCGTTCACGGCGGCCCAGGATCTCGCCCACCTTCTTGCCGCGCCGCGCCGCAACCGAGCGCGGCGAGGAGAGCTGCGCCAGCGCCACGAACGTCGCCTTGATCATGTTGTGAGGGTTGGACGAACCGACCGATTTGGCAACTACGTCCTGGATGCCCAGGGTCTCGAACACCGCCCGCATCGGGCCACCGGCGATGATGCCGGTACCCGGCGACGCGGCGCGCAGCACCACAGCGCCCGCGCCGAACTTGCCGCGCACGTCGTGATGCAGCGTGCGGCCTTCGCGCAGCGGCACCCGCACCAGGCTGCGCTTGGCGTGCTCGGTGGCCTTGCGGATCGCCTCGGGCACCTCGCGCGCCTTGCCGGTGCCGTAGCCGACCCGGCCCTTCTGGTCGCCGACCACGACGATCGCGGCAAAGCCGAAGCGCCGGCCGCCCTTGACGACCTTGGCGACGCGATTGATCGAGACGAGCTTGTCGATCAGCTCTCCCGAATCGCGATCGCGGTTTTCGCCGCGCCCGCCGCCGCCGCCTACATGCCTGGGTCCACGCGCCATACTGTATCTCCTAGAACGACAAGCCGCCTTCGCGGGCGGCGTCGGCCAGCGCCTTCACGCGGCCATGAAACAGATAGGCGCCGCGGTCGAACACGACGTCCTTGATGCCTTTGGCAATCGCGCGCTCGGCGATCGCCTTGCCCACCGCCTTGGCGGCGTCCTGGGACGCGCCGGTCTTCATGGCGCTGCGCACGTCCTTTTCCAGCGTCGATGCGGCGGCGATGGTCACGCCCTTGGCATCGTCGATCAGCTGCACGTAGATGTTCTTGCCGGAGCGGAACACCGAGAGCCGCGGCCGCGCGGCCGCCTGACGCCGGATCCGGGTGCGGATGCGCGCCTTGCGCCGCGCGCGCAATTCGATCGGCTTGCTCATTACTTCTTCTTGCCTTCTTTGCGCAGGATGTACTCGTTGGCGTACTTGATGCCTTTGCCCTTGTAGGGCTCCGGCGGGCGGAAGCCGCGGATCTCCGCCGCCACCTGTCCGACCTTCTGCTTGTCGGCGCCCGAGATCGCGATCGCGGTCGGCTTCTCCACCTTCACGGTGATGCCTTCCGGGATCGGATACCTGATCTCGTGGCTGTAGCCGAGCGTGAGCACCAGATCCTTGCCCGCGAGCGCCGCGCGATAGCCGACGCCACTGATCTCCAGGTTCCGGCTGAAGCCGTTGGACACGCCGCGGACCAGGTTGTTGATGTTGGCGCGCACGCTGCCCCACGCCATGCGGGCGCGCTTGGTGTCGTTCTTCACCTGGACGGTGACCGCGTTGTCCTCGCGCTTCAGCGTGACGTCCTCGCTCACGACCAGCGAGAGCGTGCCGAGCTTGCCCTTGGCCGTGACCGTCTGGCCTTTGACGTCGATGGTGACGCCCTGCGGGATGGCGACGGGTTGAAGACCGATGCGCGACATGGCGGTTCCTAGAACACGGTGCAGAGGACTTCGCCGCCGACATTGGCGGCGCGCGCCTCGATGTCCGACATCACGCCGCGCGGCGTCGACAGGATCGAGATGCCGAGCCCGTTATAGACCGGCGACAGGTCCTTGATGCCGGAATAGACGCGGCGGCCGGGCTTCGATATGCGATGGATTTCGCGGATCGCCGGCTGGCCGTCCTGGTATTTGAGCTCGATCTTGAGCTCGGCAATGCCGGGGCGGACGTCTTCGGTGGAAAAGGCGCGGATGTAGCCCTCGCGCACCAGCACGTTCAGCACGTTGCTGCGCAGCTTGGAAGCCGGCGCGTGCACGACCGGCTTGCGCTCGCGCTGTGCGTTCCGGATGCGCGTCAGCATATCGCCAATTGGATCGTTCAAATTCATCGGTGTTCTACCAGCTTGCCTTGACCATGCCGGGAATGAGGCCGCGCGACGCAAGATCGCGCAGCATGATGCGGGAAAGACGGAACTTGCGGTAATACGCGCGCGAGCGCCCCGTGAGCTCGCAGCGGTTGCGGATGCGGACGGCCGAGGAGTTGCGCGGCAATTGCGCGAGCTTCAGCTGCGCCGCGAAACGCTCTTCCATCGGCGACTTCTTGTCTTGCGCGATCGCCTTGAGCTTGGAACGCTTCAGCGCGAACCGCTTGACCATGCGTATCCGCTTCTTGTTCCGCTCGATGGAGCTCAGCTTCGCCATTCAAACGTCTCCTTCTCTCCCGCCGCCTCAGCTGGCGAACGGGAAATTGAACCCTTTAAGCAGCGCGCGGGCCTCATCATCGGTTTCCGCCGTGGTGCAGATGATGATGTCCATGCCGCGCACTTCGTCGACCGCGTCGTAGTCGATCTCGGGGAAGATGATCTGCTCCTTCACGCCGAGCGCGTAGTTGCCGCGCCCGTCGAACGCCTTGGGCGGCACGCCGCGGAAGTCGCGCACCCGCGGCAGCGCGATGTTCACCAGCCGGTCGAGGAATTCGTACATCCGCGCGCCGCGCAGCGTGACCTTGCAGCCGAGCGGCATGCCGGCGCGCACCTTGTAGGTCGCGATCGATTTCCGCGCGCGCGTGACCACCGGCTTCTGGCCGGCGATGGCGGTCATGTCCTTGACCGCCGCGTCGACCTTCTTCGAATCCTTCACGGCCTCGCCGACGCCCATGTTGAGGACGATCTTCTCCAGCTTCGGCACTTGGTACTTGTTGCCGTACTTGAATTCGCCCACGAGGGCCGGCTTGACGACCTTCTCGTAGTGCTCCTGCAAACGCGTCATCGCCATGGGCTACCTATCCATCACTTCGCCGGAGGCCTTGGCGAACCGGACCTTGCGGCCGTCATCCAGAAACTTGTAGCCGACCCGCGTGGCCTTGCCGCTTTTCGGGTCCACCAGCGAGATGTTGGAGATGTGGATCGGCTTTTCCTTCTCCACGATCCCGCCCTGCTGCTTCATGCTCTGGCGCGTATGGCGCTTGACCATGTTGACGCCCTGCACCAGCACGCGGTCCTCGGTCGGAATCACGCGCAAAACGCTGCCCTTCTTGCCGCGGTCGCGGCCGGAGATGACGATCACCTCGTCGCCCTTGCGGATCTTCATCGGCTACAGCACCTCGGGCGCGAGCGAGATGATCTTCATGTAGGCCTTGGCGCGCAGCTCGCGCGTCACCGGCCCGAAGATGCGGGTTCCGATCGGCTCGCCCTGGGCGTCGATCAGCACCGCGGCGTTGCGGTCGAACCGGATCGCGGTGCCGTCCGAGCGCTTGATCTCCTTGGCCGTCCGCACGATCACCGCCTTGTGCACGTCGCCCTTCTTCACGCGCCCGCGCGGAATCGCCTCCTTCACAGACACGACGATGACGTCGCCGATCGAGGCGGTCTTGCGCTTGGAGCCGCCGAGCACGCGAATGCACTGCACGCGGCGGGCGCCGGAGTTGTCGGCGACTTCGAGATTGGTCTCATTATGAATCATGGCCGCGTTCCCGTTCGCTCAAGGGCTAATCACTTCCCAACGCTTGGTCTTCGACAGCGGACGGCATTCCCGGATGCGCACGATGTCGCCGACCTTGTGCCTGTTGTCCACATCATGCGCGGCATAGCGCTTGGCCTGCCGGATGATCTTCTTGTAGGTCGGGTGCGTCATGGTGCGCTCGACGCGGACGATCACCGTCTTGTCGCCCTTGTCGCTCATCACCACGCCCTGGAGTTCACGCTTGGGCATTTAGGCCTTCCGCTTGCGTTCGGTCATCACAGTGCTGATGCGCGCGATGTCCTTGCGCACCGTCTTTACGCGCGAGGTGGATTCGAGCTGTCCGCTCGCGCGCTGGAAGCGCAAATTCAGCGCCTCCTTCTTGAGACCGGTGAGCTCGCTCGCGAGCTCGTCGTCGGTCTTCTGCCTGATATCCGCGACCTTCATCATCCGCCCAATCCCGCCTCGGCGCGCCGCTCAACGAACTTGGTGCGAATGGGAAGCTTGGCAGCGGCGAGCGCCATGGCTTCCCTGGCGACGCCGATCGGAATCCCGTCGATCTCGAACAGCACGCGGCCGGGCTTCACCCGCGCCGCCCAGAATTCCACCGTGCCCTTGCCGGAGCCCATGCGCACCTCGGCCGGCTTCTTGGACACCGGCACGTCCGGGAATACCCGGATCCAGATGCGGCCGGAGCGCTTCATCTGGCGCACGATCGCACGCCGCGCCGCCTCGATCTGGCGCGCGGTGATCCGCTCAGGCTCCATCGCCTTCAGCCCGTAGGCGCCGAAGGTGAGCGATTCCCCACTGGTCGCCTTGCCGTGAATGCGACCCTTGTGGGCCTTGCGGTATTTCATGCGTTTCGGACTAAGCATCTTCGTCTACCCGGTTAGCGCGCGGTCTGCTGTTCTTGGGCGCGCTTGTCCTGCGCCATCGGATCGTGCGCCAGGATCTCGCCGCGGAAGATCCACACCTTCACGCCGCAGGTCCCGTAGGTCGTCTTAGCCGTCGCCGTGCCGTAATCGACATCGGCGCGCAGCGTGTGCAGCGGCACGCGGCCCTCGCGGTACCACTCCATGCGCGCGATTTCCGCGCCGCCCAGACGGCCGCCGCAATTGATCCGGATGCCGCCCGCGCCCAGGCGCATCGCCGACTGCACCGCGCGCTTCATGGCGCGGCGGAACGAAACCCGCCGCTCCAGCTGCTGCGCGACGTTTTCGGCCACCAGCTTCGCGTCGAGCTCGGGCTTCCTGATCTCCACGATGTTCAGATGGACATCCGAGTTGGTCATCTTCGTGATGTCGGAGCGGAGCTTCTCGATATCCGCGCCCTTCTTGCCGATGACCACGCCCGGGCGCGCCGAATGGATGGTGATGCGCGCCTTCTTGGCCGGCCGCTCGATCACGATCCGGCTGATGCCGGCCTGGCTGAGCCTGCCGAACAGGTAGTCGCGCAGCTTCAGATCCTCGTGCAGCAGATCGCCGTAATGGTCGCTCGCATACCAGCGCGAGTCCCACGTGCGGTTGATGCCGAGCCGAAGCCCGATCGGGTTGACCTTCTGGCCCATGTCTACTCCTCGCCCCCCGCCGCGGCCCGCTCGGTTTCCCGCTCGCGCACGACCACGGTGAGGTGGCTGAATGTCTTGTCGATCGATGACGACCGTCCGCGCCCGCGGGCCTGGAAGCGCCGCATCGCGAAGGCGCGGCCGACATGCGCCTCGGCGACGATCAGACGATCAACATCGAGTTGGTGATTGTTCTCGGCATTGGCAATGGCCGCTTGCAACACCTTCTTCACGTCGCGCGCGATGCGCCGCTTGGAGAAGGTGAGATCGGCCAGCGCCTGGCCCGCGCTCTTGCCGCGGATCATCTGCGCCACGAGGTTCAGCTTGCGCGGCGAGGTGCGCAGGCCGCGCAGCACCGCGCGCGCCTCGTTTTCCTTCAACCGCCTCTGTGTTGCCTGCTTGCCCATGGCTATGCCGCCGGTATCCGCTTGGCTTTCTTGTCGCCCGAGTGCCCGTGGAACGTACGGGTCGGCGAGAACTCGCCCAGCTTGTGGCCGACCATGTTCTCGGTCACCAGCACCGGCACGAACTTCTGGCCGTTATGCACGGCGAAGGTCAGCCCGACGAACTGGGGCAGGATGGTGGAGCGGCGCGACCAGGTCTTGATCGCTTCCTTGCTGTTGGCCGCGCGCACGCGCTCCGCCTTCTTGAGGAGGTAGCCGTCGACGAACGGGCCTTTCCAAACCGAGCGTGCCACGTCCTAACCTTTCCTGCGCCGACGGATGATCATCGCGTCGCTGCGCTTCTTCTTGCGTGTCTTCTTGCCCTTCGCGGGCAGACCCCATGGCGACACCGGATGCCGGCCGCCGCGCGTGCGCCCGCCGAGCGGGTGATCCACCGGATTCATCGCCTCGCCGCGCACCGTCGGGCGTATGCCCATCCAGCGCTTGCGGCCGGCCTTGCCGATCTTCTGGTTCTGGTGGTCGGGGTTCGACACCGCGCCGATGGTCGCGTAGCCGCTGGCCGGCACCATGCGCATTTCGCCCGACGACAGGCGCAGCTGCGCGTAGCCGGCGTCCTTGCCCACGAGCTGCGCGTAGGTCCCTGCGGAGCGCGCGATCTGGCCGCCGCGCCCGGCCTTCATCTCGATGTTGTGGATGATGGTGCCGACCGGGATGTTCTCCAGCGGCAGCGCGTTGCCAGGCCGGATATCGACCCGCTCGCCGGCCACCACGGTGTCGCCGGGCGCGAGCCGCTGCGGCGCCAGGATGTAGCTGAGCTCGCCGTCCGCATACTTGATCAGCGCGATGAACGCCGAGCGGTTCGGGTCGTATTCCAGACGCTCGACCGTGGCCGGCACGTCGAGCTTCTTGCGCTTGAAGTCGACGATCCGGTACAGCCGCTTATGCCCGCCGCCGCGATGACGCACGGTGATCACGCCACGGTTGTTGCGCCCACCCTGGGACTGGATGCCCTCGGTGAGCTTCTTCTCGGGGCGGCCCTTCCACAGCTCGGAGCGGTCGATCAGCACCGTGCCGCGCAGCGAATCGGTAACGGGACGGAAATTGCGAAGCGCCATGATCAGATACCCGTCGTCACGTCGATGCTCGAGCCTTCGGCGAGCGAGACGATTGCTTTCTTCATGTCGGACCGCTTGCCCTTACGGCCGCGGAAATTCTTGGTCTTGCCGTGCAGCGTGACCGTGTTGACCGCTTTCACCTTCACGTTGAACAGCGCCTCGATCGCCGCCTTGATCTCGGGCTTGGTGGCGGTAATGGCAACCTTGAACGTGACCTGGTTGTGCTCGGAACCCGCTGTCGACTTCTCCGTCACCATGGGCGCGCGGATCACGTCGTAGGATTTGAGCGGAACCGTCTTCTGCTCGATCTTCTTTCTACGCGGACGCCTCATGCCAGGCGCTCCTCCAGATACTTCACGGCGTCCTTGGACAGGACCAGCGTGTCCTGGCGCAGGATGTCGTAAACGTTGGCGCCCTGCTGCGGCAGGACTTCGACGCCGCGCAGATTGCGCGCCGCGCGGACGAAATTCTGGTCGAGCTCCGGTCCGCCGACGAACAGCACCGAGCCGTAGCCGAGCTTGTCGAGCCGCGTCTTGAGCGCCTTGGTCTTGGCCTCGCCGATCGTCACCGCGTCGATGACCACGAGCTTGCCGTCCTTGTTCTTGGCCGAGAGCGCCGCGCGCATGGCGAGCTTGCGCACCTTCTTCGGCAGCTCGAACCCGTGGTCGCGCGGCAGCGGTCCGAAGATGATGCCGCCGCCGCGGAATTGCGGCGAACGCAGCGAGCCCTGGCGCGCGCTGCCGGTGCCCTTCTGCTTGTACGGCTTCTTGGTGGTGCCCTGCACCTCGCTGATGCCCTTGGTCGAATGCGTGCCCTGGCGGCGCTTGGCGAGCTGCCAGCGCACCATGCGGGCGAGCACGTCCTTGCGCACCGGCGCGGCGAACACCTCGTCCTTGAGGTCGATCGAGCCGGCCTTGCCGTTATCCAGCGTGATGACGTCGAGCTTCATGGCTAAGCCTTCGGCGCTTCGGCGGCCGGTTCGGCGGCCGGCGCGGTGGCAGCGGCCTCGGCCGCGGGCGCAGGCGTCGCCTGCGGCGCCGCCTCCTTCTTGATGCCGGCCGGCAGCGGCGCCTCCTTGGGCAGCGGACGCTTCTTCGCATCCGACACCAGCACGTACTTGCCTTTCGAGCCCGGCACCGCGCCCTGCACGATGACCAGGCCGCGCTCGATATCGACCGACACCACGCGCAGGTTCTGCACCGTCACGCGCTCATCGCCCATGTGGCCGGCCATCTTCTTGCCCTTCCACACCTTGCCGGGGTCCTGGCGGCCGCCGGTGGAGCCGTGCGAGCGATGGCTGATCGAGACGCCGTGGCTGGCCTCGAGGCCGCGGAAATTCCACCGCTTCATCGAGCCGGCAAAGCCCTTGCCGATCGAGATGCCGGCGACGTCGATCATCTGGCCCGGCACGTAGTGCGCCGCGGTGATCTCATCGCCCACCGACAGCATCGCGTCGGGGCTCACGCGGAACTCCGCGAGCTTCTTCTTCGGCTCGATGTTCACCTTGCCGAAATAGCCGCGCATGGGCTTGGTGACGTTTTTCACCTTGGCCTTGCCGCAGCCCAATTGGACCGCGGTGTAGCCGTCCTTCTCCGCCGTCTTCACCGCGACGACCTGGAGGTTTTCGAGGCGCAGCAGGGTCACCGGGATCTGTTCGCCGTTGTCGGCGAAAACCCGGGACATGCCCACCTTCTCTGCGATCACGCCGGTTCGCATGGCTACAGCTTGATCTCCACGTCGACGCCGGAGGCGAGGTCGAGCTTCATCAGCGCGTCCACGGTCTGCGGCGTCGGGTCGATGATGTCGAGCACGCGCTTGTGCGTGCGGATTTCGAACTGCTCGCGCGACTTCTTGTCGATGTGCGGCGAGCGGTTGACGGTGAAGCGTTCGATCTGCGTCGGCAGCGGGATCGGCCCGCGCACCTGCGCGCCGGTCCGTTTCGCCGTGTGCACGATCTCGCGCGTCGATTGGTCAAGCACGCGATGATCGAACGCCTTCAAGCGGATCCGTATGTTCTGGCCTTCCATCGTCGCGTTCCTTAAAGCCTTACCCAGGCGCTAGTCGTTGATCTTGGCGACGACGCCGGCGCCCACGGTGCGGCCGCCCTCGCGGATCGCAAAGCGCAAGCCCTCGTCCATCGCCACCGGCGCGATCAGCTCCACGTCCATCGTGATGTTGTCGCCCGGCATCACCATCTCGGTGCCC
>Ga0209640_10004232_pt1 | contig 12613 bp, 14 predicted proteins | sample RifCSP10_1_FD_184018 | JGI IMG/M metagenome (GOLD analysis project Ga0209640, IMG submission 184018) | Soil microbial communities from Rifle, Colorado - Rifle CSP2_sed 10_1 (SPAdes) (version 2) | ecosystem: Environmental > Terrestrial > Deep subsurface > Rock core/Sediment | place: Rifle... | reverse complement strand
CATGATGCCGCCGGAAACGTGAGCCATCGCTTCTGGTTCAGGAACGAAAGCGCCGCCTCGGTGCTGATCCGCAGAATCTACACGTCGTGCATGTGTACCACCGCGACGCTGGCGAAGGGCGCGCGCATCGTCGGTCGCTACGGCATGCCCGGGCACGGCCCGCTGCCGGACGTCAACGAAACCCTCGCACCGGGCGAGGCCGCGTACGTCGACGTCGTGTTCGACCCGGCCGCGCACGGACCGGCCGGCCTCGGACGCACCCAGCGCGTCGTCACGATCGAGCCCGGCGCAGGCGAGCCGCTCCAGCTCGGCTTCACCGCCGAAGTGAGGCCGTAGGTCATGGAACGCAGACTGACGTTCGTGATCGCCGCCGCGGTGCTGTTCGCCGGCGCCGTCGCGATGTTCAAGTTCGGCACGAGCGGCAGCGCTGCTCTGTGGGACGCGAGCGACGGCGGCCGGTGGCTGTTGCCGCTCATCGCAGTGGCGGCGCTCGTCGACAGCATCAACCCGTGCGCTTTCTCGATCCTGCTGGTCACCATCGCGTTTCTGCTCAGCATCGGCAGGTTGCGCTCGAACGTGCTGCAGATCGGCAGCGCCTACATCGCGGGCATCTTCGTCGCCTACCTGCTGATCGGCCTCGGCCTGCTGCAGGCGCTGCACATCTTCGATACGCCGCATTTCATGGCCAACGTCGGCGCCGGGCTGCTGGTGCTGCTCGGCGTCGTCAACGTGACGAACGAGCTCGCTCCGGCGTTTCCGGTCAAGCTGGCGATCCCGCATGCCGCGCACCACAGGATCGCGCTGCTGATGGAACGTGCCTCGACGCCGACCGCGTTCCTGCTGGGGGCCCTGGTCGGCCTGTGCGAGTTTCCGTGCACCGGCGGACCCTATCTGATGGTGCTCGGCCTGCTGCACGATCAGGCGACTTACTACGGCGGGGTCGCTTATCTCATTCTGTACAACGTGATCTTTGTTTCGCCGCTGGTCCTGGTGCTGTTGCTCGCGAGCGACGGATCGCTGCTTGGCAAAGTGCAGCACTGGCAGCAGCAGCGACGCCGGGCGATGCGACTGGGAGGCGGCGCGGCGATGGTGGCTCTCGGCATGCTCGTCTTCGCGCTGTGAACATGAGTGCCCTTGCCCCGACGCTCGTTTCGATTCTCGTGCTTGCGGGGCTGGCGTGGCTGGCGCGCAAGGCGAAGGGCCTCTCCATCTGCCCGATCTGTATCGGAGTCGTGGGGACTTGGGGCTGGATGCTTGCCGCGCGACTCGCGGGCTTCGCGGTCGACCCCGCGCTGCTGGCCATGCTGATGGGCGCCTCGGTCGTCGGCTTCGCTCATCAATTCGAGCCGCGCCTTGCGCCGCAGCGCTCGCGGCTTTTGTGGAACACGCTGGTTCTGCCGGTGGGCTTCGCCGCTGTCTACGCGCTCGTTTCCGAGAGCTGGGTCGCGGCGGCGCTCGCCGCCCTGGTACTCACGCTCGTGGCGGCGTGGTTCGTGTTGCCGCCGCCGCGCGCTGCCCGGACCGATGACGCGGCAGTCAAGAAGCTGGAAGAGCAGATGAAGCGGTGCTGCTGAGTCGAAGGATTCGGCGGCGATTGTTGTTGGAGTCAATGCAAACGTAAAGGAGCATGCCATGAGATACAAACTGATCACCGCGGCAGCGATTGCCGCGCTTGTCTCGGCGGGCGCATGGGCGCAAATGGGACCCGGCATGATGGGCGGTGGATGGGGCTACGGGGGCCAGGGCATGGGCCCCGGAATGATGGGCGGCTACGGCATGGGCCCCGGAATGATGGGCGGCTACGGCATGGGCCCCGGAATGATGGGCGGCTACGGCATGGGCCCCGAGATGATGCGGGGCTACGGGCCTGGCGGCTACGGCGCGCTGAACCTGACCGACGAGCAGCGCAAGCAGGTCGCCGCGATCCGGGAGGAGTTTGCGCGCACGCAGTGGGACCTGATGGGCAAGATGCACGGGCAGCGCTGGCAAGAGTTCGATTCGTCCGGCAAGACCGACGAGGGCGCGGCCCGCAAGGCGTATCAGGCGATGGCGGACGCGCACAAGGCGATGTTCGACAACTCGCTCGAGCTGCGCAAGCGCATCGACGCCGTGCTCACCAAGGAGCAGCGCGAGCAGCAGCGTCGCAACTGGGGCGGCGGATAAGACCCGCTGCGCGGATGCCGGGAGCGCGCCCGCTGCGGGTGCGCTCCCGCATTGTGTCTCGACATGGAGAACGACTATGTGGGGTGATATGGGATGGGGCTGGGGAGGCGGCTGGGGAATGCTCGGTTTCGCGCACATGCTGCTGTGGTGGGTGCTGATCATTCTCGGCATCGTGGTGCTCGCGAAATGGCTCTTTGGCGGCGCCAGCCGCCGTCCGGGCGGTGACCGTCCGCTCGACATCCTCAAGGAGCGCTACGCGCGCGGCGAGATCAACAAGGAGGAATTCGAGCAGAAGAAGCGCGACCTGCTCGCGTGAAAGCCGTCGCGCCAGTGGCGCAGGCGAGGCGGACTTCAGGTCGCCGGATAGCCCGCTTGGCTCAGCGCGCGGGCGAGCATTTCGCGCGGCTCGCGGCTTTCGACGCGCACGCGCTTCGCCTCGAGGTCGATATCTACGCTCGCTTGCGGATCGAGCGCCTTCAGGGTCCTGGTCACGGTGCTCACGCAATGCGCGCAGGTCATGTTGTCCACTGTCAGCTCGATCACGGCTTGCCTCCTGGCGGAAAAAGTCTGCATCACGACCAGCAACATGAACCTTCCTACCGTGGCAAGGTCAACTATGGCTTGACCTTCCCATCATGGGAACCTTGAACATGGCGAACGTTGATCCGGGGAAAGCGACCATGACCGCACACAGTTCGGTACTCGCTCCAGCCGACGCAGACGCGGGGCTGCGGCAAATGCGCCTTCCGATCGAAGGAATGAGCTGCGCTTCGTGCGTGGCGCGGGTCGAAAGGGCGCTGCGCGCGGTGCCCGGAGTGGCGGACGCGTCGGTGAATCTCGCGACCGGATCGGCGACGCTGCGGGCGGCGCCGGCCGTCACCGCGGGCGCGATCGAGCAGGCGCTCGCCAAGGCCGGCTATGACGTCGCGCGCCAGGCGATCGACTTGGACATCCGTGGCATGACTTGCGCGAGTTGCGTGGCGCGGGTCGAGCGAGCCCTCAACCGCGCGCCGGGCGTGCTCTCGGCCTCGGTGAATCTCGCCACCGAGCGCGTGCACGTCGTTGCGATCGCCGGAATCGAAATCGACGCGTTGTGCGACGCAATTGCCGATGCCGGGTACGAAGCCGTGCCGCACGCTGAGCAGCCGGGCTCGGGGGCGGGCGCGACGCCCGGTCGCTTCCGCGTTCCGGACTGGTGGCGGGTCGCCCTGGCGGGGGCGTTGACCGTGCCCCTGCTCATTCCGATGGCCGGGCTCGCCTTGGGCACGCACTGGACGCTGGCAGGCTGGCTGCAGCTTGCGTTCGCGACGCTGGTCCAGTTCTGGCTGGGCGCGCCGTTCTATCGCGGCGGCTGGAAGGCGCTCAAGGCGCTCACCGGCAACATGGAGCTGCTGGTGGCACTGGGGACCAGCGCGGCCTACGGCTTGTCGGTCTTCGAGCTGTTCTACGGTACTGCGGGCGGGCATTTCTACTTCGAGGTCGCCGCGGCGCTGATTACGCTGATCCTGCTCGGTCGCTGGCTCGAGGCGCGCGCCAAGCATCAGACGACCGAGGCGATCCGGGCGCTGAACGCGCTTCGGCCTGAGCGGGCGCGCGTGCGCCGCGAGGGCCGGGACCTCGAAGTGCCGCTCGCCGCGGTCGCGGTGGGCGATCTGGTCGTGGTGGGGCCCGGCGAGCGCATTGCCGTCGACGGCGAGGTGCGCGAAGGACGCAGCCACGTCGACGAATCGCTGATCACCGGCGAGAGCCTGCCGATCGCCAAGGGGCCGGGAGAACGCGTCACCGGGGGTGCGATCAACGCGGACGGCCTGCTGCTCGTCGAGACCGGCGCGATCGGCGCCGAGACCACGCTCGCGCGGATCATCCGACTGGTCGAGAACGCGCAGGCTGCCAAGGCGCCGATCCAGCGCGTGGTCGACAAGGTGAGCGCGGTATTCGTGCCGATCGTCCTCGTGCTTGCGCTCGTCACGTTGCTGGCATGGGGATACGCGTCCGGCGACTGGACGATGGCGGTGCTCAACGCAGTCGCGGTGCTGGTGATCGCCTGCCCCTGCGCGCTCGGGCTTGCCACGCCGACGGCGATCATGGCCGGCACCGGCGTGGCAGCGCGCCACGGCATCCTGATCAAGGACGCCGAGGCGCTCGAGATTGCTCATTCGATCACCACGGTCGCCTTCGACAAGACCGGAACGCTCACGGCGGGACAACCGGCGCTGGTCGCGATCGAGCCGCTCGGCGGCGGGCGGCTCGAATTGCTCGGGCTCGCCGCGGCCGTGCAGCAGGGAAGTACGCATCCGCTTGCGCGCGCGGTGCTGCGCGAAGCCGAAGCGCAGCGCGTGGAGGTGCCCGCAGCGTCCGATGTGAAGGCGCTGCCCGGACGCGGCGTGCAGGCGGTGGTCGGCGGCTGCACGGTTTCCCTGGGAAGTTCGCGCCTGATGAGCGAACTTGGCGTCGATGCGACCGCGCTCGCAGGCCGGGAACGCGCTCTCGCGGAGTCGGGTCGATCGGTATCCTGGCTCGCCGTCGAACGCGAAGGGGTGCGCAGTCTCGCCGGGCTGCTCGCATTTGGCGACAGCGTCAAGCCAGGGGCGCGACAGGCGATCGCGCAATTACACCGGCAAGGGGTGAAGACCGTGATGCTCACCGGCGACAACCCCGGCAGTGCGCGCGCTGCGGCGCAGGCTCTCGGCATCGACGAAGTAAGGGCGGAGGTGCTCCCGGCCGACAAGGCACGCACCGTCGCCGATCTCAAGCGCGCAGGCACGGTAGTCGCCATGGTCGGGGACGGCATCAACGACGCGCCTGCACTGGCCGCCGCCGATGTCGGCTTTGCGATGGCTACCGGGACCGACGTCGCCATGCATACCGCCGGCATCACGCTGATGCGCGGCGACCCGCTGCTCGTCGCCGATGCGATCGAGATCTCGCGCCGCACCTTCGCCAAGATCCGCCAGAACCTGTTCTGGGCGTTCATCTACAACGTGGTGGGAATTCCGCTCGCCGCCTTCGGTCTGCTCAACCCGGTGATCGCCGGCGCGGCGATGGCCTTCAGCAGCGTGAGCGTAGTGACCAACGCGTTGCTGCTGCGGCGCTGGCAGCCGGCGGCGGTGCGGTTCGCGGCTGCTGCGGCCACAGCGCCTGCGTCCGCCGCGGTTTCGGAAATTCAACTCGGAGGCAACACATGAACGGCATTCCGATGAACATCGGCGACACCGCCCGCGTCTCGGGCGTGTCGGCAAAGATGATCCGCCACTACGAGGGGATCGGCCTCATTCCCAAGGCGAGCCGGACCGAATCCGGTTACCGCAGGTATGGGGCGATCGACGTGCATACGCTGCGCTTCATCCGTCAGGCGCGCAGCCTCGGCTTTTCGATCAAGCAGATCGAGGAGTTGCTCAGTCTGTGGCGCAACCAGCGCCGGCCGAGCAGCAGCGTGAAAGCGCTTGCAATGGCGCACATCGAGGAACTCGACGCACGAATCCGGGAACTCGAGGCGATGAAGCAGACGCTGCAGCAGCTGGCCGTGCATTGTCATGGCGACGAGCGGCCCGAGTGCCCGATCCTGGACGGGCTCGCGGCACCTTCGTCGGTGGCCGCCCCGCGCGCGGCGCGCAAGGACCTTGCACGGCTGCAGACGCGCGTGGCGAAGCGGGCACGGTCCCACTAGCAGGGGAAATATTTCATGAACGCACAAATTGCCGTCGCGCGACCCACCGGACTCGGTGCTCTCGCCTTTGGAATACTGCTCGCCGTGTATTTCGGCGCGCTCACGCTCGTGTCCGGATGGAATTTCACCGTGAACCAGTTCTCCGAGTTCTGGTATTACATCGTGCCGCTCGCGGTCGGCTTCGGCATCCAGGTGGCGCTTTACGTGCGCCTGCGCCAGGTGGTCAGCCGCGCGAAGGAAACCGGCACCGTAGTCGCGGCCTCAGGCACGACGTCGACGCTGGCGATGATCTCCTGCTGCGCGCATTACCTCACGAACGTGGCGCCGGTGCTCGGAGCGGCCGGGCTCGTCACGTTCGCCGCCCAGTTCCAGGTGGAGCTGTTCTGGGTCGGCCTCGCGTTCAATCTGGCGGGCATCGGCTACGTCGGGAACAAGCTGTTCAGCGCCACAAAGGAGCATGCGCAATGCGTAGCGTAATTTCACGCACTTTCGCGCTGTTCGCGGCGGCAGTGCTTGCGTTCGGCTCGTCGTTTGCCGCAAGCCTCGAGCCGCAATCGAGCAGCCAATCCGGCGTCACGGTGAAGGTCACGCCGCCGCGCAGCGTTGCGGGCGCCGAATGGGAGTTCGCCGTTGTGTTCGACACGCATTCCCAGGACCTGAAGGACGACCTGATGAAGAGCGCGGTTCTGGTGGTCGACGACGGTGCGCCGCTCGCGCCGAGCGCATGGCAGGGCGATGCACCCGGCGGGCATCATCGCAAAGCGGTGTTGCGCTTCAAGGCCCCTGCCGCGTCGCCCGCGAAGCTGGAGCTGCGGCTGCAGCGGACCGGCGAATCCGGTCCGCGCACGTTCCGCTGGCAGTTGCGCTGAAAAGATCCGGCGATGGCAACCGACCCGGTCTGCGGCATGACCGTCGAGCCCGCCCAGGCGGCCGGGCAATTCGACTTCCGCGGTCAGACCTATTGGTTCTGCTCGAAACACTGCCTGGCGAAGTTCAAGGCCGATCCGGCGACATACGCCGCGAAGGAACAGCCCGCGCCACGCGCGGCTGCAGCCACGGGCGCGAAATACACCTGCCCGATGCATCCGGAAATTTTGCAGCAAGGGCCCGGCTCCTGTCCGAAATGCGGCATGGCGCTGGTGCCGGTCGCGGGCGCCGAGGAGGACGGCACGGAGTTGCGCGACATGACGCGCCGTTTCTGGCTGAGCGCGGTGCTGTCCGCGCCCCTGCTTTTCATTGCCATGGCGCCTTATTTCGGAGTCGCGACTCCGTTCGGCCTCGTGCCGCATACGCGCATGTATATCGAGTTCGCGCTCGGAACGCCGGTCGTGCTCTGGGGTGGCTGGCCGTTCTTCGTGAAGTTCGTGCGCTCGCTTCGCAATCTCAACCCGAACATGTACACGCTGATCGGGCTTGGGGTGGGCCTGGCGTACGTGTTCAGCATCGTGGCGGTGTTCGCGCCGGAGGCGTTCCCGCAGGCGTTTCGGGAGGAAGGCGGGGGCGTGGGAACGTATTTCGAGGCGGCGGCGATCATCGTCACGCTGGTCCTCCTCGGAGAAGTCCTGCAGCTCCGCGCGCTCGGCGAGACCAGCCAGGCGATCCGCAAGCTGCTTTCGCTGGCGCCCAATACGGCGTTGCGCATAGAAAAAGACGGACGTGAGGCGGAGGTGTCGCTGAATGAGGTCCAGGTCGGTGACCGGCTGCGCGTGCGGCCGGGCGAAAAAGTTCCGGTGGACGGCACCTGCCTCGAGGGCGCGTCGAACGTGGACGAATCGATGATCACCGGCGAGCCGGTGCCCGTGCCGAAGAAACCGGGCGACAAGGTGACCGGCGCGACGATCAACGGCAAGGGCACGCTCGTCATCCGCGCCGAGCGGATCGGCTCGGACACGCTCCTTGCGCAGATCGTGCACATGGTGGCGCAGGCGCAGCGCACGCGCGCGCCGGTACAGCGCCTGGCCGATCTCGTCGCGGCCTATTTCGTGCAGACGGTCATCGCGATCGCCGTGATCACGGCGATCGTGTGGGGATTCTTCGGGCCCGAGCCCGCGCTCGCCTACGCCGTGGTCAACGCCGTGGCGGTGCTGATCATCGCCTGCCCGTGCGCGGTGGGGCTCGCGACGCCCATCTCGATCACCGTGGCGATGGGGCAGGGCGCGCTCAACGGCATCCTGTTTCGCAACGCGGAAGCCATCGAGAAGCTGCGCGAGGTCGACACGCTGGTCGTGGACAAGACCGGCACGCTCACCCTCGGCCGGCCCCAGCTCGTCGATGTCGTGGTCCGCGAAGGATTCTCCGAGCCGGAGGCGCTTGCCGCGATCGCCAGCCTCGAGCGGGCGAGCGAGCATCCGCTGGCGCAGGCGATCGTCAAGGGCGCGGAGGACCGCGGACTTGGCCTGCAGGCGGTCGAGGACTTCGAATCGGTCACCGGCCAGGGCGTCAAAGGCACGGTAGGCGGACGCCAGGTCGCGGTCGGCAGCCGCCGCTTCATGGAGACGCTCGGCGCGGTGCCGCCGGATCTCGCGCAACGGGCCGACGCGCTGCGCGGGGAGGGCAAGACGGCGATGTATGCGGCGATCGATGGGAGCGTGGCCGCGGTCATTGCGGTCGCCGATCCGATCAAGCCGACCACGCCCGAGGCCGTCAAGGTTCTTCAGGCCGAGGGCGTGCGTGTGGTGATGCTCTCGGGCGATTCGCGCAAGACCGCCGAAGCGGTCGGAAGGCAGCTCGGCATCGCGGAAGTCATCGCGGAGGTGCTGCCCGAGCAGAAGGTCGAAAAGATCAAGTCGCTGCAATCGCAGGGCCGCGTCGTGGCGATGGCGGGCGACGGCATCAACGACGCGCCGGCGCTCGCGCAGGCGAACGTCGGCGTCGCGATGGGGACCGGGACCGACGTCGCGATCGAAAGCGCCGGCGTCACGCTCGTCAAGGGCGACCTGCGCGGCATCGCGAAGGCGATTCGGCTCTCGCACGCGACGATGCGCAACGTCAGGCAGAACCTGTTCTTCGCGTTCGTTTACAACGCGCTCGGCATACCGATCGCCGCGGGCGTGCTTTATCCGGCCTTCGGCCTGCTGCTCTCGCCGATTTTCGCCGGCGCGGCGATGGCGATGAGCTCGGTCTCGGTGGTGACCAACGCGTTGCGACTGCGGCGCGCAAAACTTTGATCGCGAGCCCGGCAGGCGCCGCGAATGGAGCGCAACCGATGAGCGACGAGCACGGCCAAGACAAGGGGCTCTTCAAGTCCGGGGCGAACATCGTACTGATCGGCTTCGCGCTGATCGCCGGTTTCTTCCTTGTCCTCGAGCACCGCGCGCATGTTTTCGAATGGCTGCCTTTCCTGCTGCTGCTCGCTTGCCCGCTTCTTCACCTGTTCCACGGTCACGGCGGGCATGGCGGGCACGGTGGCAAGGAGACGCCCGGTGAATCTGCGGACGCCCGGAGGAGCAAGAGCCCATCGGAGTCCGCGCCGGGCAGCAAGAACCCGGACCGCGGAGCGCATCGCCACCACTGACCGGATACGGGGCCCTGACCATGGATTACTCGAATTCGCCACCGGCATACGGCCTGTGGTCCCTTGTGGTCATCAATTCGCTCGTCTTCATCATCTTCGCCTTCAGCTTCGCGAAACCGCAGAGCGCGCGCGACTGGCGCTCGTTCGGTGCGTTCTCGGCCTTCCTCGTTGCGCTCTTCACCGAGATGTACGGCTATCCGCTGACGATCTATCTGCTCTCGGGTTGGCTCACGAGCAGGTTCCCGGGGGTCGATTTCCTTTCCCACGATGCCGGGCATCTGCTCGAGGTCATGTTCGGCTGGAAGGCGAACCCGCATTTCGGGCCATTCCACTTTCTGAGCTTTGTTTTCATGGGGGCAGGCTTTTGGCTGCTCGCGGCGTCGTGGAAGGTTCTGTACGATGCGCAGCGCACGCATCGCCTGGCGGTTTCCGGGCCTTATGCGCGGGTGCGGCACCCGCAGTACATCGGGTTTGTGCTGATCATGCTCGGCTTCCTGGTGCAATGGCCGACGCTGGTCACGCTGGCGATGTTCCCGGTCCTGGTCTACATGTACGGCCGTCTCGCCAGGCGCGAGGAGCGCGAAATGCTGGCCCAATTCGGCGACGAATATCGCCGCTACACCGCAGCGGTCCCGGGGTTTTTCCCAAGGCTGGGACCGCAGGGGATCGGGACGGACAGGAGAGGAACATGACCATCGAGATCGAGCAACCGTACGGCCTGTGGTCGCTGGTCATCATCAATTCGCTGGTATTCATGATTTTCGCGTTCAGTTTCGCGGGCCCCAGAAGCGGGCGTGACTGGCGTTCCTTTGGCGCGTTCTCGGCCTTCCTCGTGGCGCTGTTCACCGAGATGTATGGCTTTCCGCTCACGATCTATCTGCTCTCGGGTTGGCTCACGAGCAGCTTTCCCGGGGTCGATTTCTTTTCCCATAACGCCGGGCATCTTCTGGAGACGCTCGTGGCGGCGATTTTTGGCTGGCAGATCGACCCCCATGCGGGACCGTTTCACGTCGCCTCCTACGTCGTGATCTTCGCGGGCTTCGTCCTGCTCGCGAAGTCCTGGGGCATCCTCTATGAGGCCCAGCGCCGGCACGAGATCGCGGCGAACGGCCCTTACGCCTGGGTCCGTCATCCCCAGTACGTCGGATTCATCGCGATCATGCTGGGCTTCCTGCTGCAGTGGCCGACGCTGGTCACGCTCGTGATGTTCCCGGTCCTCGTCTACATGTACGTGAGGCTTGCCCGCCGCGAGGAACGCGATGCGCTTGCCGAGTTCGGCGAGGCGTACGAACGCTACGCCGCGCACACCCCGGCGTTCTTCCCGCGGCTCGGCGGTCCCGCGGTAGCCAGCCGCCAGCCCCATTGATGCGACAACCCGACCACCCGTGTCGCCCGCAGAAAGCAATCCCACCATGGAAATCCCGGCATGAATCCGATGGCGCGGGCGATAAGGAGACGGAAATGAAATGCACGCTTTTCACTCTCGCCCTCGCGCTCTCGAGCGCGGCATACGCGCAGATGGGCGGCCACGACATGGGCGGTTCTGGCGGCATGCAAGGAGGCGGCATGCAAGGCATGCAGACCGGCCAGCTCGGCAGCGCGCTCGCCGAAGGCGAGGTGCGCAAGGTCGACAAGGACGCGGGCAAACTTACCCTCAGGCACGGCGCGATCCCGAGCATGGACATGCCACCGATGACGATGGTGTATCGCGTCAGGGAGCCGGCGATGCTCGATCAGGTGAAGGCTGGCGACAAGGTGAAGTTCACGATGCAGAAGCTGGACGGCACCCTTACGGTGACGAAAATCGAGCCGGCCAGGTAGCACGGCCGGGCGGGAGCGGACGGAGCCGGAGAAGATCGCTTGCTGGCGCCTGATTCACGGCAGCGTCTTGCGCTGCATTACTACGCAGCGATGCTGAGCGCGGCCGCGGTCGCTGCGGCACTCGGGTCCGCGGCCGCGTACACCCTGGGTCAATTCGACTCGCTTCCGCATCTGCTCGTGCAGATCGTGGTGTGGCTCGTCCTCGTCAACATCGTCGGCGCGTTCGTCATCTTTCGACCGGTCGATCGCTACCTGCGCGGCCAGGCTTTGGCGCGCGGGGCGCCCGAAAGCAGGATCCGCACCCTGCCGGGACTGTCGGGGTTGTGGCTCTTCGGACTCGCGGCGGCTGCGATGCTCGGTCACGCAGCGACGTCGGGCGGTATCGGGGACGCTGCAGCCGGGGAGCAGCGACGCGTGCTGGTCGCGACGCTCGTTCACATCGCGGTTTTCGCCGCGTACCTCGGTCTGGCCGGGTACTTCCTGATCTTCGATTACCGGATGCGGCTGCTGCAAGACCTGTGGCAGCGGGGCGTGTCGATCGCACCCTGGCGGGGCAAGTTCATGCGCAGACTCGTCGCGGGGCTTGTCGCGGTCGCGGTGGCGCCGGTTCTTATCCCCCTTTCCGATCAATGGGTGCAGCCCAAGGAGGCGGAAAAGTCGATGGGAATGGGGAGGGGGATGGGAACGGCGGCAGGACCTCACTTCAGGCACATGCAGCAGACACTGCAGATGGATCTGCTCGCCGCATTGTTCCTGACGGCTCTGTTGATGTTCCTCATGGCACGCGGCTTCTCGCGTCCGGTTGGGGTTCTGCTGGAGGCCATGCAGCGCGTCGATCAGGGGGACCTCGGGTCGAAGGCAGCGGTCGTCTCGGACGATGAGTTCGGGCTGCTCGCGCAGCGGTTCAACCGGATGCTTGAAGGGCTCAAGGAGCGCGACCGGATACGCAAGGTGTTCGGACGTTTCGTCCCTGAAAGCGTCGCCGCCGCCCTGCTGCTCGACGAAGGCGCGATCACGCCCAGGGAACGCGAAGCGACGGTGCTTTTCACCGACATCGAAAATTTCACGGCCATCGCCGCGAGTCTCGATCCGCGCGACATTCTCGACGTGCTGAACGCTTATTTCGGAGAGATTGCGCAAGTCGTTCACGCGCACGGCGGCGTCATCACCCAGTTTCAGGGCGACGCGGTGCTCGCCAGCTTCAACCTGCCGGCGGCGGACCCGCAGCACGCCAGGCATGCCGTCGAGGCTGCTCTGGCGATCCAGGCGAGGCTCGCCGAGGCCGTTTTCGGCGGCGGCATCCGGCTGCGCACGCGGGTCGGTATCAGCACGGGACCGGTGGTCGGCGGCACGGTCGGCGGGGGTGATCGCCTGGGATACACGGTGCATGGCGACACCGTGAATCTTGCGGCGCGCTTCGAGGCGCTGAACAAGGAACTCGGCAGCCG
>Ga0209640_10004231_pt1 | contig 12613 bp, 11 predicted proteins | sample RifCSP10_1_FD_184018 | JGI IMG/M metagenome (GOLD analysis project Ga0209640, IMG submission 184018) | Soil microbial communities from Rifle, Colorado - Rifle CSP2_sed 10_1 (SPAdes) (version 2) | ecosystem: Environmental > Terrestrial > Deep subsurface > Rock core/Sediment | place: Rifle... | reverse complement strand
CGATGCTGACCGTGATGGTGCCGGGATACTTGAGGAACGCCTTGCGCCGCCAGTACTTGCCGGCGTTATGCGCGACCGGAACGACCGGCGCACCGGCGTGAACCGCAATCGCGGCGCCGCCGGTCTGATATTTGCCGCGCGCGCCGGGGGCCATGCGCGTGCCCTCCGGATACACGATGACCCAGAAGCCGCGCTCGAGGCGGTCCTTGCCCTGCTCGATCATCTGTTTCAACGCGCGTACGCCGGACGCGCGATCGATTGCGATCGGCGACACCATTGCGAGCCCCCAGCCGAAAAACGGTATCCACAGCAGTTCCCGCTTGATCACCTGGACCTGGGGCGGAAAGATGGCCTGGAACGCCATGGTTTCCCACGCCGACTGGTGCTTGGACAACATCACGCACGGCCGGGATGGGATGTGTTCGGCGCCGAGCACCCGGTAGCGGATGCCGCAGATGCGCTCGACGAGCACCAGCATCAGCCGCGCCCAGCCGCGGATGATGCGGTAGCGCGTCAGCGCCGGCAGCGGAAAAGTGCCAAGCGCGATGAGCGAATACGGAGGCGTGATCAGAAACTGGACAGCGGCGAACAGGCAGGAGCGCAAAACTATGCCCAGAGGCTCTTTCATGGTGCGATCGACTTCACGGCCTCGCTGAGATCGGCGTAGATCCGGGAATTCGCCGGCAGTCCGCCCGCTGCCGCAGTGGCCTCGCCCTTGCCGGTCAACACCAGGATCGGCAGTGCCCCGACCTGCGCTGCCGCCTGCAGGTCGCGCAGCGAATCGCCGATCGCCGGCACGCCGGCCAGATCGGCGTTGAAGCGGCGCGCAATGTCTTCGAGCAGCCCGGGCTTGGGCTTGCGGCAGCTGCAATTGGCGTCCTGCGCGTGCGGGCAGTAAAACACCGCATCGATGCGGCCGCCGAAGTGAGCGAGGGCCTTGTGCATCTTGTCGTGAATCGCGCTGAGCGTCACCATGTCCAACAGTCCCCGGCCGACCCCGGACTGGTTGGTTGCAACGACCACACGGTAGCCGGCCTGGTTCAAGCGCGCAATCGCCTCCAGGCTGCCCGGAATCGGCTTCCACTCCTGGGGCTTCTTGATGAACTCGGCGCTGTCGTAGTTGATGACGCCGTCGCGGTCGAGGATGACGAGTTTCATGAGGCGAGCTTGGAGATGTCGGCGACGCGGTTCATTTCGCGTCGCAGGTCGGCCAGCAGCGCGAGCCGGTTCTGCCGCAGTGCGGCATCATCCGCCATTACCATGACGGCGTCGAAAAATGCGTCCACGGGAGATTTCAAAATCGCAAAAGTCTTGAGATAACCCGTGTAATCGCCTTGCTCGAACAGCGGGGTCGCCTGTTTCGATGCGGCTTTAAGTGCCTCAAAAAGTTTATATTCAGCAGGTTCTCTTAATGCCGCGACTTGCGCTTCGATGAACGACTCACCTTTGGCTGCGGCTTGCTTAAGAATGTTGGCGACGCGCTTGTTGGCTGCGGCAAGACTCTCGGCTTCGGGGAGGCTCGCGAAAGCGCGCACCGCGGCCAACTGAAGGGGTACTTGCCGGAGTCGAACCGGGCGCATGCAAAGCACTGACTCGATTTCGTTAACGGTGTAGCCGGCTTCGCGCAGGTAGCCCCTTAGACGCTCCACAATAAAGCTATAAATCTCCGAAATCGCAGCCTGATCCAAGACAGGTATTCCATAGCCAGTAAATTGGCCCAGTTTTTCTAGGGGCTCCATGGATTTCTTGAGCAATTCTTCATCAGTAAAGGTTGCCAGAGAAATCTCTATTAATTTTTCAATTTGTAATGGCAACTTACCTTCGATAAGGATCCTCACAATACCTAGGGCGGCACGTCGCAGGGCGAAAGGATCTTTATCGCCAGTCGGGATTTGACTCACCCCAAAGATGCCTACGAGCGCTTCGAACTTGTCTGCCAATGCAACAGTTTGGGAGAGTTGTCCAGTCGGAATACTGTCACCCGCAAATCGCGGATGGTAGTGTCCTTCAATTGCTGTGGCGATTTCATTGGATTCACCATCATTAAGGGCATAATACATGCCCATGATGCCTTGTAACTCAGGGAATTCACCGACCATATCGGTTATCAGATCGGCCTTGGCCAAGTAGGCTGCGCGCTCAGCAAGTGCTTTATCTGTGCCTAGTAATTCCGCAATGCGATTTGCAATTGTTTTGACGCGTAAAACTCTGCCATATTGGCTTCCAAGCTTGTTGTGGTAAACCACATTCGCGAGTTTGGGCACCCGCGTTTCGAGTCGTGTTTTGCGGTCCTGGTCATAGAAAAACCTGGCATCCGCCAGGCGCGCGCGCAGCACGCGTTCATTGCCATGAATAATGTTGGCGGGATCGTCGGCCTGGAGGTTGGCGACCAGCAGGAACCTGGGCAACAGCTTGCCGCCGGGATCGGCGAGCGGGAAATATTTCTGATGCTGCTGCATCGACAGGATCAGGCATTCCTGCGGCACCCTGAGAAAATCAGCGCTGAAGCTACCCTGATAGACGACCGGAAACTCGACCAGCGCGGTAACTTCGTCGAGCAGCGTCTCGTCCCACAGCGGCTTGGCCCCCGCGGCCGAAGCCTCGAGCGCGGCACGGATGAGCTCTTTGCGGTGGGCGAAGGACGCGATCACGGAACCTTGCCGCTCGAGCACCGCTTCGTACTGATCGGCAGCCGGGATCCCGATCCTGCCGCTGCTCAGAAATCGATGGCCGAACGTGAACGGGCGGCTCTCGAGGCCCAATATCGTTCCGGGAACGACGCGCTTGCCGTGCATCATGACCAGTCCGTGCACCGGCCGCACGAACTGAAAGTCGTTGCTTCCCCAGCGCATGACTTTGGGGATGGGCAGTTTCTTGAGCGCCGCTTCGACTTTCAGGTCAAGATTCGTATCGAGATGGCCGCCCTTTGCGAAGTCCCGATGCGCAAAGACCTCTTGTTTTCCGTCGCTGACGCGCTCCAGCGCCGACACCGGGACGCCGCGCTTTTTGGCAAAGCCCGATAACGCGGGAGTCGGTTTGCCGCCGGCATCGAGACCCGCCTTGACCGAAGGACCTTTGACCAGAATTTCGCTGTCCGGCGCCTGGTCAGCGACTTCCGTGACGAGCACAGCCAGCCGCCGCGGGGTAGCAAGTGACACCGTGGTGCTGTTAGTGCCCAGAAAGCTACCCTGCCGCAGGTCGGAGGTAAGCGCATCGGCAAAGGCGCAGGACAATTTCTCCAGCGACTTTGGCGGCAGTTCCTCGGTGAGTAACTCTATCAGTAGTGTATCTTGCATTGCGCTACGTTTTTCGTTCCAGCATCGGGAATCCCAGTTGCTCGCGCGAATCGTAATAGGCCTGCGCCACCCGCCGCGCGAGGTTGCGCACGCGGCCGAGGTAGGCAGCGCGCTCGGTGACCGAAATCGCGCCGCGCGCATCCAGCAGATTGAAAGTGTGCGAGCACTTCAAGACCATTTCGTAGCCCGGCAGCGGGAGCCCTGCTTCGATCAGCCGTTTGGCTTCGGCCTCGAACTGGCCGAAGTGCCCGAACAGCATTTCGCCGTTGGCGAGTTCGAAGTTGTATTTCGACTGCTCGACTTCATTCTGATGATAGACGTTGCCGTAAGTGATGCCGTCGGTCCACACCAGGTCGAAGATGCTTTCCTTGCCTTGCAGATACATCGCCAGCCGCTCGAGGCCGTAGGTCAGTTCGCCCAGCACCGGCTTGCAATCGAGCCCGCCGACCTGCTGGAAATAGGTGAACTGGGTGATTTCCATGCCGTTCAGCCACACTTCCCAGCCGAGTCCCCATGCGCCCAGTGTCGGGGACTCCCAGTCGTCCTCGACGAAGCGGATGTCGTTGGCGCGCGGATCGATGCCGAGCGCCGCCAGCGACTGCAGATAAAGATCCTGGATGTCCGCGGGCGATGGTTTGAGCGCGACCTGATACTGGTAATAGTGCTGCAGGCGATTCGGGTTTTCGCCGTAGCGCCCATCTTTGGGCCGCCGTGACGGTTGCACATAAGCGGCACGCCAAGGCTCGGGCCCGAGCGAGCGCAGGAAAGTCGCGGTGTGAAAGGTGCCGGCGCCGACTTCCATGTCGTACGGCTGCAACAGCGCGCAGCCGTGCTGGTCCCAGTATTCCTGGAGTCGCAGTATGATTTGCTGGAAGGTCAGCATGGGCGCGCGAAAAGCTTGCGCTAACGGTTTGGGAGACCGCGGATTTTACCGTCTTTGCGAAGCGCTAGCCACCCTCCGGCCAGCATCAGCAGCAATGACAGTGCGACGATCGGCGTATTGCCCCAGCGCACATACGGGGTCGCGCCGGCGCGACCCTGCACCACGCCCGTCACGATCGCAGTGGTGAATTCCGGCGCCACTTTCTGCACCCTGCCGTGCGGATCGATGATCGCGGTCATGCCGGTATTGGTCGCGCGCAGCATGTAGCGGCCGGTCTCGAGCGCACGCGCCTGCGAGATCTGCAGGTGCTGTTGCGGGGCGATCGAGCGGCCGAACCACGCGACATTGCTGACGTTGGCAAGCAGTGTCGCCTGCGGCAGCTGGCGGATGATTTCCGCGCCGAACGCGTCTTCGTAGCAGATGTTGACCGCGACGCGCTGGCCGGCGACCGCGAGCGGCTGCTGCGTTGCCGCGCCGCGCGCGAAATCGAGCAGCGGGATTTGAACGACCTCGAGAAACCAGCCGAACAGCGGCTTCAGCGGCACGAATTCACCGAACGGCACCAGATGCGACTTGCGGTAGATTTGCGTCGGCGCGGCGCCGAACGAAAGCACGCTGTTGAAGTATTCGCGCCCATCGCCGCGCTCGGGTACGCCGATGAGCACGTCGCCGCCGTTGCGGCGCGCATGCGCCGCGATGTCGTTGAGATAATGTTGCGGCACGTCGTGCAGGAACAACGGCAGCGCGGTTTCGGGCAGGACGATGAGGCGCGCGTTGCTCGAGTCGACCAGGCGGCGGTATGCTTCGAGCGTCGCCCCGACCTTGTCGTCGCGCCACTTCATTTCCTGCGCGATATTGCCTTGCAGCAGGCTGACGACGATCGGTTCACCCTCGGGTTGCGTCCAGTCGAGCTGTTTGAGGGCGAAGCCGGCGAGCCAGATAACAACAATGACGAGTGCTGAGTAATGAGTGCTGAGTGCTGAGTACTGAGTGCTGAGTGCTGAGTACTGAGTGCTGAGTGCTGAGTGCTGAGTGCCGAGTGAATTGTTATCCTTCCAATGGGACCAGAGCGTAACGATCGCCCCGGCGCTGACAACGGTCGCGAGCGATGCGCCGTATATCCCCAGCACCGGCACGTAGCCGGCGAGCGGACTGGCGGGAATCTGGGAGTAGCCGAGCGCGATCCAGGGGAAACCCGTGAACAGCCAGCCGCGCAGCCAGTCGGCGAGCGCCCACAGCGCCGGCAGCGCCGCCAACGTCGCAAGCGCCGAGCGCGGCCCGAGGACGTAATAAATCCATCCCGTGACCGCCGGGTAGAGCGCCAGAAAAGCGCAAAACAACAGGGTGAGGATTCCAGCCAGCGGCGCCGGCATCGCGCCGAAGTCGTGCAGGCTGACGTAAACCCAGCTCACGCCGGCGAGAAAATAACCGAGACCGAAACTGAAGCCGATGAGCGCCGCGGCCCGCCTGTCCGCCGCGCGCCGCCACAGCACGATCAGCACCGCGAGCGTGACGACCGGGAGCGCAAACAGATAGAACGGCGCGAAACCCAGCACCGTCACCGCGCCGGCAAATGCGGCGAGCACGAGCGCTTGGGCGCGAGGCAGCGCGCCGCTATGGAGAGTCGTGGTCAAGCCGGTCTTTATTTCGGGCCGGCTTGCGGTTCCACCTGCAACAGGTGCAACCGGCGGCTGTCGGCGCGCAGCACTTTGAAGGCGAGACCGTCGAAGCTCAACTGCTCGCCGCGCTTGGGCATGCGTCCGAAGCGGCTCAACACCAGGCCACCGACGGTGTCGTTATCCTCGTCGCTGAAGCTGGTATGGAACACTGAATTAAATTTGGCGATCCCGGTCACGGCCTTGACGCGATAGGCGCCGCCCTTGTCGGCGATGATGTCGTCCTCGGTCTCATCGAAGTCGTATTCGTCCTCGATGTCGCCGACGATCTGCTCTAGCACGTCCTCGATGGTCACCAGCCCGGCGACACCGCCGTATTCATCAACCACGATCGCCATGTGATTGCGGTTGGCACGGAAATCCTTGAGCAGCACGTTGAGACGCTTAGCCTCGGGGATGAACACTGCCGGCCGCAGCATGTCGCGCACGTTGAACTCTTCCTCGCCAGCGTAATAGCGCAGCAGATCCTTGGCGAGCAGGATGCCGATCACGTTGTCCTTGTTGCCTTCGATCACCGGAAAACGCGAATGCCCGGTCTGGATTACCAGCGGAATGAATTTGTCGGGTGCTTCGCTGATGTCGATTGCATCCATCTGCCCGCGCGGGATCATGATGTCGCGTGCCTGCAATTCCGACACCTGCAGCACGCCTTCGATCATCGACAGCGCGTCGCTGTCGAGCAGGTTGCGCTCGTAGGAGGAGCGCAGCAGCTCGATCAACTGCTCGCGGTCCTCCGGCTCGCGCATCAGGAGCGCTCCGAGCCGCTCGAGCCAGGTGGGTTTAGGGTGACTGTCGTCCATGCTGTCGCGTGAAGGGTGAAGGGTGAAGGGTGAGGAGTAGTGAGGAGTTAAGCGTTGAGCAACCGTAGGCTGCGGCCGTTGTTACTCTTAACTCTTAACTTTTGACTTCTCACCTCCGTACGGGTCAGGGTAACCAAGCTTGGTGAGAATACGCGCTTCGAGGCGTTCCATGCGCCGCGCATCGCGCTCATTTTCGTGATCAAAGCCCTGCAGGTGCAGCATGCCGTGGATCACCAGGTGCGCGTAATGCGCGTCGCAACTGATTCCGCGTGCGCGCGCCTCGCGCGCCGCCACCGGCGCGCAAATCGCGATGTCGCCGGCGAACGGGCGCTGCTCGGGGTAAGCGAAGGTCAGCACATTGGTCGCGCAGTCGCGGCGGCGAAAGCGGCGGTTGAGTCCGCGCGCTTCGCGCGCGCCGATGATGCGCAGCGTGACGGCGGCAGTGCGCCTGAGCGCCGTGTGCGCCCACTTGCGCAGCCTGGCGCGTGACGGCAACTGAGCGGACCGAACGCCATACTGGACCGTCAGCGCGAGTTCAGGCGCCCGGTTCGGCTTGCGTTTTGGTGTGCCGCTCGTAGGCATTGACGATACGCTGCACCAGCGGATGGCGCACCACGTCGCTCGACAGAAAATGGGTGAAAGCGATGCCGCGCACGCGCTTGAGCACCGCGCGCGCCTCGATCAGGCCGCTCTTGTGGCCGCGCGGCAGATCGACCTGCGTGATATCCCCGGTGACCACGGCCTTGCTGCCGAAGCCGATTCGCGTCAGAAACATTTTCATCTGCTCGGGCGTGGTGTTCTGCGCCTCGTCGAGGATCACGAACGAGTGGTTGAGCGTGCGGCCGCGCATGAAGGCGAGCGGCGCAATTTCGATCGCGCTCCTCTCGAACAGCTTGGCAACCTTGTCGTAGCCCATCAGGTCGTAGAGCGCATCGTAGAGCGGGCGCAGGTAAGGATCGACTTTCTGCGCCATGTCGCCGGGCAGGAAGCCGAGCCGCTCGCCGGCCTCGACTGCCGGCCGCACCAGCACGATGCGCTTGACCTGGTCGCGCTCGAGCGCATCGATCGCGCACGCGACCGCCAGGTAGGTCTTGCCGGTGCCGGCGGGGCCGATGCTGAACGTGATGTCATGGCCCTGGATCTGCTTCAGGTACTGGATCTGGCGCGGCGTGCGCCCACGCAGATCCTGGCGCCGCGTTTTCAGCTGCGGCGCCGCGGTGTCGGCGGAGGGACTCGCCCGCGTCACTTCAATCAGCCCCAACTGCATTTCTTCGACCGACAGGCTGCGTTTGGCCTGGGCATAGAATGTTTCGAGCGCTTGCGCGGCAAGGCGCGCCTGATCGGGTCTGCCGGTCAATGCGAAGCGCTCGCCGCGGCGCGCGATCACGACCTCGAGCGCGGTTTCGATCTGGCGCAGGTTTTCGTCGAGAGCGCCGCATAGATTGGCAAGCCTCCGGTTGTCGACCGGAGTAAAGGAGACTTCGACGGTTGTCACGCGTTGACGCCGGCAATTTCGCCGCGCAGCGAGTGCGGCCGCGCCGCGGTGATGGTGACGTCGACAAACCGGCCGGCGAGGCGCGGGTTGCCTGCAAAGTTGACGACACGATTGTTGTCGGCGCGGCCGCAAAGTTCGAGGGCGTTCTTTTTGGCAGCGCCCTCGACCAGGACGCGCTGCACCGTGCCGACCAGGGCGGTGCTGATCGCTTGCGCCTGTGATTCGAGCTGCAGTTGCAACCGCTGCAGTCGCGCGAGTTTCACCGCGTGCGGCGTTGCGTCCGGCAGCTCGGCCGCCGGCGTGCCGGGGCGCGGGCTGTAGAGGAAGCTGAAGCTCGCATCGAAACCGACCTCCGCGATGAGTTTCAGCGTCGCCTCGAAATCCGCGTCGGTTTCGCCCGGGAAACCGACGATGAAATCGGACGAAATCGACACGGCGGGGCGCGCTTCGCGCAGGCGCCGGATGATCGATTTGTATTCGAGCGCGCTGTAGCCGCGTTTCATCGCGGCGAGCACTCGATCCGAGCCCGACTGCACCGGCAGGTGCACGTGGCTCACCAGTTGCGGCAGCCGGGCGTAGACGTCGGTCAGGCGCCGGGTGAACTCCTTGGGATGCGAAGTCGTGTAGCGCAGCCGCTCGATGCCGGGGACTGCGGCGACGTACTCGAGGAGCAGCGCGAAATCGGCCGCGCCGCCGTCATCGAGCGTGCCGCGCCAGGCGTTGACATTCTGCCCCAGCAAGGTGATTTCGCTGGCGCCTTGCTCGGCAAGCTCCGCGACTTCGGTCAGCACGTCATCGAGCGGCCGCGATACTTCTTCGCCGCGCGTGTACGGCACGACGCAAAAGGTGCAGTATTTGCTGCAGCCTTCCATGATCGACACGCATGCGCTTGCGCCCTCGACGCGAGCCGGCGGCAGGCGGTCGAATTTTTCGATTTCCGGAAACGAAATGTCGACCTGCGCGGCGCCGCTGGCGCGGCGCGCTTCGATCATCGCGGGCAGCCGGTGCAGCGTCTGCGGGCCGAACACCAGGTCAACGTAAGGCGCGCGCACGACGATTGCAGCGCCCTCCTGGCTCGCGACACAACCGCCGACGCCGATCAGCAGGCCGGGCCGGGCCTGCTTCAGGTGCTTGACGCGGCCGAGGTCGTGAAAAACTTTTTCCTGCGCTTTCTCGCGCACCGAACAGGTATTGAACAGGATCACGTCGGCCTGCTCCGGTTCATCGGTCACGGTCATGCCGTGCGCGGCGTTGAGCACCTCGGCCATCTTGTCCGAGTCGTAATCGTTCATCTGGCAGCCGAAGGTCTTGATGTAAAGCTTGGTGGGCACGTGCGCTACCTGCGTTGGTCGAGTTGCGTCCGTTCCTGCGGCGTCAGGATATAGATGCGGGCAATATCGCCGTGCATGTCGGTGGTGAATGCGACATCGGCGCCCGGCGGCAGCGCGCCATGCACGAGGGTGCGATTGTTCTGATCGTAAATGACGCCGCCCGGTGCGAGCCTGACCACTTTGCCGTTAAGCTCCACGTGGGGCAGCGCATGTGGCCTATCCCCGACGGTCGCGCGCTTCGCAGCGGCGGGCAGCGTGCGCAATTGCGCGTGGCCCGTTCCCGCGAGCAGCAAGCTCGCAACGATCAATAACAGCAGCAGGTTACGCATCGAACCAGGCCCGTAACTCATGATGTATACGAAACTCTTGTGAAATCAGTCCCCTGCATTATAACCGAGATGCCATGCCGGGCGCTTGCCAACCGGTTCGTACTCACTGACAATGCGCGCCATGACCCAACGCATATCGAGGCTCGAGAAGCTGCTGTTCAGGATGGAGGCGCAGGTCGCCTGCCTTGCCTGGGCGTTCCGGGAGATCGCCGACAAGCCCGGTATCGTGTTTGAAATGGGGCTCGGCCACGGCCGCACCTTCCACCACCTGCGGCAATATCTCCCCGATCGCAACATCTACGTGTTCGACCGCGAAGTCAATAGCTACCCCGACTGCACGCCGACGCCCGAGCGCATGATTGTGGGCGAGCTCGCCAGCACGCTGCCCGAGGCCGCGCGGCGCTTCGCCGGGCAGGTGGTGCTCGCGCATTCGGATATCGGCTCGTTTTCGCAGGAACACAACGCGGCGATGGCGGGCCTGGTGTCGGCGCACCTTGCGCTGGCGCTCGCGGAGGGCGCGCTCATCCTGTCGGACCTGCCGCTCGCCGTTCCCGGCACCACGCGCCTGCCGCTGCCCGCGGGCGCGCGCGAAGACCGCTACTACATCTATCGCTACTCGCCCAGCGCTCAGGCCGGCACGAGCAGGTAGCTTCGCACCGGCTCGCCCGCACCTCAATCCGCGTACGACGGGCCGGGCGCTGCGGGTGGGCTACAATCCGGCCAACGCTTGAATCCCAATCAGCCGGTTACCTCGCCGGGATCCGATAAATGCGGAGCATCCACCCCGGCCCGCGCTCGGCATGCCTTGCACGTTCCGCAAGCGAGGAACCCCGTCGTGGTGCGCACCGGCGTGCGGCAGGACCACGTGAGATCAAGGAGTTCGGGCGGTAGCAGGGCCGCGAGCGCTGCCTTCGGCGTCTCGAACACAGGGTAGACCCACTCGATTCTGGGTTCACCCAGTTTGCGCGCCCGGTAGCATTCGTACATGGCTTCGAAGAGGCGGCGCTGGCGTGCACAACGGTTGACGATATCCGTGTCGGTGGCGAGCGCTCCAACTGCGATACGATCGCAGCGCGGTGTGTCGATGGCCACCTGGCAGGCCACGTAAGCTATCGCCATCCAATCGATCGGGATCGCCTCGAGCCCGGAGAAATCGAGCGCCGACTCGGAATAACGGAAGGGGCGATAACGCCGGCGGCACACTTCGACGATGCGCTCGACGGCGACCCGCTCGGCCTCCGCGCGACCCTCGAGGTTGACCATATGGACGTGGTGGACCCGAAGCTCATCGACGGTTTGCGTGAGCAGCTGCAACAGCATGGCGGTGCTGTCCATGCCACCGGAGAACATCACGAGGGTGGTCACCGGGTCACCCACGGCCATGAGTCGGCAAACCGCGGGTCGGCATAATTTGCCCGTGGCGCTGAAGAACGGAGTGTCGGGTCCAACGAATTCAATACGCTGCAGCACGTCGACTCCGCGCCTTCGGCGTTGCGCTCAGTGCGAACGGGATTTTGCATCAACCTGCCAGACTGCCCGAACGAACCCGGGTTGCGTAATTTCACTCGTGTAGAGTACATTGCATAGGTATTATCGCTTATTTTATTCAACGTACGCTTCTATTGCAGGGGAATGGAGGGTCGGCATGCCGCGGAAGCCGCGTAAGGAGAGCCGGGTACTCATCTACAGCCACGACACCTTCGGCCTCGGGCATCTGAGACGCTGCCGCGCAATCGCCCATGCTCTCGTCGGCCGGTACAAGGGCCTGTCCGTTCTGATCCTGTCCGGTTCGCCGATCATCGGCAGCTTCGATTTCAGGATGCGCGTGGACTTCGTCCGCATCCCGGGCGTGATCAAGCTGCGCAATGGCGCTTACACTTCGCTCGGCCTGCACATCGATGTCACTCAAACCCTGGCGATGCGCGCCTCCATCATTCGCCACACTGCCGATGCCTTCCGACCGGATGTATTCATCGTCGACAAGGAACCCCTGGGCCTGGGTGGCGAGGTGAAAGAGACGCTCGAGATGCTCAAGGCCCGGGGGACGCGTCTCGTGCTCGGACTTCGCGACGTCCTCGACGAGCCCAAGCTGCTCGCGCGGGAGTGGCGGCGCAAGCGGGCCGTACCTGCACTGCGCGACCTGTACGACGAGATCTGGGTCTACGGTTTGCGGGAAATCTACGACCCGCTCAAGGGGATCGCAGTACCCGCGGATGTGCGCGAGAAGATGACCTACGTGGGTTATCTGCCTCGCGATTTGCCGGTGCACGCAAGTACCCAGGCGCTCCCCCAACTGACCGGTCAGCCCTATCTGCTCGTCACGACCGGCGGCGGCGGTGATGGCGATCAGCTGATCGAAGCGGTACTGCGCGCCTATGAGTACGATAAAGCGCTGCCGTACGCGGCGCTGCTGGTCCTCGGACCGTTCATGGCGCCGGAATTGCGCGCCCGGTATCAGGAGCGCGCCGCGAAGCTCGGTCGGGTCGAGGCTATCACCTTCTACAGCCCCATGGAGATCCTGGTGGCGCGCGCAGTCGGGGTCGTGGCCATGGGCGGCTACAACACGTTCTGCGAAGTGCTGTCGCTCGACAAGCGCGCGCTCATCATTCCTCGCATCGTCCCGCGCCTGGAGCAGCATATTCGCGCGTCGTGGGCGGCAGAACTGGGACTGGTCAGCATGCTCACCGCGGACGAGAGCCTGGAGCCCTCGACGATGGCGGCGGAAATCTCGCCCAGGGCGGCGTCTTGCTCGGAGCTCGAGAGCCAGTGGCGCATGCTGGTGCGCCCGGCCCGCTCCTCGAGG
>Ga0209640_10004230_pt1 | contig 12614 bp, 9 predicted proteins | sample RifCSP10_1_FD_184018 | JGI IMG/M metagenome (GOLD analysis project Ga0209640, IMG submission 184018) | Soil microbial communities from Rifle, Colorado - Rifle CSP2_sed 10_1 (SPAdes) (version 2) | ecosystem: Environmental > Terrestrial > Deep subsurface > Rock core/Sediment | place: Rifle... | reverse complement strand
CCCCCACAGCACGTGCCGGACATGATGAGCGCCCTCGAATTGTTCCTCCACGACCGGGGCTCTCAGGCATCCGCTCTCGTGAAGGCCGGACTCTCACACGTCCAGTTCGAGACCATCCACCCGTTTCTCGACGGCAACGGCCGCGTCGGCCGTCTGCTGATCACGCTCCTTCTCTGTGCTGAGGGCATCCTGCGCGAGCCGTTGCTCTATCTGAGTCTGTACTTCAAGCGGCACCGGGCGCGGTACTACGAGCTGCTCGACACGGTGCGGCGTGAAGGCGACTGGGAAACCTGGATGGCCTTCTTTGCCGACGGGGTGACCGAGACGGCTGAGGGCGCAGTTGCAACCGCGCGGCAGCTTGTCGAGATTGCGGAGCGCGACCGGGAGAAAATTGAACGCTTGGGTCGCCGCGCGGGCTCGGGGGAAGCTGTGCACCGGTCCCTTCAGAGCATGCCGGTCTGCACGATCCCCCGCCTGGCCAAGCGAACGAGGCTCACTCTCCCCACCGTCGCCAAGGCGCTCGACGTGCTCGCCGAGCTGGGCATTGTCCGGGAGGTCACTGGTAAGAAACGCCACCGCGTGTATCACTACGACCGTTATATGAACGTCCTCAACCAGGGGACGGAGCCGCTGTGAGCCCAGAGATTTCCGAACGTTCGTTCGAGGAGGCGATCGAGTGCGGGCTGCTGCGGTACGGCCCTGACGCCTGCGTCGGCGACTCCACGCGCGTCCGTGAGGTGCAACCGCCGTTCAGCGAGGCCCCGGCGGGCGGCTACCGGAGGCGCCGCGCGGAGGACTACGACCGCACGCTCTGTCTTCTTCCGCGCGACGTGGTGGACTTCGTGCTCGCGACGCAGCCGAAGGAATGGAAGAAGCTGGAACAGCACCACGGTGCGGCCGTAAGGGAGCAGCTCCTCAAACGCCTCGCCGCCGAGATCGAGCGGCGCGGCGCGCTCGACGTGCTGCGCAACGGGATCAAGGACTCAGGCTGCAAGTTCCGGCTTGCGTACTTCCGCCCGGCCAGCGGGTTGAACGAGGAAACACGCCGACTGCACGCCGCGAGTCTGTTCTCGGTAGTGCGTCAGGTCCGCTACAGCGTGAAGAACGAAAAGAGCCTGGACCTCGTGGTCTTCCTGAACGGCGTTCCGATCTTCACCGCCGAGCTCAAGAACCCGCTCAATGCGCAGGACGTCGAGGACGCGATCCGCCAGTACAAAACCGACCGCGACCCGCGCGAGCCGCTCCTTGCCCACGGCCGCTGCCTCGCGCACTTCGCCGTGGACCCGGACCTGGTCTATGTCACCACCGAGCTTACGGGGCCGAAGACCCGTTTTCTCCCCTTCAACCAGGGAAAGTTCGGCGGCGCCGGCAATCCACCCGTGCCGCCCACCCGCAAGGGATACGCGACTGCGTATCTCTGGGAGGAGACCTGGGCGCGCGATAGCGTGCTCGATCTCGCACGCCAGTTCATCCACGAGGTTGAGAGGAGGATCAGAAGGGACGCAAAACCGGCCAGCGCTTTCTGATCTTCCCGCGCTACCAGCAGCTCGACTGCGTGCGCCGGCTCGTGACCGACGCACGCCTGACGGGCGCGGGGCAGCGTTACCTGATCCAGCACTCGGCCGGAAGCGGCAAGAGCTTCACCATTGCGTGGCTTGCCCACCAGCTTTCGACGCTGCACGACGTGAGCGACCGGCGCGTCTTCGACTCGATCGTGGTCGTCACCGATCGGCGCGTGCTCGACCGCCAGCTCCAAACCACCATGCGCCAATTCGAGCAGACCCTCGGGGTGGTCGAGAACATCGACACGACCTCGCGCCAGCTCAAAGAGGCACTCGAGTCGGGGAAGACGATCATCGTCACCACGCTTCAGAAGTTCCCGGTGATCGCGAAGGAGATTGGCGAGCTGCCGGGCAAGCGCTTCGCGCTGATCGTGGACGAAGCGCACTCGTCGCAGTCGGGCGAGAGCACCAAGAGTCTCAAAGCCGTGCTCGCCTCGCGTTCACTCGAAGAAGCCGAGGCGGAGGAGGCCTCCGCGGCCACGCCTGAGGAGGAGCTTGAAGCAACCGTCCTGGCTGAAATGGAGAAGCGGGGACGGCTGCCCAACCTTTCGACCTTCGCGTTCACTGCTACGCCAAAGGCCAAGACGCTCGAGCTGTTCGGCACCAAACGCCCCGACGGCAAGTTTGCGCCGTTCCACCTGTACAGCATGCGTCAGGCGATCGAAGAGGGGTTCATCCTCGACGTGCTGGCGAACTACACGACGTACAAGGCCTACTGGCGGCTGCTCAAGAAAGTCGAGGACGACCCGCGCTACGACAAAAAGAAGGCCGAGTACCTGCTCAAGGCCTTCGTCGAGCTGCACCCCCATGCGATTGGTGAGAAGGTGAAGATCTGCATCGAACACTTTGCGGCGCAGGTGCAAAGCGAAATCGCTGGAAAGGCGAAAGCGATGATCGTCACCCGCTCACGGCTGCATGCGGTGCGCTACAAGCTCGCGGTGGACAAGTACCTTGCCGAGCGTGGTTACCCGTACAGGGCTCTCGTGGCGTTTTCCGGAAGCGTGCAGGACGCCGGGCAGTCGTACACCGAGTCAGGTATGAACGGCTTCTCCGAAGCGCAGACCGCCAAAACCTTTGAGCTCCCCGAATATCGGTTTCTGATCGTCGCCAACAAGTTCCAGACCGGTTTCGACCAGCCCCTGCTCCACACAATGTACGTGGACAAGAAGCTGGGTGGCGTAAACGCGGTTCAGACGCTGTCGCGCCTGAATCGCACCCATCCTGAAAAGAAGGGCACTCTCGTGCTCGATTTCGCCAACGAATCTGACGAAATCAAGGCCGCCTTCGAACCGTACTACGAGACGACGCTCCTGTCCGAAGCAACCGACCCGAACCTGCTGTACGAGATCCAGACCCGCCTTGGCGCATTTCCGGTCTACACCGGGACCGACGTGGAGGTGTTCGCCAGGCTGTACTTCGATCCGAAGGCGACCCAGGATCGACTCTACGCTGTGCTCGCCCCGATGGTGGAACGGTTTCGTGCACTTACCTCGGAGGAACAGCACGACTTCCGAGGACAACTCACCGACTATGTGCGGCTCTATGCGTTTCTCGCGCAGGTGCTGACGTTCGCCGACGCCGACCTCGAGAAGCTTTATGTTTTCGCACGGCACCTGCGGCGGTTGCTCCCGGCCGATCGGGCGGAGCTGCCTCGCGAAGTCCAACAAAACATCGACATGGAGTCATACCGAATCCAGCAAACCGGCAGCGGCAAGATCGCTCTCGAACGCAAGGCGGGCCCGCTGGACCCTGTCGGGACCAGGAGCGCCCACGGGGCCGCACCCGAAGAGCAGGAGACGCTCTCGCGCATCATCGCGGATCTGAACGAACGGTTCGGTCTCAACCTTGGCCCCGAGCACCGCGTGACGCTTGGCCAGATGATGGACAAGCTCGACGACGACGCGGCGCTGGATGCGGCGGCGCGGGTAAATACTCGGGAGAACGTGCGACTGACTTTCGACCAGAAGGTCGAGCATGTCATCCAGGAGATCGTCGACTCCAACTTCGACCTCTACAAGCGCATCACAGACGACCGCGCGTTCGGCGAGGCGATCAAGAACTTCCTTTTCGACCAGTACCTGCGCGCCCACCGCAACGCCGAGGAACTGATCAAGCGTGGCGAATCGAAGACGCTGGAGTTCAAGTCGACGCTGCGCTGGAACCTCGAAGAAGACAAGCAGGACGACAGATCCGTCACGCACTCGGTCCTCAAGACCATCGCTGCGTTCCTCAATACGGAGGGCGGCGATCTTCTCATCGGTGTGGCCGACGATGGGACGATTGTGGGCATCGAGAGAGACAGGCTCGAGAGTGACGACAAGTTCATGCGTCATCTGGCGCAGGTCGTGCGCAACGGCATCGGCGATCGTGCGGGCACGTGCATCGATCCCAAGACTCAGATCGTGCAAGGGAAGACCGTGTGTGTCGTGAGCTGCCAGCGGAGCCCGGAGCCTGTGTTTCTGAAATGGAAGTCCATGGAAGGTGCACCTGAAGGGGACTTCTTCGTGCGGAGCGGGCCGGGAACGGTGAAGCTGCCTCCCGAGAGCGCAACGGAGTTCATTCGGACGCGCTTTGCGGTCCGGGGGACGTGACGGGCACCGCTGGCGTGAGCGTGGAGCCTCCGGCGCAAACCGTAGACACGCTCCCACACTCACGCCAGCGCTGCGGGCCACTTGCACCCACGTGCCCTCCCCCCCCAAACTCAGGAGAGATGGTCATTCACTCGGTGGCTGTTCTCGGCGCCGGGACGATGGGCGCGCAGATTGCCGCGCATTTTGCGAACGCGGGCGTCCCATCGCTCCTTCTCGACGTGACGGGCGACGCCGCCAGGCAGGGGCTGGAGCGGGCGCGCACACTCAAGCCCGATCCGTTCTTCACACCGGACACGTGGACGCTGGTGACCACCGGCAGCTTCGACGCCGATCTCGGACGCGTCCGCGAGTGTGACTGGATCATCGAAGCGGTTGTCGAGCAGCTCGACATCAAGCGTGGGCTGCTGCAGAAGGTGGACGCCGTCCGGCGGCCCGGATCGATCGTTACGTCCAATACCTCGGGCATCCCGATCTCGGCGCTCGCCGAAGGGCGCAGCGACGATTTCCGGCAGCACTGGCTCGGCACGCACTTCTTCAACCCTCCACGGTACCTCCATCTCCTCGAAGTCATTCCCACGTCGGAAACGAAGCACGAGGTGGTCGAGATGGTCGCCCGATTTGCCGATCATCGCCTCGGCAAGGGCGTGGTGATTGCGAAGGATTCGCCGAACTTCATCGGCAACCACATCGGTCTCTATGGCTTCATGCGCATCCTCGCCCGAGTCGACGCCGGCGAGTACACCATCGAGGAGGTCGACGCCATCACGGGGCCGTCGCTCGGACGCCCGAAGAGCGCCACGTTCCGCACGATGGACATCGCAGGCCTCGACGTCCTGGGACACGTGGTCGGCAACCTGCGCGCCAGGCTGGGCGACGTCCCTGGAAGCGAGGTGTGGTCGGTGCCTCCATTCGTGGTCCGAATGCTCGAACGCGGCATGACCGGTGAGAAAGCGGGCCAGGGGTTCTACAAACGTGAGAAGCAGGCGGGCGGCGATTCACAGATCCTGACACTCGACCCTGCCACGCTCTCGTATCGTCAGAGACAGCAGCCACGACTCGGGTCGTTGGACGCCGCGGCCTCCATTCCGAATGTCCGCGAACGAGTGCGCACGCTGTTCAACGCCCCCGACAAAGTGGGCCAGTTTCTCCGCGAAACGCTCGCGCCGCTGCTCGTCTACACGGCCACAGTGACCCCGTCGATCGCACACTCCCCCGCCGATGTCGATCGGGTGATGCGGTGGGGCTTCGGGTGGGAGCTTGGCCCGTTCGAGCTGATCGACGCGATCGGCGTTCAGCAGGTCGTGGACGCGGTGCGGGAAAGGAGTCCCGAGTTGTTGCAGGGTCCGGCTAAAGCCGGACAGTTGCAAGATGGTCCGGCTGAAGCCGGACACTATGTACCGAAGAGAGAAGCTGGCCACGAGGCACCTGAAACAATCCCGCCACTCCTCGAACAGGCGCTGAAGGGTGCCGGTCAGACGCTGCGCGCCGGTGGGCTTCCGGCTGCCCCAGACCTCCAGATTCTGCGCAGCGCGACAGAACGTTCCAGCGTGCTCCGGAAGAACGCGGGCGCGAGCCTCGTCGATCTCGGCGACGGCGTTCTTTGCGTCGAGTTCCATTCGAAGATGAACGCGATCGGCGCGGACACGATTCAGATCCTCCAGTCGGGTGTTCGCGAGGCCACGCGCAACTTCGCCGCGCTCGTCGTCGGTAATGAGGCGCCAGATTTCTCGGCCGGGGCGAATCTGATGCTGCTGCTCCTCGAGGCACAGGAGGGCAATTGGGAAGACATCGACGGAATGGTTCGTGCGTTTCAGCAAGCGAACATGGCCCTGCGCTACGCGGATGTGCCGGTTGTCGTGGCTCCGGCTGGCCTGACGCTGGGCGGCGGCTGCGAAATTTGTCTTCATGGCGACCGCGTCCAGGCGTCTGCCGAAACCTACATGGGGCTGGTCGAGGTCGGCGTCGGCCTGATTCCCGCCGGAGGTGGAACGAAGGAGATGGTATCGAGGGCGGTTGAGGAGATGCCGTCAGGCACCACTGACTGGCTCCCTCCAGTTCAGCGCGCGTTCGAGACGATCGCGTTTGCAAGAGTATCGTCCTCCGCGCCGGACGCCGAACGGCTGGGCTACCTGCGATCTGTCGACGCCTTCACCATGAATGGCGAGCGTGTGATCGCGGATGCGAAGGCACGGGCCCTGCAGCGAGCCAGAGAGGGTTACCACCCGCCGCAGCCACGCACGCACATCCCGGTGGGCGGCGACACCGTGCTGGCACCGTTGAAGCTGGGCATCCATCTCGCGTGGCGAGCGGGTCGAATCAGCGATCACGACGCGCTGGTCGGACGCAGGCTCGCAACCGTCATGGCAGGCGGGGTGTTGCCGCATCCTTCGACTCTGACCGAACAGGAGCTGCTCGACCTCGAACGCGAGGCGTTCTTGAGTCTGGTTGGTGAACGAAAAACGCTGGAGCGAATCCAGCACACATTGAAAACGGGGAAACCGCTGCGAAACTAAGAGTGCAGGGTGCACGTTCCACATTGCACGGCTGCACCTTGCACGTGCAGAGTGCAGGGTGCACATTGCACGGTGCATGTGCAGAGTTCGAAGGACCGCATGAAGATCGTTGACCGGGGGGGTGGGACGCCCGTCGTCGTGATCCCTGGCGCGCAGGGGCGATGGGAATGGATGAAGCCTGCCATCGACGCGCTGGCGCAACGATGTCGCGTGATTACGTTCTCGCTGGCTGATGAACCGTCGTGCGGTGCGCCGTTCGACGCCACGCGTGGGTTCTGGTCCTACGTTGACCAGGTGCGCGACGCGCTCGACGCGTCGGGCATACAGCGCGCCGCTATCTGTGGCGTGTCCTACGGCGGGCTGATCGCGGCTGTCTTCGCCGCACGTCATCCCGATCGGGCCGCCTCGCTCGTGCTGGTGTCGGCGCTGCCGCCCTCGTGGAAGCCCGATCGACGGGTCGCATTCTTCCTGCGCGCGCCGCGGTTGCTGACACCGCTGTTCATGGTTGCGTCCCTGCGGCTGTACCGGGAGATTGCAACCGCGAACCAGGGTTTCCGAGGTGGCCTGTCTGCAGCGATTCGGCACGGTTGGCGCGTCATCACTCACATGTCTTCGCCCCGTCGGATGGCGCGGCGCGTTCGGCTGCTCTCCTCCGTGAATCTGCAAGAAGAGCTCGCCGGCGTGATGGTGCCGACGCTTGTCGTCACCGGCGAGGCGAGGCTGGATCGGATCGTGCCGGTGCAGGCGACACTCGAGTACGCACGCTTGTGGCCAAGGGCGCGGGTTGACGTGATCGCGAACACCGGACACCTGGGACTGATTACGCGACCTGACAGGTTTGCCGCGCTGGTTGTCCCGTTTGCCGAGCGGGCCGACCGCGAAGCATCGTTGGGGAGGCGCGTTGGCTGAGCGTGTGCGCGAGATTCCGGGACCCGCCGGGCCGCTCGAAGTGGTGGTCGACATGCCCTCCATTTCTCCGCGGGTTGCCGTTGTATTCGCCCACCCGTTGCCGACCAAGGGCGGAACGATGCACACGAAAGTTGTGTACCAGGCGGCGAAGGCGCTGACCCGGATTGGGTGCGCCGTGCTCCGCTTCAACTTTCGGGGCGTCGGCTCGAGCGCAGGTGCCTGGGACAACGGTCGCGGCGAACTGGACGACTACCGGGCGGCTGTGACGTTCATGGCATCGCAGCACCCGAATCTGGAAATGTGGGCTGCCGGATTCTCGTTCGGCTCCTACGTGGCCGCCACCGTCGGCGCGGATGACGATCGGATCTGTGCGCTCATCGCGATCGCGCCTCCCGTCGATACCTACGAGTTCGCGTCGGTCAAGATGTCGCGCAAGCCGAAGTTCATCATCCATGGCGAGCGGGACGACATCATTTCGATCAAGATGGTGCGCCACTTCTACGCCCAGCTCGTCGAACCGAAGGAGCTCGTCGAAATCGACCGCGCCAATCATCTGTTCGAAGGACAGGCCGGCGAAGTCGGGGACGCCCTTGCCGAATTGCTGGAGGACTTCTCATGCACGAAGCCGTCATCGTAGCCGCGGCGCGCACCGCTGTCGGCAAGGCGCCAAACGGTGCGCTGCGAACCGTCCGGCCCGACGAAATGGCCGCAGCCGTCATCAGCGACGTGATACGACGGGCGCCGGGCATCGAGGCGCGCGACGTTGACGATGTGATTCTCGGATGCGCGATGCCCGAGGCAGAGCAGGGATTGAACGTGGCGCGCATCGCCAGCCTGCGCGCTGGCATACCGGTGGAGGCGTCTGCCGTCACGATCAACCGGTTCTGTTCGTCCGGCCTGCAGTCGATCGCGTTTGCCGCCGAGCGCATCATGTGCGGGTTCGCCCAAACGGTAGTCGCCGGCGGCACCGAGTCGATGAGCATGGTGCCGATGGGAGGCAACAAGGTCGCGCCCAACCCCGCGCTCGTGGACAACTATCCTGACGTCTACTTGAGCACCGGCCTGGTCGCCGAAAACCACGCGCGCGAAAGCCGCATCACACGGGATGAACAGGATGCCTTTGCGCTCCGCAGCCACCAGCGAGCTCTCGCTGCGATCGACGGAAACCGCTTCGCGGATGAGATCACACCTCTGACGTATCGGGTGTCCGTGCAGACAAATGGTCCGGGAACGCACGAGATTCGTGAGGTCACTTTCACCCAGGACGAGGGGCCGCGCCGTGACACCTCGGCCGAGGCGCTTGCGAAGCTTCGCCCGGCGTTCCATGCAACCGGCACGGTGACCGCTGGAAATTCATCCCAGACCAGCGACGGCGCCGCCGCGGTGCTCGTGACGTCCGCCGCGGTCGCAAAGGAGCGCGGTCTCCGACCCCTCGCTCGTTTCGTTGGCTTCGCCACCGCCGGCGTCCCGCCCGAGCTGTTCGGCATCGGCCCTGTGCCCGCGATTCGCAAGGCTCTCAAGCTGTCGGGGCTTTCCCTAGACGACATCGGTCTGGTGGAGCTGAATGAGGCATTTGCCTCCCAAGTGCTCGCCTGTCTGCGCGAGCTTCCCATCGATCCCGACCGGCTCAACGTGAACGGGGGCGCTATCGCGCTCGGACATCCACTCGGGTGCACGGGGGCAAAGTTGACCACCTCGCTCCTCAACGAAATGAGGCGCCGAAACGTGCGCTACGGGATGGTGACCATGTGTGTGGGCGGCGGCATGGGGGCGGCGGGAATTTTCGAACGCATGTAGGGCGGGAGCAATATGGAGACGGTGAGCGAAGTTCGTAAAGGCGGATCCTGGCTGTTCGACGACCCGATGGAGTCCGAGATCTTCACACCTGAAAAGCTGTCCGACGAGCATCGTCTGATGGCACAAACCACCGACGAGTTCGTCGACTTCGAGGTGCTGCCCAATCTCGAGCGGCTCGAGACGAAAGACTGGTCGCTGGCACGATCGCTCATCCAGCGTGCCGGCGATCTCGGCCTTCTCGGCATCAACGTGCCGGAACGGTACGGCGGCGTCGAGCTCGACAAGGTGTCCTCGCTCATCGTCGCCGAGCGGATCGCGCGGGCCGCATCCTTTGCCACATCGTATGGCGGGCAGACAAACCTCTGCATCTTGCCCATCGTGCTGTTCGGCACCGACGCACAAAAAGAGAAGTATCTGCCGAAACTGGTGTCGGGTGAGTTCGTAGGCGCGTATGCCCTGAGCGAGGCCGGCTCAGGGTCGGATGCGCTGGCGGCGAAGACGCGTGCGACTCGCGGTCCTGACGGGGCGTGGCGGCTCAGCGGCGAAAAGATGTGGATCACAAACGGTGGCTTTGCCGACGTGATCATCGTGTTTGCAAAGGTCGACGGCGAGCACTTCACCGCGTTCATCGTCGAAAGGGCATTTCCGGGTGTGAGCGCCGGGAAGGAAGAGCACAAGATGGGCCTTCATGGATCGTCGACAACTCCCATCCTGCTGCAGGACGCGGTGGTGCCCGCCGAAAACGTCCTTGGGGAGATCGGCAAGGGACACAAGGTGGCGCTGAACACGCTGAATTTCGGCCGTTTCAAGCTCGGTGGCATGAGCGTCGGCGGCTGCCGCACGGCAATCGGCGCATCGGCGACGTACGCGAAGGAACGCAAGCAATTCGGTCAGTCGATTGCAACCTTTGGAGCGATCAAGCACAAGATCGGCGAGATGACCGCACGGACGTACGCCATCGAGAGTCTCGTCTACCGAACGGGCGGGTTGATTGACGCGGCGCTGGTGGGTCGCGGGACCGATGGCGCCGCTGTGGCACAGTCGTTCGAGGAGTACGCCGTGGAAGCCTCTATCGCCAAAGTCGCCGGCACCGAAACGCTCGACTATGCGCTCGACGAGAACGTGCAGATCCACGGCGGCAACGGTTTCGTGAAGGACTATAGCGCGGAGCGGTACTACCGCGATGCCCGCGTGAATCGCATCTTCGAGGGAACCAACGAGATCAACCGCCTGTTGATACCCGGCATGCTGATTCGTCGAGCGCTCAAAGGCGAACTGCCCCTCATTGCCGCCGCCAAGCAGCTTCAGGACGAGCTGCTGACCACATCCGCGCCGAGCGCGCAGCCCGACGAGGAGCGTCCGCTCGACGAGGAAATACGCGTCGTGTCAGCCTTCAAGAAGGTGGCGCTCATGGTGATCGGCACCGCCATGCAAACATACGGGCAGAAGCTCAACGACGAGCAGGAGGTGCTCGGCTATGCAGCCGACATCCTCATCGAGACATACGCGGCGGAAAGCGCGGTCGCGCGCGCTCGAGGGGCGGCGGCGACAGACCGGGACCGAGTCGATCTCCATGAAGCCGCCGCTCGGTGTTTCGTCAACGACGCGGCGCAGCGCGTCGAACAGGCAGCCAGGAGCGCCCTGGCAGCCATGGCTGAAGGAGACACCCTCCGCACGTTGATGGCCGTCCTGCGTCGCGTCTTGAAGCACACACCCGTAAACACCGTGGAGCTGCGGCGCCGGCTCGCAGATGCCACTGTCGAGAAGGGACGGTATATTTTTGAGTGATGGCTCAGTGGCTACTAATCACCGCGGTGGCGCTCGCCTCGCTTCCGGCATGCTCGTCCGGGCCCTCGGCGCCCGACGATGCCGCCTATGCGAATCAGCTCACCGCGGCGCGCACTGTGAAGGACCAGCAATTCCGCGAGGGGTCCGATTCGCCGGTGCCACAGGACAAACGCGACGCGTTGCTGCCGTTGCGCTACTTTCCCGTCGATCCGAACTACTCCGTGCCGGCGGCGCTGAAGCTGTCTGACGTTCGTCCCGTGTTCGAGATGCCGACGTCGAGCGGGGCTCTGCGCAAGATGCAGCTGGTTGGGGTGCTCGAATTCACGCTCGAAGGAGAACGGCGCAGCCTCGGCGCGTTTGTCGAAGACGGCACGCGGCAGATCGCGAGCCTGTTCGTTCCGTTTGCCGACCTCACGACCGGCACCGACACGTACTCGGCCGGCCGCTATCTCGACATCGAGCCGACGAGCACCGGCTATTACACGATCGACTTCAACCGCGCGTACAACCCGTACTGCGCCTACAACGCCGCGTACGAATGTCCGTTTCCGCCGCCATCCAACCGCCTGAACGTTGCGATTCGCGCCGGTGAAAAGGTGCCCGGCGCATGACGTTGGCCCTTCAGGCCATCGTTTTCGACTTCGATGGAGTTATTGCCGACAGCGAGCCGCTCCATTTGCGTGCCTTTCAGAAGACGCTGCAGGAGGAGGGGCTGGAGCTCAGCACGCGGGACTATTACAACCGTTATCTGGGCTACGACGACGTTGGGCTCTTTCAGGCACTGGCACGTGATCGCGCCATGGCGATGAGCGACGGGCAAATCGCCTCGCTCGTTGCCCGCAAGGCCAGCGCCCTTCAGGAAATGTTGCACGACGAACGCGTGCTGTTTCCCGGAGCGTCGGACTTCATCCGCGCGGCGGCGGTGGAGGTGCCGATCGCCATCGCGTCCGGAGCGCTGAGACACGAGATTCTCGAAATCCTCGAGAGGGCGGGCCTCGCGGGTCTCTTCGCGGCCATCGTCGCGGCTGGCGACACACCGCACAGCAAGCCATCCCCAGCCCCGTACGTCCTGGCGTTCGAGCGGCTGCGGGACGGCATAGGTGGCAACCTCGACCCTCGGCGTTGTGTCGCCATCGAAGACTCACGGTGGGGACTCGAATCGGCCCGCGGCGCCGGGTTACGCTGTGTGGGAGTGACCACGAGTTACGCAGAAGAGGAGCTGTCCGGAGCAGAGCTTGTCGTTGGCAGCCTCAGCCACCTGACGGTGTCGATCCTGGATCGACTCTGCACGCAGCCACTGGACGTCGAACCCTAAACCAGAGTTCTGCTTGTGTTGATACTGATCACGGCAACACTGAGACACCGAGACACCGAGAAATTCTAATGATTGGCCTCGGTGCCTCAGTGCGGTCCGCAGATGCGGACCGCCCAGCCAGCACTGGCCGGGTCGGGTC
>Ga0209640_10004228_pt1 | contig 12617 bp, 15 predicted proteins | sample RifCSP10_1_FD_184018 | JGI IMG/M metagenome (GOLD analysis project Ga0209640, IMG submission 184018) | Soil microbial communities from Rifle, Colorado - Rifle CSP2_sed 10_1 (SPAdes) (version 2) | ecosystem: Environmental > Terrestrial > Deep subsurface > Rock core/Sediment | place: Rifle... | reverse complement strand
CGATTCCGAGGCTAGTTGCGGGTGCCGTGTCGATCCGTGGACACCGCATGGGGAGGGGCTTTGGGTTTGTACGAACTGGCTTCGATGTCGGCGTCGATAGCGACTATTTCCGCAAGGGAGGTTGAAGCCAGCTCTCGGATTAGGGCGTCCTGGGTGCGGGCCCAGATGTCGTGAACAGGACATGTTTCTTCCCAGTCACAAGGACCATCGCGGAGGACGCAATGGTCGAACTTGGCGGGACCTTCGGCGGCTTCAACGATATCGAGGACACTGATATCTCCGGGCGGTCGGGCCAGTCGGTAGCCCCCTTTAGGCCCGTGGTTGGCTTCCAGCAGTCCCTCGGCGACCAATCCAGCCAGGATCAGGGTCAGGGTCTTGTACGGAATGTGCATCTCGGTGGAGATCTGACGTGCTTGGCGGAGACCCGACCCGTAGTGGCGTCCAACCGAGATCATGGCCCTGACGGCGTAGTCGCCTTTTCGTTTGAGGCTGAGTTGCATCGATGCTCCTGAACTCTGTCCAAACCTACCATCCAGGCCAGAATTCTGCGTTCGGTTTAGAATTCCAAAAAAAGGGTAGAGTACGAAGGAAGCAGCTATATGAGGAGGACTCATGATTACTACTGCAATCCGGCATTCAGTGTCGGACTATGGAAAGTGGAAGACCGTGTACGACACGTTCCGCCCCACATCCGAAGGAGCGAAGTTCGCAAGAGTGAATCGCTCGGTTGAGGATCCCAACATGGTGACCGTGGTTGCCGGTTTCGATACTCTCGAGTTGGCGAAGGCCTTCCTCAACAACCCCGACCTCAAGGTCAGGATGACCGAAGCCGGCGTCGTTGGTTCCCCGAGGATCGAGATCAACGAGGAAGTCGAGTCGATCTAGTTCGGATTCCCCGAACCCTGGCAAAGGACCCCCGGGGATAGCTGGAACTGGCAGACGTCTGAGCAAGGCATCTGAATGATTGAGGCCCCCTGGAGGACATTCCGACGGGGGGCCTTCCTTACGACGTCCCGTTTCTTAAACCAGGCGCGGCACAGCCAAGACGTCCTGTTTCCTAAAGGGGAGCTCGGCATCAAGTATCGACCTCATCAGACAATGCGGGCTTATCGTCGGGTATCTCGAGCAATCGCAGAGAGGCTGCTCGGCGTAGGAAGCGGGAGGTAACAGCATCGAAATACTGGGACCACCTGCGACTCAGATCGTCGAGGATGACTTGTGCCGCGTCGGGCTCTGCCAGTCCACTTTCGGCATCGAGCACCGACTGATGCGCTCGGTGGAAGAGGTAGTGGAGGCTTCGAGGCTGATCTCCCCTCGCGTCGTCCGTGTAGTCAAGAAAGCGGTCGTCCAGCCTCACCGATATCGGCCGACTCATACCGAGAACCGTATCGCGAAAGGCGATACGTGGTTCGACGTAGATCCTTCCAGGCGTCGGTCCGTGTTGTCCTGATCAACTCGCGTAGTTTATCAGCCTAAGAACTCATAAACCTGATAAACTCTCTTGTATGAAAGCCCAGGCCGTCAGGTGGATCGACCAACTCGGGCGAACGTACGAGTACTTCCCGTACGACGCGAGCCCCATAGCGAATGCCGAGATCACCTTCTCTTCAGAAGCGGCACTGGCTGTTGCCGAGGCGTCGGGCTCGCTGGGATCGGTGCCGGCCCTTCCCGTCGCCGGGATTGCCTCGGTCCTTTATCGGTCGGAATCGACTGCATCCTCATTGATCGAGGGTGTGGGGCCGGGGCCTCGTCGGATTCTCGAGGCCGAGTTCGCTGGTGAAGTCGAGATCGACGACGAGGAGGCTCGTCGCGTTGTCAGCAACCTCGAAGCGCTACGTGACGCGATGAAGACCGAGATTCCAGCCAGGCCCGATGACTTCCTGCGCTGGCACCGGAAGCTGATGACAGGACATCCGCGGATACCGGCGGAATCGATCGGAGCCTTCCGAACCACGCAGAACTGGATCGGAGGTGACTCTTCGGGGCCCCGCAACGCGGAGTTCATCCCGCCGCGACCAGACGAAGTCTCATCTCTGATCGACGACCTAATCGCCTTCTGCACTCGTACCGATCTCACTCCCGTGGCTCACGCGGCGATCGCTCATGCCCGTTTTGAGGTCATCCATCCCTTCGTGGATGGCAACGGGCGCGTTGGCCGATTGCTCATCCAACAGCTTCTTCGCCGGCGGCTCACTCTGCCGTCTCCGCTACCGGTGTCAGTCATTTGGGCTGACGACACCGATCGGTACATCCAGGGCTTGCGTGCCTACCAGGAGGGCGATGTCGATAGCTGGCTGCAGTTCTTTTCGCTGAGCGTCATCAACGCAGTTGGCTGGATGACCGATATCTCAGACCGGATCACAGCTCTGATTGAAGAATTCCAAGCACGTGTCGAAACACGCGGGGAATCGGTGACGGTTCGCGTTGTCGAGGACCTTCCTGATCATCCAATCGTGGATACCCAGACGGTCGCCAATCGCTATGGAGTTGCCCCCCAGAGTGCGCACGCCGCGCTCGTTCGGCTCGAGGCAGCGGGGATCCTCAGCGAACGGGCGTTTGCCCGGAGGCGAAAGGGCCGGCCGCGTCGAATGCTCGCTGCCACAGAGCTGATCGATCTCCTGGCTTGAATTGACGCCAAGCGCAGTGCCGTTTCCGTATCAGTGGTGACGGGCCCGGCGGCACCCAACAGCTCGTCTCCGAGGTGCTCGAGGCGGGGGGAAGTGTCACCATCGTCGATCCCAACCCCGGTGGCGGGTGATCCCAAGGCGGTCGGAACTTCGCAGGATTCGCACATCGATCCAGAGCAGATCGTCTCCTTCGGAGACCGTGGCCGGTCAGCGGGCGCCTCGGCCGGCTTTGCGCAAGAGCCGGCGTTCGAGGACGCGGGCGGTGAATCGTGCGCCGAGCACGAACCTGGCAACGGGCCCGAACGCCGGGCCAGATGCGGCGCCCACGAAGTACAGCCCCGGAACCGTCGACTGGAAGTGCCCATCCAGCTTCGGGTAGTCGGCGACGGTCTCGATCGACCGGGCGAGGGTGGCGTCGATGAACCGCAACCGGTTGATATCGACTCGGTAGCCGGTGGCGCAGATCACGTGCTCGGAGCGAAGGGTGGTGCGTCCGCTCGGGCTTTCGAACTCGAGCTCGACCTCGTCGCCGCTGGACCGGGCTGTACGCACGTGGTGATCGAGACGAACCGGGACCTTGCCTTCGATGCGCTCATGCAGCCACCACGCGCCCGCTGGACCAAATGTCGTCGTCGCGAGCCGAATACGCTGTTGTTCCGGCAGCAGGTGAAAGGCCCGCGGCCCGTGCTCGTACAGCCAGCAGCCCATGCCCGTGCAAAGCCCGCCAACCGGGCGGCGAAGACGTGTCCAAAGCGGACGATCCAGCGGATGTGGAGGTGGGTGCCACACGATCGAGCTGGCGCGCGCGACGATCTCGACGGTTGCGCCGTGCTCGTGAAGCAACGCGGCGTTCTCAAGCGCCGACTGTCCGGCGCCGATCACCATCACCCGGCGCCCCGCGAACTCCGCAGGATGGAGTTGACTCCCGGTGGTCCCGGAGATGCCTCCCCGCACCGACGACGAATGCGACAACAGCTCCGGCGGCAGTGAAGCGAACTCCACCGGAAGATGCCGGAAGTGTGTCAGGCCGACCGCAACTACGACTTGGCTGGCGAGGAGTGTCTCTCCGGTTGCGAGATCGAGCACGAAACCGCCGGAGTCTTTGGCCAGGCCGACGACTTGAGTGTCCTCGACGGGCAGTTTCGCCTGCTCCACAAACCACTCGCCATAGCCGCTGTACACCTCGAGAGGGATTGGAACGCCCCACCCGCCCACGTCGAAGCCGTGGTCCTCGCAGTAGCGCTCAAGAGTCAGCTCGCCGCCCGGGTCGGCGAGGTTCGAAGCGAAGCCTTCGGATCGCAACCACATGCCTTCCGGCATGTGGTTGCGCCACGTGTGCATCGGTGTGCCGAACAGCCGGTAATCGACTCCCCGTTGCGAGAGGTGCGCAGCGATCGACAGGCCGTAAGGACCGGCACCGATGATCGCGACTTCCAGTCGCTGCGACATCATTTGCGGTGCCCTGGTGGCGCGAGTCGCTGCTTCAGCCTGCGCGCCAGCCAAGCCACATCGGAAGCCACGGCAACGAGGGCGGGTCGCAGGTCGCGCGCATCGAAATAGTCGTAGCTCGTCGGCTTGGCGAAGTCCTTGAAGAACGATGACACGGCATCGCGCGGTGCAATCGTGTCCGGAGCGCCCTGCTGGCGCGCGTTGTCGAAGAGCCACTTGACATCTGCGGCGAGCCAGCGCACACGCACGCCGGTGCGATACGACGACCTGCCGGGGTCAGGCAGCTCATTGGCAGCCCAGGCGCGAACCAGACTCGGGAAGTCGATTCCGGCGCGCACCGCGCACTCGATCGATGCCGACAATCGAGGATTGACCTCCATCAGCACAGGCGTGCCATCAGCGTCGCGACGGAACTCGACTTCGGCGTATCCATCGAGCTCGAGCTCGGAGACGAGTCGTCGAGCATCGGTCGTCGCGTCCTCGGGCAGGGGCACGCTCTCGCGCAGGACGGACGCTCCGCCGAGGATCGGAAGCATGCGGTGCGCAACCTGAGCGAACTCGCCATAGAACGACCCGCGCGTATGAACGAAGCTGACGGCCACGCGTTCGCCGGGGATCCAACTCTGGACGAGCATCACCGCACCGAGGTGCAACATCGCCCGGAGCTGCTCACTCGCTTCGGATGCCGAGCGTGCGAACCGCGCCCCGAGGCGGCGACGCTCCTGTCCTGCAACGACCCATGACCGCTCCGGTTTCAAGACCGCGGGCATCGGAATCGACGTGACCGCGTCGGGTATCTCGTCTTCGTCAGCGACCGTCACCGAGACGGGAATCCGGATCCCGAGCTCGCTCGCGAGTTCGAGCGTCGTTCGCTTGTCGTTGGCTGCGTCGAGCGGTTCAGAACGGGCGAGCGCAAGCGCGCAATTCGCCTCGACCTCGGCCCGGCGCTCCTGGATCGCCGCGATCGTTCCGTCGTGAGTCGGGATGACGACCACGTCCTTCGAGCTCGATGATGCGAGGTCGATGAGTTGTTGCACCATCGTCTTCGGATCGATGTCGCGATCCTCGACGCGCGCGATTGCCGCACACCAGCGGGACGAAAAGGCAGGAACACCGCGGGTTGACGCACATTCGACCGCGCCGACCGTATACCCGCCCGCCCCGAGCGCCCGCACGGCAACCAATGCCTGTCGCAGGTTGGCGTCGGTGAGGATCACGTCGATCGGCCGCGCCGTCGACCGCTTCGCGATCCAGCGCCCTGGCGCCATCAGCCGCGCCGCCCATACGAGGGCGGGTCGAAAGACCGGATGAGATCACATGTGAGCGATGTGACGTCACGGGAATGATGACCGAGCGTCTCGCCCGTCTGGGATCTCGAACTGTTCACAGAGCCAGGCGCAGGGTCGGTGGCCACCCGCTCCTGGAGCGGTGAGAGTTCATCCCGAACCGGTGCCCTGACTACTCCGGCTTTGTGGTTTTCCGGGCTCTCCCCCGGATCCGGCATCGTCGGGCGGTCCCGGGTTGTCCGGTGGGCCGGCATGGTCGGGCGGTCCCGGGTTGTCCGGTGGGCCTGGGTTGTCCGGTGGCCCGGCATGGTCGGGCGGTCCCGGGTTGTCCGGTGGTCCGGGGTTGTCTGGTGGGCCGGCATGGTCGGGTGGTCCCGGGTTGACCGGTGGGCCGATTCCCGGCTGCTCGTCGGGCTCGACAGGTAGTTCCCGATCTGGCGGTTCGTCCACTGCCGTCCCCGGCTCTTCCGGCGGGACTGGGGGTGTCGGGACGGATGGTTCAGGATTGTCCAGGCCACCCTCCGAAGGCTCCGGCTGGATCGTCGGCACCACGCGGGACGGGCTCTCGTCGTGGACCGTCGGCTTGGCGATGATCGGCTCGTCTGCACCGTCCTGCCCCTGGCCAGCGTCGCCAACGACCGGGGCCGGCGAGCCAACCTCGGTCAGCTCCGTGGCAGCAGATTCAGGCGACGGAATGTCGATCCCGACCAGTGCCAACGATTTCGAGATCAAATCTTGAGCCGGCGCCGGCAGGTTCCCGGCCGCCGCCGCAGCCATGCCTGCCGTCATCAAGACGGTGGCGAAACCAACCATCACGTTGCGCGGCGCCAGACGTCGTCTGATCAGGAGGGGTATGCCGGTGACGACGAGGCGGATTCTCCTCGACAGTGACCGGCGAGTCACAACGGGGCTGCGATCCCGGATCCTCTCCACCTCGCTGGTGATGGCATCCAGATGCCGGCCCGCCACGTCAGGCTCGGGTCTGGTGACACCGATGTCCCGCAGCCTGGCCAGATATCGGCCCAAGATCTCATCGGCGCCATGCCCGTCGACGAGTAGACGATCCAATTCGTCGTCGGTGAAGTTTTTCACGCCATCTCGTTTGCTAGTCATGCGACTCAGATCCGCCCACGGTCAACCACGGGCTCAGGGCGCCCGCTGAGGTAATCATACGGTGAACATTGTGTGCGGCTATACCAGTCCCGCCTCCCAGTCTCGCTCGAACCACTGCACCTGGGAGGCGAGGCCGTCCCGAAGTGGCCAGCGGGCATGCCATCCCAAATCGTGCTCGATCCGGGTTGTGTCTCCGCCGGTTCGATCCGGATCCCCGAGGGCCGGTTCTTCGTGCCTGATATCCAACTTCTTCCGGGTGAGCTCGCCCAGGTGCTGGAACACGTCGTTGACGTTGACCGGGCTTCCTCCGGCCACGTTGTAGATGCGATGGCCGGTGACTCTCTCCCCGGCAGCGAGGACCGTTGCCTCGACGACATCCTCGACATAGGTGAAGTCCCGAATCGCCTTCCCATCTCCAAACACATGGATCGGCTCGTTCAGAAAGGCGGCGCGAATCCACCTGGTGAACGCCATGTCGGAGCGCTGGCGGGGACCATAAACGGTGAAGTAGCGCAGACTCACCGCACTGATCTCGTATTGGCTGCTGTACGCGGTGACCAGGGCCTCACATGACGCCTTGGTCACTCCGTAGGGCGAGATCGGAGCGAGCGGCCGATTCTCTCCAACCGGGATCTCGTCGACCTGGCCGTACACCGAGGAGGACGAGGAGAAGACCAGCCGGGTGGACGGATGCTCGGCTATCGCCCCCAGGACCCGCTGCGTGGCGAGGATGTTCGCATTCGATGCCTGTGCGAAGTCACGCCAGGAGGCCCGCACACCGGGTCGGGCGGCGAGATGGAAGACGACGTCCGCCTCGCTCACCATGTGGCTCAGCTCGACCAGGTTCAGGTCACCCTCGACGAACTCGTACGCACGATGAGGCGCCAGCCGGGCCACCCGCGCCCGCCTCCCGATCGTGTCATAGGTGGGGGCGAAGGCGTCGATGCCCGACACCGTCCACCCATCGTTCAAGAGTCGTTCGCAGAGGTGAGAGCCGATGAATCCGGCGGCTCCGGTGACCACGGCTCTCACCCGACGGCCCCTGGCGTATGCCCGCGCGGTGGGCAGTTTCGGCTTTGGTTGATCGTCCCGGGTGACAAAGTGGCTCCCACCTCAACGCCCCGAGCGGCTCAACACCGCTCCGATGGTGCGCAGCAGTATCTCGAAGTCGAGCTTGGAGCAACATCTCTGGTGATAGGCGAGCTCGAGCCGCACCCTCTCGGTCCAGTTGAGATCGGCGCGAGCCGCCACCTGCCAGAGACCGGTCACTCCCGGCCTCAGATCGACCCGGGCCGTGTGCCACGCCTCGTAGGTCTCCAGGCCGAACGAGGTAGGACGCGGTCCGACGAGCCCCATGTCACCCTTGACGACGTTGAACAACTGGGGAAACTCGTCGAGGCTCGAGGCTCGGAGCAGCTTCCCGATCCGCGTGACCCTCGGGTCGTTGCTGATCTTGAAATCGGGCCACACCAGCTCGTTGAGGTGGAGGAGGTCCTGTTTGATCGATTCGGCGTCCTTGACCATGGTCCTGAACTTGAGGACAGCGAACCGTCTGCCGTCCCGGCCGGTGCGCGCCTGCCGGAACAACGTTGGCGCCGACGGGTCCTGGAGCTTCACCATCAGGGCGATCAGGCCAATCAATGGCAGCCAGAGGGGTGAACCGATCACCACCAGAGCCAGGTCGCGCCATCGGGCGATCCGCTCGTGACGACGAATGGCCTCACTGGTGCGTCTTGGATAGCGGCTCCACCAGGAGGTAACCGTCCAAAGTTCTGCGGTCGTCAGTTGCCGGTCTGGCCGGTCACGGTAAGTGCCGTGGAGCAGCTCGGTCATCGGAGCTGGGCATCCTGAGCGCCGGTCACCGATCTGATCAGCGCGTCGCTGGTGGGGGCTTCGTCGGGAAAGGTCGAGGCCGACGCCTCGATGGCGACTCCCTCCAGCTCGGCGTTGCCGAGAATCCGATCTATCACACGGGACCTCGCCGCCAGGTCGGTCTCGGGAAGCACCACGGTGATCCGATCCGAGTCGACCCAGTAGCTGTCCAACTCCCGCAGCGAGATTGCCATTGTGGCGGCGAAACGCTGCCACTTCCCGTCGATCGTTCCGTTCGACGCCGCCCGAAATGCGACTAACGAGACACGGCCGCCGTATCGACGAGCACGACCCACTTCGTAGTCGAGCCGGGTTCGGATGATCTCTTCCCGCTCGTCGAAGGCCAGGGGAGGCATGCGGCGCAGTCCGGACACCAAAGACACGAGTCCGACCATCACCATTGGTTTCTCCCCAGAACGCCCATTGCGTGTGTAATCGGAGGGGAGTGAAAAAAGGTTACGGAGAGTGGCTACTCGGAGGAGAGGATCTCCTGGAGGGTGAGCAGCCCCCGTCTCTGCAACGCTTTGACGGCGCCGGGCGTCTTTCTCAACGCCCGGGCAATCTCGCCGATGGTCAGGCCGGCGAGCAGTCGTAGCAGGAGGACGTCGCGTTGCTCCGGGGTGAGGGAGTCGAGAAAACCGATGATCTCCTCGTCAGTGAGACGGTCTATCACCGTAACGGCCGGGTCTTCGGCGACAACAGCCGGCTCGAGGTCTTCGCGCAGCTCCACCGGGCGTCTGCTCCGAGCCCGCCGCTCGTCGATCAGCCTCCGGTGGGCAATTGTGAAGGCCCATGACCGGAACTGCTGGCTGTCACCCTCGAAGGCATGGAGGCCGCGAACCATGTGGAGGAAGACCTCGCTCAAGAGATCTTCCGGTTCGGCGGCCCCACGAACCCTGAGATAGCCCAACAGCGGCCCAGCCAGCCTGGCGTAGAGCTGTGACCACGCCCAGGTGCTGCCGGAGCGGGCCTGGCTCAACAAGTAGCCGAACTCGTCGGGAACAGTCGTTTCCGTCGACGACAACGGCTCCTCGACCACCGCCACATCATCGGGTCGGGTCCTGGCCAAACGCGGAGGATCGTGAGCGATGCGTCTCCAGGGTCCGATCCTCTGGTGGAGAGAGCGGTTGAACGGCTCGGTGATGTCGGTCACTCGGCCACTTCCCGTGTCCACACGCAACAAGGAGCGACGCGTTGGATCGAGCCGAACGATGCCAACGTATTTGCCCCCAACTTCAACTCCTCACACGCCCTGGAGTCAGCCTAGCGGCCCGCTCGGTGGGCCGGGACGAGAGCGTTCCTGACCCGGAGCACAAGAACCGTCTCCCGTGGCGAACCGATCGACTATCCGGGCGGAAACCGTGTGGAACTCGAACACGAGGCTGCTGTCACACGCCTCGACGATCAGTACACCGAAGTCGTCGGCGTATCGCGTCTCGCTGCCCTCGACCGGTGGGTCGAACCCGTACATGGAGCGTCCCCCCAGCCCGCTCACGAAATAGGCCAGCCCGTCGTCGACGATCCGCTCGTAAACATGGTCGTCCCCGGAGAACACTGCGTCGGCGCCCCACTCGTCATACGGCCACTGCACAGAAGGGTCTGAGCCGTGATTGTCACCTGAAGAGAAGGGAGGGATCGCTGAGACGACCAGACGCCATGGTGAAGTGGAGGTGGCGAGCTGTTGCTGCAACCACTGACCCTGGGGCGATCGGGGGGTCGTGCCATCGGGCTCCTGTGGCTGGACGTTGAGCACGAAGAAGTGGGCCGGGCCCATGACGAAGTCGTAGTAACGCTCGTTCCCTGAGGTGCCCGTAGTCTCGATCCCGTCCCCGGGGAGGGTGAAGAACGCGAGATACGGGTCGATGCCACCGTCCGAGTATTCGTGATCGCCCAGTGCCGGAAAGAACCTGTTCACCGGGGCTCCATTGCCATGCACCCCTCGGTACGAGCCGACATAGTCGCTGTACAGGCTGCCGACATGGAGGTCGTAGTCGGGGAAGTCATAGCTGTTGTCCCCGGTGGTGACGATAAAGTCGGGATCGAGCCGTTTCACCAGGGCGGCCACCCGCTTCGCCCCATCGGAGTCGTCGCCGAAGTCGCCGAATACGGCAAATCGGACCGTCGACCGGGAGACCTCCACCGATCTGACGTGAACCACGACCTCGCCCCGTGCACAGTTGCTCTCTGAATCGCAGACCTCGTACTCGAGATCGTCACTACCCGCGAAGTCCTCTGCCGGCGAGTAGACGATCGATCCGTCCAGATCGACGCGAGCCGTGCCCGATCCGGGGGCTCTGCTGATGGCAACGCTCAGGGCATCGAGGTCGTCGTCCGGATCGCTGTCGTTCGAGGTCAGCATCGCCGATGCGGGGGATGCTTCGGTGGGCAGGGAGATGACATCGTCGTTCGCCACGGGCGGGCTACCCGAAGTGGTGAGAGGCGGCGGTGGCGGAGAGAGCAGGAGCGAGGCGACGAAGAGCAAAGCGAGGGCCAGCAGCAGAAGGGCATGCCGCCGGTTCTTCGACAGCTCCATCAGGTCCATCAGCGCGTCGCCAGTCGCACCACGGCCCGATGCCATTCTAGGGCCCAATCCTCCACCACACCCCATCGGCGGTGGGTGCGGGTTGCCACCTCGGCGGCAGTCCAGATCGAGGCCAGCTCGGCCTCGTCATGGCGCCGCCGGGGTAGCCCCCGGTGCCGCCGGTAGGTTTCGCTGAAGGACATCAGGTCGTGTTCCGGCCCTTCCCGGCCGAGGGTGAGATTCGATAGCGGGTAGATGAACTCGTCTGCGACCGGACTCGGCGACCAATGAGCATTCTCCCAATCGATGATTGTGAACCCACCCCCGTTTATCCGCCAGTTGCCGGGCCAGAAGTCGCCGTGAACCAGGATCTCGGTAGAGCTGGTCGCGAACTCCGACGTTACCGATTCTGCAGCATTCTGTAGCCGCTTGCCCACCGGATCCGGCGGCTCGAAGATCTCGATGTAGGTGTTGACGATCAGCTCGGGTTGGCGGAGGTCCACGGCGCCGAGGGGTCGCTCCGACCTCCTGTGGAGGTCGGCCAGCCATGCGGCCAGTCGGTCAGTGACCGGTGCCCGCGATGCGGGGGCGAGTCGGTCCCAACCAAGACCCTCCGGGGCGAACTCGGATATCAGATAGAGGTCCTCACCGGTCTGGATCAGGCCGAAGGGACGGGGCACTGTCTTCTCTTGTTCCGGGCCGAGCGCCAGGCGGGCCTCGTTCGATCGCTCACTCTCGTGCTGAACCACAAAACCGAATCGCGGATCCCGGCTCACCTTGGCGACCAGGGTCGGCCGGCGGGTTGTCGAGTCGATTGCGTAGAGGATGACCGAGGTTTGTGCTGTGAGCCGCGCGGTGGATTCGAGGACCCACTCGAGGGAGGGGGCTTCGCTTCCGAGCCAGCGGGGCCACTCCTTCGCCACGAGCTCGGTCAGCCGGTCGATCGGCCCTCCGGTTGGCGGGCGGCTCAAGGCCCATCACCGCGAAGTCGGCAGACGATGAAACCGCCAGGGAGAGCCGCCATGGCGAGGCCGACGATTGGCCCCCACCTGAGGGTCGCCCGTATCCAGCCCCAGGCCGGCCGGCGGGAGAGCAGGAACCGCTCGACCGCAAAAGCGGCGGCCGCCCGGCTCAACGGGAACACGTACTCCGGCACCCAGGGGTCGGGGAGAGCCCCGTACACAGCCTGCGCCTCGAGCCTCGTCCCTCGGAGGAGCCGGCGCGCCGATCGGGCCTGAAAGGCCATCGGCCTATAGAGCCTTGTCCTTGCCCGGCGGTGGGGCGTCGATACCACCACGACCCCCTCTGTGGGGTCCAGGACACGCTCGATCGACCGAACCGAGTCCGGGGACTCGAGGCGGATGGCAACGATGATCAGCTGAAACATCTGGGGTGGCGCCGGTATCTCATCCCAGCCTGAGACCTCGGTCACCTCGAACACCGATTGCAGGTCCGGGTACCCGGCGCCTATCACCAGCACCCGACCACTCCTCGGCAAGACTCCGAGATGGCGCCAGTCGGCAAGGAGGGCGCCGGGCTCTGTATGGGATACGGCCACCAGGACAGCGTATCCCGGGCTGGTCCAACCCGAGCAGGTCGGAACCGTGGTTAGTCTGCGCGCGGTCGTGGGCAGCTGGACAGATGAGACGAGACGCCACAGATTCTCCTCATCCGCCAAGGCACGAGCCAGAAAGGCGCTCGGGAGCATTGGCTCACCATTCGGGAAAGCACTGCTGCGGCGATCGCTCA
>Ga0209640_10004227_pt1 | contig 12622 bp, 14 predicted proteins | sample RifCSP10_1_FD_184018 | JGI IMG/M metagenome (GOLD analysis project Ga0209640, IMG submission 184018) | Soil microbial communities from Rifle, Colorado - Rifle CSP2_sed 10_1 (SPAdes) (version 2) | ecosystem: Environmental > Terrestrial > Deep subsurface > Rock core/Sediment | place: Rifle... | reverse complement strand
GACCCGGTGGCGGAGGCACGCGCAATCGTCAGCGAACTCAGGAAATATGACGAGGCGCTGTTCCGCAAGCCGCGCTGGCTGGCGCTCAATAAAGCCGATCTGGTGCCGGCCGCGGAGCGCGCCGCGGTCACGCAGCAATTCATTGCCGATTTCGGCTGGGAAGGCAGAAGCTTTATCATTTCAGCTCTGACCGGCGAAGGCTGCAAGGAGCTTGCGTATGCCATCATGGAGTACCTGGACAAAAACAAGGAAACCGTCGCCGGTTGACGATTGCTTATGCGTTCAGAATTAACCAAAGCACGGCGCCTGGTGGTCAAGGTCGGCAGCGGGCTCGTCACCAACCGCGGGCAGGGCCTGGACCACGCGGCACTCGCCCGCTGGGCGCGGCAGATCGCCGAGCTGCGGGGACTCGGGCGGGAGGTGGTGCTCGTGTCCAGCGGGGCAATCGCCGAGGGCATGCAGCGCCTGGGCTGGAAGCAGCGGCCGAGCGCGGTGCATGAGTTGCAGGCGGCAGCCGCAGTGGGCCAGATGGGCCTGATCGAGGTCTATGAATCGTGTTTCCGCAAGCATGGCCTGCTGACTTCGCAGATCCTGCTGACCCATGAGGACATGGCCGACCGCAAGCGTTATCTGAACGCGCGCTCGACGCTGCGCACGTTGCTCGGACTCGGCGTAATCCCGATCATCAACGAAAACGACACCGTCGCTACCGATGAAATCCGTCTCGGCGACAACGATACGCTCGGCGCCCTGGTGACGAACCTGATCGAAGCCGACGTGCTGGTGATCCTCACCGATCAGGCCGGGCTTTATTCCGCCGATCCGCGCAGGAATGCCGCGGCGACGCTGATCAACGAAGCGCAGGCGGGCGATCCCGAGCTTGAAAAAATCTCCGGCGGCGCCGGCAGCAAGATTGCCCTCGGCGGCATGCTGACCAAGGTGCTGGCGGCAAAACGCGCCGCGCGCAGCGGCGCCCATACCGTGATCGCATCGGGCCACGAGCAAGACGTGCTGGTGCGGATCGCACGCGGCGAAATAATCGGCACGCTGCTCAGGGCCGCGACCCAGACCCTGGCAGCGCGCAAGCAGTGGCTCGCCGATCATCTGCAAGTGCGCGGGCGGCTGACGCTCGACGCCGGGGCAGTCAAGGCATTGCGCGACCAGCACAAGAGCCTGCTGCCGATCGGCGTCCATGAGGTGAACGGCGAGTTCGAGCGCGGCGAGGCGGTCGGCTGCTGCAATCCGGACGGCACCGAAATCGCGCGCGGGCTCGTCAACTACAGCTCCGCCGAGACGCGCCGCATCCTGAAGACGCCGTCGAGCGAAATCGAAGCCAAGCTCGGTTACATCGACGAGCCCGAGCTGATTCACCGCGACAATTTGGTTCTGCTTTAGCAGGACCCAATTGCAACGCAGCTTATCGTAGGGTAATGGAGCACGGCGGAATCCACCAAATACAAGTGGAATCAACGCGTGAGGCTTCGCGCGCGATGACGAAAGTATTGGTGGATTGCGGCGCAAGGCGCCTGCATCCACCCTACAAGCAGCTTACAAGCCGCTGCGTGGCGGGACGCCGTATTTGAAGCGGCTGATAGCGTCCGCGGGCGATTTGACCGGTCTTTTTCGGTCGAGACAGAGATAGTCCGCAAACAGCACGGCGTGCTGGCGGTTGCCGTCTTTGTACTCGATGCGGCGCCACTCGCTTGAGCGCGCGTTGGACCAGGTGCCATCGCGCCGGCCGAACGCGTAGTATTTCTGCTGCTGCATCTCGCACCGTATGCCTTCATAAGAGACGTTCTCCCCCCCGCCTGAGCCCTTGATGACAAGCGTATAGCGTACGACTCCATCATTGCCGATGGCGATTGATTGCGTGTCGATGTAGAAACGGTTGCTGCTCGCCGCGCTGACGTCAAACGAAATCAGGTTTTCGGTTTTGGGAAATGGCGGCAATTTTGCTTCGAGTTCGACCCATGTCTTGGTCCCCTCCTCCTCCAGGTCGGGGCGCGGCTGAGCACCGGTCGCAGCCGGCAGCAGCATGCAGCCTGCGATCAGCAGTGCTGCTGCTCTAGCCACGATACACGTGCTCGCGCGTGAGCGGTATCGATAGCGCTCCATTCGGCAACGGCCGGCCGGCCAGCACCTGATCAACCGAGACCCAGCCGCGCTGGAACGCGAGCGCGTAACCGGCCATGTAAATGCGCCAGATCCGGTATTTCTTTTCGCCGACCAGCGCGCACACCTCGTCCCTGCGCGCGTCGAGCCGCTCGACCCAGTGCCACAGCGTCTTCACGTAGTGCGGGCGCAGGCATTCGACGTCGAGGCATTCGAGGTTCGCGCGCGCCATCAATTCGATTTCCTTCGACAGGTGCGGGATTTCGCCGCCGGGGAACACGTAGTGCTCGATAAAATCGGCAACGTCGGGACTCAGGCCGCCCGAATGCAGACCTGCCGAAGTCAAGCCGTGGTTCATCACCATGCCGCCCGGTTTCAGCAGGCGATAGATCTTGGCAAAGTAGCCCGCAAGCCTTTTCTTGCCGACGTGCTCGAACATGCCGACGCTCGCGATTTTGTCGAACGGCGGGTCCTCGGGCACGTCGCGGTAATCGAGGAGGCGCACGTCGCAACGACCGGCGAGATTGCGCGCCCTGATTTCCTCCTGCACGTAGGCAAATTGTTGCTCGCTCAATGTAATCCCGGTCGCGTGCGCGCCGTATTGTTCCGCGGCGCGGAAGATCAGCGCGCCCCAACCGCAGCCAATGTCAAGCAAGCGCTCGCCGCGCTGCAGGTTGAGCTTGCGGCAAATATGGTCGATTTTCTGCTGCTGGGCGAGATCGAGGCTGTCATCGGGCTTGCGGAAATAAGCGCACGAGTAAACGCGCTGGCGGTCGAGCCAGAGCGCGAAGAACTCGTTAGACACGTCGTAATGGTAGTTGATTGCGCGCCGGTCAAACAGACGCGTGTGCCACCACCACTTCCAGTCGTCGCTATCGCGTTTCTTGAGATCAACCTGCTGCGGACCGCACAGCGACTCGGCAAACCTGACCAGGTCGTGGATGTCGCAGTCGATGTCGATATCGCCCTCGACGTAAGCGCGGCCGATCTTGCCCAGGCCGGGTCTGGCCAGCGCCTTGAGCGCGGCCGGCCGGCGCAGCACCAGCCTTACCCGGGGGAAATCGCCCAGGCTCACGCGCTTGCCGGTCCAAAACTCGACGTTGACCGGCAAGTCCATCCCACGCAGGCGTTGTTCGAAAAGGCTGAGCAGCTGAGCTTGCAGCATTAATCCCTCCGCGTCTTTTTCGCCGATGCAGATACGCCGCTCGGATACCTGTTACCCGTGCAAAACCGGATCCGGCAACTGCACTACGATGCCGGATTTCGCAGCAGACTACGTCCGCAGATCCCGCACCAGAGATGTTCTAACCTCAGGGCTTACTCTGTCAATAGCCGCGGTGTAAAGCGGGTGATCGACGCCGATGGCAAGCGCCGCCCGCATAACGAGAGCGCCTGTCATTGGCGGCGTGAGTTCGAAGCGAAGAAAGTGCACCGCAGAGGTTTTTTTCTCGTTTTCACGCTCAAGGTCTTCGTCGGCAATCGCATAAACCCGCTTGCAGCCCGCAACCTGCACCCAGACCCGATCCTCGATGCCTTTCAACGCCCCCAGCATGCGGTGCCGCTCGTCGACCTCGGGATACTCGATCAGCATCGTCGCCTTCCAATTGCCGCCGTCCGGAACCAGCGGGTTGTAGGTGTCGAGCTCGTCGCGGATGCCCTCCGCTTCGAAAATGCGCTCGATACGCAGCATTTCCTGGATCTGGTAGCGGATGGTGAGTTCGTCCTCGAAAAGCAGCGTCACGTGATCGCCGAGCGGCACGGTGCGGTGCTTCTTGTGCGCGATGACCTTGGCGCGGAAATCCTTCCGAGCCTTAGCATAGGCTTCGAGCGTCAGCAGACTGTCGGGGGCGATAGGGGCCATAAATGCCGTGACTGGTGATTGGTGATTGGTGATTAGCAAACCTGATCGGCCTCAGAGCATCATTCAATCGCCAATCACCCATTGCTAATCGCGCTTCTCACAGGCCGTAGGCCATCCGCATCAGCGTCAGCGGATGCTCTTTCCTGGCGCGGGTCACGCCCATGCCCTGCACGATGTGGCGCCCGGCGATCGGGCAATCCGAGCTGATGAAATCCGGCTCGGTCGCCGCCATCTGCTTGAACACCGGGCGGCCGATTTTCATCGATTGCTCGAAGAACTCGGTCTTTACCCCCCAGGTGCCGTCATGACCCGAACAGCGCTCGACGGTGTTGATCTGGGTGCCGGGCACCAACTGCAGCAGCTCGCGGGTCTTCTGCCCCACATTCTGCACCCGCGAGTGACACGGAATGTGGTACGAAACCTTGCCGAGCGGACGCTTGAAATCGGTCTTCAGCAAACCATCCCTGGCGCGCAGCATCAGGTATTCGAACGGATCGAACATCGCCTCCCGCACCGCTTTCACGTCGGGGTCGCGCGAAAACATCAGCGGTAACTCCTGCTTGTACATCAGCGTGCATGACGGGATCGCCGACATGATCGCGTAGCCCTCGCGCGCGAGTCTTGCCAGCGGCGGAATATTGATCTCTTTCAACCGAGCCACCGCGTCGAGGTCGCCGAGCTCGAGTTTCGGCATGCCGCAGCACGCCTCCTTTTCGACCACCACCGCTGGAATCTCGTTGTGCTCGAGCACACGCAGCAAGTCGTGGCCGATGCCCGGCTCGTTGTAATTCACGTAACAGGTCGAAAAAATTGCGACCTTGCCCGGCGTATTCTTGCCGTCGTTGACCGTGAACGACGTATTCGGCTGCGCCGTCGAGCGGAACTTCGCGCTCGCGTAATCGGGCAGCACGCGGTCCTTGTGCACCCCCAGCACCTTGTCCATCACGCCGCGCGCAACCGGCGCCTTGTTGGCCGCATTGACGAACTGCACTACGACCGGAATGGTTGCCAGCTTGCCGATCGCGTCCGTCGACGACAGCAGCTTGTCGCGGAACGTGGTGCCGCCCCGCTTGAACTTGACCGCCTTGGCGCGCAGCATCAGGTGTGGAAAGTCCACGTTCCACGAGTGCGGCGGCACGTACGGGCACTTGGTCATGTAGCAGAGGTCGCACAAGTAGCAGCGGTCGACCACTTCCCCAAAGCTCGCTCGATCGACGCCGTCGAGCTCACCGGTCCCGCCCTCGTCTATCAGGTCGAACAGGCGCGGGAAAGCCGTGCACAGACTGACGCAGCGCCGGCAGCCGTGACAGATGTCGAACACGCGGTGCTGCTCAGCGAATAATTTTTCTGCGTCGTAGAAGTCCGGCGCCTGCCAGTCAAGCGCATGCCGGGTCGGGGCTTCGAGACTGCCTTCGCGAACGGTCATGAGATGGTGGGGCGTAACTCGTAATTGGTGATTGGTGATTGGTAAATTCAAAACCGACCTTCGATAGTGCTTTAATCAACACTAATCACCAGTCACCAATCACAAGTCACCGTTTGGCGTCAGGGGAAAAAACAAGGGGCGGAAGTGAGGTTCCGCCTCACTCCTCACCCCTTACGCATTGCGCTTTTCTCAGTCTTGCAGCGCGTCGAGCGACTTCTGGAAGCGATTGGCGTGCGAGCGCTCGGCTTTCGCCAGGGTTTCGAACCAGTCGGCGATTTCCTCGAAACCTTCCTGGCGCGCGGCCTTCGCCATGCCCGGGTACATGTCGGTGTACTCGTGGGTTTCGCCGGCGATTGCCGCCTTCAGGTTGTCGCGGGATTTGCCGATCGGCAGCCCGGTGGCCGGATCGCCGACCACCTCGAGGTACTCGAGATGGCCGTGGGCATGGCCGGTCTCGCCTTCTGCCGTCGAGCGGAATACCGCAGCAACGTCGTTCTGGCCTTCGACATCGGCTTTCGCTGCAAAATACAGATAACGGCGATTGGCTTGCGATTCGCCGGCAAACGCCGCTTTCAGATTACCTTCCGTTTTCGATCCTTTGAGTTGCATGGTTTTCTCCTATCGTTCAAAAGCTTGAATGGCCAAGACTGGATCAGCGAAAAACAACCCGGCGGCAACCTAAACTGCATTACCCGCCGGGCCGGGACAGAAATTAGACCAAATCTAATCTGTGAACTCAGTATAATCACCCATTTTGCGGATGTCAAACCGCGCAATCTGCGAAAGCAATATATTCTCCAAACCACGGACGCATATTGATTTGCGTCAATCCGGGGGCGCCGCGCGCCGCTTCAGTGTGCAAGCTGCGCTTCGATCTCTGAAAACGTATGCGCGATCTCGCTGGTTTGAATCGCGACCCCGAGTTGGCACGCGATCTGGGTTGCCGAAAACAGGCCACGTACCGTCTGTTTGCCGCCGTGCTCGACCTCAACCACGACTGCGTGCTGGCGGCCGGACTTTTTCAGCGTGGCCACGATATGCCCGACCTTGGCGCTGCGCACGTCAATCAGGTGCAGCACCTCAAGCCGGTGCGGCGGAGTCATGATATCGCGCACCAGGATATCCTCGTGCCGGCAGCCGCGCTCGGCAATCATCTGCAACGGCTTTTCGCCGATAACATCGTCTGCGGTAATGATGCCGACCACCCTGCGGGTTTCGTCGACCACCAGCAACAGGCGCACGCCGCGCTGGATCATGCGCTGGTGAGCCTCGTCCACCCCGTCGCCGGGACGGATCAACACCGCGCTCACCTGCTTTAAATCGGTCATTACGCTTCCGGCAGGATCGTCCAAACCTACGCGCTGCGGCAGGCTCTGCGACGGCTGGCAAAAACCGCTGCCGGCCTGCAACAGCGACGAATGGAGCACCGCATAGTTTCTGAGCATGGTTTCCTCCGTTAGCTTCCGGCGAACCCGGCCCTTGATTGCGCCGACGGCTGAACGTTATACCTCAGCGCGCAACAGCGATGCCGGTGCGGCGTTCCTGCGGACGGCGATGCAGATACTTGGCGAGCTCGTTCAACGCCTGCTGATAGACCTCGCGCTTGAATTCGATCACCGACTCCAGCGGCACCCAGTAGTCGTTCCAGCGCCACGCGTCAAACTCGGGCTTCTCGGACGCCCGCAGGCGAACATCGCAATCCCGCCCGACCAGGCGCAACAAATACCAGATCTGTTTCTGGCCTTTGTAGTTGCCGCGCCAGTCGCGGCGCAACCACTGTTCCGGAACATCATAACGCAGCCAGTCGCGCGTGCGGCCGAGAACCTTGACATGCTGCCGGCTCAAGCCCACCTCTTCCTGCAGTTCGCGGTACATCGCGCGCTCCGGGGTCTCGCCCGGCTTGAGGCCGCCCTGCGGAAACTGCCACGAGTGCTCTCTGATGCGTTTGCCCCAGAAGACCTCGTTCTTCCAATTGCAGATGATGATGCCAACGTTGGGGCGATAGCCGTCACGGTCGATCATATCAATCACCCCTGATTTCGTCTAACTGTTTATATTCTTTCACAAATTTTCAAAAATTGAAAGCCGCGGCTGCGCTAGAGCAACAGCCGCTCGGGGTCGTGCGGGTTCATCACCGCGAGTTCCTGCACAAAGCGCGCGAATTCGAGTCCATGTGACGCTTCGAGCGCTTGCGCGCGGCCCCGCAAATCATCCCAGGCCGGCTGGCCGGGGCTGCGCTTGAAGGCGAACACGGCGATATTGCCGGGCTTCGCGGCAGGCAGACACGCGATGAGGCCGTCGAACGCCTTTGAAATACGATCCATGCAGGTGGCGAAGGCGCGGTCGCCACTCCACAGGTTGACGACCAACGTGCCCGCGTCGCCGAGCACGCGCGCGCAATCGCGGTAAAACGCCGGCGTCGACATTGCTTCGACCTGCGAATCGGCGTCGTAGCCGTCGACCAGGATCACGTCGGCGCGCAACTTGTCATTGCCCAGATAGGCGGCGCCGTCGCCGACCACCACCTGCAACCGCTCGTCGTCCGGCGGCACCTGAAAAAACTGGCGTGCGACGGCGACTACGCGCGGGTTGATTTCGACCGCGACCGTGCGTGCCTGCGGCAGGCGGTGGTAGATGAATTTCGCCAGCGAGCCGCCGCCCAGCCCCATCATCAGCACCTCGCGCGGGTCGGGATTGAACAGCAGGAACGCCATCATGCTGCGCGTGTACGAGATTTCGAGTTCGTCCGGGCGCGCAATGCGCATCGCGCTCTGGATCGTGTCGCTGCCGATGTGCAGCGTGCGCACGCCGAATTTCTCGCTGACGTAGACCGACTCGATGTCCGCCTCAGGTTTACGGTTGCCCCAGTTGCGGAAGAATTTCATGCGTGAGAGAGTTTTTGGAAATACCCGATGGTTCGGTAGAATAAGCACTTTTGCGGATTTCGGGTAGCCATGCGCGTATCGAAATTCTTTCTGCCCACGCTCAAGGAAGCACCGGTCGAAGCCGAGCTGGCGAGCCACCAGCTGATGCTGCGCGCCGGGCTGATCCGGCAGCTCGGCAGCGGCCTTTACACGTGGCTGCCGCTGGGATTGCGCGTACTGCGCAAGGTCGAGCACATCGTGCGGGAGGAAATGGACGCGGCCGGAGCGATCGAACTGCTGATGCCGGCAATCCAGCCGGCCGAGCTGTGGCAGGAATCCGGACGCTGGGAGCATTTCGGCCCGCAGATGCTCAAGATCAAGGACCGCCACCAGCGCGATTTTTGCTTCGGCCCGACGCACGAGGAAGTGATCACCGACATCGTGCGGCGCGAGATGAAAAGCAAGAGCTACCGCCGGCTGCCGCTCAATTTCTACCAGATCCAGACCAAGTTCCGCGACGAGATCCGGCCGCGCTTCGGCGTGATGCGCGCGCGCGAGTTCGTGATGAAGGACGCCTACTCGTTCGACATCGACAAGGCGGGGCTTGAAAAATCGTACCGCGCGATGTACGGCGCCTACGAGCGCATCTTCACGCGGCTCGGCCTCAGGTACCGCACGGTCGCCGCCGATCCCGGCGCGATCGGCGGCACCGGCTCGCACGAATTTCACGTGCTCGCCGATTCCGGGGAGGACGCGATAGCGTTCTGCCCGAATTCGGACTATGCCGCCAACATCGAGTTGGCCGAAGCGGCCGCGCCGGGTGCGCCGCGGGCGCAACCGGCCGCGAAAATGGAAAAGGAATCCACGCCGGGCAAGACGACCTGCGACGAGGTCGCCGCGCTGCTGAAGATACCGTTGCAAAATACCGTCAAGGCGATCGCGGTGATCCGCGAGGAAGTTTCCCAGGGTGCCCCAGGCCGTTTGGTCTTGATTCTGCTGCGTGGCGATCACGAACTGAACGAAATCAAAACCCAAAAGCTCATTGGCCGGTTTCGCTTCGCGCGCGGAGATGAAATTGAATCCGCGCTCGGATGCCGTCCCGGCTATATCGGCCCCGTGAGCGACCGCGTCTTTCCCGTATACGCGGACCGGACGGTCGCTGTCATGAGCGACTTCACGTGCGGCGCGAATGAAGATGGTTTCCACCTGACCGGCGTGAACTGGGTCCGCGACCTGCCGGAGCCCGCTCGCGTGGAAGACTTCCGCAACGCGGTCGGCGGCGACGCGAGCCCCGACGGCAAGGGCGCCCTCGAGATCTGCCGCGGAATCGAGGTCGGCCACGTGTTTCAGCTCGGCACCAAGTATTCGGAAGCGATGAAAGCGAACTTCCTCGACCCGGCAGGCCAGACCCAGCTGATGGAAATGGGCTGTTACGGTATCGGGGTGTCGCGCATCGTCGCTGCCGCGATCGAGCAGAACCATGACCAGCACGGCATCATCTGGCCGCTGCCGCTGGCGCCGTTTGCCCTCGCCATCGTGCCGATCGGACTCAACAAGAGCGCTGCGGTGCGTGCCGCGGCGGAGCAACTCTACGCCGAACTCGCGGCCGCCGGCATCGAAGTGCTGCTGGATGACCGCGACGAGCGGCCGGGCGTGATGTTCGCCGACATCGAGCTGATCGGCATCCCGCATCGCATCGTGGTCGGCGAACGCGGCTTGAAGCAAGGCCAGATCGAATACCAGGGCCGGCGCGATAAGACGGCGCAGCCGATTGCGCTCGCCGACGCCGTCGCGGCGGTAAAATCCCTCATATGCGCAAACTGACGGCGCTATTGCTGGCGGCGATCGCGCCGCTCGCGTTCGCGGGCAACCAGAAATACGAACCGCTCGCCGCGAGCGTGCAAAGCCAGATGCAATCGACGGTCAGCGATCAGGCGACGCCGTTTCTTGCGTTCGACACGCTGGAAGAGGCGCGCGCCTGGCTCGATGCCATGTCGAAAAAGCTCGAGCGCCGCATCCCGGACCGCACGATACGTGAGGAATTGCTGGTCACGGTGCATTATGAAGCCAAGCGCGCCGCGCTCGACCCGCAACTGGTGCTCGGGCTGATCCAGGTCGAAAGCAATTTCCGCAAATACGCGGTTTCCAGCGCCGGCGCGCGCGGCTACATGCAGGTGATGCCGTTCTGGGTCAAGCAGATCGGCCGGCCTGAGCACAATCTGTTCCACCTGCGCACCAACTTGCGCTACGGCTGCGTCATCCTGAAACACTATCTTGAAATCGAGAAAGGCGATTTGTTCCGCGCACTCGGCCGCTACAACGGCAGCCTCGGTCAGGCCGATTACCCGAGAATGGTGGAACGCGCATGGGTCACCACCTGGAAATATCCGGCGCGCGGCGCCGGCTCCAGCTGAACATCGCCCCGTCCTGCCGATGCAAGAAATCCTGGTCCTCTATTACAGTCGTTACGGCGCCGTCAAACAGATGGCGCAACTGATTGCGCGCGGCATCGAACAGGTGCCCGGGATGTCCGCGCGCATTCGCACCGTTCCCAAAGTCTCGGCCGTGTGCGAAGCAGTGGAACGAGATGTGCCCGATGCGGGCGCGCCCTACGTCGAGCTTGAAGATCTCGATGCATGCGTCGGCCTTGCACTGGGCTCGCCGACGCGTTTTGGCAACATGGCCGCGCCGCTCAAGTATTTTCTCGACTCGACCTCGGGCCTGTGGTTGAAAGGCACGCTTGCCGGCAAGCCGGCGGCGGTATTCACTTCAACCAGCAGCATGCACGGCGGGCAGGAAACCACGCTGATCTCGATGATGTTGCCGTTGCTGCACCACGGCATGCTGCTGCTCGGCCTGCCCTATACCGAGTCCGAACTGATCTCGACGGCAAGCGGAGGCACGCCTTACGGGGCGAGCCACGTCGCCGGCGCAGCGAGCGATCGCGCGATCAGCGAGGAAGAAAAGAAATTTTGCATCGCACTCGGCAAGCGGCTGGCGGAAACCGCCGTCAAGCTCGCTGCGCGATGAAGACGGCCTCCGTCCCGCGGATCATGCGCAACATAAACTACGCCGTATGCCATTGCGCCCTGGGCTCCCTAGCAGTCCGACCTTCCCCGTGGTGCCTAGACCTCTAACGTGGAGCCCACCGGCGCGCGCCGGCTTTATGGCGCGCGTCCGTGTGCGGCGCCATGTTAGGTCGCTTTTCGCGTTCGACGCGTTGCGTGTTTGCTGACATACTCGCTTAGCACGCCGTCCATGCGCGCTTGCCAGCCCTCGCCGGTGCTTCGAAAATACGCGATGACTTCTGGGCTGTACCGAACTGACACGAGCATCTTTTTGTTCTCTGACTTCGGCCGTCCGCGGACGGACTTCAGCGGCACCATGGCAGCGAGTTGCCTCTTGGTCAGTGGCTGTGCGTCAGGATCGGCTTTCGCTGCGGCGAGAATCCTTGCGTTCTCCTCGACCGACGGCATCAGAATACTACGCCTAGGTGTAGGTTTTGACATAGTGTTCGATTTCCTTGCGCTCTGCATATCGGAGACTGATGACTCTTCGGACTTCTCCTCGGTCGACAAACGCAACATAGTAGAGCACGTTACCTTCCGGGACGAGCCCGATCATTCTTATCTCGTCGTACTCGTACCTGCTATCGACCCACACAAGCGCCTCGTCCCAAATTAGTTTCGTGGCGAACGCCAATGACAGGCCGTGCTGAGCGCGGTTCAGCTTGTCTTTGGCGGGGTCAAAGTCGATGAGCACACAATACTGTAGCTACCAAAAATCGGTACGTCAAGCCTCAGTCCCCCGGATGCGCGCCGAAAGCGACTTAACGTACGCAAAAGTAACCGGCCTGCGCGGCTTTTTGCGCAGTTCCGGTTGACTGCGGGGTTCGGCGCGCTCGGCGGTTCGGGTTGGCGTGAATTCGGTCAAGGAACTGATCGAGGTGGCCAAGACCGGAACGCTCAGCTACGGGTCTCCCGGGCTGGGAAACCCGATTCACTTCACGACTGCGGCGTTTAATCTCAGAGCGGGCACCACCATGACGCACGTTCCCTACAAGGGGTTTACTCTTGATGGGGGATGGCAGGCATGGATGGCTCCCGCAGGCACACCGCCGGCGATTCTTGCCAAACTGCATGGCGCCATGGTCAAGGCGATCAAATCGGACGAACTGCGGGCATTTATTCGCAGCGGTGGATATGTACCGGACGGCAGGGGGCCGCAAGAGTTTCGTGTCCAGATGATGTCCGACCTCAAACGTTTCAACCTAAAAACGGCAGTTGCACCATCCGTAGGTCGGGCTTCAGCCCGACTTGTCGGGTTAAAACCCGACCTACGAGACTCACCCAACAGGTA
>Ga0209640_10004226_pt1 | contig 12623 bp, 10 predicted proteins | sample RifCSP10_1_FD_184018 | JGI IMG/M metagenome (GOLD analysis project Ga0209640, IMG submission 184018) | Soil microbial communities from Rifle, Colorado - Rifle CSP2_sed 10_1 (SPAdes) (version 2) | ecosystem: Environmental > Terrestrial > Deep subsurface > Rock core/Sediment | place: Rifle... | reverse complement strand
TTTCGATGCTGTATACGACGACCCGGCCGCGCGGCGCGAACCCGATCCGCTCGCGCCGATCAGCGTCCAGTACACCTCGGGAACGACATCGCGGCCGAAAGGAGTGCTGTGGACGCACGCGAATGCGCTGTGGGGGGCGCGCGTGAACGGAGCGCACGAGGATCTGCGCGCCGACGACGTGCACCTCGTGTACCTGCCGCTCTACCACACCAACGCACAGGCCTACTCGCTGCTTGCGTGCCTCTGGGTCGGCGCGACTGCAGTCGTGCAGCCCCGCTTCTCGGCGAGCCGATTCTGGGCTGCGTCGCTCACGCACCGGTGCACGTGGACGTCGCTCGTCCCGTTCTGCGTGAAAGCGCTGCTGGAGCATGACGTGCCGCCTCGACATCACTACCGCCTGTGGGGCAGCGCCGTGTCCGAGCCGCCCACCGACGCGCACTTTCGCGTGAAGACGATCGGCTGGTGGGGAATGACGGAAACCATCACGCACGGAATCGTCGGCTCACCGCACCTGCCGAACGTGCCGCTCTCGATCGGCCGGCCTGCGCCGGAGTACGGCATCGCGATCGTCGAGGATGGCTCCATCCCTGTGCGCGAGGCGCGCCGGATCGAGCGCGGCGGATCGGGCCAGCTGATGGTCCTCGGCAAGCGCGGCGTATCGCTCTTCCAGGAGTATCTGGGTAACGCAAAGGCGACCGTCGAGAGCTTCGATCCCGATGGATGGTTCCGCACCGGCGATCGCGTCAATCTGCTCGCCGATGGCTCGATCCAGTTTGGCGACCGCGCGAAGGACATGCTCAAGGTCGGCGGCGAGAACGTCGCTGCTTCCGAGATCGAGCGCGTGATCCTTGCGGTGGGCGGCGTGCGCGAATGCGCCGTGGTAGCGAAAAAGCACCCGATGCTCGATGAGGTGGCGGTCGCGTTCGTGCGGCCCGAAGCCAGCGCGAGCGCCGACCTCGCGGCGCGCGTGCAAGCCGCCTGCGCCGCGCAGCTTGCCGACTTCAAGCGGCCGCGCGAAATTCGGCTGGTGGACGATTTCCCGCGCTCGACGCTGGAAAAAATCTCGAAGGCGGAACTGCGCCGGCTGCTGTAGCGAGTCCCTACAGCACCTTCGTCATGCATACGCTGTTCGGGCCGAAGGTCGTATTCACAACGACATCCTTTGTCGTGGATCCACTATCGGCATGCCAGACAGCCTATTGGAACGAGCCTTGCGCTGCCTATTGCATGGCCCTGAAGCTGATCGGCCAAGGATTGTCGGGTCCCTGCCGGACGTTCCTGGCGCCGCATTCGTTCCAGTTCGTCGCCGATACGCTCGTCTGCGATTCTCCGGAAACCCGCCTCGCCACCTACGACGAGAATCGCTGCTGGCGAACGCCGGACGGCACGTTGCTGATCCGGCTCGATTGTCCCGGCCCGGTGCTGGTGCTGCTGTTCGATGGGCGCGACGGCACGGTCGCCTACCCGTGCCGGCGATGCCATCTGGCGGACGGCGAGCTGTATACCGACGACAAGCCGATCGCCCGGCTCGAGCCGGCCCTGGGCTGGCGAATCAACGAAAGCGGGCGGCGCTTCCGGACGCTCGAAGTCCGGGAACAGGCACCGCTCTGGTAGATCGATCACCGGAGCGGCGGATTCACTCCGTCGGGTAACGGATGCCGATCCACGTTCAGCACCATCGAGACGATGCTGTAGTAGCCGATGGCGCCGATCAGATCGATCACGCCCTGCTCGCCGAAACGCTGACGCACGTTTTCGAACGCGCCATCCGACACCTGCGCGGTCTCGAGCAGTTCCGTGCAAAACGCATGGATCGCCGCTTCTTCGGCTCCCATCGAGTCGGGCTTCGTTCCCTCGGCGATCGCCGCCGCGACCGCCGGATCGAGGCCCGCCTGCATCGCGAACTGGTGGTGCGCATGCCATTCGAACTGCGCCGTCCATTTGCGCGCGACGATCAGGATCGCGAGCTCGTTCAGGCGCGCCGGGAGCGAGCTGCGAAAGCGCACGTATTCGCCGACCTTCTGCACGCGGTCGGCCAGATCGGGACTGCGCAGCAGCGCGTTGAACGGGCCGCGCAGTCCCTGTCCGCGAGGCCCGCTCTGGATCGCTTCGGCGACGCGCTTCTGCTCGGGTGTCATGCGCTCGGGATCGAGCGCGTGGAAACGCGGTTCGCTCATCGGAATTCCTCCAGTCTGCAGGGATACACGCTCAACTCCCGCGGTTCGAGCGCCCAAGCGTACACTCTCGCCGTCCCGGGAAGCCGGGACCGGCAAGTTCCGTCTCTCACCTGAGGAGGAATCACCATGGCGCTGAAGGATAAAGTGGATTCGCTGCTCGGCAAGGCAACGGATTCGGGCGATGTGCCCGGCGTAGTCGCAATGGCGACCAGCCGTGACGGCACGCTCTACGAAGGGGCATTTGGCCGGCGCATCCTGGGCCAGGACGCGCCGATGACGGCGGATACCGTGGTCTGGATCGCTTCGATGACGAAGGCCCTCACCGGCACCGCCGCGATGCAATTCGTCGAGCAGGGAAAGCTCGACCTGGAGAGCCCGGCAAGCAAATGGGTGCCGGAACTCGCATCCGTCGAGGTGCTGGAAGGCTTCGACGCCGCCGGCAAGCCTCGGACGCGCAAGCCGAAGACTGCGATCACGCTGCGCCACTTGCTGACGCACACCGCCGGATTCTCCTATGAGATCTGGAGCGGCGACATCCAGCGCTACCAGCAGGCCTGCAACCTGCCGGGGATCACCACCTGCCAGAACGCCGCGCTCGGCACGCCGTTGCGGTTCGACCCGGGGGAGCGGTGGGACTATGGAATCAACATCGACTACGTCGGCAAGGCCGTGGAAGCGGTGAGCGGGAAGAAACTGAGTGCGGTCCTCAGGGAAAATCTGTTCGAACCCCTCGGCATGCGCGACACCGCGTTCCGGATCACCGCGGCCATGCGCGAGCGCCTGGCGAAGATTCATCAGCGCGGCGACGACGGCAGGCTCACGCCGTTGATGGACCTCGAGATTCCGCAGGAACCCGAATTCGAAATGGGCGGCGGCGGACTGTACGGCACCGCCGGCGACTACCTGAAGTTCGTCCGCATGATGCTGAACGACGGCCGGGCGAACGGCAACACGCTGCTGAAGGCCGAAACCGTGAAGAAGATGGCCACGAACCACATCGGCGAGGTGCTCGTCGGGCCGCTCAAGACGGCGATCCCGCCGCTCTCGAACGACGTCGACGTATTCCCGGGAATGCCGAAGAAATGGGGCCTCACCTTCCTGATCAACACGCAGAGAGCGCCGACCGGCCGCTCGGCGGGCAGCCTCGCCTGGGGCGGACTTGCCAACACGTATTTCTGGATCGATCGGACCACCGGCGTCGGCGGCGTCTACCTGTCGCAGGTGCTGCCGTTCGCCGATGTGAAGTCGCTGCCGCTCGCCGCCGAGTTCGAGAAGGCCGTGTACGAGGCGGTGTCCTGAAAGTATTCGTGACCGGCGCCGCCGGCTACATCGGCGGCTCGGTCGCCGCGGGATTACTGCAGGCGGGCCACGAGGTCCTCGGACTCGTGCGTTCCGCGGAACGCGCAGCGCGGGTGCGCGAACTGGGCATCGAGCCAGTGCTCGGCACGCTCGCCGATACCGGGTTGCTCGCACGCCTCGCGGGCGAGGCGGACGCCGTGATCAACGCCGCAAGCTCGGAGGAACGCGGCGCGGTCGAAGCAATGCTCGACTCGCTCGCGGGGAGCGGCAAGGCGTTCCTGCATACGAGCGGCTCGAGCATCGTCGGTGATATGGCCGGGGGCGAGCCGGGCGACAAGGTCTACGACGAGGAAACGCCGATCGAGCCGCTCCCGGGAAGAGCCGGGCGCGTCGCGATCGACCGGCTCGTGCTCGCCTCGGCGAAGAGCGGCGTGCGCGCGGTCGTCCTCTGCCCGACGATGATCTACGGGCCGGGGCGCGGTGCGCACCGGGAAAGCATCCAGGTCCCGCGGCTGATCGAGCTTGCGCGCAAATGCGGCGTTGCGTGCCATGTCGGCCGCGGCGAAAACATCTGGTCCAACGTGCACATCGACGATGTCGTCTCGCTCTACCTGCTCGCGCTCGCGAAAGCACCCGCCGGCGCGTTCTACTTCGCGGAGAACGGAGAAAACTCGTATCGCGAAATTGCCGGGGCGATCAGCCGGATGCTCGGCTTTGGCGAGGGCACGCGAGCGATGCCGATCGCCGAATCGATCGCCGAATTCGGCGAAGGCGCGGCGCAGTTCAGCATGGGCTCGAACAGCCGCGTGCGGGCCGTGCGCGCACGCCAAGAGTTGGGCTGGGAGCCCGCGGGGCGTCCGCTGCTCGAGGAAATCGAGCACGGCTGCTACGCCCGCCGCAGCTAGCGACGGGTTCGATTCCTGCTGGTTTTTCGAGCGTGCAAACGGATTACGTCCAGCGCTTTCTTTTCGAGCATCTCGACATTCGCGGCAGGCTCGTCTGCCTGACCGGTGCCTGGCGGCGCATGCTCGAGGGGCGCAGCTATCCGTCGCACGTCGCCAAGCTGCTCGGCCATACCACTGCGCTCGCCGTGCTGCTCGGCGCAAACCAGAAGGGCCGGCGGCGCGTGACGCTGCAGGTGCAGGGAAACGGCCCGGTGCGGCTGCTGGTCGCCGACTGCACGTCCGAGCTGCGCATCCGGGGGATGGCGGCGCACGCGGCCGACGCAATCGCAAGCGAGCGCGCTTTGCTCGGCGACGGCACGCTTTCGCTCGCGCTCGAAGACGGCGAGACCGGCCAGATTTACCAGAGCATCGTGCCGCTCGAGGGCGAGACACTCGCCGACATCTTCGAGCACTATCTCGCCCAGTCGGAGCAATCGCCTGCACTGCTGCGGCTGCGCGCCGACGAGCGCGCGCTGTGCGGGCTGCTGCTCGAGAAGCTGCCCCGCGCCGACGAGCGCGATGCCGACGGCTGGAACCGCGTCGCGCATCTCGCGGCGACGCTCGAGCTCGACGAAACGATCGACGTGCAGCCGTACGAGATCCTGGTCAAGGTCTTTCCCGAAGAGCTGCTGCGCGTGTTCCGGCTCTACCCGGTCGAGTATCACTGCCCCTACGACGAGGAAAACGTCAAGCGCATGTTGCGCGGGCTCGGCCGGCAGGAGCTGGAACAGATCCTGAGCGAGCGGGGCGAGGTGCACATCCGCAACGAGATGTGCAACCACGAATACCGGTTCGATCGGAGCGCCGTCGAAGCGATGTTCCGCTGATCCGAAGCGCCCGGCGGCAAGGCGAGGCCGAGTCGGGTTCCCCGATCACTCCCGCCGGCCTGAAAAGGCCAGCAGATCGTCGAGGTTCTGCTCCACTGAGGCCGCGTTCCAGCGTGCAGTCGCGGCCGCGCGCTCCGCATTCCGCAGCGCGCGATTCACCCAGCGTTGCGCCACGTCCGGGGGCGCCTCGGCGCCCGGCTGAATCGCCCGCATGGCTGCACCCAGCTCTCGGGGGCTCAGATGCAATTTGACCGCTTCGTCTTCCAGGGATAGCAGGATCCGGCATGAATCTGCCCCATAGGCGCCCGCGATATGCGCGATGTGCCGCTCGGCATCGTGCAGTTCGGCGACGACGAGAGTCAGCGGGTTCGGGCTGGCTCGCGTACGCCGGACACTGCGCTCGCCGGGATAAAGCGTGACAAGCACGGCGCCCGGCGTGTCGAGTTCGGCCACGGCTTGCTGCTCGGACGCATCCCCTGTCCCGCGCACGATCCCGACCTTGATCTGCGCTTCCGCGCACGCCTGAAGCAGCGACTGCGCTTCGGCCGGCGAGCGCAGCGCGATCACGACCGCACAGGCGGCAGCGGCCGCCTGCATGCATGCAAGAAGCGCATCCCGCCTTGCCGATGCCGTCGCAAACAGCCGGGCAGCCCAGAGTATCGGCCGCGGATAGCGACCGGCCTGCGTGCTCGTCAACCGGTAAAGACGCCAGAACTCGCGTTCGAGCCCGCGCGCGTCGCCGCACGCGCCGGCAAGATGCAGGTACCTGCCCAGCACGCGCGGCACACTGATCTGCGCGAGCACCGCGCGCTGGCCGCTGAGTCGGCAACCTTCCTTGACCTCGACGAGTTTGTGCAGCAATTGCTTCGCTGCGGAAGGCTCTTCGGCCTCCTTCGCGGGCGGCGGGAACAACACCCGGCCTTGGATCACGCTGTAGTCGCGATCGCGCTGCGCGAGATGCAACGCATTCAGCGCAAGCGCGATCAACTCCTCCCGGCGCTCGCGCCCGGCCCAGACGCCACCGAGCGGTTGTGTCAGTTGCCCGAGCCGTTGCGAGCACCCCGGGGTCAGCTCGATGCGTCCGGGTCCGATCGTGAAATCTTCCGGCTCGCGCAGCACGCGCGCAAGTTCCAGCGCCTGCTCGTAGAGCAGCCGCTCCCCCGACTGGTCTGCTTCGGTGGACACCGCGAGGGGGGCGCGCGAGTCGTCGAGCATGACCCGATCCGCTTCGTGGATGAGCGCGCAAAGCATCCCGGGCAGCAGCAGCGTCCGGTCGGCAGCAATATCGCCGGACAGCCAGTCGAGCGCGCCCAGAACGCGCCGTGGCCGCCCGCCCAACATCATCGAGTCACGCAGATAATCGATCCCGACATCGCGCAGTGCCCCGCAGACGACGAGGCGGGCGTAGGTTTCGCGCCGGGCGCGGCCATCCATTGCCGGCGTGATGAGTCCGACGCCAATACCCAGCGCAGCCAGCGGCGCGCGCATCGCTTCCGCCATTACGCTTGCGCCCGGCTCGCTTGCGGTGAGGAGATGCACCGCTGTGCCGCGCAGCGCCGCTGCAGCGGCGGCCAGCGCCAGCGCGCTCTGCCGCTCCTCCATCTGGGAAAGTCCGACGATCCCGCCTTTCGCCAGGATGCGCGCGGCGCCAAGCACGATCGGAGTGACAACCGGGCTCGGATCCGAGGACGCCCCGTTGCCACGCTGCAACGCCGCGCAGTAGAGCCCGAAGCACTCGGCGAGCATATCGCCGCAGACAGGCCCGCGCCGCAGGCGGTGACGCAAATCGGGGACCAACCCGTCGAGGGGCAGGTCGCGGACGCCCGCTGCATGACGTGCCACCTCCATGGCGAAGAGGGTGGGATCCGGAATGCGGCGCCGGAAAAGCTGGTGCAGCCTGAAAAGCCCGGCAGACATCACCCGGTCCCACACCGATTCCGGTGCCGCATGGCGCTCGGGGTAGAAGCCTGCGTGACTATCGCCGGCCTTCACCGTTGCATCCTCACACGGTAAAGCGCCGCAGAAAGAGCTGCCGTATCGACCGGTAAACCTGGTGTGCGAGCGGCTCGGCGCGATGCTCGAAGCGCACGTAAACCCTGCCGCCGCGACCTGCAGGACGCGTCGCCAGCAGCTCGATCTCGAACTCGAAATGCGTCTGCAGCGCCTTCATGTCGCGCGCGGCCTGGGGACTGAGCGCGACATCGCCGCCTCCCGCCTGCGACAGTGCAGGGCTGGGAAGGCGGTCGCTCGCCCCCGGCACCTCGTGCAGCACTCTTGCAGCGATGACCTCTTCCAGATTCTCGGCCAGCTTCGCGCGCACGCGCTCGGTGCCGCTGCGCACGAGGTCGATCGCATCCTGCGGCACCAGCACGCGCGCGGTCGAGCGCGCCTCGGCAATGACGTAGCCGATCTGCTCGCCCTGGCGCACGAAGCGCTCGGGCAGATCCTGCGCGTTGGGAACAATGAAAACGCCGTCCCCGGGACTGCGCACGATGAGGTCGGCGGCGCGCTCGCGCATGCGCCGCAGGCTCGCCGCCACGCCCTCGATCTGATCGAGGGTTTGCTGCGCGCGCGCCTGGCTTTCCTGGCGCTCGGCCTGGTAGCGCGCTTCAAGCTCCGCTTTCTGCCCTTCGAGCACGCGTACCTGCGCCGAAATCGCGGGATCGGAGAGCTCGACGAGCGGCTCGCCGCGCAGCACGCGGGCGCTGGGTTGCGCCATGACGCGCACCAGGTGCCCTTCCGCTCCGGCGCGAACCGCGGCTTGCTCCGGCATCCACGTCACCCCTTGGGCGTTGGTCCATAGCGGGATCGGCACCAGGAAGACCACGCCGGAAATGAGCCCCGCAACCACCGTGGAGGCGAGCGCTGCACGCGTGCGATGCCGGCGCAGGCGCGGGTGCCACGCGAGATAGGCGATCAGGCGCAGGATCGGCAGGACCAGCGCCCCCGCCACCGCCCAGATCGCGAGCGCCACGCCGACCAGGAAATACTGCGCCGCGATGAACAGCGCGATCGACAGGCTGATGAACAAGCGATAACAGAACGAGCCGATCAGATAGAAAACCAGCCACGCTCGCTCGCGGGGGGTCGCCTCAGGCAGCGGCGTATCCATGCGGAACAGCAGGCGCTCGGCGAGAGCACCCATGAACTGCGCGGCGCGCTGGTAGAGGTTGGGGATGCCGAGCCAGTCGGAAAAAATGTAGTAGCCGTCGAAGCGCAACAGCGGATTGGCGTTGAACAGCAGCGTGGAGATGCCGGAAATCCAGATTGCGTTGAACAGCAGCGCTCGCGTCAGGCCCGGCTCGACGTTGAGCCAGAAGAACAAGGCGATGGAAGCAAGGAAGGTCTCGACCAGCATGCCGGCCGCGCCGACCACCATGCGATGGTGCTTTTCGGGAAACGCGCTCGCCGCCGAGGCATCCACGTAGGGAATGGGAAACAGCACCAGCAGCATGATTCCCATCTCGTGCACCTCGCCGCCCCACGCCTTCACCGCGCACGCGTGTCCGAACTCGTGCAACGCCTTGAGCAAGGCAAACACCAGCGTCGCGAGCAGCAGGTTTTCCGGCGCCAGGATGCGGTCGGTGATGTTCTGTGTGAGTTCGCCCCAGTGCTGGAATGCCATGACCGCGCCCCAGCCGACGACGCACAGCCAGAGGATCGCACCGACCGGACCAAACAGCGGCCGAAACAGCGGAACCCAGCGTTCCAGCAACCGGTCGGGGTCGAACAGGGGGAAGCGGATGGCCAGCGGAGAAAGGGCCCTGGCGAGCCGCGTGCGCCGCATCACGCGTTGCGAACGGCGCAGGAGTTCATCCACATCCGGCGTCGCTTCGGACTGGAGCACGTCGGCGATGTGCAGCTGCCCCAGGAGCCGGACGACCTCGTCCTGCGACGGGGCGTCGTCGCCAAAGCGCGCTGCAGCGGCATCCCAGATCTCCTGCATGCTGCGCTCGCCGTTCATGAGGCCGATCACGAAATACGCGATCGGATTGAAGCGGTGACTGCGCCGGGATATGCGGTCTTCCAGAACGTACCAGCGCTCGCCCCGGTACTCGTGGCGCCGGATGCGCACGTGCAGCCGCAGGCGCGGCCGCAGCGCCGCGACGCGGTACCACGAGGAGGAAAGAAGTTGCTGCGCCATCGGCAAAGCTCTCGCAGCGGCGCTCAGGGCAGCCAGGTCCAGAGCTTGAGCCGCGCCCAACTGACGAGGTTGCGCGTCCAGATCCAGATCAGGCGCCGTTCTTCCACCGCGACCTTTGCCACGCCTTCCATCCCGGGGCGCAACCGTGCACCGGCCGCAGCGTCAAACTGCGCCTCGACACGGAAGGTGTTGCGACCGTCCTTGGACGAGCTGACCGGCGTCACGTTCTTCACCTCGAACGCAAGACGGGCTCCCGGCATCGACGCCAGCACCATCTCGCCGCGCAGTCCGGGCGTGACAAACGCGATATCGTGTTCGTCCACCTGCAGCACCACGCGATAGGAATCGAGCGGCGCGATTTCGAACAACACCTGCCCGCGCTCCAGCGGCGCACCGTGCGCCTGGGACAGGTCGCCGCTCACCACCACGCCGTCGAACGGCGCCACGAGCGCGATGCGCGCAAGTTGCTCCCCCACCAGCGCAAGCTGCGCCCGCGCCTGGTCCGTCTGCGCGCTCACGATGAGCACCTTGGCGCGGTCGCGACCCGCTATCGCCTCACGGTACTGCTTGTCGAGCTGTTCGTTCAGCGCGACGAGGCGGCTGCGCTCAAGCTGCAGATCGCGATCGTCCAGGCGCGCCAGCACCTCGCCCTTTTTCACCAGGTCGCCGGCACGGTGGCTCGATTCGCGCACGTAACCCTGGAACGGCGCGGTAAGCGCGCGCTGGATCTCCCCTTCGATGCGCGCGTCGGCGGAAACGCGGTAGTTGCCGGTGGCGAACACGAGGAAGCCGGCCAGCAGCCCCAGCGCCAGAAATCCGAACTTGAACCCGCCGTGGCGTGGACCGGCGAGTTTGCCCCAGATTCCCTTGACGGAATCCGCCGCATGCACCGGCAGGCTGCGCTGCCTGGCGCGCTGCAAGTCGACGAGCGGCCCCACCATCGAAGCCAGCCCCTCGAGCAGTTCCATCGCCGGTGCGTCGAAGCGAAAGCCTGCCGCGCGCTGCAGAGTGAGCGCGCCGAGCTGCCGGCCGTTCTGGATCAGCGGAACAGTCGCGATACCGCCCGCGCCGCACCTCTGCGCGAGTTCGGCGTGGCACATGGTGACCGCGAGTCGCCCGTCGCGATCCGGCGGAAAGACGATGGGCTCGCCCTGGTCGAGCGCCTCCAGCATCGCTGCCTCGGTATCGCGCAGCAGGTTGGCGCGGCGGTCGAACTGTGCCGTGTGCGACACCGCTGCAACCTCCACGCCCGAACCCTTGCGCAAGCCGAGCACCACCAGGTCGCAGCCGAGAAGGGTGGCCATCTCCGTCACCAGCGCCGTGGCGGCGTCCTTGAAATTCTGGCGCTCGAGGAATGTGGCGACGAGCTGCAGGATGAGCTTCAGGCGCACGCGCGCGGCCTCGGTGGGATCGGTATGGCGCCGCAACAGCACCTCCAGCCATCCCGCGCCCCATTGCAGCTGGCGCATGACCACCTGCAATCGCGCTTCCTCGCGCCACGCAATCTCCAAGCCCACGACGCCGCGCGGTTTGCCGTCCAGCCGCACCGGATAGGCGAGCTGGTAATCGGGTTGCGCGGGGAGCGGCGAACCCGCCCCCATGCCGCGCGGCTGAATGACGCCGCGGCCCTCGCGCAGCGCCTGCTCCGTGACGGCAGCAAGCTGCGTGCGGTCGGTGCTGCGTTCGGGCCAGTACGCGAGCGGGGCGAAGACCTCGGTCCCCGGCTTTTGCAGCACTACGACGCCCGAGTTCACGCCGCCGATGATGTGGCATTGCAGCGCGAGCCAGTTGCTGCAGAATTCCTCGGGGCTCGCGGCCGAGCCGAATTGCCGCCACGCCTGCTCCAGCTCACCGCGCTGGAATTCCGCTACGTCGTGCTGCGCTTCGGGTTCCTGGGGTTGGGGGCTTGCGCTCATGCGATGTCGGCCGGGCGGCTCACGTCACGCCGCATTGCCGATCTCATGAGGGAGGGGCTACTGCAGATTTGATGCTGCGACAGGGACCTCGACATTGAGCGCACCAAAACGCTTTTCATACTCCTTCAGTACGCCGTCGAGCAGCATGCCGAGGCGTTTGGCCGCGTAGGGACTGACGATGATCCGGTCGGTGAGCTGGATCGTCACTTCCTTCTGCCCGCGATTCCACGCCTGGTTGATCCCGAACAGCAAGACCACCTCTTCGCGCGTGCTGGTGACGTTGCATACGTTCGCGTAGCCGCTGCGCATGTTCGAGTCATCCCACTTGATCTTCATTCCCTCGGCCTGGCTGGGGCTCGCGCTCTGTCCGGACTGTCTGTTCGCTGCCATATCGCTCTCCTGACGGATGTGGTTGACGCTCGTTACACGGAACGAGTCAGATTATAAGCACTGGTTGTTCGTGCGGCTCAGGAGAAATCCCCGGAGAACGGAGACCATTCCGGCAATTGCGGAAATCATTGCTGGGCGACGGGCGCCTCGACGTTGAGCGTGCCAAACCGCTTTTCGTATTCTTTCACGACGCCATCGAGCAGCATCGCCAGGCGTTTCGCCGCGTAGGGGCTGATGATGATGCGATCCGTGAGCTGGATCGTGACTTCCTTCTGGCCCCGATTCCAGGCCTGATTCATGCCGAACAGCAGGACCACTTCCTCGCGCGTGCTGGTGGCGTTGCACACGTTCGCGTAGCCGCTGCGCATCCTGGAGTCGTCCCACTTGATGGTCGTACCCGCGGTTTCCTTCGCGGCGTTGGCCTGGGTTTCGGATTTCACTGCAGCAATCATTTCGTTTCCTTCCAAAGGAGTCGTTCCTGAAACATCGTTTACGACACGGTTTGCACGATCGCTTCGTTACGCCTGCGGCCTCGCCCCGCCTTCCCTGCCCGCGAACTTGAGCAGGAAGTCCGTGACGTTCGGCGAACCGCCCTTGCCGGGCTTCGTACCCTGGAACGGCGAGAGCGGATTCCATCCGCCGTTTCCGCCCCAATCAATCGTGCGAATGGCCGAGTCTTCGCCGTTCGACGCATCCCAGCCGATCGACGCGCCCGCCGCATGGGTTGCTCGAACAACCTGCACAACATCGGCTTGGCGGTGCTCAACCACCTTGACTCCCGCAAGGTGTTTCCCACGGCCGGCGCGACCGGTTACGGCAACGCTCACTTTGAAGCCGATCAGGATTTCGGATCGCCGCTGTGGCTGCACATTACCGGTAGCCTCACGCGAAACGATACCGACCCGCAAGGCGCCATTGCGGCTGCG
>Ga0209640_10004224_pt1 | contig 12628 bp, 16 predicted proteins | sample RifCSP10_1_FD_184018 | JGI IMG/M metagenome (GOLD analysis project Ga0209640, IMG submission 184018) | Soil microbial communities from Rifle, Colorado - Rifle CSP2_sed 10_1 (SPAdes) (version 2) | ecosystem: Environmental > Terrestrial > Deep subsurface > Rock core/Sediment | place: Rifle... | reverse complement strand
CCGTCACCTGGACCTCCGCCTCCCGCGGCCGGTATCCGAGCCAGCGGAACACGAGCGTCTGCGGCCCATCAGGCACGCGCCGGAGGATGAACTGCCCGTCGGTGCCGGTGACCGCACTCATGGCGGCGCCCTTCACGGTCACCGACACGCCGGCGAGCCGGCTGCCGTCGCTCGCGCGGGTGACGGTCCCGGTCACGGTGCCGGTGCCGCGCTCCTGGGCCGCGACCGGCGGGAGGACGGGGACGAGCGCGCTGAGAACGAGGACCTGCATGAGTCGGGTGAGCATGGATGGCCCCCTCAAGGGACCGGGCCAAGATGCACCGCGGCGGAGGACCCGGCCAGAGGGGTCGCCCAGGCGGCGGACAAGGCGCTGTACCTGGCGAAGGAGGGGGGGCGGAACCGCGTCAGCACGTAGCGGGAGCGCAGCTCCACCCTCGAGCTGCGCTCCCGAACAGGCCCGGCAGGACTCGCGTCAGGGCGCGGGCCTGATGCCGGTTTCCACCCAGGTCCTGAGATCGTCAAACGCCGTCAGGTCGTCCGCCCAATCCTCGCTGCAGTGCCCGAACACATCGATGAAGCGCTGTACGAGCAGATCAGACTTGCCCGCCGCCGCCACTGCGGCGAGCAAGGTCCCGGTCTCGATGCGATCGGGCATCACGCGATGCGTCGTCCCGGAAAGCGAACGCACACCTGCGATGCGGATGACGCTGCTTCCGGCTCCCTCGATCCGGGCGCCCATCGCGCCCAGGCACCGCGCGAGGTCGACGACCTCGGGCTCGCGGGCGGCGTTTTCGAGCACCGTGGTTCCTTCGGCGAGCACTGCGGCAAGCATCAGGTTCTCGGTACCGGTGACGGTGACCAGATCGAACACGATGTGCGCGCCGCGCAGCCGTGCGGCGCTTGCGCTCATATAGCCGTGCTCGATCTCGATCATTGCGCCGAGCGCGTGCAACCCCTTGACGTGCTGGTCGACCGGCCGGGCGCCGATTGCGCAGCCTCCGGGGAGCGAGACGCGCGCCCGCCCGCAGCGCGCCAGCAGCGCCCCGAGCACCATCACCGAAGCGCGCATCGTCTTCACCAGATCGTACGGCGCCTCGGGGTTGCGCACTTCGGCCGCGCGCAGCTCGCAAATGCCGTTCGCCGACAGTTGCGCTTCGACGCCCATTTGCGCGAGCAGCTTCACCATGGTGCGCACGTCCATCAGGCGCGGGACGTTCGCGACTGTAAGCGGCTCGCGGGTGAGGAGCGCGGCGCACAGGATCGGCAGCGCCGCGTTCTTCGCGCCCGCCACGGTCACCTTGCCTTCGAGCGGGCGTCCCCCACGCACGAGCAGCTTATCCACCGGCGCGCCATTCCCCGGGGGTCAGGGTCTTCATCGAAAGCGCGTGGATCTCCTCGCGCATGCGCTCACCGAGCGCCGCGTAGACGAGCTGGTGCCGCTGCACGCGGCTGCGGCCTTCGAATTCCTGCGAGACGATCAGTGCCTGGAAGTGCTCTCCATCGCCAAGCACCTCCAGGTGCTCGCACGCAAGGCCTGCCTCGATCCCTTTTTTCACGCTTTCCGTGGTCACCATGTCAGCCTCGCAGCTTGTAGCCGGACTTGAGCAGCGCGAGCGCGGCCGCGCTCAGCGCGAGCAAGCTTACCGCGACTACGGCGAGGCTCGCCTGCGGGGGAAAATCGGAAGCGCCGAAAAACCCGTAGCGAAAGCCGTCGATCATGTAGAAGAAGGGGTTCAGGTGCGAGACGCCCTGCCAGAACGGGGGCAGCGAGTGAATCGAGTAGAACACGCCCGACAGGAACGTCAGCGGCAGGATGACAAAGCTCTGAAACGCTGCGATCTGGTCGAACTTGTCGGCCCAGATGCCCGCGAGAAGACCGAGCGCGCCGAGAATCGCGGCGCCGGCGACCGCGAACGCAATCGCCCAGGCCGGCGCAGCAAGCGGCAGCGGGACGAACCATGCGGTCACTGCGAGCACGCCGAGCCCGACGCTCAACCCGCGCACGATCGACGCCAGCACGTAGGCGCCAAAAAGCTCGAGGTGCGAGATCGGCGGCAGCAGGATGAAAATCAGGTTGCCGCTGATCTTCGACTGGATCAGGCTCGACGAGCTGTTGGCGAACGCATTCTGCAGCACGCTCATCATCACGAGGCCGGGTACCAGGAACGCGGTGTACGGCACGCTTTCGTAGACGCGCACCCTTCCTTCGAGCGCGTGCGCAAAGACGAGCAGGTAGAGCAGCGCCGTCAGCACCGGCGCGGCGACGGTCTGGAAGCTCACCTTCCAGAATCGCAGCAGTTCCTTGTAGAGCAGCGTCGGAAAACCGCTCACGAGTTGCGCTCCATCACTCGCAGGAACACTTCTTCGAGATCGGGCGGATGGATCTCCAGCTCGCGGATCGGAATGCGTGCCTCTCGCAGCCGGTGCAGCAACTCTTCGAGTCCCGCGTAATCGCGCAGCCGCAGCGTGAACCGTCCGTCGTCCGCCGCCAGCACCGTGGCCGCGAGGCCCTGGGGCAGCGCCTGGCCCTGCAGCGTGAGCTCGACCTGCAAGCCGGAGAACTTCTCCAGCAGGTTGCGCGTCGAATCGAGCGCCACGATACGCCCGGCCTTCAGCATTGCAATCCGGCCGCAATACAGTTCGGCCTCCTCGAGGTAATGCGTGGTGAGGATGATCGTGTGGCCCTTTTCATTGAGCGTGCGGATGAAGCGCCACAGTCCCTGGCGCAGCTCGACGTCGACGCCCGCCGTCGGCTCATCGAGCACGATCACCGGAGGCTTGTGCACCAGCGCCTGCGCGACCAGCACGCGGCGCTTCATGCCGCCCGAAAGCGCGCGCATGTTCACGTCGGCTTTCGAGCCCAGATCGAGGTGGCGCATCACCTCGTCGATCCAATCGTCATTCGCGCGCAGGCCGAAATACCCCGCCTGGAACCGCAGTGTTTCGCGCACGGTGAAGAACGGGTCGAACACCAGTTCCTGCGGCACCACCCCGAGCAGCCGCCGCGCCCTTCGATATTCGGCGATGACATCGGCACCCATCACCCGCACGCTGCCCGAGCTGGCGCGCACCAGTCCGGCGATGATGCTGATCAGCGTGGTCTTGCCGGCACCGTTCGGCCCGAGCAGGCCGAAGAACTCTCCTTCGGCCACGTCCAGGTCGACACCGGCAAGCGCGCGCAGTTCGCCGTAGCGCTTTTCGACGTTGCGGATCTCGATTGCGGGATGCATGGGCGCGAGCCGGCGCGCACCGGCTCGCGCCAGCGACTGTCTTTGCGTCAGTGGCCCGGTTGTCCGGCGGGGATCAGCTCCACGACACCGTAGAGCCGCGCGATCGTCAGCAACCCTTCGGGCAGGTTGTCGAATCGCAGGGTGCCCCGCAGCGCCGCCGCCTCGCGCAGCCAGGCGAGCAGCATCGCGAGCAGCGACGAATCGAGTTCCGTGACGCCCGCCAGATCGACGGCCCGTGCGCCGGCGCGGATCGCCGCAACTCCCTGCTCGAGCTCGGCGCCGACGTTTGCCAGCGTGACGGGACCCGACACGAGCAGCCGTTCGCCTTCCTGGCGGATCATTTCTTGCGGTCCGCCGAGGCGGCCGGTTCGGCCCGCTGCAGTCCGGAATTCTTCGCATGCAGCGCGTTCACCAGGCCATCGATGCCGGAGCTGCGCACGATGTTCGCGAACTCGGTGCGGTAATTCGCAGTCAGGCTGATGTCGGCGATGCGCACGTCCCAGACCTTCCAGCCGCGCGCCGTCTTTTCCATGTCGTAGTCGAGCTTGACCGGCTCGGCACCGGCCTGCACCACGCGCACATGGACCGTGACTTCGGTGTCGGTCGGCTTTGCGCGCAGCGGGCGGAAATCGATTTTCTGGTCCTTGTAGGCGGCGATCGAGCTTGCGTAGGTTCTCACCATCAGCGTGCGGAATTCGTCGGTCAGCCGTGTTTTCTGCTCGGGGGTCGCCTTGCCCCACGCATTGCCGACGGCGCCCGCCGTCATCGAAGTGAAGTTGAAATGCGGAACGACCTTCGTTTCGATCAGCGCGACCACTTTCTTGCGGTCGTTCTGCAGGTCCTTGTCCTTGCGCAGGAGGTCGACGACCTCGAGCGTGACGTTCTTCACCAGCACGTCGGGCGGCGTGATTTCCTGCGCCTGGACGGCGCCGCAGAGCGCGAGCGCGGTGATCGCGGCTCGCGCGAACGCTCCCGGTGCTGCAAACATCAGGGTTGGCCCTGGCCGGTCGCCGGAACTGCGGGTGCCTCCAGCACCTGATCGGCCTTCGCCAGGCGCGCGACATCCGGCGCGGTGGCCTGCGGAGTCGGCTCGGTTTCGGCGCGAGGCTCGCGAAACATGCGCGAAGAGGGCTCTCGCGGCGCATTGCCGTCGAAGATCTGGCCGCGCCGGCGCTGCAGGTAGGCGTCTCGCTGAAAGACATATTTGTCGAGCGCCGCTTCCTCGAGGATGCGGCTCGCATCGAGCAGGTCGGCGCGCTTGCCGGTGGCGCGCAGAACGACGGCGAACGTGCGCACGCCGCTCGGATCGTGCCTGCGCACCGGATCGAAGTAGGAATCGAGCACGAGCCCCGCGGAATCGCGCACGTTGCTCGAGCCAATCAACGGCCAGACGAGGTAGGCGCCGTCGGAAGCGCCCCAGCGGCCGAACGTCTGCCCGAAATCCTCGTTGTGCTTCTCCAGCCCCATCTCGCTCGCGACATCATTGATGCCGGCAATGCCGATGGTCGTGTTGAAGGCAAAGCGCACCCAATCGGTCCAGCCATCGGCGATCTTTCCTTGCAGCACGTTGTTCACGCCGATGAAAAGATCGTCGATGTTGGCGAAGAAATTGCGCACCCAGGTGCGCACCGGATCCGGAACCGCCGTCTTGTAGGCGGTCGCCACCGGCCTGCCGATCGACTCGTCGAACGCCTCGTTGAATCCGTACATCGAGCGGTTGAAGCCTTCGAGCGGGTCGCGAGGGTCGCCACCGTTGGTGGTCGCGCAGCCCGAAGCGAAGCCAAGTGCAAGCGCGGCGAGGAGCACCCGCACCCTTCGGCCTGCCGATCCGATTGCCATCGTCCCTGTCACTTCTTGTCCTTGACTTCTTTCTCTTCAGCCGCCTTGTTGAACAGGAACTGGCTGATCAGGTTTTCCAGCACCACCGCCGACTGGGTCAGCCGCAGGCGCTCGCCGGTCTTCAGCATCGCCGAATCCCCCCCTGCTTCCAGCCCTACGTACTGCTCCCCGAGCAGCCCCGAAGTGAGGATCTTGGCTGACGTGTCGCGCGGGAACTGGTAGCGCGCCTCGATTGTAAACGTGACGCTCGCCTCGTAGCTTTGATTGTCGAACTGAATGTCCGAGACCCGCCCGACGACCACCCCTGCGCTCTTGATCGGCGCGCGCGGCTTCAGTCCGCCAATGTTAGCAAACTTGGCCTGCACCTCGTACGTCTGGCCCCTGGAAAACGACGCCAGATTGCCTACCCGCAGCGCCAGAAACAACACTGCGGCCAGCCCGGCCGCCACGAAGATGCCAACCCAGACGTCGATAGTGGAGCGTTTCATCCGTTTCCTCCGGTGAACATGAGCGCCGTCAGCATGAAGTCGAGCGCCAGGATCGCAAGCGAGGAGGTCACCACCGTGCGTGTGGTGGCGCTGGAGACCCCCTCGGCGGTCGGCCGGGCGTCGTAGCCCTCGAATACCGCGATCCACGTGACCGCGACGCCGAACACGACGCTCTTGATGACGCCGTTCACGATGTCGTTGCGCACGTCGACCGACGCCTGCATCTGCGACCAGAACGCACCCTCGTCGACCCCGATCAGCTGCACCCCGACGAGATAGCCGCCGAAGATGCCCATCGCCGAAAAGAGCGCCGCAAGCAGCGGCATCGAGATGACGCCGGCCCAGAAGCGCGGCGCGACCACGCGTGCGATCGGGTCGACCGCCATCATCTCCATTGCCGCGATCTGCTCGGTCGCCTTCATCAGGCCGATCTCTGCCGTGATGGCGCTGCCGGCGCGGCTTGCGAACAGCAACCCTGCGACCACCGGCCCGAGTTCCCGGACCAGCGACAGGGCAACCAGGATGCCAAGCGCCTCGGACGAGCCATAGCGCTGCAGCGTCTCATAGCCCTGCAGGCCGAGCACCATGCCGACGAAAAGCCCGGACACCAGGATGATGATCAGCGAAAGCACACCGGCGAAATAGATCTCGCGGATCGTCAGGCGAAAGCGGCCGAAGGCCGTGCCGGAATGCATCAGCATGTAGCCGAAGAAGCGTGCGGCGAACCCCAGCCGCCACACGCGCGACATGACGGCGCTGCCCAGACGCTCGAACGGCTGCCGCAGCCTCGCGAGCATCGTCATGCAGCCTCGATGCCCAGGTCCGACGCGTAGCGCGGCGCCGGGAAATGAAACGGCACGGCGCCGTCGGGCCGGCCGTGGACGAACTGCTCGACGAACGGCACCTTCGCTCGGGCCACCTCCTGCGGCGGACCTTCGGCGACGACGCGGCCGTCAGCCATGAAGAACACGTAGTCGACGAACGGCAGCGTTTCCGCGACGTCGTGCGTGACGACGATCGACGTCGCCCCCAGCGAATCGTTCAGGCGCCGGATCAGGCGCGCGACCACGCCGAGCGAAATCGGATCGAGCGCGGTGAACGGCTCGTCGTACAGGATCAGCTTCGGATCGAGCGCGATCGCGCGCGCGAGCGCAACGCGCCTCGCCATTCCGCCCGACAGCTCGGACGGCCTCAGGCCGGCTGCTCCGCGAAGCCCTACGGCCTCGAGCTTGAGCAGCACCAGGTCCCGGAGCACCGCTTCGGGCAGGCGGGTGTGCTCGCGCAGCGGAAACGCGACATTGTCGAAGACCGAGAGATCGGTGAAGAGCGCGCCGAACTGGAACAGCATCCCCATCTTGCGTCGGAGCGCGTACAGCTCGCGGGTGCCGAGCGCCGCGATTTCGGCGCCGAGAACGCGTGCAGTCCCCGCGCTCGGCCGCAGCGCCCCGCCGATGATGCGCAGAAGCGTCGTCTTGCCGCAGCCGGACTGGCCCATGACGCCGATCACTTTGCCCTGCTCGATGCGGACGTTGACGTCGTGCAGCACCGGGCGCGAGGCCTCGTACCCGAACGACACCTGCTCGATCTCGACGATCGCTGCCAAAGGGAGCCCTTGAAAAAGCAAGGATTTTACTCGACGCCTGTGATGCGCCGACTTCGTTGAAATATAGTGTCCGGATGGTCTCTCGAGATGCCTTTCCGGCGCTTTGCATCGAGCGGCTTGCCAAAGCGTATGGCCGCTCCCGGGTGCTCGACGGCGTCGATCTGCAAGTCCGGCCGGGAGAGACGGTCGCTCTGGTCGGCACCAACGGAGCGGGGAAGACCACGCTTCTCAAATGCGTCCTGGACCTGATCCTGCCGGAGGAGGGGCGGATCGAGATCTTCGGTGTCCCGAACCGCGACCCGCGATCGCGCAGCCGCGTCGCGTTTCTGCCCGAGCGATTCTCGCCGCCTCATTATCTGCTCGGCCGTGAATTCCTCGAAATGACGCTGGCGCTCGGCGGTGGCCGCTTCGATCGCCGGCATGCGGCTCGCCAGCTCGAGGAACTCGAGCTCGCACCCGAGGTGCTCGACCGGCCGGCACGAGAACTCTCGAAAGGAACGACGCAGAAGCTCGGGCTCGCGGCGAGCTTCCTCGCCGAGCGCGACCTCTATGTCTTCGATGAGCCGCTCGACGGACTCGATGCCACGGCAAGACTCGCGGTGAAGCGAGCGCTCGTGCGATTGCAGCGCGCAGGCCGCGCCGTGCTCTTCACGTCGCACGTTCTCGCCGATGTCGAGGAAGTCTGCACCTCGCTCGTCGTGCTCGATCGAGGCGTCATCCGCTTTCACGCTCCGCCTTCGGAGCTATGCGCGCGCTATGGCGACGAAAACCTGGAGCGGGCGTTCGTGAAATGCGTGCGCGATGCGCACGCGCAATCCTGAATGCAGGAACGGCGCCTTCACCCTGCGCTCGAAAGTTCGTGCAGCAACTCGGCGAGCGCATCCGGCACCGTGATGTGCGGATTGTGGCTCGCCTCGATCTCCCGGTAATTCCAGCCCGGTTCCGCTCTCGCGCGCTCGGCGAACTGGCGGAACACGTCGCCCGGGCCGGGACGCGTGCAGTAGATGTAGGTGCGATGCAGCTGCTCCACCGCACCGGTGAGGCGGATCGGTTGCTCGAACGTGGCGATCGGCTGCATCACCCGTCGAGGATTTGCCCAGGCAAGGTCGGCAGCGCTCGTGTCCCCTGGCATCGGGTTCGGCGGGATGCGCATGGCATCGCCCGCCCTTTGCGCAGCTTCCCGCAGGCGAATGCGATTGTCGGGAACCTGCAGATCGAAGAGGCTCTCCCCGTGGCGCGGAACAAACGCATCCAGGTACACCAGACGCAGGATCCGTTCGGGCATCCGGTCGGCGACTCCGGTCGCGACCATTCCACCGTAGCTGTGGCCGATGAGGAGGATCTGGCGCAGGTCTTCGACCTCGAGCACCTTGACCACGTCTTCGATGTGCGTATCGAGCCGGATGTCGTTGCTCGCCAGATGCATCCGCTCGCCGAGCCCGGTGTAGGTTGGCGTCCACAGCTCGTGGCCTCGCTCAGCGAGGCGCGAACGCATCTTCTTCCACGCCCAGCCTGCCGACCAGGCGCCATGCGCGACGAGAAATGTTGCCATCGGGAGTCCTTCCTATTCGAAGAGTTTTCAGCGGCGAGGCTGTGCGAGATCCCTCAGATACAGAACCACCTGCCAGATCTGCTCATCGGAGAGGGGCTTGAATGCGGGCATGCTTGTGCCGGGTGACCCGTTACGAATGATCCAGAACAACTGGCCGTCCGGAATTCCGTTGACCGTTTGCGCGCAGCGGAAATTTCGCGGCCGCGGGTCAAATTGCGTCGCCATCCGACCCTTGCCGTCGCCGTTGATGCCATGGCAGACCTGACAAGGCGGGCTTGCGTCCTTGTCGTATGACCTCTTGCCGGCGGCGATGCGTTCTGCGGTCGCGCTCAGCGGGTTTGCAAGCCCGTACATGTCCTCCGGCGCCTTTCCGGTAAAACGCGGTTGCGGGCACTCCCCCATGGCGGGCAACTGCGCAAAAACGCTTGCCGACCCTGTCAGCAGCCACACCACCAAGCACCACGACTTCAATCTCCCGGATCCTGGTTTGCGCACGGATGTCCTCTCGAGGCGGAATTCTATTCGCTCGTCTCGCACGCGCGTTTTCGTGCCACAATTTCGCACCATGATCCGCATCACCGTGAACGGCAGCGCACGAGCCTTCGAGCAGCCGCTCGACATCGGCGCGCTGCTTGCCACGCTCGAACTCACCGGGAAGAAGGTGGCGGTCGAGAGGAACGGCGAAATCGTGCCAAAGAGCGCGCACGGCACGACGCTGGTGCTCGATGGCGACCGGCTGGAACTCGTCGTTGCGGTTGGCGGAGGCTGAGTTGACCGAAGGCCATCTCGTCGTCGCTGGCAAGACGTACCGCTCGCGGCTTCTGGTCGGTACCGGCAAATATCGCGACTTCGCCCAGACGCGCGCGGCGATCGAGGCTTCCGGGGCCGAGATCATCACGGTTGCGATCCGCCGCACCAACATCGGCCAGAATGCCAACGAGCCGAGCCTGCTCGAGTACGTTCCACCGTCGCGCTACACGCTGCTGCCGAACACCGCGGGCTGCTACAGCGCCGAGGACGCCGTGCGCACGCTGCGCCTGGCGCGCGAACTGCTCGATGGCCACGACCTCGTCAAGCTCGAAGTGCTCGGCGACCCGCAGACGCTCTATCCAAACATGCCGCAGACGCTCGAGGCGGCAAAGCAACTCGTCCGGGACGGATTCAAGGTGATGGTGTACTGCTCCGACGATCCGATCCAGGCGAAGATGCTCGAAGATCTCGGATGCGTTGCCGTGATGCCGCTCGCCTCGCTGATCGGCTCGGGCATGGGGATTCTCAATCCCTGGAACCTGCAGCTCGTCATTGACCGGGTCGGAGTTCCAGTCCTCGTCGATGCCGGCGTCGGCACTGCTTCGGACGCCGCCATCGCAATGGAACTGGGTTGCGACGGCGTGCTGATGAACACCGCCATCGCGGCCGCGAGAGACCCGGTGCGCATGGCGAGCGCCATGAAGCAGGCGGTCGAAGCAGGCCGCGAAGCGTTCCTTGCGGGACGCATGCCGAAGAAGCTTTACTCGGCGACGCCTTCCTCGCCCGCGTCCGGAACGATCGCACCTTCGCAACCCAAAGCGGCTTGACGCGGCCGATCCGCAGCTATGTGCTGCGCCAGGGGCGCACGACGCCCGCGCAGCAGCGGGCGCTCGAAGAGCTGCTTCCCAAATACGGGGTCGCATTTTCCACCGCACCGATCGACCCGGCGCAAATTTTCGGCCGGACAGCGCCCCTGGTCGTCGAAATTGGCTCAGGCATGGGTGAGACCACGGTCGAGATCGCGCGCGCACAGCCGCAAACCGATTTCATCGCGATCGAAGTGCACGGTCCCGGCGTCGGCAGCCTGCTCAACCGCATCGAGAAGGAAGGCCTCGGCAACGTGCGTGTGATACGGCACGATGCGGCCGAAGTACTCGAGTGCATGTTCGCCGACAGCTCGCTCGCCGGAATCCATCTTTTCTTTCCGGACCCGTGGCCGAAGAAGCGCCATCACAAACGACGGCTCGTGCAGCCGGCATTCGTCGCGCTCTGCGCGCGCAAGCTCGGGCCGGGCGGAACCCTGCATGCGGCGACCGACTGGCCGGAATACGCGGCGCAGATCGAGGCGCGGTTTGGCGCCCAGCCGTCGCTCGAGCGCGCGCCCCGGATCCCGGCACGCCCGGCGACCAAATTCGAGCGCCGCGGAATCCGGCTCGGCCACCCGGTGCGCGACCTCGCGTTTCGCAGGAAAATACGGACGCTCTGAGGGAGGAAGCGCTCGATGCGGTGTTCGCGCTGCCGGCACGACAACCCGGCGCAGTCCCGGTTCTGCTCCGAGTGCGGCGCGCGGCTCGTTTCCGCCTGCCCGGGCTGCGGCGCGGAACTCGCGGCTGGCGCGAAGTTCTGCGGCCAATGCGGCCAGCCGGCGGTGGCCCAGGCGCGCTTCGAGTCGCCCGAGAGCTACACGCCGAAGCATCTCGCCGAGCGGATTCTCCACTCGAAAACCGCGCTCGATGGCGAGCGCAAGCAGGTCACCGTGCTGTTCGCGGACATGAAGGGGTCGATGGAGCTGCTCGCCGAGCGCGACCCGGAAGAAGCGCGCAAGCTTCTCGATCCGGTGCTCGAGCGGATGATGGAAGCGGTTCACCACTACGAGGGAACGGTGAACCAGGTGATGGGCGACGGCATCATGGCGCTCTTTGGCGCCCCGCTCTCCCATGAGGATCACGCGGTGCGGGCTTGTTATGCGGCACTGCGCATGCACGACTCGGTGCAGCGCTACGCTGACGAGGTGCGCCGCGACCAAGGCCTGGAACTGCGCATCCGGGTAGGACTCAACTCGGGCGAGGTCGTCGTGCGCTCGATCGGCAGCGACCTGCGCATGGACTACAGCGCCGTGGGGCAGACCACCCACCTCGCCGCGCGCATGGAGCAGCTCGCGCCGCCCGGGACCACCCGGCTCACCGCCGGCACACTCGCATTCGCGGAAGGCTACGTCGCCGTCACGCCCCTCGGCCCGGTGCCGGTGAAGGGGCTCGCGGCGCCGGTCGAGGTCTACGAATTGCGTGGCGCAGGGCCGGCGCGCACAAGGCTGCAAGCCTCGCGCGCTCGCGGGCTCACGCGTTTCGTCGGGCGCGACGCCGAAATGGCGCAACTGCGCCTCGCTGCCGAGGCGGCCGGGCGCGGCCGCGGCCAGATCGTCGCCGTGATGGGCGAACCCGGCGTCGGCAAATCGCGCCTCTTCTATGAGTTCACGCAATCGCATCGCACGTACGGCTGGCTCACGATCGAGGCGAGCTCTGTGTCCTACGGCAAGGCAAGCGCATTCCTGCCGCTTGCCGACCTGCTGCGCAGCTACCTCAAGATCGAGGTGCGCGACGACATCCGCACCGTGCGCGCCAAGGCAACCGGCAACCTGCTCACGCTCGACGACGCTCTCAGGGATGCAGTCGCACCACTGCTCTGGCTGCTCGATGCACTGCCCGAGGACAGCCCCTTTCTCGCACTCGAGCCTGCCGAGCGCCGCCGCCAGGCGCTCGCGGCCGCCAAGCGCGTGCTGCTGCGCGAGAGCCAGGTGCAGCCGGCGCTGCTCGTGTTCGAGGACCTGCACTGGGTGGACGCCGAGACGCAGGCGTTCCTCGACAGCCTGGTCGAGAGCCTGCCCGCGGCGCGTGTGCTGCTTGCGGTGAATTACCGTCCGGAATACCGCCACGGCTGGGGCAACCGCACGTACTACCGGCAGTTGCGCGTTGACCCGTTGCCGCCCGAGAGCGCGCAAGACCTGCTGGAAGGTCTGCTCGGCGCACACCAAAGCGTGGCGCCGCTGAAGACGCTGCTCATCGAGCGCACCGAAGGCAATCCACTTTTCCTCGAAGAAAGCGTGCGCACGTTGGTCGAGACCGGAACGCTCACGGGGACGCGCGGCGAGTACCGGCTGGTGCGCGTG
>Ga0209640_10004223_pt1 | contig 12628 bp, 9 predicted proteins | sample RifCSP10_1_FD_184018 | JGI IMG/M metagenome (GOLD analysis project Ga0209640, IMG submission 184018) | Soil microbial communities from Rifle, Colorado - Rifle CSP2_sed 10_1 (SPAdes) (version 2) | ecosystem: Environmental > Terrestrial > Deep subsurface > Rock core/Sediment | place: Rifle... | reverse complement strand
GCCTCCAGCCAGCCCGAGCGCCGTATCGAGCGCCGTGAAGCCTTCGTTGTCCTTGATGTCGAGACGAGCGCCGCGATCGACGAGCGCCTGCACGACCTCGTCGTACCCCTGGAGAGCGGCGCCGTGCATCGCCGTTCGGCCGCGGCCGTCGACCGCATTGATGTCGAGGCCGCGCTCGAGAGCCAAGTCGATCGCGGCGATCGCTTGCGCCTCGGTCTTGAAGCGTCCGGTCGTGTCGGGCTCCGTCGTGCCGAGGCCTGCCGCCAACATGAGCCCGTTGATGCCGCGGCTCGTGACCGCCGTCGCGTCGGCACCGTGCGCCAACAGCGCCTGCATGGCATCTATGTCGCCGGCCTTCGCAGCACGCAGCAACGGCGTCGTGCCTTTGCCCAATACCGTATCGTTGCCGCGATCGAGCTTCGCCCGATACGGCGAAATGCGGCCGAGCGCAGCGTTCGGTTCGGCGCCGCGCTCGAGCAGCATCATGATGATGTCGAGCGCCGTGTGCCGTTCTTCGAGGACTTCGGGTGCCGGCCGGTTCGAGCTCGGCATCGTGTTGAAATCTACGGCAGCGTAAAGGGCTCCGCGTCCGGCATAGTCGATGAGGTTGACATCGACGCCTGCTTCGATGAGCGCCGCCGCCGCATCGTAGTGGCCGTTGATGAGCGCGAGCACGACGGGACTCAAGCCGTCGGGTGTGGTCAAGTTGACGTCGGCGCCTGCGGCGACGAGGACCGGCACGCACTCCGTGCAGCCCTCGCGCGCGGCGAACATGACCGGTGTCATGCCGCCCGGCGGCAGCCACTTCTCGCGGGGCTCCCGCGTCATCTGCCGCTCCCACTCCTCGACGTTCGAGCGCGCATTGACGTCGGCGCCGGCATCGGCGAGCGCGCGGATCATCTCCGGGTGACTTTGCGCCGCGGCCCACATGAGCGCCGTTTGCCCGTGCCAGTTTTCGCGGGCGTCGACGATGGCGCCGTTGCGGAGCAACACCTCGGCCGCCTCGACGTTGCCTGTGCGGGCCACGGTCATGAGCACGGTTTCGCCTTCGTGACCGACCTCCTGCTGCGCGCTCGCCCCCGCCTCGAGCAAACGCTCGATCATCGCCGCGCTGCCGTTCTGCGCCGCGAGATAGAGCGGCGTGATGCCGTAGCGGTTGGCCAGTTGCGCATCGGCGCCCGCCTTGAGAAGCCGGTCGGCGAGCTCGAGATCGTCCTGACGCGCTGCCCAATGCAGCGCGGTAGTCCCGTCCGGCTCTTCGGCGGCGACGGCGAAGGCGAGCAGGACCGCAAACGCCCCGCCGCCGTGCGTGATCCGAAGTCTCATTGCCGTACCTTTGCCGTTTGCGCGCGAAAACTAGAGCGCGGCGATCGTGCCCGTGCTGTCGCCCAAGCTTTCGACGGACACGTCGGCCTTATGGAGCATGGTCAGAATCAAATTCGTCATCGGCGTGTGGTCTTCTTCCTTGATGTGCTGACCGCCGCGCAGCCGGCCGTTGCCGCCGCCGACGAGAACGTTCGGCAGCGGGTAGTGGTCATGCGCATTGCTGTTGCTCATATTGCTGCCGTACAACAGGATCGAGTGATCGAGCAGCGAGCCGTCTCCATCGGGCGTAGAGTCGAGCTTCTCGAGGAACTTCGCGAACAGCCCGACGTGATAGCGCTGGATACGCGCGTTCATGTCGATCTTTTCCGGGCGATTCGCATGGTGCGAGACTGCGTGATGGCCTTCCGGGACGTTGACCTGCGGATAAGTGCGGTTGCTGATCTCGCGCGCCATCATGAACGTGAACACGCGCGTGATGTCGGCTTCGTAGGCCAACGCGAGCAAGTCGAACATCAAGCCGGCGTGGTCTTCGTAGACGAACGGGATACCGGGCGGCGCTTCGGGAATCTCGAGGTCGGGGTTTTGGTCGGCTTGCGCCTCGGCGCGCTCCAACCGGCGTTCGATCTCGCGCACGCTATCGAGGTACAGATCGAGCTTCGTTCGGTCATGCGCGCCGAGCTCGTGCTTGAGACTCTGGGCCTGCTCCGATAACGCCTCCAGAATGCTGTGATCCTCGCGCTGCCGCGCGAGGCGGGCTTCGGCGCTGCCGCCCTGGCCGAACATGCGCTCGAACACCTTGCGCGGGTTGATCTCCATGGGCATGGGCGAGGTCGGGGAACGCCAGGAGAGGGTGTTCATGTAAATGCAGCCATAGTCGCGATCGCACGCGCCGATGAGACCCGAGTGGTCCTCGGTCGCAAGCTCCATCGACGGCAGGATCGTATCTTGGCCGATGGCCGACGCGGCGATCTGATCGGCGGTGACCCCCGCATACGCGTCGACGCCTTGCGTGGGCTTCGGGCGTACGCCGCTGAGCCAGGTCGTGGGGCTCAATGAATGCACGGCCGTGGAATCGGCGGCGCGGTGATGCAGTCCGCTCACGATGCTCAAGCGGTCGCGATAAGGCTCGAGCGGCTTTAGCGTGTCCTTGAGCTCGAACCCGCGCCCAACGGCGTCGGGCATCCAGCGAGTCATGATGGCGCCGTGAGGAAAGTAGACGAATCCGAGTCTCGGTGTCGGCGGCGTAGTCGCGGCAAACGCCGGCACCATCGCGTCGAGCAGCGGCAACGCGAGCGTCGCGCCCACACCTTGCAGGAAGGTGCGGCGGGGCAGGTGCTTTCTCGCGATGAACATCGTCGGCCGTCTCGAATTAACTACTTGATATATGAGCAAATGCTAATGCAAAAGAGGCCTGATTGACACCCGTACATTCCGCTATTCGCCGTCCCTTTTGACAACGCCTTATGACAGATTGTTTCGTCGCCGTGGCGGCACCGCGTCGGGCGCTGCTGCGGTGCCGTGTGTTGGCGGCGCCAGCCCCGGGGTTTATGATCGTCGCCATTCAACCCCTGGTCGAAGCCATGCACACTGCGAAGACTTGCGTCCTGTTATTGCTTGTTGGCGTTGCGACGTCGGCGGCAGCGCATCACTCCGCCGCGCAGTTCGATTTCTCGAAGACGGTTCTCGTCGAGGGAACCGTCAAGGTCCTCGAAGTGCGCAATCCTCATGTCAAGCTCGTGCTCGGAGTATCCGACGCCGCCGGCGTGCGCGACATCGAGTACGAAGGCCATAGCCGCAACAACGTTTATCGGCGCGGATGGCGTCCCGAGCATATCCAAGTCGGCGACGCGATCACGATCGGGATCGCGCCGTTACGAAGCGGCGGCGACGGGGGCTACGTGACTTCGTTCAAGCTCGCAGACGGCACGGAGTTTTGACGGGCACGCCGTGACGACGCGACGCGCGATCTTAGAAGGACTGCTCGCTTCCGGTGCGTTGCTCGGCGCCGGCGCCGGTGTCGCGCAGAACCGCACCCCCGCCGAAGCCAGCATTCGCCGCGGCGTCGGCTATAAGCGCATCGCGACCGAAGAGGCATTCTCGACCACGGAGGTCATCGATCTCTACAAGCAAGTCGTCGCGGCGAACCCGGCCGATGAGCCCGGCGACGTCGCCATGTGGGGCGCGTTCTTGCGGCGCGACCGCGATTTCTTCGAGCAATTGTTGAGCTTGGGCGAGCGGCGCCTCGCCGATATGGACCTCATGGGCACGGACATGCAGCTCCTGTCGCTGACCGCACCCGGCGTGCAGATGTTCGACGCCGAGACGGCGACGTCGCTAGCGCGGTCGACGAACGACGAGCTCGCCGAAGCGTGCCGCAATCATCCGACGCGTTTCGCGGGCTTGGCGGCGATTGCGCCGCAGGATCCACGGCGCGCCGCTCAAGAGATCGAGCGCGCCACGACCACGCTCGGACTCAAGGGCGTGATCGTGAATTCGCACACGAAGGGCGAATACCTCGACGACGAGAAGTTCTGGGAGATCTTCGAGGCGGCGGAAGCGCAGGATGCCGCGATCTATATTCATCCGCGTCCGCCGTCGCCCGCTATGCTGCAACCGTGGCTCGAGCGCGGCTTCCACGGGCCGCTCGGCGGCTTCGCCGTCGAGGTCTATCTCCACGTGCTCGGCATCATCACGAGCGGCGCGCTCGATCGGTTCCCGAACTTGAAGATCGTGATCGGCCACATGGGCGAAGGCTTGCCTTACTTCATGTACCGCCTCGACTACAAGCAGGGCCAAGCCGGCAACTTAGAGCGGCGCATCAGCGATTACTTGAAGGACAACGTCTACGTGACGACGAGCGGCATGGCATGGGAGCCCGCGATCAAGTTCGCGCAGGAAGTGCTCGGTGCAGGACACGTCATGTATGCCATGGACTACCCGTACGAGTTCGACGCCGAGCAAGTGCGCGTCACCGACGAGCTTGCGATCAGCGACGAGGACAAGAAGAAGCTCTATCAGACGAACGCCGAGCGCGTGTTTCACCTGACGGCGGCGCCGTAGGAGCGAGCTTCGCTCGCGATTCTTGCATTCGCGAGCGAAGCTCGCTCCTACAAGAAATGGAATCCCGCGGCTAATGCGGTTCCGGCAAGTCCGGGTAGCGCGCGAACAAATCGGGCTGCTGCTTGGCCTCGTGGTACGGCTGATACAGAGTCGGCGGCGCATCCGGTTCGATGTCGAGCACGCCGCGCACCGTGCCGTTGTCGGTCGCGTCCGCCCAGCTCACGTCGTAGCTCGTGCGCACGACCGGCGCGAGATTCGAATGCAGGATGCGCCATTCGCCGTTCTCTTTGACGTAATCGATATAGTACGGACCAAACACCCAGCCCGCCGACGTATTGCTGCCCGTCGCGCCCGGCGACAGCCAATGGCTCTGCGCCGACTGCCCATCGGCCGCGATCTCGATGTAGGGGTTGACCGTCATGTGCATGATGAAGAAGCCGGGGATCGCCTTCGTGACCTCGAAGGCCGCGTACAACGCGCGCACCTTGTCGGGACCGCGATAGACGCCGCTGTCGGAAAACTCGACCGAGACGTCGGGCGAGCTCTGCGCGTAGCACTCGTCGAAGATACGGTCGAAGTCCTGTGTGAACAGGTAATGCGCGTACTTGGACTGCAGCTTTTGAATGGCGACTTGATCCTCGAGGTGCCGCACACGAGATGTGAGCTCGAGCACGAGATCGCGGTCGGCTGCGCCCTGCATGCTGCATCCGGACGCGAACGCAAGAATCAGCGTGCCGATCACGGGAGAAAGCGATGACGGTTGCATGGGTGTTCCCTCGGTCGTTGCCGACGGGGAGTATATAGGAGGACTCTTCGACCGCCGTGATAAACTGCCGCGCGTGCTAACCGTCGACCTCGCACCGTCGCCGCCGATCTCGAGTATCTCTATACCCCCACATTGCTTCGACTGATTTGGCCTGCCGGAGACTGACGTCTATGAAGGCTCTGCTCTTGACCCTGTCGACTGCCGCGTCTATCGCCGTGCCGGGCGCCGGCATTGCGGACGATGCCGTGCTTACCGTCGATCACTACGTGCGCCACGAGTCGACGCTGCCCGCGATGCGCGGCGAGACCGCGCAACTTTACGTGCGCGAGCGCGTGCTCGCCGGTACGCTGGCGCGCACGCGTGATTTCGCGGATCGCGTCGTCCTGTTCGTGCACGGTGCCGGCACGCCCGCCGAGGTCGCCTTCGACGTGCCGTTTGCGGACTACAGCTGGATGGCCTATCTCGCCGCCGCGGGCTTCGACGTATTTTCGATGGACGTCACGGGCTACGGGCGCTCGACGCGGCCGCACGTCATGAACGACCCGTGCAATCTTGCGCCGGAGGACCGTGCCGGGCTTGCCACGGCCGATTGCGACCCGAGCTACGCGGGCGAGCTCGGCAACATCGCGTCGGATTGGGACGACATCGGCGCGGTCGTCGAATACGTGCGCACTTTGCGCGGCGTCGACGAGCTTGCGCTCCTCGGCTGGTCGCTCGGCGGACCGCGCGCCGGCGGGTTCGCGGCGCAGAACCCCGACAGAGTGTCGCGACTCGTGCTGCTTGCACCGGCGTACGAGGGTGACCGCTCCCCAAATCCGCCGGCGAGCCTGCCCGTCGAAGGCGCCGCGATCACGAAGCAATCGCACGCCGATTTCACGGCGAACTGGGAACGTCAACTCGGCTGCGAGGATCAGTATGATGCCCGCGCGGCCGAGTCGGTCTGGCAGGCGATGCTCGCGTCGGATCCCGTCGGCGCGACTTGGGGCACCGGGATGCGGCGTGCACCGCGCACGACGGTTTGGGGCTGGAACGAGGGCCTCGTTTCGCGCACGCGTACACCGATGCTCATCGTGCATGGCGTTCACGACAAGCAGGTCGCGCCGGAGCGCGGCATGAGCCTCTATGCCGACCTCGGTTCCGCGAGCAAGGTTTATATCGACTTGGGATGCGCCTCGCACAACGCAATGTGGGAGCGGAACCACACGCTGCTGTTCCGCGCATCGCTCGAATGGTTACAGCGGGGCACGGTGAACGGCGTCGACAACGGCATTTTGCAAATGGGCTACGAGTGACATGGGTGGAGCACGCATGCGAGTCGAGATCGTTTCGTTAGTCACGCTAGGCCTCGCGGCAGTTGCTGCGCCTGCCGGTGCGCAAACGCCCGACGGCGAGCAATTGTTCCAGTCGTTCTGTGCCGTATGCCACGCAAATCCCGTCGAGGACGACATTCCTACGGCTGCCGAGATGCTTGAGCTCGATCCGAACGCGATCGTCGACTCGCTGACCGACGGCAACATGCGGTTGCAAGGGCAGCTCCTGACGCCCGCACAACACGCCGTCGTTGCCGAGTATTTGACGGGCCGTCCCGTGCGCGAGCGCTCGGCGGAGTTCACGACCGGGCTCTGCACGGAGAGCCCACCATGGCCCGACCTTACGGCCGGCGGCATCTGGAACGGCTGGGGCCCGGACGTGCGCAATACGCGCTTTCAATCCGATGCGGGCGGCATCGTCGCCGGTAACGTCGGACGTCTCACGCTCAAATGGGCTTTCGGGATTCCCGACGTTACGCAATCGCGCGCCCAGCCGGCCGTCGCCGGCGGGCGACTTTTCATGGCGAGCCTATCGGGCGCCGTCTACGCGCTCGATGCGGCCACGGGCTGCACGTATTGGACGTTCGAGGCGCAGGCCGGCGTGCGCACGGCGATTTCCGTCGGCCCCGTCGCCGGCGGTTACGCAATTTATTTCGCCGATGCCGCCGCGCGTGCGTACGCCGTCGATGCGGCGACCGGCCGGCAACTGTGGGTCACCAAAGTCGACGATCACGCGGCCGCACGCTCGACGGGCGCGCCCACGCTGCACGCAGGACGACTCTACGTACCGATCTCGGGTGTCTCGGAGGAAACGGCCGCATCGATGCCGGGTTACGAGTGCTGTACGTTTCGCGGCAGCTTGACCGCGCTCGATGCCGCGACCGGCGAGGTTGTGTGGAAAACCTATACGGTCGACGAGCCGCGGCGGCGCGGCGAGAGCAGCACGGGTGCGCCGCTTTGGGGGCCGGCCGGCTCACCGATTTGGAGCGCGCCGACAGTCGATGCGAAACGCGGCTTGATCTACGCCGCCACCGGCAACGCGTACGCCGACCCGAACCCGCCGACGAGCGACGCGATCGTCGCGTTCTCGATGGAGACGGGCGCCATCGAGTGGATCAGTCAAATCACGCCCGGCGACGTGTGGATCTTGGGCTGCGACCAGCAATCGACGGGGAATCCCGAGGCCGGCGACAACCCGAATTGTCCCGAGGACGTCGGCCCCGACTTCGATTTCTCGGCCTCACCCGCGCTCGTCACGATGCAAGACGGCACCGATCGTCTCGTGATCACGCAGAAATCCGGCGTCGGCTACGCGCTCGATCCCGACGACGAAGGCCGCAAAGTCTGGGAATATCGTTGGGGGCAGGGCAGTCCCGTCGGCGGCGTATGGGGCACGAGCTCCGACGGTCTGCGCGCCTTCTTCGCGGTCGCGGATCAATTCACGCCGGCTCCCGGCGGTTTGCACGGTGTCGATCTCGCGACCGGGGAGCGGCTCTGGCACGTCGCCCCGCCCGCGCCGCTATGTGTCGCTGGCCCCGGCTGCGGCACGGCGCAATCGGCCGCCGTCACGACGATTCCCGGCGTCGTGTTCTCGGGCTCCGTCGACGGTGGCATGCGCGCCTACGCGGCCGAGACCGGCGTGGTCCTCTGGAGCTTCGACACGAATGGCAGCTTCGAGACCGTCAATGGCGTCCCCGCGCGCGGCGGCTCGATGGACGGCCCGGGCCCCGTCGTCGCCGGCGGCATGCTGTTCGTAACGGCCGGCAACGGCGGCTTCGTCGGAACGCCGGGCAACATCTTGCTGGCGTTTGCGGTGGAATAGAAGCTCAGAGCTTGTCTTCCGTATAGAGAGACAACTCGATCATGCGTTCGAGCAGTTGCTCGGTCGGCAGACCCTTGAAGTTCCGCAGCACCAGCTCCTTGATATAGAGACGTACGAGATACCGCAACTTGAGGGCTTGATTGCGTGCCGCGAACACGAAATCGCGATGGCCGCTGTTGACGAGAATGAGGTTGCGCTCCGCATCGAAGCGCGAGCGCCATAGCTCGCCTGCGGCGCGCTCGAACGTGTAGCCTGGCAGACCGCGCGCGCTCACGACGCCGGAGCCTGCCGAAGGCACGATGCTGTCGGTTACCGTGATGAGCGCTTCCGCCGTGCAGGTCGCTTCGCGCTGCCGAACCGTCACGCGCAACGCTGTGAGACCCGGCGTGCCGGGAGCCGTGAACGCAACCTCCTGATCGCGATCGCTGTCGAGCATCCCGCCGCCATCGGCGATTTGCCAATGGAACTCAAGACCGTCTTCCACTCGGCGTCGCGAGCGATCCCGCGGCAGTGCTCTGAAGCGACGGGATTCGTTCACGGCAATGGTGCTCGCCGCCGGCGAGACCACCACGCTGAACAGGGGTCCGGCATGCTCGAAGAACTGGCGCTGCTGCTCGACGCGCATGTCGGGCTCCGGCGCACCGAGCGTCTCATCCGGCGGCGCCTCGCCGGCCGTGCCCGCGGCGCCGGAGTCGCGGCCCGCGGAACTCTGCCGCGAGCGCGATTGAATGTCGAACCAATCGTATTCCTCGGGCGGCAGCGCGAGCATCGCCTCGCGAAACGCGCGCTGAATGGCGCGCAGCAGCTCACGACTCGCCTGCTCTTCTTCCGCGCGCCGCTGCTCATCTATGAGCGTCTGTAAATACTCTTCGAGCGGACGCACTGCATCGAGCAGCGCGGCGAAGCGCTCGTCGTGAACGAGGCCGCTGCGCGTACCGGGCGTGAGGTTGAGAAACGGCGCGTCGAGGAGCCCTTGCAGGTACCCCGACGTCCACGGTGCACGTTCCAGGCCCGGCAGCGCCGCGAGGTCCTCGACCACGCGCGTTCCGGATCGATACAGACCGACGCGCGATGAGTCGTCGGGCGCGGATAGGTACAGCTCCGCGTAAACTTCGCCGAACGGCGTGCGCACCTCGGGGAGCTGGTGCAGAAGCCGTCCGTCGAACTGGCGCGGCTCCACGGCGTATTGCTTGCGCGCGAGCTTGTCGATCACCGTAATGCGCACGCCGGAGCTGCGAATCCGATCGCGCAGCTCGGCGGCTAAATACCACTGGATCTTTTCGCCGCTCAAGGTACGAATGCCTTCGAGCAGCGGCGCAATGCGCAGCTCCGTGCCGCGCTCCGCGAACAGCATTCGGCGCGGCGCGACTGCGTAGCCCGAATCCCCCTTGGCCATCGTCATCTGGTAGGCGCGCTGGTCCGTGCCGGTCGAGGTGATCTGCAGGCCCTCGCCCACGGTCCAGAAGCTCAGCAGGCCGATGCCGAATTCGCCTTGCACGCCCTTGCCGCCGCCGTCAGCCTTGAGCTTGCGCTTGATGGAGTCGCAGATGTGCGTGGCGACGTACTTGAAATCAGGCACGCCCTCGGCGTCGCGCGGAATGCCGTCGCCGTCATCGCGGATCGAGAGATACTGCTCACCGTGCTCGCGTCCGCGCGTGATCGTGACCGTGTGTGCGTTCGCATCGATGCTGTTCTCGACGAGCTCGGCGACCGCCTTCAAGGGGTTGCTCTGCGACAGCGCGATGATACGGATCGCGTTCCAGTCGTCGCCGATCCGGAGCTTGCCTTTGGCCGCGGTCTTACGGGCCATGCGTCGAGCAAGGAGCTTTCATAGGTCTTGGGATTCTAACGCGCAAGGTTCGGGTTCCGGACAGTTGTGTTGCTTTTTGGTCACTGGTCGTGCCGGAGCCGTTAGCCGGTTAGCTTAAGATCGCGGCCGGCGGCCGCGATTCCGGGGTAGGAGCGAGCTTCGCTCGCGAATATTGGAATCGCGAGCGAAGCTCGCTCCTACAAGACCCGCTTCTACGTTGCCATTCCCCAGCGGCGCACAGTGCGATCCTCGATGATCTTGAACACGAAGTTTTCGACGAATAAACCGAACAGGATCACGGTCAGAAGCCCAGCGAACACCTCGGGAATCAGCAGCTGATTCTTGTTCTCGAAAATATACCAGCCCAAGCCCCCCTCGCCCGAGCTCACGCCGAACACGAGCTCGGCCGCGATGAGCGTCCGCCACGCGAACGCCCAGCCGACCTTGAGGCCCGTGAGAATGCTCGGAAAGGCGCCGGGAATCAGAATGCGCGCGATGAAGCCTGCGCTCGAGAGGCCGTAGTTCCTGCCGACCATCTTGAGCGTCGGGCTCAAGCTCCGAAATCCCGAGTACGTGTTGAGCGCGACCGCCCAGAGCACCGCGTGCACGAGCACGAAGATCACGCTCGCGTCGCCCAAGCCGAACCAGATGAGCGCGAGCGGCAAGAGCGCGATCGACGGCAACGGGTTGAACATCGCCGTCAACGTTTCGAGGAGATCGGCGCCCAAGCGGCTCATGCTCGCGAACGCCGTCAGGAGCGCCGCGATCGCGAGCCCCGCGACATATCCTTTGAAAAGCAACGTGAGCGTATACCCGGCCGCGCGCGGCAGCTCTCCCGAGACGAGCGCTGCCACCAACGCCGTCACGGTGGCCGTCAAAGTCGGAAACAGCAGCGGATTCGCGAGCACGCGCGCGTAGATCTCCCAAGCGAGCGCGAGCACGACGAGCAGCAACGCTTTGCGCAATGCGCTGTTGGCGTAAAGCCGCTGCCACGCGCTTTGCGGCTCAGCGGCGACGGCGTAATCGCGGGCTTCGATGGCGTTCATGATTTCCGGTCTTGGGATCGATGCGTCAGACATGGTAGGCGCTCCCCTCGTCGATGGCGCGGTCGAACAAAATCTCTTGGATACGAGTCGACAGCCGCTTACCGAGCGCATCGGGCAAGTCGTCGCCTGAGCAATTGATCTCGGCTTTGACTTGTCCCGGATGCGCGCTCAAGAGCAGGATGCGGTTGCCGATGCGAATTGCTTCCGGAATCGAATGCGTTACGAACACGACGGTGAACTTCGTGTCCTCCCAAAGACGCAGCAGCTCTTCCTGCATTTTTTCCCTGGTCAGGGCGTCGAGTGCCGCGAACGGCTCGTCCATGAGCAGGATCTTGGGCTCCGTCGCCATCGCGCGCGCTATTGCGACGCGCTGCTTCATGCCGCCCGACAAGGTGTGCGGAAAGCTGTCGGCGAACGTCGTCAAACCTACTTTGGCGATGACATGCATGGCCTTTTCGGCCGCTTGCTTGGCCGGCAACTTGCCGCTCGCAGTCAGCGCGAAGCTCACATTGTCGCGCACGGACTTCCACGGCAGCAGTTGGTCGAATTCCTGAAAGACGAACGCGCGATCCGGTCCTGGGGAAACGACGGCCGTGCCGCTCAAGAGAATCCGGCCTTCGACGGGGTGCAAGTAGCCGCCGATGGCTTTGAGCAGCGTCGACTTGCCGCAACCTGAAGGCCCGAGCACGACGAAGCGATCCGATTCGAGCACATCGAAGTCGACGCGGTACACCGCCGTCAGCAGCTGATCGCCGCTGCGATACTGCAGCGTCACGCCGCGCACGGAAAGCAGCGGCTCAGCTGCCGGGCGCGGCATGGATGTCCGCGAAGAACAGATCGCGCCAAGAATCCGGCAAGCGGTCGAGCGAGCCGATCTCGTGCATGAACGTCGCGTATTTCATGACGTTCTGGGGCGTCGTCGTGAACTCGATGTCGGGATCCTCGAGCACCGCAACGATCTCGTCGGGCGTGAATCCGCCGCCGCCGTCGGCTTCGATGAGCACGCGTGCCGCGGTTGCGGGGTCGGCGCGAATCATCGCGTTCGCTTCCTCGAGCGCCGCGAGCACGGCCGCGTAGGCATCCGGGTTCTCGCTGCGAAACCGCGCCGTCGTCGAGAGCATCGTGAACGTCGTCGCTCCGCCCATGACTTCATCCGAGCTCATAAGCGTGCGAATCCCAGGCTTCCTGATCTCGCGTTGATGAAACGGCGGCGACGTAAAGTGAGCATTGACTTCGCCTGCGGCCGACAGCATCGTGACGAGCGCATCGGCATGCGTCATCGTGACCGTGTAGCGGTCGAATCGGTCCGCTTGCTCGAGGCCGTAACGACTCGCAGCCACCATCTGCATGATGATTGCCGGGATCGAGACTTTGATGGCCGTGACGGCGATCTTGTCTTGATCGGACAGATCGTCGAGCGTCCGGAGCCGATCCGAACGCGTGTTGAGATACATCGGCAGCGACGCCATGGCGGCGACGCCCCCGACC
>Ga0209640_10004221_pt1 | contig 12636 bp, 11 predicted proteins | sample RifCSP10_1_FD_184018 | JGI IMG/M metagenome (GOLD analysis project Ga0209640, IMG submission 184018) | Soil microbial communities from Rifle, Colorado - Rifle CSP2_sed 10_1 (SPAdes) (version 2) | ecosystem: Environmental > Terrestrial > Deep subsurface > Rock core/Sediment | place: Rifle... | reverse complement strand
CTGGCCCTGAACGCCGGTGATGCTGACCGGGTTGGCGACCGTCGCGCCCAGGTAGAAGAAGTCCGGGTGACCGCCGCTCACGCTCTCGTTCTTGAAGTCGCGGTAGATGACCGGGAGCTGCAGGCACTCGCCGGTGTTGCCGGGCTGCGGGAGAAGGTGGACGCGGCATGCCGGGAGGCCGGACGGGAGCCGGCGGCGGTCGAGCGGACGGTCGCGGTGCTCGTGGGGCTCTCCGGCGGCACCGGCAGACCGGGTGGCGACCTGGCCCAACGGGGCATCGTGCCTCTTCGCGGCACCTCGGACGAGCTGGCCGATGCCTTTCGCGCATATGCCCGGGAGGGCATCGCGCACCTCCAGCTCGTGCTGGACCCGATCACGCTCGCCGCCATCGAGGAGCTCGCCCCGGCGCTCGAGGCGCTCGACCGCGGCTGAGAGGCGCCGCGATCAGCGATCGGAGCCGAATTCGGCTCGACCCTGGTCGGTCCGGTGCGCTGAAGTGCGGAAATCGCGTGCTAGCATGCCCTCCGATGCGAACATCGCAGCGCCGGACCGTCGCGATCGCACGAGGGCGCTTCGATGGGAAGGCCCTCACCGAGGTCAAAGACATCTTCGTGCTGGACGGAGCTGGCACGTCTCGCATCGCGTTCGGTCGCGACGGCATGCTCTACGTCACGACGACCGGCGGCGACCAGAAGGATCCGAAGTTCCCGCAGAATCCAAACAGTCAAGGCGGCAAGGTTCTGCGCCTCCGAGACGATGGCAGCATCCCGAACGACAATCCATTTGTGGGCCGCGCCGGCCACAAGCCCGAGGTCTACACGCTGGGACACCGCAGTTCGCTGGGCCTTGCGATGCACCCCGGAACGGGTGAGATGTGGCTCAACGAGAACGGTCCGAATGGCGGCGACGAGATCAACGTCCTCAAGCCCGGCGCCAACTACGGCTGGCCGGTGGTGAGCTACGGGCGCACCTACCCAGGGCCGTGGCAGTCCGAGCGGCCCGGGCATGCCGGCTTCGAGCCGCCCATCGTGTACTGGATGCCGGCGATTGCCGTGTCGGGCATGGCGTTCTACACCGGGGACAGGTTTCCAAAGTGGAAGGGCGACGTGTTCGTGGGCGCGCTGCGCACGGGCGAGATTCCCGGCACCGGTCACCTGGAACGGATCCTCTTCAACGAGAAGATGGAGGAGTTGCGCCGGGAGTCGCTGCTCGTGGAATTGCATCAACGCATTCGTGACGTTCGACAGGGGCCTGACGGTTTGTTGTACGTCTTGACCGATGAGAAGGACGGCGCGGTGCTTCGGATCGAGCCGGCACCGTAGATGGGTTCTCGGGTGCTCGGGTGCTCAGGTGCTCAGGTGCTCGGGGTGCTCAAGTGCTCAGGTGCTGAGGTGTACGGGTTTGGGCGCCTTGAGCGCCTGTGTGCGCAAAGGCGAGAGGTGACTCATGTCTGGACGACTCCGCGCGTCGATTCACGTGTTTGTGTTGCTGATGGCCGTGCTCGTCTGGGCTGCGTACGCCCAGGAGACGCCGACCTCGACGTCGAGTAACTTCACCGGAGGCAAGGTCACGACGCTCAAAGGCGAAGGGCGCATCTCCTATTACATCTTCGAGTCGGGCGCCCGGACGCGGTGGCACAGCCACGAGGGCGGCCAGTTGCTGCTCGCCGAGGAAGGCACTGGGCGCACGCAGGTGCGCGGCGGGGAGGTCAAAGACCTGCGGCAGGGCGAGTCCACGTTTTCGCCTCCGGGCGTGACGCACTGGCACGGCGCCTCGCCCGGCCGCACGGCGAAAATGTATCAGATCAGCCGCGGCATGACGATCTGGATGGAGGCGGTGGCCGACGGCGACTACCTAGCCCCGGCGACGCGATGAGCGACCCCGTTCGTCAGGTCCAGCCCCTCGGCCAGCGCTGGCAGACCGTCGATCCGTTCCTCTTCTGCGTCCACCACATCGATCGCTTCCCGAAAGGAAACGACCAGTTCGGCCCCGCCGCGTCGCTTGCCGGCCGGGACATCGGACAGGACTTCGCCGGGCTCGATGGCTGGCGCATGTACCACGGCGACGTGGTGCCCGGCTTTCCCCAGCACCCCCACCGCGGATTTGAAACAGTCACCATCGTCCGCAGCGGCTACATCGATCACTCGGATTCGCTCGGCGCGGCGGCGCGCTTCGGTTCCGGAGATGTGCAGTGGCTGACCGCGGGCGCCGGGGTGGTCCATTCCGAGATGTTCCCGCTGCTCAACCGTGAGGGGCCCAACACGCTCGAGCTCTTCCAGATCTGGCTCAACCTGCCGTCGAAGGACAAGCTCGTGCCCCCGTATTTCACGATGTTCTGGGATGGGGACGTCCCGCGTCGCCGCTTCACGGACGCGAGCGGAGGTCGCGTGGAGGTCACGATCATTGCCGGGGCGCTCGACGGCACCAGCCCTCCAGCGCCGCCGCCGCACTCGTGGGCGTCACGGCCGGAGTCGGACTTGGCCATCTGGTCGATCACGCTCGAGAAGGGCGCGAGCTGGACTGTGCCGCCGGCGACAGGGGCGCAGACCCAGCGCACGCTGAATTTCTTTGCCGGGTCATCCCTGCGCGTGGCTGACCGTGTTGTGTCAGGGCCGTCTGCCGTCCACGTGCAGGCCGATGCGCCTGTGCGGATCGAAGCCGTGGACGCGCTGGCCGAGATTCTCCTGCTGCAAGGGCGACCGATCGGTGAGCCGGTCGCGCAATACGGCCCGTTCGTCATGAACACGGCCGACGAGCTGCAGCGCGCGTTCGCGGACTACCAGCGGACGCAGTTCGGAGGCTGGCCGTGGCCGGAGAACGCACCGGTGCACGGCGGTCGCGACCGAGGGCGTTTCGCCAAGCACGCCGACGGCCGGGTCGAGCGGGTAGAGGAACCCGTCGCGCGCTGACGGGGGTATTACCAAAAGGATTCGGTTCGTGGGGTGGGCGATGCAGACGCGACTCGTTGTTTCCCTGGTGGTCATCGGGGTGAGCGCCTGTTCGCCGCAGCCCACACGAACCGAGACGGAGCAGACGACCGCTGTGACGGTTACGGCGGCCATGCCTCCAGGTGATGCCCGCATGGGTCGCCAGGCATTCCTGGATCTGCGATGCACCGCGTGCCACGAGGTCCCCTCTGAGCCCGAGTTTCCGCCACCGGTGAGCGCCAATCTCGGGCCGCCCATCGACGCGCGCCTGGGCACCAAGGATCTGTCCTATGTGGCCACCGCCATCGTGTCGCCCTCGCACCAAATCAGCCTGGATACGAGCCCGGACCTCCGCGGACGCCTGCAGGGCGTGCTGTCGCCGATGGGGGACTTCAGCCACACAATGACCGTGCGTCAGTTCGTGGACCTCTACGCGTTCGTTCGGTCGGTCAAGTAGTAGTCGGCCTCTGCGCCTTGAGCGAACGAGGCAGAAGGGACTACCGGGCCCCGGGCTGCCTGAGGGCCGCCACCAGCAGCTGCACGTTGTAGTCGAAGAGCGCGACGTAGTCGGTCGCGGCCTTCACGTCCCCGACCGATGGCGACATCTCGAGCACGCGCGCGCCCGTCTCGCGGGCTACTTTGCACTCTGCATCACACCGCGCAAGCTTGATGCGCAGGTGGTAGAGACCGGAAGGCATAATACCCAGGCACACCTGTGATGCCTGAGACACCTGAACAGAGAGCCCGTCGCGAGATCGATGCCGACCTGAGCGCGGCCGGCTGGCTGGTCCAAAGCCGCGACGAGATCGACCTGACGGCCGGCCGCGGCATCGCCGTGCGCGAATTCCCGATGAAGCCCGGTTTTGGCTTCGCGGACTACCTGTTGTACGTAGACCGCAAGGCCTTGGGCGCCGTGGAAGCCAAAGCTGCCGGTACGCTGACCGGCGTCGAAACGCAGTCGGCCAAATACGCGGCCGGCTTGCCGGACAACCTGCCGGCCCACATGCGCCCGCTCCCGTTTCTCTTCGAGTCCAACGGCTCGGTGACCTACTTCACGAACGGCCTCGATCCCACACCTCTCAGCCGTCAGGTCTTCAACTTTCCCCGTGTCGAGACACTGACGGAGTGGGTCGCCCAGGACGAGCAACTGCGCTCCCGCCTCACGCACCTGCCACAGCTCGATGAAACACGGCTCTGGGGCGTCCAGGTTCGCGCCATCCGAAGCCTTGAGGCCTCGTTCGCCAAGGCGAAGTCGCGCGCGCTCGTGCAGATGGCGACCGGGTCCGGCAAGACGTTCACGGCCGTGAACATCGCCTACCGGCTCCTGAAGTACGGCGGCGCCAAGCGCATCCTGTTCCTCGTGGACCGCGGCAACCTGGGCAAACAGACCGAAGACGAGTTCGCGAACTTCGAGCCACCGGACGACCCGCGCAAGTTCCCGACGCTCTACACCGTGCAGCGACTCAAGACGAACTCAATCAACCCGGCGGCCAAGGTTGTCATCACCACCATCCAGCGGCTCTACTCGATGCTGAAGGGTGACGTGGAGTTCGATGCGGGCAACGAGGAAGGATCGAGCTTCGACACCGCGAAGCCGTGGCAAGGCGAGCCGCCGGAGGTCGTCTACAACGCCGGCATTCCGCCCGAGTTCTTCGACTTCGTGATCGTGGACGAATGCCACCGCTCCATCTACGAGCTGTGGAGCCAGGTGCTGCTGTATTTCGACTCGTTTCTCGTGGGGCTCACGGCCACGCCTGCGGGCAAGACGGTCGGCTTCTTCAACCAGAACCTCGTGATGCAGTACGGGCACGACGAAGCCGTGACCGACGGCGTGAACGTGGACTTCGACGTCTACCGCATTCGCACGAAGATCACCGACCAGGGTGCGACGATCGAGTCGGGCGAGACCGGCGTCTATGTCGACAAGCGGCACAAGCTGACGCGCGCCGAGCGGCTGGAGCTGCTGAACCAGGACCTGACCTACACCGCGAACCAGCTCGATCGCGACGTCGTGTCCGAGAGCCAGATCCGGACGGTGCTCCAGCGATTCCGGGACAAGGTGCTGCCCGAGGCATTTCCGGGGCGCGCCGAGGTGCCCAAGACCCTCATCTTTGCCAAAGACGACTCACACGCCGACGACATCGTCCGCATCGCCCGTGACGTGTTCGCCGAAGGGAATGAGTTCTGCCAGAAGATTACGTATCGAACTGGCTACACCAAGGTCACCAGGACCGTGAAGAACGAGGACGGTACCGAGTCCGAGGGCGTGGAGTGGGTAAAGACGTCCAGTCTCACGCCGGACGAGATCCTGGCCAACTTCCGCAACAGCTTCTATCCCCGTCTGGCCGTAACAGTGGACATGATCTCGACCGGCACCGACGTGAAGCCCATCGAGTGCGTGTTCTTCATGCGCAACGTGAAGTCGGCCGGCTTCTTCGAGCAGATGAAGGGGCGCGGTGTTCGCGTGATCTCACCGGACAAGCTGCGAACCGTCACGCCGAGCGCGAAGGTGAAGGACCGCTTCATCATCGTGGACGCCGTCGGTGTGTGCGAGCACGACAAGACCGACTCGCACAGCCTGAACCGTCAGCCGTCGAAGACGCTCGAAGAAGTGCTCAACTATGTCGCCGCCGCGGGCATCGATCCCGAAGCCCTGACGACTCTTGCCGGCCGGCTCGCGCGGTTGCAGCGTGAGTTCAGCCCCGATCAGCTCGACGAGCTGAAGGAGATGGCCGGGGGCAAGTCGTTCCCTGATCTGGCGCACGGGCTGCTGAACGCCTGCGATCCAGATCATGGGAGTGACGAGGCGAAGCAGGAGGCGGCCACGCCGTTCCTCAAGGCCGCGTTCCGCCGTCGGATTCTCGAGATCCGCCAGCAGAACGAGCAAACCGTCGATCGCCACACCATTGACGAGGTGCTGTATGCGGGCTTCGACGCGTCGGCGCTCGACAAGGCACGGGCCAAGGTCAGGGACTTCCGCGCGTGGATCGGCGAGCACAAGGACGAGCTCACCGCGCTCCAGGTCCTGTACTCCGGCACGCGCCCGCTGAAGCTCTCGCTCAAGGAACTCCGACAGTTGAGGGACGCCGTTGCCAGGCCGCCGCTTTCGACCACGCCGCCGCAACTGTGGCGGGCTTTCGAAGCCGCGGAGATTCAGCAGGTCAGGGAGCGTGGCGCATCACACACTGCCGGTGAGTCGCTGGCGGACCTGGTACAACTGGTCCGCCATGCTATCCAACCCAAGGACGCGCCGCTCGCCCCATACGCGGTTCAGGTGCGTCTCAACTTCGCGATGTGGATGATGGAGCAGGAGCGAAGGGGAACCCGGTTCACGGCAGAGCAGACGGAGTGGCTGACGCGGATGGCGGAGCACATCGCGACGAGCCTGGCCATCGAGCCGGAGGACTTCGAGGCCGGCTGGTTCGGCCAGCACGGCAGCCTCGGCAGGGCGCACGCGCTCTTTGGTGACAGGCTCAACGCGCTGATGGCAGAGCTCAACGAGAGGCTCGCGGCGTGAGTTCTCAGCTCGTCTTCGACCACTATTCCCTTCCAACGGTAGACCTTCCCAGCGGTTGGGAAACTGTGAGTGTCGGCGATGTCGCCAGACTTGTGGCGTCAGGCTTTCCGTCCGGAGAACATAATCAGGACCAGCGAGGGACCCCTCACATCCGCCCCATGAACATCGATCGTGAAGGGCGGCTCGATCTCAGCACTCTGAAATACGTCGAAGGCGATGTGCCGCGACGACTGGCGAGTGGGGATGTCCTGTTCAACAACACGAACAGCCCAGAGTTGGTCGGGAAGACGACCGCTATTCTCGTCGACTTTGAGCTGGCCTACTCCAATCACATGACTCGGATTCAGCTCGAGGATGGGCTGAATCCAGTTTTCGTTGCTCGCCAGCTCCACTTTCTTTGGATGATCGGGTACTTCCGACACAGATGCGTTAATCACGTCAATCAGGCCAGCATCTCCGCCGACCCTCTCTCAAAAACAGTCCCTTTGCTTCTTCCACCCGCCGACGAGCAAGTCCGTATCGCCGACACCCTGGACGAACTGCTGTCCGACCTCGACGCGGGCGTGGCCGCGCTGGAGCGGGTTCGGGCGAAGCTGGCCCTCTATCGCGCATCGGTCCTGAAGGCGGCAGTGGAGGGAGCGCTGACCGCTGAGTGGCGGGAGCAGCATCCCCACGCAGAGCCCGCGAGCGAGTTACTCGAGCGCATCCTCGTCGAGCGCCGTCGGCGATGCGAGGAAGCGCAACTCGCCAAGTTCAACGAGGCTGGCAAGGAACCGCCTAGGAACTGGAAGACGAAATACAGGAAGCCGGTCTCCGCAGATACCTCCAGCCTCCCGTTGCTGCCAGCGGGCTGGTGCTGGTCGTCACTCGACCAGCTTGGGCAGCTCGATCGCGGCAAATCCAAGCACCGACCGCGCGACGCAGCCTTTCTCTACGGGGGACCCTATCCGTTCATTCAGACTGGTGACGTGCGGAGGGCCCGTCAGTACGTTCGAGACCACACTCAGACCTACAGCGAGGCTGGACTCAGCCAAAGCCGACTATGGCCTGCAGAGACGCTCTGTATCACGATCGCGGCGAATATTGCGGAGACCGCGATCCTCTCGTATCCAGCCTGCTTTCCCGACAGTGTCGTCGGAGTCCAGTTCACGGACTCACTGGTCTCAGTACGCTATGTGGAGTTGTTCATCCGGAGCGCAAAGACGCTGATCTCGGCCTATGCACCCGCGACTGCGCAGAAGAACATCAACAACGAGATACTCCGCGCATTGGCCGTTCCTTTGCCGCCTCTTGAAGAGCAGTGGGCAATTGTTGACCTCGCAGAAGACCAGATGTCAGTCATCGAGCATTTGGGCGACGACTTGGAGTCGAAGTTGAAAGGCGTCCAGGCGCTGCGGCAGGCAATCCTCCGTCACGCCTTCGCGGGTAAGCTCGTGCCGCAGGATCCGAACGACGAGCCGGCCTCCGAACTCCTGAAACGCATCGCCGCCGAGCGAGAGACACGTGCCCGCGAATCCCCGACTTCGAAAGACAGGCAGAGACGACCGCCCAGGCGGCGCACTGGGCCGAAGACGCCATGAAACGACCGCGGGGAAGAGCACGTCCGCCAGTCCGCCCCCGGGCGGCGATCGTCGCATCGGTGACCTACAAGCGTCTGGTCGATGCCGTCGAGGAGGTGTCCCGCCAGATGGTCGGCCAGGCGGCCGCCGTCGTCAATCAGGCGCTGCTCGTTCGTAACTGGCTGACCGGCGCGTATCTGGTGGAGTTCGAGCAGAACGGCTCGGACCGCGCCCGATACGGCGACGAGCTCCTTACGACCCTGGCACGCGACCTGGCGGCTCGCAAGGTGCCCGGATTCAGCGTCAGTGCGCTGGAGCGGTGCCGGCGCTTCTACCTCGCGACCCCACAACTGAGTGCCCTGATTCCGTCAACGGTGTTGACGGAATCGCGCGACACGTTTCCGGCCGGAATTCCGTCGACGGTGTCGACGAAATCGAGGCAGGGAAAGGGCGCCGATCGGCCCACGCCGTTGACGGTGGAGCAGATTCTGTCGTTGTCCTGGAGCGTGTGGATCGAGATCATTCGCATCGAAGACCCGTGGAAGCGCGCCTTCTACGAGAACGAATGCCTGAACGGCCATTGGTCGGTGCGCCAGCTGCAGCGACAGATCGAGTCGCTCCTTTACGAACGCACCGGTCTGTCGAGAACGAAGCAGGCCGTGATTGCCCGCGCGCGACGGCAGGCGCGCGAAGCCCAGGCTGGGACGATCTTCGATCTCATTCGCGACCCCTATGTGCTGGAGTTCACCGGCCTGGCGGCACGACCGGACTATTCGGAGAACGATCTGGAAGGGGCCCTGTTGGATCATCTGCAGCGGTTCCTCCTGGAGCTCGGCTCCGGCTTCTGCTTCGAGGGCCGACAGTTCCGCATCACCGTCAACAACAAGCACGACCATGTCGACCTGGTCTTCTACCACCGGCGCCTGCGCTGTCATGTGCTGGTCGATCTGAAGATCCGCGCCTTCCGCCACGCCGACGCGGGGCAGATGAATTTCTATCTGAACTGGTTCAAGGCGCACATGACCGCCGTTGGAGACAGGCCGCCAGTGGGAATCATCCTGTGCAGCGGCAGAGACCATACCGAAGTGGAGTTTGCGACGGGCGGCATCAACAATAAGCTCTTCGTGTCTCGCTACCTCACGGCGCTGCCCTCAGCCGCGCAGCTCACAGCGCTCGTGGACCGGGATCGGGCCCGCTATCAGCAGCGTGAGTTGCAGCCCCGACGACGCCGGACGCGCGGATGACCATGGACGCATCCCAGATCGGAAAGCGCGCCTGGAGCTACGCCGGCGTACTGCAGGACGCCGGGCTCTCCTGTTTCGAGTACGTCGAGCAACTTACGCTGCTTTTGTTCCTCAAGATGGCGGACCAGTTGACCGAGCCGCCGTACAGCCGCGAACCCATCGTCCCGCCGGCGTTGGGATGGAAGGCCTTGTTGCCGCTCGACGGCGCGCCGCTCGAAGATCAGTACCGCGCGAGCCTCGAGAAGCTCGGCGTCAAGCCCGGGATGCTCGGCGTCATCTTCAAGGGCGCCCGCTGCGAGATCCACAACCCAGCCCTCCTCAAGCAGCTCATCGTCAATCTGCTCGACAAGGTGGATTGGCTGTCGCTGCCCGTGGACGTGAAGGGCACGATCTACGAGGAGTTGCTCGCGCGGTCTGCTCAGGAGTCCTCGCGTGGTGCCGGCCAGTACTTCACGCCGCGCCCAGTCATCCAGGCGATGTGCGAGGTGACGCAGCCGACGCCACAGGACCGTATTTGCGACCCGGCCGCCGGCACCGGTGGGTTCCTGTGTAACGCCTACCAGTACGTGCTCGACCGATTCGAGAAGGAGTTGGACCGCGACCAGAAGCGGGCCCTGCAGGAGGAGCTCGTCGAGGGCATGGAGCTCTCGCCCAAAGTTGGCCGCATGTGCGCGATGAACGTGTACCTGCACGGCATCGGGGGCGACAAGGTCGTAGTGCACACCGGCCACGACAGCCTCAGTGCGCCCTGGAACCGTGAGTACTCGATGGTGCTGGCCAACCCGCCCTTCGGAAAGAAGCAGAGCCTCCTCTTCGTGAACGAGGAGGGCGACACCGAGAAGGACGACCAGATCATCGTCCGCGAGGACTTCTGGACCTCCACCAGCAACAAGCAGCTCAACTTCGTGCAGCATATCTACACGTTGCTCAAGATCGACGGGCGCGCCGCCGTCGTCGTCCCAGACAACGTGCTCTTCGAAGGCGGGGCAGGCGAGAAGGTGCGCCGCAACCTTCTACAGAAGTGTCGCGTGCACACGCTGCTGCGCCTCCCCACAGGCATTTGGTATTCACCGGGCGTGAAGGCCAACGTGATCTTCTTTGACAAGAAGGAAGGTCGCGCGGAGGCCTGGACGGACACGCTGTGGGTCTACGACCTCCGGACGAACATGCACTTCACGCTCAAGCAGTCGCCGATTCAGCGGAAGGACTTCGACGAGTTCGTCGGCTGCTACAAGCCGGGCCGGCTCCATGAGCGTGTGGACACCTGGAGCGACGCGAATCCCGAAGGGCGATGGCGCTCGTACGCGTACGAGGACCTGCTGAAGCGAGACAAGCTGAGCCTGGACCTCTTCTGGATCAAGGACAAGAGCCTCACCGACACCGACTCGCTGCCTCCGCCGGACGTCCTCGCGACTGAAATTGCCGACGATCTCGAGGCGGCGCTGGCGCAGTTTACGAAGATTGCGGCCAGACTCGGGGGCGTTGCAAAGATCTGATGAGAGCGGGGCCTCAATAGTTCCGCTAAGATCTTCATAGGGCGCAAGCCAATGCCGAAGACTGAAGTTCCGATCACACCTGCTGTCCTTGAGTGGGCAATTCTTGAGTCCGGCCTTTCCGTCACAGAGGTGGCGAAGGAGGCAGGGGTCGAACTGGCCGATCTGAATGGCTGGTTGACGAACACGGCGAAGCCCGGCGTGACTGAAGTTCGATCCCTGGCACAGGTCCTTCTCCGGCCAGTCGCGGCCTTTCTGCTGCCGACGCCGCCGGCATCTCATCTGCCTGACGTTCGGTTTCGGCACACGCCCGGCGTCTCCGGCCGAAGCCTGACTCCGAAGGAGCGACGGTACCTTCGAAAGGCTGTTCGTCTACAGCGAATGCTCGAATGGGTGGTCCAAGAGCTGAGAGAGCCCCGGCCGAGTGTCCCAAGCGCGAGCCTCGGTGACGATGCGGACTCAGCGGCTCAGGCTTTGCGAGCCATCCTGGGCGTGACGATCGAGACCCAATTGCAATGGCCCTCAGCGTCAGTGGCGTTCGACGGGTGGCGCGACGCCGTTGAAGCTCTGGGCGTCACCGTGTTCCTGTTCCAGCTGGGCGCGGACAACTGTCGGGGATTTTCCCTGTGGAACAAGGCGGTTCCCGTGATTGCCGTGAATACGGCTTGGAACGACGAGGCGCGGGTGTTCACGCTCTTCCACGAACTCGGCCACCTTCTCGTCCGCACAGATTCTGCCTGCGCCACAGCCGATCCCGCCGGCATGTCAGGCACCTGGGACCCCGCGGAGCGTTGGTGCGAGCACTTCGCTTCCTCCGTACTCCTCCCAGAGGCGATGCTTCGCCGCGCAATCGCGGAGAGGCTCAGTCCAGGGACCACCCGCATCCACGATGTCGGACTCGTGCGGCGTCTGGCCACTCATTTCCATACAAGTCTCAGAGCCACGACGATTCGGCTAATCGAACTCGGTTTCGCCTCATGGGACCTCTATCGGGAGTTGCCAGCCTCGGGCGACGCCAAGAGTCGAGGCGGTCGCGCCAATGGCGGCCGTGACCGACAGGAGATTCAGGAGGACTCGCTCGGCGGGCACGCAACGAGGTTGTTTCACCGTGCGGTCAAGGCAGACGTGGTGACTCGATCTCAGGCTCTGACGTATCTTGACGTGCCTGATTCAGCCCTCGATCAGCCCGCCACTCGTGGGGTCTGATGGCGTCGACGACGTGGGTCATTGACACGTCGTCGCTGATCGCCGTTCGCTCACTCTTTTCCAGAGGAGACCAGTCCGCCATCATGGATGGCCTGTCCAACCTGGTAACGGAAGGCCGCGTCGTGTTTCCGCGCGAGGTCGTGACCGAACTCGAGCGGTACGAGGGCAAGGATGTCCCAGCGCTAGTCTGGGCCAAAACACATCAGGGGCTGGCGACTCAGAAGCAGCCGTCATTCGACAGCGTGCGAGAGGTGCTCGAGCAGGTCCCGGAAGTCGTTGACCCAGACAAAGAGGGAGTTGAAGAGGCCGATCCCTACGTCCTCGCGATGGCCCGTGAGATGCTCAACGATGGCGTGGACGTCCGAGTTGTGACCGAAGAGTTCAAGACCACCAACGCCAAGATGAACCTCGGCAGCGCAGCCGGGTTTCTTCGGATTCCGAGCGTGTCCATCAAGGCAATGCTCAAGTTTGAGGGCATCAGGGAGTTCTAACAGACTGCCACTTCGCTCGCGCGTCGCGCCCTCGGCCGGCGGCCGTTCGGAGCACGGCCTCGGTGGACACCTCAAAACCGGCCATTGATCGACACCGCAAAACCGGCCATTACCTGACGGCAGCCGAGACACGTGGAGTTACGTGACGGCCTGCGTTGAGGTCGTCGTGGGTCTCCCAGTCGTGCACACTCGCGTCATC
>Ga0209640_10004219_pt1 | contig 12638 bp, 10 predicted proteins | sample RifCSP10_1_FD_184018 | JGI IMG/M metagenome (GOLD analysis project Ga0209640, IMG submission 184018) | Soil microbial communities from Rifle, Colorado - Rifle CSP2_sed 10_1 (SPAdes) (version 2) | ecosystem: Environmental > Terrestrial > Deep subsurface > Rock core/Sediment | place: Rifle... | reverse complement strand
AATCGGGAACGACGCACTTCGGGTACCGCGACGTGCCGATCGACGCCAAGAGCGGCATGGTCGCTTCGGTATTTCGCTCGGTCGCCCGCCGTTACGACGTGATGAACGACTTGATGTCGTTCGGGATTCATCGATTCTGGAAGCAATTCGCGATCGGATTAACGAGTCTGCGGCCCGGCCAGCGCGTGCTCGACGTCGCCGGCGGCAGTGGCGACATGACCGCCCTGGCGGCCGCGCGGGTCGGCGCCACTGGGCGCGTGGTGTTGAGCGACATCAACGACGCCATGCTCGATGTTGCCCGCGAGCGGCTGGCGGACCGCGGTATCGCCGGTAATGTCGACTTCGTTCGCGCCGATGCCGAGCGGCTGCCGTTTGCGTCGGACTATTTCGACTGCGTGATGATCGCTTTCGGGTTGCGCAATGTCACTCACGTCGATCGTGCGCTCGCATCGATGTGGCGCGTGTTGAAGCCGGGCGGTTGCCTGGTCGTGCTCGAATTTTCGCGCGTGACGGTCGATCCGTTGCGACGCGTGTACGACGCCTATTCGTTTAACGTGTTACCGTTGCTTGGGCGATTCGTCGCCAACGACGAGGACAGCTATCGCTACTTGGCCGAGTCGATTCGCCGCCATCCGGATCAGGAAACGTTGAAAGGAATGATGGAGCAAGCCGGATTCGAGCGCGTGCGTTACCATAATTTGAGCGCGGGTGTCGTCGCCGTGCATAAGGGTTATAAAATATGACCGGTCACCGAGCCGGCACGAGCACGACGACTCGCGGCACGCGCGCCGTGGCGGGCGAGTCGCAATGAATCTGAGTTTTCCATCGATCGAGACATTGGCCGAGCGCGCCATCAATCAGGTGCTGCGACTCGATCCGGATGCGCAGCGGCGTTTCGGCGAGCTTGGCGGCAAAACGCTATTGGTCGAGATCGCGGCCGAAGGCGAGCCGCTGCGGATTTTTGTTTCCCCGAGTGCCGAAGGCGTAACGCTGCGGCGCGAGTTCGATCGCGTACCGGATGTCACCATCAGCGGCACCGTGTCGATTTTTCTGCGGCAGTGGCGGGGCGGTGCGACGACGGTGTCGGATGAGCTGACGATTCGCGGCGATATCGAATTGGGTCAACGCTTCCAACGCGCACTGTCCGCGCTCGATCCCGATTGGGAAGAGGGCATGGCGCGGGTGCTTGGCGATTTGCCGGCACATCAAATTGCGCGATTCGTGCGCGCAGCGCGCGGCTGGGCCCGGCAGGCCGTTGCAACGCTGGTTGAAGACAGCGCCGAATATTTAAAGGAAGAGGCGTTCATTGCGGCCAAGCGCGAGCGCGTAGCGGATTTTCTGCGCGCCGTCGACGTGCTGCGCGCCGACGTGGATCGGCTGGATCAACGACTTCAACGCTTAACGTCGAAGACCCCATGATTCGTCGTCTGCGCCGACTCGGCAGACTCACTCGCATTACCCGCGTTTTCATTCGGCACGATCTCGACGAGTTCGTGTCCGCGATTCCGCTATTGCGCCCCTATCGCTGGTTGTGGCGCTTGCTCCCGTGGCGCTGGGTGCCGCGCGATCGACGGCCCCGCGGCGTGCGGTTGCGCGAGGCGCTGCAAGATCTCGGTCCGGTATTCGTCAAGCTGGGTCAGGTGATATCGACGCGACCGGATTTGTTGCCCGAGGACCTGTTCGAGGAATTGGTGAAGCTGCAAGACCAGGTTCCGCCGTTCCCGGGTGCGCAAGCCGAAGCCATCGTCGCCGCGGCGCTCGACGCGCCGCTGACGACACACTTTCGCGAGTTTCAAACCGAGCCCGTTGCCTCCGCCTCGCTGGCGCAAGTTCATCTCGCCCGCCTACACGACGGTGCCGACGTCGCGGTCAAAGTATTGCGGCCGGGAATCGAGGTCGTGATCGAGCGCGACATCGAGTTGATGTATTTGCTTGCACGTCTGGCGCAGCGCTATCTGCCCGACGGCAAGCGGCTGCGCCCGGTCGAGGTGGTCGACCAATTCCGCAAGACCATCGGCCACGAGCTCGACCTGCGTCGCGAGGCTGCAAACGCGAGCCAGCTCGGTGCCAACTTCGCCGGTTCCAAGCTGTTGCACGTGCCGAAGGTGTACTGGGACCTGACACGGCGCAACGTGTTCGTGATGGAGCGCATCGACGGTATTCCGATCAGCAATATTCAGGCGCTGAAGGATGCGGGTATCGACATGCGTCAGTTGTCGCATAACGGCGTCGAGATCTTTTTCACGCAGGCGTTTCGCGACGGCTTCTTTCACGCCGACATGCACCCCGGAAATATTTTCGTCGCGCCCGATGGCCAGTATCGGGCGGTCGACTTCGGCATCATGGGTACGCTCAGCGCGGAAGATAAGCGCTACCTCGCGGTGAATTTCATCGCCTTTTTTAATCGCGATTACCACGCTGTTGCAGACGCGCATCTACGCGCCGGTTGGGTACCACCGGGTACGCCGGTTGGCGAGTTCGAAGCGGCAATTCGCGCCGTGTGCGAGCCGATCTTTGCGCGGCCGATCAAGGACATTTCCTTCGGTCGCCTACTGTTGCAGTTATTTCAGACGGCCCGCCAATTCAACATGGAAGTGCAGCCGCAGCTGGTGCTACTGCAAAAAACCCTTTTCAACATCGAGGGTTTGGGACGGCGGCTTTATCCGGATCTCGATCTTTGGGTTACGGCCAAACCGTTTTTAGAACGTTGGATGCGCGACCAACTGAGTCCGCGGGCGCTGTTACGCGAGTTGCGCAACGAGATGCCGAAATGGTGGGCGCGATTACCGCGGCTACCAGGACTTCTGCATGAAACGCTACAGCGAGTCCACGACGGTGAGTTGTCGTTGGAATGGAAATCCGCCGAACTGGTGCGGTTAAGGGAACAACTCCGCGCGAGTGAGCGGCGAAATTACTTCGCGATTGCCGGCGGCAGTCTGCTGGTGACTGCGGCGCTGCTTGGCAACTGGAGTGGATTTGACGCGAAATTGGCGAGTGTCAGTGGCGCGACTGCATTGGCGGTCGCTGTGGCCGGGATATTTTTGCTTTGGCGCGGTCGGCCGCGGCAGTCGGGAGGATGAACGGTTGTATCGTCCGACGCACGAGTGCGGTTGCGTGTGATATGATTTTAGTGTTAATCGGGGGTTCAACCGTTCCTAGCACGTCATGAAGTATCGAATTCGTACAGTTCTTGTCGCGGCCACGACACTGGCACTGCCAGGGGTTGTTAGCGCCGCGCGCCTAAGCTGGTTCGACGACATGCCGGCGCGCGACAGCTTGGGCCAGATACGCGCGCCGATTGCGCTCTCGAATCAAGAGGCGCCGCTTACGTTTGGTGTTCAGGGCTACGAATCGCTGCGCCAATCCGACCTTCTCGATGGTGACTACGGTTACGGTTCGGTCGCGGTTGCGAGCGACCGTACGGTCGTCAGATTTTACGGCGCCGTTGCCGGCCGCACGAACGATTTCCGTGCGCCGCTGCTCGCCTTGAACCCGTCCGCCACCGGCGACGCGTTGCTACTCGGTTCGTCCAGCAGTCGCTTAAGCGGATTTGGCGTGAAATGGCAGCACCGCGTGGACGCGGTAAATACGGTGGCGCTATCGGCCGGATACAATGAAATCCCGTGGAGCACGAAGAGCACGAGCGCAGACGCGCTCGATACGCGGGCCGCGGTTTCGTGGCATGGTAGCTGGTCCGGCGCAACGCTGCGGCCGGGCATCAGCGGTAGCTTTTTTGTTGGCGATGAAATCGCACGTAACGAGGCGTATCAGCAGCTCGGACGCCGGTATTTCGGCTTTTCCGTCGGCGGCGAGTTACGGGTCGCGCAGGATCACACGCCTTATTTTTCTTATCGGCTGCGGCGAAATGTCTACAGCCCTGACGACCCCACGTTTTCGATCACGCCGTACGAGGATCGTTCGCAAATCTCGGCCGGGTGGAAGTGGCAGGTCCAGTCGAATTGGAGTTTGCAAGCGGAAGCGCGCTACGGACTGAATGGCGCGAACCTCGATCCCTCCTCACCCGATCGAAGCCACTTATTCTTCGGTACGCGCTTCGACTTTCGCTGAGCGTTTTCCCACCGTCCTTCGTACGCAGGACGGTGGGCGTTTAGGCTTCCCTAGTTCTTAGCGCCACCGGCCAGTTGTTGTTTCGATTGCGACTGGAAAATGGCGATACCCTTAAGCAGATTCAATCCTTCCTGTAGCTGGTAATCCTCGTCGCCGCTTTTGGGTTTCTTGGTCGTCGAATCGGCAGCTTTGTTGGAATCGTCGGACTTCGCGTCCGAGGAATTCGGGTTTTCGAGATGCCGCGCAAGATCGGCTTCACGCAGCCGGCCCGTCGCGGTGTCGTTACGAGTGATCTTCGCATCTTCCGTGATGATGTCCGGCACAATACCAGCCGCCTGAATCGAACGGCCGTCCGGGGTGTAGTAGCGCGCCGTGGTTAGCTTTAGCGCGGCGCCATTACTAACCGGTACAATCGTCTGTACCGATCCCTTGCCAAAGGTCTTCGTCCCCAAGATCACAGCGCGTTTGTGGTCCTGTAGCGCCCCGGCCACGATTTCCGAAGCTGACGCCGACCCGCCGTTGACCAGTACAACCATCGGCGCGCCATTCAACGCATCGCCGGGCGTCGCGGAGAATTTCAACTTTGAATCGGGTACGCGACCCTCGGTGTAAACGATTAGGCCCTTATCAATAAAGGTATCGGTGACGCCGACTGCACCATTGAGCACGCCGCCCGGGTTGTTGCGCAGGTCAAGCACCATCCCCTTGAGCTGGCCTTTGTTCTCGGTTTCGAGTTTCTTGATCGCAATCGCGACTCCGTTGGTAGTTCCCGCCTGGAATTGGGTGATGCGAACGTAGCCATAACCAGGCTCGAGCAAGCGCTGTTTCACGCTTTGAATCTTGATGACGGCGCGGGTGACCGTGAACGTCAGCGGTTTGCTGCTACCTTCGCGCACGACCGTGAGCACGATGTCGCTGCCCGGTTTGCCGCGCATTAACCGCACCGCGTCGCTTAGCGCCAGGCCTTTGACGGCCTTCTCATCCAAGCGAATGATGAGATCGCCGGGTTTTAGGCCGGCTTGCGCCGCCGGGGTGTCTTCGATCGGCGAAACGACTTTGACGAAGCCGTTTTCCATCGTGACTTCGATGCCGAGCCCGCCGAACTGACCCTCGGTTTCGACCCGTATGTCACGGAAACTGTCGACATCGAGATAGCTCGAATGCGGGTCGAGGCCTGCGAGCATTCCTTGTATCGCTTCATCGAGTAACTTCTTGTCGTCGACCGATTCGACGTAATCCGATTTGATGCGCGCATAAACCTCGGTGAAGGTGCGTAGCTCGTCAATCGGTAGCGTCGCCGTCGCTTTGCTTTGCTCGCGCTCGGCCATGACGGTCATGTCGAAAGTGACGCCGGCGCCGACAAAAACGCCGAGCAATAGAACCAGGGTGTAACGTCCAGCGGACTTCATAGTCGACTCCGTCATGTGATGAGCGCGCGTAAACTTGGTGGCGGTGCGTTAGCGGCGAGCACGACTCGGCGTGGTTCGTCCGGTGGCGCACCATTGCAGCGGATCTTGCGGCACGCCGTTTTGCCGTATTTCGAAATAGACTCCACTGGCGGGGGCATCACCCGTACTTCCGACCGTCGCGATAACCTGGCCCGCCTTGACCCAATCGCCGGTCTCTTGGCGCAGAGCCTCGTTGTGTCCGTAAAGCGTCATATAGCCATCGCCGTGATCCAGAATCAATAGTAGCCCAAAACCGCGCAGCCAATCGGCATAAACTACGCGACCGCGTGATATGGCGTGAACCGGTTGGCCCTCTTTTCCCGCGAGAAATATCCCGCGCCAAGCAAGATTCCCCACACCTTTCGGCTGTCCATAGCGCGCTACGATGCGACCGGCGAGCGGCAGCGGCAGACGGCCCCTTAGCTTAGCGAAACGCTCGTTCCCATCGGGAAACGGCACATCCGCGGGCGGCAGTACCGTTTTCAGTTCCCGCACCAGCCGTTCCAGTCGTTGCTCGTCGGTGCGCAGGCGCCCGATCTCATCTGACTGATTTGCCACCTGGCGGTTCAATGCCGCGAGCAGTTCGGATCGGCTCCGGCGCGATTGCTCGAGTTCCTGACGGCTTAGCTGCTGCGTGGTGCGCAGATCCCTTAATTCCCGCGTTTGCTCGCCGATTTCATCCTGTAGTTTCTCCAGCCGTTTAAGCGCGGACTCGGCAGCATCGATGCGGGTCACGCGCGCCTCGTTGAAGTAGCGATAGTAAGCCAACACCCGTGATGTGGCAGCGGGATTTTCCTGGTTCAACAATACTTTGAGATAGGGCTCGCGTCCGACGCTATAGGCGGCGCGCATCTCGGATTCGAGCGCGCGGATTTGGTTGCGCTGCGTGTCGCGCTCGCGTCGTTCGCGTCGAGTCAGCTCGCCGAGCGCTCGGGTTTGGCTTTGCAAACGGCCGTCGATTTCGCGCAGCGATCGGGTGAAATCGTTGATGCGGCGTTCGTGGGTTTGCAGTTCTTCGCGCTCGCTATCGCGCTTGCCAACGGCGACATTCAGCTCGCGTTGCAATCGCTCGATGCGCTCGCGAACTTGTTGCAGTTGTTTTTCTTGGGCATCGGCACGCGCCGGATTCGGTGCGTAAAGCCCAATGGCCGCGATAATACTCAGGAGGTTTATCGAAAGGCGCCGACGCACCGATTCAACCACTTGCCTTGGCGCTCGCCGCCGTGCCGCCGGCGCGCAGCGCGACGAGCGGGTGGCCGGTCATCTCGTTTGGGATCGGCAATCCCATCACATGCAGCATTGTCGGCGCGATGTCTTGGAGCGCGCCGGTCGGCGCCATGACGGCCGAGCGGCCGACGTAGATCAGCGGAACTGGGTTGGTTGTGTGCGCCGTGTGCCGCTGACCGGTCTTGGGATCGAACATTTCCTCGGCATTACCGTGATCCGCCGTTATTAAGAGTTCACCACCCGCGGCGAGTGTCGCCTCGAGGATGCGCCCGAGCGCGGCGTCAATTGCCTCGATCGCCTTAACCGTGGCGTCGATGTTACCGCTGTGGCCGACCATATCGGCGTTGGCAAAATTGCAGATGATGACCTGGTACTTGCCGCCTTTGATCGCCTTGACGATTTCGGCGGCGACCGTCGGCGCGCTCATTTCCGGTTTGAGATCGTAGGTCGGCACGTCCTTCGGCGACGGTACTAGGATCCGGTCTTCGTTGGCGTAGGGCGTTTCGACGCCGCCGTTGAAGAAGAACGTCACGTGCGCGTACTTCTCGGTCTCGGCGATTCGCAGTTGATGAAGACCGCGCTCGGCGATGTAGGCGCCGAACATGTTGTCGAGTCGTTTCGACGGGAAGGCGACCCCAACTTTGAACGCGGCGCTGTATTCCGTCAGCGTGACGTAGGCGGCGAGTTTCGGCGTGCGGCTGCGCGCAAATCCTGCGAAGTCGGATTCGGTAAGGGCACTGGTGAGCTCGCGGGCGCGGTCGGCGCGAAAATTCATGAATACGACCGCATCGCCATCGCGCACGCACGCGGCGGATTCGCCGGCGGGCATGACGACGGTGGGTTTGACGAATTCGTCGGTTTCCCCGCGCCGGTACGCGAGGTCGAGCGCGCTGCGCGCACTGCTCGCCGTGAACTCGCCCGCGCCGAGCGTGAGCAAATCGTAAGCGCGTTGCACGCGGTCCCAGCGCTTGTCGCGATCCATCGCGTAGTAGCGCCCGCAAATCGACGCGATCCGACCGACACCGAGCGCCGCGAGTTTGCGCTCCATGGCCTCAATTGAGGCCGCCGCGCTTTGCGGCGGCGTGTCGCGCCCGTCCAGGAACGCATGGACATACACGTGCTTGGCGCCGCGTTTGGCCGCGAGTTCCGCCATCGCTTGGATTTGGTTTTCGTGACTGTGTACGCCGCCGGGAGACAGCAGACCGAGCAGGTGCACGGCGCCGCCGTTCTTGGTTGCCGCGTCTACGGCGTCGGCCAACACCGGATTGCGGAAAAACTCGCCGGACTCGATTGCGTGCTCGATGCGCGTGTAATCTTGATACACGACCCGACCGGCGCCGAGATTGAGATGGCCCACTTCGGAATTGCCCATCTGCTCGTCGGGCAGCCCGACGGCACCGGCGGATGCCTGAAGCAAGGTATGCGGATAGGTCCACAGGCGATCCCAGACGGGCTTGCGCGCTGCGGCGATCGCGTTGTAGGTCGGGTCTTCGCGATAGCCCCAGCCGTCGAGAACGATGAGGATCAGCGGTTTGTGCGCGATGCGCGTCGAAGACATGACAGCATTCGTCTTTTCAAAGCGTGCGTTATTGTATATTGTTTCGCCCGCGCGACCTATTGCGCGCGACGATTCCCCTAAACGTCAACCCGAAACGTTTACCATAGGCCGACTCGATTCGACATCGAGCCACTCATCGGAGCTGCGAGCTTACATTGATTCAATTCGTCATTAACAACTGGTATTTGTTTCTTGCGTTGGTGGTCGTGCTGGCACTGCTAATCGCACCTATCGTGATGCAGCGTATGCACGGTATCGGCAGTCTCGCGCCGTCGCAATGCGTGTTGTTGGTCAATCGGGAGTCCGGCGTTTTCGTCGACGTATCGGAGCCAGCCGAATTCAAAACCGGCCACATTTCAAACGCGATCAACGTTCCGGTGGGCATGATTAGCCAGGGCGCGCCACAGATCGACAAGCACAAAGAACGGCCGATCATCGTGGTCGGGCGAGTTCCGAGTCGTGCGCTCAAGGCTGCCACCGCGTTACGCAAGCGCGGCTTTCAGACCGTGCACGTCTTAGCCGGTGGGCTGGCTGCGTGGGATAAAGAAAACCTGCCGATCGAGAAGTCGTAAAGCGGCATCGCGACCGACGCGGCGAGAACTATTGAGGAGACGCGAATGGCGGAACCAGCCGCATCCACCGTGCAGTTCAATCTCGAACGTATCTATATAAAGGATGTTTCCTACGAGTCGCCGGCCGCGCCGCAGGTGTTCTTGGAACAGTTGGCGCCGCAGCTCGACCTGCAGCTCGGCGTGCAGCACGCCGCGGTGCTGCCGGGCGAGGGTCTGCACGAAGTCGTGCTGACGGTGACCTTGTCGGCGAAGCAGGCGGACAAGTCGGTTTTTTTGGTCGAGGTGCAGCAAGCCGGCTTGTTTCGGGTCGCCGGAATTTCCGGCGAGCCGCTCGATCGCGCGCTCGAAATCAGCGGCGCCTATATCCTTTTGCCGTTCGTGCGCGAGGCCATCAACGATCTGGTCGGCAAGGGCGGTTTTCCGCAGCTGCTTATCAATCCGATCAATTTCGAGACGCTGTACGAGCAAAAACGAAACAAGATCAAGAAGTCGGCGAACTAGCGTTTTTTAGATTCGTGGAACCACAGATGAACACGGATAAACACAGATTAATACGATTGGAGAACGCTCACTAGTGCGCTCCTATCCGTGTTTATCCGTGTTCATCTGTGGTTTCGCTTTTCCTTCTTGAGCATGCGCGAACAACAAACGATTGCGGTACTCGGTGCCGGTGCGTGGGGCACCGCGCTCAGCGTACTGCTCGCGCGCAACGGTTACCGCGTGTGGCTGTGGGGTAACGATCCGACCCAGCTCGCGCGCCTCGCGCGCGAGCGCGTTAATCCATCTGCGCTCCCCGGCGTCGAATTGCCGCCGCACGTCGAGCCGCGCGCGGAGCTTAGCGAAATCGCGCGCACGGCGCGTGATTTCTTGCTCGCGGTCCCGAGCCACGCATTTCGCGCGACGCTGGGTGCGATGCGCGCGGATCTCGACAACGATGCGACGATTGCCTGGGCCACCAAAGGTCTTGAACCGGGTAGCGGCAGACTGCTGAGCGAGGTGGCGCGCGAGTCGCTTGGCCCGAGTGCGGCAATCGCCGTCGTCTCCGGTCCGACCTTCGCCGGTGAAATCGCCCGCGGACTGCCGGCGGCGTTGACGGTCGCGGCATCGAGTCCGCCGACTGCGGAGCGAGTGGCCGCGTGGCTGCGCAACGATCGGGTGCGCGTCTACACCAGCGATGACATCGCCGGCGTGCAGCTCGGCGGCGCGATTAAGAACGTCATCGCCCTGGCCGCCGGGATTAGCGATGGACTCGGATTCGGCGCCAACGCGCGCGCCGCGCTCATCACCCGCGGGCTCGCCGAATTGACTCGGCTCGGTGTGGCCATGGGCGGCAAGCGCGAAACCTTCATGGGTCTCACCGGTGCCGGCGATTTGATTCTTACCTGCACCGACAACGCCTCGCGCAATCGACGTGTCGGCTTGGGTTTGGGGCAGGGGCGGGAACTGCGCGAGGTGCTGGACGAAATTGGCCAGGAGGCCGAAGGTGTCGCCACGGCGCGCGAACTCTATCGTGTTGCGCAGGGCCGTCACATCGACATGCCGATCACCGAGCAGGTGTACCGCGTGCTTTACGAAAATTTGCCGCCGCAGGCAGCGGTCGAAGCCTTACTGCGGCGCGACCCGCGGCGGGAATAGATTGTTCAATCCAACTGGTCTCGATTGGGCCGAGGCCGTTACCCGCACTTGACGTTGCTGGTCGTGGTCTGCGCCACGCGCGCCCGCCCGCTGTTCGAGACGACGACATATCTTGCCAGGGATGGATCGCGCGCGCTGCAAACGGCAAAGGTAATTGTCGAACCGCCCGCTGTCCCCAGCGGTTGGTAGGTGACGTGGCCGCGCGCACGCGAACTGCGAATGACGATCCCGTTCGACACGCTGTTTTGCAGCCGCACGATTTCATCGACTTGCGGTTTGCCGTCGGCATTGTTGTCCACGTAGACCAGCCAGCCCGTTTGCCACGCGGTGTAGTCGCTGCTCGCTGGCTGGCAGGCTTGCCGGTCGACGGTCGGGCAGATCGTGACACGTGTGTTCTGCGTAATCGCTTCGCTGCGCACCAGCGCGAGATGTGTCACCAAGTCGTTGGCGGCGGCAGTGATGGCGTTTTGCTGCACCGCGCCCCAGACGCCGGCGCCGCCACCGGCGAGCGTGCCGCTGATGCACAGGGAAACCAGCATTTCTTGCAAGGTGAAACCACGGATTGTCGTCAGCGGGTGGAACGGGCGTTGTAACGAGGAGCGAAACCGGTTCATGTTCTTTCTCCTTAGTGCGTGGGCCGATGTGGATTTGTTATTGTCGGAGCCCACTATCAATCAGCCGGGTGCAGGACTGAACGGCCCATTGGTGCTCGCGCGCGGCACTTTGGTGCTAGCTGAAACCGGCTGGGTTCGACATCGGAGCAGGCGGTTGCTGGAGCGCTTCCCGCCTAGGCGATAACGCGTACCCCTGGCCCGACGCGGGTTGCGGAGTCACGGCTCGATAAAAGTATTGAACGATTCCTGGAAGGGCTGACGTTTTACCGCTGCGGGCGGCATCGCATTTTCGACGCCAGCCCCTTGCGAGAAAGCACTAACGGCGACTACCGAGGAAACCCCGTGTTACTCGAATTGTTGAAAGCGCCGCGCGGCGCTGCCGTCGGTGAGCACACCGCGCACGGCTTGTGCCGCCGCGAGCGGCGATGCGTGGCGGCCGAGATGATAGAGACACAACGCGGCGGCGGCGATTAGATTGTCGCGTGCCGGTCCGGGTTCGCCGGCGAGCGCGCGCTGTCCGGCCGCGGCAGCGGCTTGAGCGATCGCACCGGCGTCGAGTGGTTTCGCTTCATCATTCGCAGAAAGCAATGCCTGCGGAATTGGTGGCGGTCGCAGCGTAGCCTCCAAGCCGAATTCAGTTGCGGTGATATTCATTGCAACTTCGTCGCTCATGTCTTTGTAAAAAAAGTATCTCCCTTCCTGACGCAACGAAGGAATAACGCCACCTTCGATACCGCGCACGAGCAGCGCCGAATCGAAGCCGCTAGCGCGCGCGAGCAGCGCGTAGACGCGCGGATAGGCTTTGTGCACGTAGCCGGTGACGAGATGCGTTTTACCGCGCGCGCGTACCGGACCGGAGAGCACTTCGAGCGTCGTCAGCGCCGGGCGCTTGACGATGAGCGCGCGTAGCCGTGCGAGCGCATACAGCTTCGGACAAAACACACGCTGATCGAGGTAGGCCCAGCCGATGGCGGGGTTGGCGAGACGTGTCGCCGCCTGTTCCGGCGTGAGATCGACCGGCAATCCCGCGGCACGCAGCACCTGCCGGTGCGTCACGCCGTACTTCGGGCCCATCGATTCGACGCCGTGCGTTATCGCCGGCACGCCGCAAGCGGCGAGCACCGCCGGTAGAAACGGCGCGACCGGCAGGCTGCGCGCGTAACCATCGTAGGGATCGCCGAGGTCGACCAGCTCATCGACCGGCGCCACCGCCGAGTGCGTGGCGTCGCGAATCGCATCGAGCAGCCCGCACATCTCGTCGTCGGTTTCGCGTTTCATGCGCAATGCGATGAAAAACACGCCAGCTTCGACCGGATCGACGCGGCCATCGAGCACGAGCTGCATGCCGGCACGTGCTTCGGCGCGCGAAATGTTTTTACTGAGTTCCGGCCCGGTGGCGATGCGGCTCAAGATCGAGCGCATCAATCCGGCGTTGTGCGGATCGGCTTCGGACATACTTACTATTAATCGAAACCGCAGATGAACGCAGATGAACGCAGATAGAGCGACCGCCTTT
>Ga0209640_10004218_pt1 | contig 12639 bp, 11 predicted proteins | sample RifCSP10_1_FD_184018 | JGI IMG/M metagenome (GOLD analysis project Ga0209640, IMG submission 184018) | Soil microbial communities from Rifle, Colorado - Rifle CSP2_sed 10_1 (SPAdes) (version 2) | ecosystem: Environmental > Terrestrial > Deep subsurface > Rock core/Sediment | place: Rifle... | reverse complement strand
GAGGTACAAGATATATTCTCATTCTCACTACTTCCTCTAGAAGAAGGTTTAAAGCAATATCTGAGTTGATAAATATATCATTTCTGTCTAACTCAAGATGAGTTTGTCGAACCACCCGTCGTGATACGAATTCAAGAAATGACTTCTAAATGTAGAGGAGGGCTTCAGCCCTCCATGTCCTTTTTATGTGGCGACCTAAAGGTCGCCGCTACATAGTGATAAATTTATTGTAGATATTATAGAAACTGAAGGTTTCCGCTATATTGTCGGAACTTAAAATGTTATGCCGAACCCACTTTTTAAAAAACCAGTAGACAAAGGTAATTAAGTTATGATAAATATAATCTTATGGTTGGTAGGCTTATTTCATTATTAATCCCTGCAATTATCTTACTTCACTGTGAAGGCAGGGAAAAAGAATCTTTATCAATCGTTTTACCAAATAGAGATTCGCTTAACATAAATATTGGCTCTGAGCCTCCTACGCTTGATTGGTCTCTTGCAACAGATAGTACCTCATACGCCATAATACTTAACATAATGGACGGGCTTACTAGGTTTGGAAAAGACTATAAACCTGAGCCATCTCTTGCTGAGAGCTGGGAGATAAGCGAAGATGGAAAAACGATAATTTTCCATTTAAGAAAAAATGTATTCTGGAGCGACGGAAGACCCCTAAAGGCAAAGGATTTTGAATACTCATGGAAGCGTCTTCTAAACCCCAAGACAGGGGCAGATTATGCATATTTTCTTTATGATATTGAAGGCGCAGAGGAGTATAATACAGGCAAGGAGGATGACTCCCAAAAGGTCGGTGTAAAAGCGCTAGATGACAACACCCTCCTAGTGAAATTAAAGCGACCGGCTTCTTACTTCCTTAGCCTTCTTACCTTCATGTCAACCTTTCCAATGAGAGAAGATGTTGTTAAAAAACACGGCTTAAAATGGACCGAACCTAAGAATATAGTCACTCTAGGGCCATTCCTTCTCTCCAGTTGGCGTCATCACGAAAAGATCTTGCTCACTAAGAACCCAAATTACTGGGGGGGGAAGCCAAAACTTAACGAAGTTGAAATGATAATGAATGAGAACCCGACATCGGCATTAGCCCTCTATGAAGGCGGAGAGCTTGACTATATTGACGGAAGAAGCATACCAACGCTTGAAGTCCCAAGACTGAGACTTTCACGAGAGTTTAACACAGAGCCGCAGTTCAGAGGGAATTATATAGGGTTTAATGTAAAGAAGCCACCATTTGATAATCCCCTCGTAAGGCGCGCATTTTCCGCAGCTATAGACAGGGCTAAGATTGCTGAGCTTATCCAGGGTGCAGGAGTTCCTACAACCTCTTGGATTCCTCAGGGAATGCTAGGATATGATTCTGAAATTGGAATCGAGTTTAATCCCGAGCAGGCTAGGGCATGGCTTGCAGAAGCAGGATACTCCGATGGAAATGGTTTTCCGGAGGTAGTCTTTTTGTATCCCGACGTCGGAAGTAATAGAATCGTATCTGAGGCTCTACAAAGCATGTGGAAGAGGTATCTAGGAGTAGATGTAGAACTCCAGAATCAGGAATGGAAGGTATATCTAAGCACACTTGACACTGACCCTCCCCAGGTGTTTCGCGCCAACTGGGGTGCGGATTTCCCTGACCCACATAATTTTATGAACCTCTTTGAGTGTAACAGCGGAAACAACGAAACAAGATGGTGTAACAAACTATACGATGAACTTGTAGAGAAAGCGGCTGTAGAAGAGAATCCTGAAAAACGTGTCGCTCTTTATAAAGAAGCACAGAAAATTCTAACCGAGACAGATGTTCCAATTGCCCCTATCCTGAGATCAATTCAACAGAGTATGATAAAACCTTATGTGGTCGGTCTTAACCTCAATCCACTTGGTATGGTTTTCTTTAACCAAGTTTATTTTGCCGATAAGATTTCAAACTAGCGGGATATTTTCTCACTAACTCCCCGGTGCGAGTTCTCTAATCGTTTCTTTTACCATATCACGAGATGATTTAGGTGGGAAAATAAGTATTGGTAAATCTGCTCCAGCCTGTATGTATTCTTTTAGTTTTTTCTTGCCCTCGTCTTTAGTCCCAACTATTGCAATCGAATTTAGCATAGTATCACTTACACCTTGAACTGCTTGATTTTTGCTCCCTCTTTTCCATGCTTCCACGATAAGATTTGCCTCATCTTGAAATCCGTATCTACTTATCATCTCATAGTAAAATGCTCCCATTCCTCCTAAGTAGTAAGCTATGTGTTCTTGAACCACTCTTTTTGATGAGTCAACATCTCTAGATATGCACGCAGGAATATAAGGACACACCATGATTTGATCTAAATCCCTTCCCTTAGCCTTTGCTCCAGATTCAAGCTCCTTTCTTGCATCTCGAAGAAACTCAAGTGGAACTAAAAAAGGAATCCAACCATCCGCTAGCTCTCCAGTAAGCCGAACGTTTTTGGGTCCAAGTGAAGCTATATAAATAGGAATATTATTTCTTATAGGCGTAAACTGAAGACGAAAATTTTTGAGTTTAAATATCTCTCCCTCATAATTAACCCTTTCTCCATTTAAGATTATCCTTATGATTTCTACATATTCTCTTGTTCTCTGAAGGGGTTTCTCAAAATCTAATCCATGCCAGTCTTTTATAACTATAGGACCGCTTGTCCCTAGTCCTAGGATCATCCGTCCTTCTGAAATTTCATCGAGTGTCGCAATTGTCTGAGCAATGACGGCTGGTGTCCGGCTAAATACGGATACAATCCCTGTTCCAAGTTTTACCTTTTTTGTATTGAGCGCAAGGAGTGTGAGAAGTGAGAAGGCGTCTCTCCCCCACATCTCAGGAACCCAGATAGAGTTGTAACCAAGCTCTTCTGCAAGCCTTGCGATTTCGATGAGTTCTGTTTTGGTGATATTGCTCCAGTAAGGGATTACAATACCGATCTTATACGGGCTACTCATTATCCATTCAATAGCATAAGATGTTTCATTTTAGCGCCCACCTACCGTCAGGAAGCTGAATCCACCATCCAGGTTGAGCTTCATTTCTTCTAACAGCAGCAAACTGCTCTGCTGCTTCGGGAATCACCTTTTTTATATTTTTAGGAGTTGGATCAATGTTATTAATCTTAACAATAGCCGTAGCCATCCCCTCGATAATTGTTTCTCTATCTTTATTCTCCGCATTGAAATCTGCCTTTTCTTCATTTGTGAGATCGCCCCTTAGCACTAGAAGTCCTTTATTCCCTATTCCAACCTTGCCCTGTGATAACATATTGTTTATGACATCAATGCGCCCCCCTCTATTCCTGTATGCTTGCACTACATCCGGCATATTTCTGATTTCATTTACAAGTTCTCTGTCAAGATTATCCTGTGCCCACACAAATTTGCTTAGGTCAAGAGTGAATTTTCTCTTAAGAATAATTAACCTTCTAGATTGAAGCTGTGGCTTATCAGGGTACTTAAGAAGGGACTGAGGTTTTTTCTCTACCTCACCTTGTTTAGGAGCTTTCTCATTTCCTGGGGTTTCTTCTTGAGGTGGTTTTAGAAGTTCCTCTTCTAATGTTTCATAAGCCTGTCGTACCTCTTCTGCAGGAAAGTAGACGTTTACCGTTACGGTTGCGCAAGAAAAAAGGTAAAAAGATAATGTTACTATAAAAACTTGAATTAGCGTTCCTGTCACCTTTGTCATTTTTTACCTCTCTTAATTAGTTTTCAAATTTGATTTTAAGACTTCCAGCACCAGCCCTCCTTGCCATTTCTCTTACAACTGAAAGAAAATGCGCTGCAGATATGGAATTTCTTTTTTCGTCTACCTTAACAGACAGAGTCTTAATGCCGAAGATGCTGTGCGATATGTCAAGCTCTTTAAATGTAATCACACCGTCTTTTACATAACCGTTAATCTCGGCATTATCATATTTATGTGATGTTCCAAAAAAGAATTTTTCCTTTGCGCCGAGATGTTTTAGAAACGCCTTCCCTATTCTTCTATCCTCATCTTTCGACTTGATATCCCAAAAATGAAAAGGCCCATCAATAGTGTTGAGTTTTGTACCATTCCCAGTGAGCCAAATAATTCCGTTTATTCTACCTGTAATATAGTCCTTGATTGAAGGTATGCTGTCTGTAATACTCTGTAAGCTTATACCTTTAAACAAAAGTGAGGTATTATATTCAGGTCCTCCTCCACTAAAATCCATTAAACTTGTGCCAAATACTCTGCCTTTATAAAGTGTGGATTCAAACCGTTTTATATTGAGTTTACTTTTATCCAACTCGACTTCACATTCTATATCCTCAATTCTTAAAAATCCATATTCTACTTCTCTAATACTTAGAAATTCCCCTTCTTTATTCAGATAATCTGGGGTAACGGCATCTATAAAGCCTCTAAATACCCTTTGATCCAGTGTTAAGCGTTCTCCCATTAAAGAGGCTAGAGGGTTTTCTAGTTTGATTTTATCCTTTAACAAGATTGTTCCATTTATTCCATTAATATAAAAATAATTATCGTTATACCTACCTGTGAAGGAAACGCCTTTTATAGATAATCTTCCATCAAATGAATATTCTTCTTGAAGAAAGTGATTTGAAGTTAAGGATAAGCTAGCACTTCCTTTAACCTGACCATCACTTATGACTTTGGGTAGTAGAGGAGCAAAGATTGCCTTGATTAGCACTAAGGGAAAATCCAGTATATCGAGGTGAAGCCTCCTATTTCCGTTTAAAGAGTTTTCCATTCTGCCTGTGAAGTGAACCTTCGCCCTTCCCTTATCCTGTATAAACCCATTTTCTATGATAAAAGTTTCGCCAATTGTTTTAAGTTCAATTTGTACGCCAATTGCCGTAGCTTTATCAAAATTACCTATCATTAAGTCACTTAACTTAACTCTCCCACTTCCTTGTGGAAGAAGACTTTTCCCTAGTTCTCCTTTGTATTCAATGTCTACTCTTCCTAAAGATAGCTCGAATTTATCTGAATGAATAAAAGCATTTTCAAATTCGAGCTGGGAAGAAAAAATAGTAGAAGACTCGATCCTTCTTATCAACGCACTCCCTTTTAAATTGCCACCAAGAAACCTTCCTGAAATTTTTTCTAAACTAAAGGCATCCCTAGAAGGTTTTATCTTAAAAGATAAATTTGTTAACTTAGATTTGTAAAAATTGGATTCATTAATGAATATAATCCCATTCCAGCGGATCTTACTTTTATCCATATAAAAATCAAATTTTCCTCCGATGCCCTTTGACTCAATATTCTTATTTAGTCCAGTGAAGCTTCCTTGTGTGAATTCAAGTTTGTAGGGAACGCCTTTCCCTTGATTTAAAACTGCACTCAGATTTTTTGTTCTAAATTCTCCATACCTTCTAATTTGCATCTTTACATTTGTAAGTTTTAATACGTCGTCATTGAGGTTTAACTCAGCATAGATATTTGGAAAGAAAATATCTTTATAGTTAGCATCTTTTCCTATTACGATCCCCGAAATACCTGATTTTCCATTTTTATCTTTATTAATTTCTGCTTGATAACTTTTGAAGCTGAACCCCTCATCAAATACTAGAAGCTCTGATCCATTTGAAGACACATTCAAGCTCCAATCATTATTTTCATCTAGGTTAAATACCAGTCCTTTTAATTGTCCTTTTCCTGATTTGACTACATTATTTGAAAAACTTCCCCAATATAAACCATCGCTCTTTAGCGTAATCTCATTTTCCGTCGAGGTTAGTTCCATCCTTCCAGATACATTATTAATATTAAGTATATTTGTTGAAGCTTGTCTCAAAGACACTTTCCCTTCCGCGTGAAAGCCTCGAGTTGTGTAATCGTCTAATGATTTCTTGAAGTCAAATATACCTTCAAGCCCATTTAGGTTAATGCCATATTTATTATCGTTGATATTAACGCTGTTAAGAGAAATTCTTCCACTTAGAGTTACATCTTTATTTTTTTTCGAGCCAACTATTTTTATATCACTAGGATCAACAGAGCCCGAAAATTTGACCTGAGAGATAGTAGGAAACCATTTTGATATTTTTTCTACTTTTTCCAGTTTTAATTGTTCTCCCTTACCCTCTAGATTGAAAACCCCATCTCCAAGTAATTTTTCTATAACTCCTGCAAATGAAACATGAATCAGATCATAAATGTTTAGACTGAGAGAATTAACGGAAGCATTTTCTGTAATCTCGTCGTAAGTTATGTCATATTCCATTTTCCCGAAAAAAGGGGAACCTTCTTCTCTATCGGCTCCTTTTGGTTTAATATCTACCACTCCCTGAGAGGTAATCTTATCTGAGATTTGAAATGAAACTAATGAAACCGCATCAAGCTTAACAGATGATTGAAAGGCGTTTGAAAATATTCCCGTATTTAATTCATTAGCCGTCAGCCTTATTTCTATGAGTGGCGTATCTAAAAATGGTTTAATCTGCCCTTTTAGCTCTATCTCGTTATTTGGGAGATTTATTACACCAGAGAAATTTATAGTTTTCTCTTGTTCTAGTTCTGCATCTACAAAATCAACGATTAATTTTTCTGAGTGTAGAGATAGCTCAGGGGAAAGCTTGATCTCTGCATTATTAATTTCTAGGTGTTCAACCTCGGTGTGTAAAGAATTACTTTCTTCTCTTTTTTTTATATCAATTATTTCCGTTATGTGCCTTTTTAGTCTTTCCAGCTCCTCTTTTGAATATGTAATAACAGGGTTGTGAATTTCGATTCCTCTTATTCTTATCTTCCCTTTAATAAGAGATGGCCATAAATCAGGTTTAACCTCTATTTTTGAAACGCTTATTATTGGACTCTCGGGGTTACTTTTTTGAGAAACCTTTACTTGATTTCCCACGACGCCAGAAAGGATATTAAACCCTATTTTTTTTATCTCTATTTCATAACCTTTATTTCTAAAGACTTCTTCAATATAACTATGTAACTTTTGTGGAATGATCACTCTAGATAGAACAATAAAAGAAGTAAAAGTGAGAAGGAGAAGAATAGCAATCGTGAAAACAAATATTTTAGTAATTCTGATTCTTGCAAAAGACATGTAGGGTAATTATATTGGATAAATCCTGATTTAATAGTAAAGCCTTTGGTATCTACAAAATCAGGAAGAACAAAAGTATAAGATAAGATCACTAAAGAAGTGTCGCCCTTCTAGTTAAACAATCTTTTCAACCTGTTTTGCCTTTATCACATTTTTAAATTTGATAAGAAAGTTACCTTTTTCTTTTTTAAATATTCCAGTGACCCTTATTTTAGCCCCTTCATTTATTGAAAGATTACCTTTAGAGTAAACACCTATTTTGTTATGCTCGCCATCATGTAAGCGTAATAGCGTGTATGGATCACCAGAAAAGTAAGTCATATGGTGAACCTTTTCCACTTCCCCCTCGATCGTTATATTTTTACCATCATAGTATTTTGGGTTTGATATAACCCCTTTTATCGATATCTCTATAGTATCGGCACCCGATTTCTCCGTACTATCTGCAAGATTGAAGTTTGAAAATAGTAATATAATGAAGATTGAAAATAAAATTACTAATGCATTCTTTTCCATATTAGGTCTCCTCAACAGCGTTTCTATATCTTTCCAAATTAAGAGTAATTAGTTAGCAGTGTTAATATGATAATGCATGATTTGTGAATTTCCACATTTTTTTAATATTTATTCTCCCTAAATTTTAGACGTTGGAACTGTCTAAAGGATTAAAATTATTGATGTTTTTAAATAGATTAGAGATTTATCTTAGTAAAACTTTAATCTTTTATGTTTATGTAAACTCATCTTTCGCCATTATACCTATCCAATTTAAGGAGATTATAATGACCTAGCACCCTCTCAACATAGTTTATAGTTTCAATGTAAGGTGGGATTTTAAAGCCGTATTTTATCACTGCTCCTTTACCTGCATTGTATGCAGCTAAAGCGAGCTTTAGATTATTGTTAAAATAACCCATCAAGTCTCTTAAAACCCTCACACCGCCATCAATATTATCTTCAGGATCAAATGGGTCATCTACTTTATAGTCCTTAGCAGTTCCTGGCACAAGCTGCATAATGCCCATGGCGTTCTTAGATGAAATGGCGTTTGGGTTAAAATTGGATTCAACCTTAATAACTGCTTTAACGAGGTCTGGGTCTACTCCATATTTTTCGCTGGAAATTTGAATTTCATCTTCGTACTTAGATTTAGATATATATAATTCTTTGTATTGTTTGCCAGATGTAGTGATTATCTTATATCTTGCAAGAGGAGTAATAAGAGCATGTTTTGGAGCTTCACTCACATACCCATTATTACAACTGATTGTCTCATATCTATCGTTTCTTTCAATCATAACCGTGCATTTTGAAATCTCAACTAGCTTAACCTGTTCTGTATTGATCAGATCAATTGATTCCCCCTGTTGGTAGGAACTAATCTTGCCTGTAGTGGGGTTCTTAATTATAGCAGTTGAGGATCCTTTTCCATTAACTGTTCCGAGTAGAGTTAAAGTTAGCTTGGTTGTCGAAAAATCAACCAAAAGTGAATCTTTACCGTATTGAACGGATTTCCCTCTTTTAAAAACGCTATTTTTTACAATCACATCATATGATTTACGTGAAGGGGATGATTTTACGCCGCTTACTCTATCGATTGCACCATCACCGATATTTATTGAGTAGGGACCCGGATTCTCTTCCTTAGCTTCCAAAAGGTGTGTACCCATAGAACATAGGAGTACACCTGTAAGGATAGTGTTTAAAATCAAGCCGTACCTTTTAGCAAGTGAAAGTATCATTTTAAGTACAAATAGATTATTTAAAATTGAGAAAAAAGTAAATAAGGAGAGTTGAATTTACCCTATAAGTTTAACAACATAGCAACCCAACCACCTTCTATAAATTCCTTATTGAAACTAAACCCAATGTCTGTAAACCCTGATAATGCCTTGTCTTTTTTTAACTCGGAGATCCCCGAAACCAAGAGCAATCCCTCATCGCCAATTAAAGATTTAATATCTTCTCGCATACGAAGCAGTTCATCTGTTACTATATTCGCAATAACTAGTTCAAATTTCCTTCGTACATTTTCTAAGGAACCATTAAGAATTACAATCCTTGAATCAACTCCATTTCCTAAAGCGTTTCTCCTTGCTTCCTCCACTGCTAATGGATCAATGTCAATAAGGACTACATCTTCAGCTCCGAGCGCTTTAGCCGAGATTCCTAGAATGCCGCTACCGCACCCAAGGTCCAAAACTGTTTTTATTTTTTTGATTTTGAATATTTCCTCAATTCCTCTTAAGCAAAGCCTTGTCGTCATATGCTCCGCACCAAAGGAAGCTCCAGGCCCTATTTCGATATTGATCTCCTCCCCATCTGGAGTCCTTAGACTAATCTTAGAGACATGTGAACGATATTCAGTGTAGGGCTCAAAATACACTTTGCTATGATTCCAAATAAATACTCAGAAATTATTTTTAGTAATAAATAATCTAAAATTTAACTTTTGATGTTGATAAAATCAAAAAAGGGATGAGAAAAAATACGTCCAGTTGATTCAGATGGGATGTTTGTTATATACTGACTAACAGTAACGGGTGTTACAAGGTACGTGGGCTAATTTCATATCTAATGTACTAAGGATTTCCGTATAACACCCCATATTGGGGTGATTATGCGGAAACAATTCCGTATAATCACTAGTTATGAGTAAGAAATGGTAAGGATATTTATCAGCTATACGTCATCAGACGGAAAATTTGCAGACAAGCTCGCCACAGATTTAAGTTCATTTGGCGCTTATATATTCTATGCTAAATGGGAGATAAAAGTTGGTGATTCTATAGTTGATAAAATTAACAAAGCTCTCACAACCCATGATTATCTTGTAGTTATATTATCAAAAAACTCAGTGAACTCGGAGTGGGTTCAGAGAGAATTAAATTCATCATTAATGAGACAATTAAAGGATAAGGATATAAAGATTAAGCCTGTACTTATACAGGATTGTGACATACCTGCATTGTTGTCTGATATTAAATATGCTGACTTCAGGCATGATTACAATAAAGGGTTTACTTCTTTAATTGATTCTTTTCAAGAAGATTTCGACTTAGTGCCATATATTGATTTGATCAAATCTCAGTTCCCCTCGGATGATTTAGCTTACGATAAAAGAACACTTGCTATTTTACTTAAAAGATTATTGCCTTTGACATTTGCATGCACAAGCATTCTATATACGATTTATGACAACGGAGAGATATTTGAAACTAAAGAATACTCTAACGAATTTATACACGCTCAGTTACAACGGCTAATTGAAGATAGCTTGATATTTGAACATATAGATGATAACAAGAAGTTATTTAAGTTTACTGACTTAGGGAAAATCGTTTTTATATTAATCAGGGCTGGATTAAATGAAGGATTAATTAGTCCTGTATGTTCGCATTAATATAGCTTTACTCATAACAACTGCGTGCACTTGAACGAGTGCCACAATACGCTGTCTTGGTCGAGTAGTGATTTATGATTTGCAAATTGATTTTATGCACTTTTATGCGCTGTAGTGGCACTCGTCAGTGACGCTGGCGTTAGACTCCCGGAGTGCTCACCCGATTTGCCGTAAGGTGAACCACGAGAGACACTGGGTTGCTGGCCCGATAACCGCAGTACTATAGGAGGCAGAAACCATGATCAAAGTTAGCGTGTTCTATCCGAACACCGAAGGAAAGAAGTTCGACATGGCGTACTACTGCAACAAGCACATACCCATGGTTCAACAGAAGCTCGGAGCTGCGTGCAAGCGCGTGAATGTGGAACAGGGCTTGAGCGGTGGACAACCCGGATCAAAGGCAACCTATATCGCCATGGGCCACCTCTATTTCGATTCAGTAGAGGCGTTTCAAACCGCCTTTGGTCCCCACGCCGAAGCGATTATGGGAGATATCCCCAACTACACCGACATCCAGCCCACAATTCAAATCAGTGAAGTGAAGATATAGGTGATGCTGGCACTCTACGGCACGATCAGCACTGCGGCGACTGGCAACATGCCTAGTTGTGAATGGCGCGGTTCCCTTCGGGGAGTCTAACAAGACGACTAGCGAGGGGGTCAGGTCAGGCTTTGGTTATTTGATTATTTATTTATCTAGTCCCCTTGTCATATACCTCGTTAGCTTTAAAAAGGCGTCCCCTTATTTTGTCAGCGATGAATCGACGAAAAAAGGGAACGCATGTACTTTTTTACTTATTTTTTACTTATACTTATATAAGGTTGCAGGGTAGAATAGGGTCAGTGCTTGACCTTGTACCAATACTACTACTAATCATAAATTGCACTATACTTATATAGTATTATAAATCCACCCCGTATAAACCCTATGTCCTTCAAAGTTCCCCGTGCTCTCTTCGCGTCAATAGTTAGAGTTGCTTCTTCTAGGGAAAGATAGTGTATTGACATTGTTCGTAAAATTGCGAATAATGTAAAAGCAAAGAGTGCCCAAAACCAAGGTAGTATTCTATCGTGAAGAAGATGGAACAGTTCCGGTTCTTGACTGGCTTGATGGTCTTCCGGATAAGGTTAAGGCTAAGTGCCGTGTGAGAATTGAACGCCTCAAGTGGCTTGGGCACGAGCTTCGACGACCAGCAGCCGACTATCTACGGGACGGCATCTATGAACTTCGCGTAAGCTATCAGGGCATCAACTATAGGATGCTATATTTCTTTCATGGAACGACAGCCGCGGTAGTCTCACAAGGTCTGGTTAAGGAAAGAATTATTCCGACGATAGAAATCAAGAAGGCTATCGAGCGGAAAAAGAAATTTGAACGAGATCCAAAATGCCATACATTGGAGGAATTTTGATCATGCGAAAGAAAAAGAAACCAACAACTGACGCTGTTGAAATTCTCCACCGCCGATACTTTGAGGGCAGGCCTGAAAGATTGGCTTTGCTGGAGGAAGAGCGGGCTAACGCAGAAATCGCACGGAAGATTTATGAACTCCGCGCAAAGGCAGGTCTGACACAGCGAGAACTAGCGAAACTTGTAGGAACTACCGCCTCCGTAATCTGTCGTCTTGAAGACGCTGACTATGAGGGCCATTCGCTCGGCATGCTGAGACGCATTGCTTCTGCCCTTAATAAACGGGTCGAGATTCGCTTCGGCCCTGTGAAACGGAAACAACAACTCGCTTGACAAAAGAGAGGCAAAACAATGCGAATGTATAACCCGCCACATCCAGGCGTTTTTCTGAAAGAGGAGGTTATTGAACCTCTCGATCTGACCATTACAACGGCATCAAGATACTTGGTGTAGCCGCTTATGCGTTCCCCTTTTTTCCTTACCTCACCTTCAACCGAGATACCACTTCAGAATCCCACCCATCCTTGGACTTCCAAGTTTATGTAGCGCTATTTTTTCTATCTGCCTTATACGCTCTCGTGTGAGATTAAGTTTTCTTCCAATATCATGTAGTGTTGATGAATCTTCATAGCCTATTCCAAACCTCATCTTGATAACCTCCCTTTCCCTTGGACTTAGCTTGAAAAGCGCTTCATCTACATTTTTTGGAAGATAGGCCGCCTCAATAATTGAATCGGGTGGCGGGGAATTAG
>Ga0209640_10004217_pt1 | contig 12639 bp, 13 predicted proteins | sample RifCSP10_1_FD_184018 | JGI IMG/M metagenome (GOLD analysis project Ga0209640, IMG submission 184018) | Soil microbial communities from Rifle, Colorado - Rifle CSP2_sed 10_1 (SPAdes) (version 2) | ecosystem: Environmental > Terrestrial > Deep subsurface > Rock core/Sediment | place: Rifle... | reverse complement strand
CGCGCCTTGTCGTAGATCTTCGGCAGGTACGCCTCCGGCCACTTGCGAATGCCGGGAATCTGCGAGCCTTCCTCCGGCTGGCAGCCGATGATCTGGATCTGCGGATTTTTCTCCTTGAAGAACCGCGAGCAGCCCATGATCGTGCCGGTCGTGCCCATCGAGGACACGAAGTGCGTGATCCTGCCCTGGGTATCGCGCCAGATCTCGGGGCCGGTGCCCTCGTAGTGCGACAGCGAATTGTCCGGGTTGGCGAACTGGTCGAGCATGATCCCCTTGCCCTCGCGCACCATCTTTTCGGCGAGGTCGCGCGCGGCCTCCATGCCGCCCTTCTGCGGCGTCAGGATGATCTCGGCGCCGAAGGCGCGCATCGTCTGGCGGCGCTCGACCGAAAGGTGCTCGGGCATGATCAGCACCATGCGGTAGCCGCGAATTGCCGCCGCCATGGCCAGAGCGATCCCGGTGTTGCCGGAGGTGGGCTCGATCAGCGTGTCGCCCTTGCGGATGGTCCCGCGCTCCTCGGCGCGCCGGACCATCGAGATCGCCGGCCGGTCCTTCACCGAGCCGGCCGGGTTATTGCCCTCGAGCTTCGCGAGGAGGACGTTTCCGGCTTTCTCGTTTTCCGCCCCCGGCAGGCGCTGCAGCCGCACCAGCGGCGTGTCGCCGATGAAGTCCTCGATCGTCTTTCTCATCGTCCGAGCAGCTCCTTGACGTACGCTGCAACCCCCTGTTCCACCGGCATGAACTCGCCCGGATAGCCGGTGCCGCGCAACTGGGCGAGATCGGCCTGCGTGAAGCTCTGGTACTTGCCGGCAAGCTGCGGCGGGAACGCGATATATTCGATCAACCCCTGCGAGGCGAGTTCCCCGAGCGAGAGCCGCTGCTCGCCGCGCGCTTCGCGCACGGTGTTGACGACCGCGCACGCCACGTCGTTGAAGCTCTGCGCCCGCCCGGTGCCGCAGTTGTAGACGCCTGAGATCTCCGGATTTTCCAGGAAGTGGAGGTTGACGTTCACCACGTCGTCGACGTGCACGAAGTCGCGCCGCTGCTCGCCGTTCGCGTAGCCGTCGGAGCCGACGAACAGCCGCACCCGCCCGTCGCCGGTGAACTGGTTGAAAGCGTGCAACGCCACCGAGGCCATGCGGCCCTTGTGCGCTTCATTCGGTCCGTAGACGTTGAAGTAGCGCAGACCGGCGATCTGGCTGGTGCGCCCCGGAAGCCTCCGGCGCACGTACTGGTCGAACAGGAACTTGGAGTAGGCGTAGATGTTGAGCGGCGCCTCGTTCGCACGCTCCTCGCTGAAATTGCGGCCCGCGCCGTACGCCGCGGCCGACGAGGCGTACACGAACGGCACCTCCTCGTCCTGGCACCAGTCGAGCAGCACCCTCGAATAGCGGTAATTGTTCTCCATCATGTAGCGGCCGTCGGTCTGCATCGTGTCCGAGCACGCGCCCTGGTGCAGCACCGCCTCGACCGCGCCCTCGAAATGGTTCGCCGCGACGCGCTCGAGAAACTCGCGCTTGTCGAGGTAGTCCTCGATCTCGCAGCCGGCGAGGTTGCGGAACTTGTCCGCGCTCTGCAGGTTGTCCACCGCGAGAATCGCGCTGATCCCTTCGCGATTGAGCGCGGCGACCAGCCTCGAGCCGATGAAGCCGGCGGCGCCGGTGACGATGTAATACATGAGCGTCTTTAGCCAAAAACCTCTTTGCGCGTCGCCACCGCGGCTCCGAACTTCTCGACCACGATGCCGGCGGCGCGGTTGGCGATGCGCACCGCCTGGTCGAGCCGCACGCCCGCGCCGAGCATCGCGCCGAGCGCGGCGATCACGGTGTCGCCCGCGCCGCTCACATCGTACACCTCGCGCTTGTCGGCTTTCACGTTCATGGCGCCGCGCGCGGTGTAGAGCGTCATGCCCTCGCTGCCGCGCGTGAGCAGCAGCGCCTGGAGGCCGAGGCTGCGGCGCAGCTTCTGCGCCCGGCGCCGGAGGTCGGTTTCGTTTTTCCAGGTCCCGACAACCTTGCGCAGCTCCTCCAGGTTGGGCGTCACGATGTGCGCCCCCTTGTAGCGCGAATACTCGTCGCCCTTGGGGTCGACCAGCACCTTCTTTCCCGCAGCGTGGGCGAGCCGGATCATCCTCCCGATGTGCCTCAATCCGCCCTTGCCGTAATCGGAGAGGACAACGACGTTGCACGCAGGCAGCGCCGCCGCGAAATCGGCGAGCTTGGACGCGAGCACCTCCCGCGAAGGCTGCGTCTCGAAGTCGATGCGCAGGAGCTGCTGCTTTTTCGGCGTCCCGATGACGCGGAGCTTGACCGTGGTGGGAATCGAGGCGTCGCGATGCAGGCTCGCGCGGATTCCGGCTTCTTCGACGAGTCTCGCGAGGCGCTCGCCCGCCTCGTCGTTGCCGACGACCGACAGGAGCTGCGTGCGTGCGCCGAGCGCGACGCAGTTGTTCGCCACGTTCGCCGCGCCTCCCATCTGCTCCTGCAACTGCTCGAAGCGCACGATCGGCACCGGCGCCTCGGGCGAGATGCGCGAGACCTCGCCGAACCAGTAGCGGTCGAGCATCACGTCCCCGACCACCAGCACCCGCGCCTTGCGCGTGTTCGGGCTTTTCACGCCCGCCTGCCGATCGGGAAATACTCGATGCCCCGCGCGCGCATCGCCGCGGGCTCGTAAAGATTGCGGCCGTCGAAAATTGCCGGCGTCCCGAGCCGGCGCGCAAGCTCGGCGAAATCCGGGCTTCTGAATTCCTGCCACTCGGTGACGATCGCGAGGGCGTCGCAGCCCGACAGGCATTCGATCGCCGAATCGACGATCTCCACGCGCGGCTCGCCGCCAAAGATCCTGCGGGCCTCCGCGCGCGCCACCGGATCGTAGGCGCGGATCGATGCGCCGGCGGCGAGAAGATCGGCGATCACGGCGCGGCTCGGCGCCTCGCGCATGTCGTCGGTGTTCGGCTTGAAGGCGAGTCCCCAGATCGCGAAGCGCCGGCCGGAGAGATCGCCTCCGAAGCGAGCGCGGATCTTTTCCGCGAGCACGCGTTTCTGCGCCTCGTTCGCGTGCTCCACGGCGGCGAGCACGCGCAGCGGCCGTCCGGCCTCCTCCGCGGTGCGCTGCAGCGCCTTCACGTCCTTCGGAAAGCACGAGCCGCCGAAGCCGGCTCCGGCGTACAGGAAGTGATAGCCGATCCTCGGGTCGGCGCCGATGCCGCGGCGCACTTCCTCGATGTCGGCTCCCAGGCGCTCGGCGAGATTGGCAAGCTCGTTCATGAACGAGATCCGGGTGGCGAGCATGGCGTTCGCGGCGTACTTGGTCAGTTCGGCCGAGCGCACGCCCATCAGCATCAGGCGCTCGTGATTGCGCTGGAACGGCGCATACAGCTCGCGCAGCAGCCGGCTCGCGCGTTCGTCGTCCGAACCGATAATGATGCGGTCCGGACGCATGAAGTCCTCGACCGCATCGCCTTCCTTGAGGAACTCGGGGTTCGACACCACGCCGAACTCGTGCTTCGCGCCGCGCGCGGCAAGCTCCTCGGCGACCGCCTCGCGCACCCGGTCGGCGGTGCCCACCGGAACCGTGGACTTGTTCACGATCACGCGGTAGCCGTCCATGTGGCGTCCGACCGCGCGCGCGGCCGCGAGCACGTGCTGCAGATCCGCCGAGCCGTTCTCGTCGGGCGGGGTACCCACGGCGATGCACTGCAATGCCCCGTGCCGTACGCTTGCCGCGACGTCGGAGGAAAACACGAGCCTCCCCGCGTCCCGGTTCCTGCGCACGATCGGCTCCAGCCCCGGCTCGAAGATCGGAATGCCGCCTCCGTTGATCGTGCGCACCTTGGCCGCGTCGAGATCCAGGCAGAACACGTGATTGCCCATGTCCGCGAGGCATGCCCCGGTGACCAGGCCGACGTATCCGGTTCCGATGATGGTGACGTTCATGGCGCCAGTTCAAACTCCTCCGAGCGGCGCGGCGGATACGTTTCCCAGCCGCCGCATCCCGGGCAGCGCCAGTGGAACTGGCGCGCCTTGAAGCCGCAGTTCTCGCAGCGGTAGCGCGCGAGCTTGCGGGTATGGCTGTGCACGAGGTTGCGCACCAGCTCCAGGTCGCGCCGGCGCTCGGGATGGGCGTCGCCCACGATCTGTGCCTCCAGCAGCCGGTCGAGGCCGAGCAGCGTCGGATTCCTGCGCAACTCGTCGCGTACCAGCTTGTAGGCCGCCGTGGCGCCCTTTTTCTCCAGCGTGTACTGGAACACGACGTCGAGCAGATCGAGCGACGGATAACGCTCCAGATAGCCGGCGATCAGGGTGAGCCCCTCCTCGATACGCGCCGCTTCGCGGTGCGCGTCGAGCAGGCGTTGCGCGACGAGCGCCAGGTAGGCCGGATCCTGCGACTCGACGCGCTTCCAGTTTTCCATCGCGCGGCCCGTGTCCCCTGCGGCGCGCTCCAGGTCGCCGAGCTGCACGCTCGCGCGCACGCACTTGCGATTCGCTTCGAGAGCGCGTTCGAGGAGCGCGCGTGCCGCGTCCGGGCGCGAATGCGTCGCTTCCTTCGCAGCGAGCTCGCACAGGAAGTGCGCGGTTTCCCGCGCCCGCGACTCCCCCGAGTCCGCCTCGGTGCGCCGCGCCATGTCGATCGCTTTCTGCCACTCCTGTTCGGCCTGGTAAATCTCGAGCAGGCTGCGCCGTGCCTCGACCGCCCGCGGGCCCTCCACGAGCCGGCCGAACACGTCCTCGGCGCGGTCGAGAATCCCCGCCTTGAGGTAGTCCAGCCCCAGCTCGAAGAGCGCATGGGCGCGCTGCTCCGGCGCCAGATCGGCGCGCTCGACCAGGTTCTGGTGCATCCGGATCGCGCGATCGTACTCGCCGCGCCTGCGGAACAGGCTCCCGAGCGCGAAGTGCAGGTCCACGGTTTCCGGATCCACCTTGACCACTTCGATGAACGCCTCGATCGCCTTGTCGGGCTGCTCGCTCAGCAGGAAATTGAGCCCGCGGAAGTACGACCGCGGCAGCGCGCGCGACTCGCGCACCAGGTGCCGGATGTCGATGCGCGCCGCGAGCCAGCCCAGTCCGAAGAACAGCGGAAAACCCAGCAGCCACCAGTATTCGAATTCCATGTCCCGGGCGCGGGAGAGCGGATCCCGCGCTTCTCATCCTTCCGCCGCGGGCGGGTGCGCGGCCGCGGGAGATTCGCCGGCCGTCCGCGCGCGTGCCGCGCGCTCGATCCTCGCGATCTCGCGCCGCTGGCGGATCAGCATGCCGAGGGCGGCCGCCAGTCCGAGGAGCGCTCCCGCGACGAAAAACGCGAGCAGCAGCGCCACCAGCGGCATCTGCCAGCCGAGGTCGAAGTAGAAACGCAGCGTGACCGGGTCCGTGTTCTTGGCCGCAAAGGCAAGCAGGAACAGGAAAATGGCCAGCCGGATCGCCCAGGTGAGGACACGCATTCTCGAATTCGGCGAGGATCACGGCGCCCGCCGCCGCCCCTTCCCCCTATTGCTGGACCGTCCTCGGATGCGATTGCGGAGGCCGGGACGACGCGACCGGGGCCGAATCCACGCGCTCGCGCAGCTCCTTGCCCGCCTTGAAATGGGGCACGTATTTCTCGGGCACGTGCACCTTTTCACCGGATTTCGGGTTGCGCCCGACGCGCGGCGGGCGATAGTTGAGGCCGAAGCTGCCGAAACCCCGGATTTCGATGCGATGGGCGCCGACCAGCGACTGCGTCATCGCGTCGAGAATCATCTTCACCGCGTATTCCGCATCCTTCGCCACCAGTTGCGGATAGCGCTGCGCCAGGCGCGCGATCAACTCGGACTTCGTCACGACGGCGATTCCTCTCCTTTCGTCAGGACGGCCCGCCTATTGCTGGCTGGGAGGATTGCTCTTGTCGAGCTTCGCGCGAAGCAGCGCCCCCAGGTTGGTCGCGCCGGCGCTTGCCGCGGCATTCTCGGTGCGCAACTGCTTCATCGCCTCGGTCTCTTCGGCAAGATCCTTCGCCTTCACCGAAAGATTGATCGAACGGTTCTTGCGGTCCACGTTGATGATCATCGCCTGCACCGTGTCGCCTTCCTTGAGGTGCGTGCGCAGATCGTCCACGCGCTCGCGCAAATATTCCGATGCGCGCAGGTATCCCTCGACCTCGGCGGTGAGCGCGATCACCGCGCCCTTCGCGTCGACCGACTTCACGGCGCCCTGCACCACGCTGTTCTTGTCGTGGCTGGCGATGAAATTGGTGAACGGATCTCCTTCCAGCTGCTTGACGCCGAGCGAAATGCGCTCGCGTTCGACGTCGATCGAGAGCACCACCGCTTCGAGCTCGTCGCCCTTCTTGAATTTGCGCACCGCGTCCTCGCCCGCCTCGCTCCACGAGAGGTCGGACAGGTGCACCAGGCCGTCGATGCCGCCGGACAATCCGACGAACACGCCGAAGTCGGTGATCGACTTGATGCTGCCCTTGACGCGGTCGCCCTTCTTGAACTCGCGCGCGAAGTCCTCCCACGGGTTCGGCATGCACTGCTTCATGCCGAGCGAAATGCGGCGCCGCTCCTCGTCGATTTCGAGGATCATCACCTCGACCTCGTCGCCGACCTGCACCACCTTGGAGGGATGCACGTTCTTGTTGGTCCAGTCCATCTCGGAGACGTGCACCAGCCCCTCGATGCCCGCCTCGACCTCGACGAACGCGCCGTAATCGGTGAGATTGGTCGCCTTGCCGAACAGCCTGGTGCCCGGCGGGTAGCGGCGCGCGATGCCGACCCAGGGATCCTCGCCGAGCTGCTTGAGGCCCAGGGAGACGCGGTTCTTCTCGGTGTCGAACTTGAGGACCTTTGCGGTCACCTCGTCGCCGACGTTGACCACCTCGGAGGGGTGCTTGACGCGCCGCCATGCGAGGTCCGTGATGTGCAGCAGGCCGTCGATGCCGCCCAGGTCCACGAACGCGCCGTAGTCGGTGATGTTCTTCACCACGCCCTTGACCACCGCGCCTTCCTGCAGCGTGGCAAGCAGGGCCTCGCGCTCGGCGCCCGCGGTCTCCTCGAGCACTGCGCGGCGTGAAACGACCACGTTGTTGCGCTTGCGATCGAGCTTGATGACCTTGAAATCCATCTGCTTGCCCTCGTAGGGCGTGGTGTCCTTCACCGGGCGCAAATCGACGAGCGAGCCCGGCAGGAACGCGCGGATGCCTCGCGCCATCACGGTCAGGCCGCCCTTCACCTTGCCGGTGATGACGCCCTGGATCTTCTCGCCGCTCTCGAGCGCTTTTTCCAGCTCCATCCACGCGGCGAGGCGCTTCGCCTTGTCGCGCGACAGGCGCGTGGCTCCGTAACCATCTTCGAGCGCCTCGATCGACACCGAAACGAAGTCGCCCGGCTTCGCCTCGATCTGGCCCGCGTCGTTGCGGAACTCCTCGATCGGAATCACGCTTTCCGACTTCAGACCTGCGTTCACGACTACGAAGTTGTCGTCGACGCTGACGATTTCTGCGGTGATCACTTCGCCCACCCGCATTTCCTTGCGGGTGAGGCTTTCTTCGAACAGGGCGGCAAACGACTCGTTGGCGTGTGGGCTGGAGACCGTGGGGGAAACGCTTGACATTTAGAATAAAACCTTAAAAGTCACAGGCTTGGAACAAGCCCTGCGGGTTGGGTTGCACATCGGGCGCAGCCGCTTGGCGCGGCCCGTCCGTCCGTTAAGCCCTTTTCCGATACTCGCCCAGAACCCGCTCGACAACTTCGTCGACGCTCCTATTCGTGGCATCGATTTGCACCGCGTCATGCGCTGCTACCAGTGGGGCGGCAGCCCGGGCCGCGTCGCGCGCATCGCGCTCCGCGAGGTCACGGAAAAGGGGGGCGAGGGTAGCACGGATTCCTTTGTCGATCAACTGCTTATACCTGCGCCGGGCGCGCTCTTCGACGCTCGCGGTCAGGAACACCTTGAGGGCTGCGTCGGGGAACACGATGGTGCCCATGTCCCGCCCTTCAGCGACAAGTCCGGGCGGTTTCCGGAACGTTCGCTGTCGTGCGAGCAGCGCCTTGCGCACGGCGGGAAGCCTTGCCACCTCGGAGGCGCGGTTGCCGCACGACTCCTCGCGCACCGCATCCGTAACGTCCTGCCCGGACAGGAATATTTTCGTTCCGCGGAATTCGGCGGCGAGACCCTGCGCGAGTTTGGCGATGCGAACCTCGTCGTCGGCAGCGATTCTCTGCTGAAGGCTCGCGAGCGCCACCAGGCGATACAGCGCGCCGCTTTCAAGATAGTGAAAACTCAGCGCCTCTGCGACCCGCTTCGCGACGGTTCCCTTGCCCGAAGCCGACGGGCCGTCGATTGCGATCACCGGAACGAAGGATGCCTGCGTGGTCGCCATATCGGAGTAGTAGGATACTACCAGGCGATTTCCAGGAGGTGACGCATGGGCATGCCGGTCAAGCTTTCCGACGACCTGGTGCGCGTGGCGCGCAAGGCGGCAAGCGAATCGAAGCGCTCGATCACGGCGCAGGTGGAGTACTGGGCGAGCGTCGGCCGGGCTGCCGAGCGCTCGATGCCGCGTGCCGTCGTGGGCGCGCTGGCGCACGGGAAAAACGTGTCGGCGGACCACCCCGTATTGTCCTTCTTCGAGCGAATTTCCGAGGCAAGCGCGCGCATGCAGGCCGAGAAAAAGCTTTCCCACTTCGTTTCGCCCCGCTACGAGGCGGACTCCAAACGCCGAGGCGGAATCGTCGCCGTGTACGCCGACGGCCGCAGAGTGCGAGGCAGATGGGACATGAAGCGAAACGCGTTCGTGCCGGCGCGCTCGAAAGCCAAGCGCCGGGGATGAGTTCGCCTCGCGGCGCGGAGCCCTACGTCATCGTTCTCGCGGGGCCCAACGGCGCCGGAAAGAGCACCTTCTACGACCTGTTCCTCGAAGGGCTCCCGGTTCCCTTCATCAACGCCGACCGGATCGCCCGGACGGTGTTTCCGGGTCGGCAGTCCGTCAACTATGAAGCGGCGCGAATTGCAGACGCCGAGCGCCGGCGGCTGGTCGCCGCGGGCCAGTCGTTCGTCATGGAAACGGTCTTTTCGGATCCCGCGGGCGACAAGGTCGAATTCCTCAGGCAGGCCCGCGCCGCCGGGTTTTTCGTGCTCCTCGTCTACATCGGGCTCGACAGCCCCGCGCTCGCGGCCGCGCGCGTCGCGCACCGCGTCCGCAGCGGCGGACATGACGTGCCCACGGCGCGGATCAGGCCCCGTTTCGGCCGTTCGCTCACAAACCTCCGGAAAGCGCTGCTGTTAGTCGATCGCGCGTACCTCTACGACAACTCCGCGGCACCCTACTTGCGCGTGGCCGCGGCGGCCAGAGGACGTGTCTTCTGGCGCGCCTCGCGCGAACCGCGGTGGATGAAAGGCATCCTGCCGCGAACAGGCCGCAAATAGAGCGCGACAGCGCACACTCCGCTGCTCAGGCATCGGAGTATCCTCCTCCGGATTGGGGGGTCGCCGCATGAAGCGCCGTACCGTCCTTCAGCTTGCCGCCCTGACACTGGTCTTGCCGGGCCGGGCGCTCGCGCAGGCGACAAGGCGTTTTCGCGTGGGCTGCCTGTGGTTCACGAGCGAATCGTCTGCAAAGCCCTTTGTAGAAGCGTTTCTCGCGGGGCTGCTCGACCTGGGCTATGTCCCAGGACGCAATGTCGTGCTGGACATGCGCTACGCAGGGGGCGACAGCGGTCGGTTGCCGGCGCTCGCCGATGAGCTGATTGCGCTCAAACCCGATGTCCTGGTCGGCATCGAGCTCGCGGCGATCGCGATGAAGCCAAAGACTTCGACGATCCCGATCGTGCTTCCGACTTCAACGGACCCCGTGGCAGCCGGGCTCGTGCAAAGCCTCGCGCGGCCCGGCACCAATGTCACGGGGATCACCGCTTCGCTTGATCAAGTCGTCGCCAAACACATCGAACTGCTGACCGAGATCATCCCGAAGATCTCGCGCGTCGCGTTGCTCAACGATCCGCTCGCGCCCGCCGCGCCGCGCTTTGAACGGTACGCAAGAACGGCAGCGGCCGCGAAGGGCCTGAAACTGATCCTCGTGGGTGCTTCCGATGCAGAGGGCGTGCGGCAGGCTTTCGCGACGCTCGAAAGAGAGCGGGCGGAAGGGCTCGTCGTCGCGACGACCGGGCGTGCGGCCCAGCACCGGCAGGAGATCATCGGCCACGCCGGGCGCCTGCGCCTTCCGTGCATCAGCGCGCTGCCCGCCGCCGCATGGGCAGAGGCGGGCGGGCTTGTCACCTATGGCCCGAATACGCTTGCAAGCTTCCGCTACTCCGCGACCTTCGTGGTCCGGATCCTTAAAGGCGCGAAGCCAGCCGAGCTGCCGGTCGAGCAGTCAGCAAAATTCGAATTCGTCGTAAACATGAGGACCGCGCGGGAGATCGGCGTCACGATTCCGCAGTCGGTCCTCCTGCGCGCCGACCGGGTGATCGAGTGAGCATAAATCCTATCCGTTCGATAATAGATTTTGCTAGAATCGCGGCGTGGAGAGTGACGCCGGCCGCGACAGTTTCTTGTCGGTCTCGCAGTTCGCTGCGCGCGAAGGCGTAAGCCGCGCGCGGGTGCTGCAGTTGCTCGCCGCCCAGCGCATCGCGGGGGCGCGGCGCACGGGCCACCAGTGGGCGATTCCGGCGTCCGCGGCGATCAACCGCCGCCCGCCGGGGCGGCCGCGCAAGCGCCGGCCGGAAGGCGCAGAGCGCTTCCTGCGACGGATGGCTCGCAAGTACGTCTGGTGGCTGCCGCCCGCGCAAGCCCTGGCACGACCGGACCTGATCGTCTCCCAGGTGATGAATCTCGGTGATTACAGCGACGTGCGCGCGCTCGAAGCCGTACTCGGTCGCGAGCGTCTGGCGGAGGTGCTGCGGGCCGCGGAGCCGGGACGTTTCTCGCCGCGCTCCTGGAGCTACTGGCACTACCGCCTGGGACTTGCGGCGCAGCGGCGCGTGCCGCGGCTCCCGCAACGCACGCTGGCGTGATCGCCACGCTCGCGCCGCGGTTCGGAAAGGTTCCCGCGGCTCAGCGGCGCCTGTGGCCGATGCTGCGTCCCGCGAAGAACCTCGGGTTCGTGCTCTACGGGGGCACGGCCGTGTCGCTGCACCTCGGGCATCGCCGCTCGGTCGATTTCGATTTCTTCCACGACCGCCCGCTCGATGCATCGTCGGTCCGGAAGGCGTTCCCGTTTCTCGCCGCTGCGCAGACATTGCAGGAGCAGAGGGACACGCTGGTCGTCAGCCTCGGTGGGCGCGATCCGGTCAAGATCTCGTTCTTCGGCGGCCTTCCTTTCGGGCGGATCGGGGATCCGCTCCTCACCGCGGACGGCGTCGCGGAGGTCGCGTCCCTCGAGGACCTGCTCGCGCACAAGCTCAAGGTGATCCTGCAGCGTGCAGAGAAGAAGGACTACGAGGACGTCGCCGCGATGCTGCGCGCCGGCGTTTCGCTGTCGCGCGGACTCGGCGGCGCGCGCCTTCTGTTCGGAAGGGCGTTTCAGCCCGCGGAGAGCCTCAAGGCCCTGACCTATTTCAAGGACGGCGACCTGGCACGCCTCAGCCGGCCGCACCGAACCGCCCTGATTGCCGCAGCCGCGGCCGTGGGCGATCTCCCGGTCGTTTCCCTGAGTTCGCGCACGCTTTCAATCCCGCTATGACAAACCCGGGATCCGCTTCCTGCCTGCTGCAGAGATGGCGACGGGCCTCGACGCTCTGCAAGCAGAGCGTGAATTTCTCGCAACCGGCGTGTGTCGCGGCACACGTTCCACCGCGCGTTCATCGGAGTATTCTGTCGCTGGGGAGGTCACCGCGTGAATCGCCGCACCGTCCTGCAGCTCGCGGCAGCAATGCTCGCAACTCCGGGCGGGGCGCTCGCGCAGGCAGCAAAGCGCTTTCGCGTCGGGTGCTTGTGGGTCACCAACGAAACGTCAGTAAAGCCCTTGCTGGACGCGTTCCTCGCCGGGCTGCGCGACCTGGGTTACGTCGCCGGACGCAATCTCGTGCTGGACATGCGCTACGCCGCGGGGGACTACAACGCACTGCCGGCGCTGGCCGATGAGCTGATCGCACTCAAGCCGGACGTGCTGGTCGGGATCGAAGCGCCGGCCGCTGCAATGAGGGCTAAGACGACCACGATCCCGATCGTTCTTCTGGGTTCCCCGGATCCTGTCGCAGCCGGACTCGTGCGGAGCCTCGCGCGACCGGGCACCAATGTTACAGGCATAGCAAACCGCGCCGACCAGCTCATTGCCAAACACATTGAGCTATTGACGGAGATCGTCCCGAAGTTGTCGCGCGTCGCTCTGTTCAACTATGCCCCTTTGGCGAACGATCCCGTCGCCGTCAGCCTTGCGGCTCGCTATGAACACTTCGCAAAAACGGCATCGGCGGCGAAGGGCCTGGCCTTGATCGTTGTGAGCGCGCGTGACGCGGAGGGCGTGCGGCAAGCGTTCGTGGCGCTCGAAAGGGAGCGGCCCGAAGGTGTTGTCATCGCCTCGACCGGACAGACGTTCCAACTGAGGCACGAGATCATCGGTCACGCCCGGCGACTGCGCCTGCCTTCGATCAGCGCGTTACCTGCCGCGTGGGCGGAGGCTGGAGGGCTCGCGAGCTACGGGGTGGATTTTAGGGAGAGTTTC
>Ga0209640_10004216_pt1 | contig 12640 bp, 13 predicted proteins | sample RifCSP10_1_FD_184018 | JGI IMG/M metagenome (GOLD analysis project Ga0209640, IMG submission 184018) | Soil microbial communities from Rifle, Colorado - Rifle CSP2_sed 10_1 (SPAdes) (version 2) | ecosystem: Environmental > Terrestrial > Deep subsurface > Rock core/Sediment | place: Rifle... | reverse complement strand
TCACGCGCCGGCGCAGCCGGAACTGGAAGATGGCCGAGGAGATCACCGCCGGCCTCCGCCTGCTCGACCCGGCCGACCCGGTGAAGTACGACTTCTCCCTCTGCCACACCCGGATGTCGGGGCAGTGCCTCGACCGGCGCGTGGAGGCGGTGTGCGTGCCCTGCCGGCTCCGGCCGGTGTGCCGCCACTGGCGCGGCCGGCGGGGAGGCCGCCCGTGACCGCGGGGTGGCTCTGGGTCGTCGTCCTGGCGCTCGCGCTGCTGGTCGGGCTCACCGCGCTGGCTCTGTGGCGGGCGGTGGCACGGCTGGGCGCGCTGGAGGCGGCCCGCCAGCAGCCGGACCAGGCCCTGCTCCTCCTGCAGCGCGACATCCAGACCGCGCGCATCGAGGCGCATCAGGCCCGGAGCGAGACGCTGACCTCCGTGAAGGAGGAGCTCCACCAGTTCGCGAGCCGGATGACGGAGCAGATGGGGCAGGTGGGCAGCGGTGTCCAGCAGCAGCTCCAGCACGTGGGGCAGGTGGTGGGCGCGGTGCAGGGCAGCCTCGGCAAGCTCGGCGAGGTGACCCAGCGCGTCTTCGACGTGGGGCGCGACATCGCGGGCCTCGAGCAGCTGCTCAAGTCCCCGAAGATCCGGGGCGGGGTCGGTGAGACCCTGCTCGAGAACCTCCTGGCCCAGATGCTGCCGCGCGAGCAGTACGCGCTCCAGCACCCGTTCGCCACCGGGGATCGCGTGGACGCGGTCATCCGCATCGGCGAGCGGCTCGTGCCGGTGGACGCCAAGTTCCCGCTCGAAGGGTTCCGCCGGATCCTGGACGAGACCGATGAGGACCGGCGGCCCGGGCTGCGCCGCGCGTTTCTCCGGGACGTCAAGAACCGGGTGGACGAGATCGCCAAGAAGTACATCCTGCCCGACGAGAACACCTTCGACTTTGCCCTCATGTACATCCCGGCCGAGAACATCTACTACGAGATCATCGTGAAGGAAGACAGCGAGGAGGAGCCGCCCGCCGCCTACGCGCTGGGGCGCCGGGTGGTGCCGGTGTCGCCCAACACCTTCTACGCCTACCTCCGCGTCATCGTCATGGGGCTCCGGGGGCTCCGGATCGAGCGCGACGCCCAGGAGATCCAGGCCCGGCTCGGCCGGCTGCGCGGGGATCTGGACAAGTTCCGCGAGGCCTTCGACGTGGTCGGCCGCCACCTGACCAATGCCCGGAACAAGTACGACGACGCGGCCGCCGGGCTCGGGCGGCTCGAGGGCAAGCTGGAGGGTGTCGAGCGCCAGGGCGAGCAGGGGGCGCTGCCCGGAATCGGCGCCTGATCAAGGGTTTGGCCGAGCCCGCGGCCGGGCCGGTCGGGGCCCAGTGCTTGTGGTAGTATCGAAGAAATCCACCATCAGAGGGACCCATGCCTGATATCCAGTTCCAGGTGTACGGCATCAACCTCCTGGTGCGGCTCATGGCCGAGCCGCCTGCCGACGTGCGCGTGCACTGTCCGAAGGGCTCGCCGATCCGCTACGGCGAGGTGGTGGGGCGCGGCGACGGCTTCGACGAGGGGGCCAATGCCTTCCGGGATATGCCGCCGGTCCGCTCCGTGGTGGCCTTCGAGGAGAACCCCGAGGAGGTGGAAGGACACTACTTCTACATCGGCGGGGAAGAGCATCGGGTGATCCGACTCGACGCCATCATCCTCTCATTCCCGCTGGAATAACCGCCCCGCCCCGGTTGTGACCGCGCTGGCGCAAGTCCTCCGCAAGGTCGACGCGGACGAGGTCGCCGAGCTCACCCGCTCCCTGGTCCGCATCCCGAGCGTCTACCGGCCCGGTGATCCCGAGGCCACCGAGGCCCGGGTCGCCGCCTTCGTCGAGGCGTGGCTCCGGCGCGAGGGCTTCGCGGTCGAGGTGCAGCAGGTCGCGCCCGGCCGGCCCAACGTCATCGGCTGGCTCGGCGAGAAGCGCGCGGGATGCCGGAGCCTGCTGCTCGAGGGACACACCGACGTGGTCACCGAGGGCGATCCGGCCGAGTGGTCGCATCCGCCGTTCGGGGCGGAGATGGTGGACGGGCGCATCTACGGCCGCGGCACCGCGGACATGAAGAGCGGCCTCGCCGCGGCCATGATCGCCGCCGCCGCGTTCAAGCGGGCCGGGGTGGCGCTGCGCGGCAAGCTGGTGGTGGGCGCGCTCGTGGACGAGGAGGACGGCATGATCGGCGTGCGCCACCTCTGCGGCACCGCGGTGGGCCGCGAGCTGGACGCCGCCATCATCTGCGAGCCGGAGGAGAACGAGCTCTGCCTCGAGCAGCGCGGTGTGGTCTGGGCGCGCTTCCGGGTGCGGGGCAAGATGGCCCACGGGGCGATGCCCGAGGCGGGCGTGAATCCGATCGCCTGCCTGGGCCGGCTGCTGGCCGCGGCGCCCGGTCTCGAGCGGCGGCTCCGCCGGGCCTGCGAGAAGAGCCGCTATCTGCGGCCGCCGACGGTGACCCCGACCATCATCCAGGGGCCGCCGCCGCGCGTGGGCGTGCCGCAGTCGAACGTGATCCCGGCGCTGGCCGAGACCACGTTCGACATCCGGCTCACGCCCGGGATCGGCGCCGACGGGATCCGGGCCGAGCTGGAGGCGATCTGCCGCGACGCGGCCGCCGCCCAGCCGGGGATCAAGGTGGAGTGGGAGCCGGTCAACGCGTTCCGCCTCGCCACCAGGGTGGATCGCTCCGAGCCGCTCGTGGAGGCGATGGCCCGCGGCGTCAAGCAGGCGACCCGCCGGGCGGCCCGGTACGGGGGCGTACCCGGCTCGACGGACGGCACCATCCTCCGGATGGAGCTGGGTATCCCGATCGTGACCTGCGGGCCCGGAGATCGCCTGATCCCGCATCAAGTCGACGAGTTCGTCAAAGCCGATGAAGTCGTCGAAGCGGCAAAGATCTACGTGGCGTCGGTTCTGAACTACCTCGAAGCCGAGTGACCGGCAACCCACGGCTGCGGGCCCTCGAGGCCTTCCCGGTCGAGCACGAAGGGCAGCGCTGCGTGGCCCTGCGTGATCCCGCCGGCTTCACCGACCAGATCGCGGTGCTCCCCGCGTCGCTGTTGGATCTGGTCTCGCTCTTCGACGGTGATCACTCGGTCGAGGAGATCCGGGAGATCGTCGGGCGCCGACACGGCCGGGCGCCCACGGCCGAGCAGATCGCGGAGGTGATCGAGCGCTTCGACGCCGCCGGGTTCCTCGACAGCGACCGGTTCCGGGAGCGCCGCCGGGCCCTGGAGGAGGCCTTCCGTCAGAGCCCGGTGCGCCCCGCCGCCCACGCGGGCGGGGCCTACGCCGGCGACGCGGTGGCGCTGCAGGTGCAGATCGACGACTTCTTCACGCACACCGACGGCCCCGGCGTGTCCGCCGCTCGCCCCGAAGTGTCCGCCGCTCGCCCCGGAATGTCCGCCGACTGGGGGAGTGCGGGGGCCATTTCCGGGCCCCCGCAGCTGAACAAGCCTCTAACGGCTCTGATTGCCCCGCACATCGACTTTCACCGCGGCGGCTCGACCTACGCGTGGGCCTACCGGGAGGTCCTCGAGCGCTCGGACGCCGATCTCTTCATCGTGCTCGGTACCTGCCACGCGGGCATGGCCGATCCGTTCGCGGTGACCCTGAAACCCTACGAGACGCCGCTCGGCCCCGTGCCGGTGGATCGCGAGTTCTACGAGACGCTCAGCCGCCGGGCCGGTCAGGATCTCCTGGCCTCGGAGCCGGCGCACCGGGCGGAGCACTCGATCGAGTTCCAGGCGGTGATGCTCCAGCACATCGTGGGGCGCCACCGGCCCTTCGCCATCCTCCCCGTGCTCGCGTCGTACCTGCACGAGTCTCTGTGGAGCGGGGGCGACCCCGAGGCGGACCCGCGCGTCCCGCGTTTCCTGGAGGCGCTGCGCGAGACCGTGGCGGCGTCCTCGCGCCGCGTCTGCCTGATCGCGGGCGTGGACCTGGCCCACGTGGGTCCGCGGTTCGGCGACCCCGAGGCCAATACCGCCGCGTCGCTGGCCCTCGTGGAGCAGGCGGACCGCGCCATGCTGGAGTCGGTGGTGGCGGCCGACGCGCGCGCCTTCTACACCTCGGTGGCCGCGGAACAGGACGCCCGCCGCATCTGCGGTCTCTCGCCGATCTACACGCTGCTCCGGCTCCTGCCGGAGGCGCGGGGCCGGCTGCTGCGCTACACCCAGTGGCCGGACCCGGAGGGCGCGGTGACCTTCTGCGCGCTCACGTTCCCGTGAGCCCGACGCCCGATCCCTCGACCTGGACGCTGCCGCGCCTGCGGATCGACCGCGAGGGCGTCTGGTTTCACGACGACGCCGAGGTCACGCACCCCGGGATCGTGGCCAACCTGCGCGAGAACCTCCAGGTGGACGAGCGCGGCCACTATCTGCAGATCGGGCCCGCGCGGGTGCCGGTGGAGGTGGAGGACGCGCCGTTCGTCGTCGAGCGCGTGGAGGCCCAAGGCGAGCAGCTCGTGGCCACGCTCAACGATCTCAGCCGGGAGCCGGTAGCGCTGGACACCCTCCGCGTGGACGAGCGGGGCATCCCGCGCTGCCGGGTGAAGGACGGCCGCTTCGACGCGCGGCTCGGCCGCGCCGCGACCTATCAGCTCCTCCTGCACGTCGTGACCGACCCCGGCGCCGAGCCCGCCCTCGTGCTGGGCGGCCGGCACTACCCGGTGCCGGGGCTCTAGCCGCTCGGGCTACGCGTCTTCCGGGGCGGGATTGCGGTTGTACGCGGAGAGCCCGCGCAGGCCGGCCTCGTCGCCCGCCTGGATCAGGCGGTGGAGCGGGCCGTTCTCGCGCCACGCCTGGCAGGTGTCGACGAACCAGGGGGCGCCCTCCACGGGGCGCTCATGCTCGGGGAAGGCGACGCCCGCGCCCTGGCGCACCGCCGGCGCCATCGCGTGGATGAGCGCGGTGAAGTGGGCGCAGCCGCGCTCCCGGCCGAAGCGCTCGTTGACCTCCCGGGTAAAGCCCCGCGAGATGGAGAGGCCGACCAGTTGCCCGAGCGGCGGCAGGGCCTCCGGGCAGATCGTGTAGTGATGCGACGCCATCTCGGCGCGCGCCTGGGTGATGACCAGGCCGGGGTGGCGCACGCGCAGCCGGAGCCGCATGTCGTGGATCACCCGCGGCGGCTCGGCCCCGAACCAGCGCGGGTTGTCCCCCGGCCGCTCGTCCACCAGGGTCGCGGTGATCTGCAGCTCTTCCGCGCCCACCGGCGCGACCTCGACGCGGATGGTCCTCACGTGCACCGGCGGGGCCTTCGTCTCCTCGGTCATGGGGTGCCCGCGACCTCCTTGAGGGCGTGCAGCATGTCGGAATGGATCGGGCCGTTCGAGGCCGCGATGGTCGGCGCCGCCAGATCGAGCGGCCCGCCGTGCACTGCGGTCACGGTGCCGCCCGCCTCCCGGATCAGCAGCGCGCCGGCGGCCACGTCCCAGGCGCCCAGCCGCTGCTCCCAGTAGCCGTCGAGCCGGCCGGCCGCGACCGCGGCGAGCCCGAGCGCGGCGGATCCCAGGCTCCGCACGCTGCGGCATCGCTGGATGAGGGCGGCGTGCTCGGCCAAGTTGTTGCGCGGGGCCGCCTGCAGGTCGTTCGGGTAGCTCGTGCCGAGCAGGCTCTCGGCGAGCGAGGCCGTCGCGGAGACGCGCAGGGGAGCGCCGTTCAGGCTGGCGCCGCGGCCGCGCTCGGCCACGAAGCACTCGTCGCGGCTGGGATCGTAGAGGACGCCCACCGCCAGGGCCCCGTCCAGCTCGAGCGCGATCGACACGCAGTAGATCGGGAGCCCGTGCGCGTAGTTGGTGGTGCCGTCGAGCGGATCCACGATCCAGCGGTGGGGCTCGCGCCCCGCCCGCGCGCCGCTCTCCTCGGCGAGGACGCCGTGCCCCGGGAAACGGGCGCGGATCGCGTCGAGGATGATCGCCTCGGCGCCCCGGTCCATCTCGGTCACGAGATTGGTGGGACTGCCCTTGTAGCTGACGCGGTGCTGGGCGCCGAAGCGGGACCGGAGGAACGCGCCGGCCAGCCGCGCCGCCTCCACGGCGACGTCGCGGAAGGAATCGCTCACGGGAATCGAGGATACCACGCCGATGCTTGACAACCCGGCGCCGCTCTCGCAGCATGGCGGCCGTGCGCATCGTGGTGATGGGCTCCGGCGGGACGGGCGGATACTTCGGCGCCAAGCTGGCGCGGGCGGGAGAGGACGTCACCTTCGTGGCGCGGGGCGCGCATCTGGCCGCGCTGCGCGCGGGGGGCCTGCGGATCAAGTCCGCGGTCGAGGGAGACTGGAGCGTGCGGGCCCCCGCGGTGGAGCGTCTGGACGGCGTGCCGCCCGCGGATGTCGTCCTGTTCTGCGTGAAGTCCTTCGACACCGAGGAGGCGGCCGCGCTCATCCGGCCGGTGGTCGGGCCCGAGACCGGGGTGCTGTCGATCCAGAACGGGGTGGACAACGAGGAGAAGCTCGAGCGAGTGCTCGGGACCGGTCACGTGCTGGGCGGCGCGGCGCGGGTCTTCGCCACCATCGAGGCGCCCGGGGTCGTCGCCCACACCTTCGGCGGGCATCTCGTCTTCGGCGAGATGGACGGCCGGGAGACCGCGCGCGCCCGGGCCCTGCTCGCCGCGTGCCAGCGGGCGGCCATTCCCGCGGAGCTCGTCGCCGACGTGCCGCGGGCCCTCTGGGAGAAGTACGTGTTTCTCACCACCCACGCCGGCCTGACCGCGCTGACGCGCTGCCCGGCCGGGGTGCTGCGGGCGATCCCGGAGGTGCGGGAGCTGTACCGGCGCATCGCGACCGAGCTGATCGCGATCGGACGGGCCGCCGGAGTGAAGCTCGACGACGGGGTGTTCGAGCAGGGGATGAAGCTGCTCGATACGGTGGCGCCGAACGCCTTCACGTCGCTCCACTACGACCTGACCCACGGCAAGCGGCTCGAGCTCGAGGCCCTCCACGGCCACGCGGTCCGGCTGGCCGAGCGCCACCGCGTGCCCGCGCCGACCGTCTTCGCGGTCTACGCGGCGCTGCTGCCCTGTCGGGACGGCGCGCCGGTCGTTCCCGCCCGCTAGACGCGCGCTCACCGCGCGGCCGGGTGCCGCGGGGACTATACTGGGTGGATGCCGGCGCTCAGACGTCTCCTGCCGTATCTCGATCGCTACCGGCTCCGGTACCTCGGGGGCGCGGCCTGCATCCTGCTCGCCACCACGTTCTCGCTCAGCATCCCGTGGACGGTGAAGAGCGCGGTGGACGCCCTCGAGCGCGACGGAGGCGCCGCCCGACTCGGTCCCCCGGTCCTCCTGATCCTCGCGCTCGCGGCGGCTCACGGGGTGGCGCGGCTGGCCTCGCGGTTCGCGATCCTGGGCGCCGGCCAGTGGGTCGAGCACGACATCCGCGCGGATCTCTACGCGCGGCTGCTCACGCTGCCGCCCGCCTTCTATCACCGCCACCGGACGGGCGATCTGATGTCGCGCGTGTCCAACGACATCTCGACGCTGCGGATGCTGGCGGGCTTCGGCAGCGTCATGCTCGTCGGGACCGGGCTCGCGTTCGCGGGCGCGCTGGGCGCGATGTGGCTCATCGACCCCTGGCTGACCCTGTTCGCGATGGCGCCGTTCCCGGTGCTGATCGTCATCGCCAAGCGCTTCCACCACGACGTGGAGGCGCGCGCCTCCGCGGCGCAGGAGCAGCTCGGGGTCCTGTCGGCGAAGGTGCAGGAGAACCTCACCGGGATGCCGGTGGTGCGAGCGTACACGATGGAGTCGCGCGAGATCGCCGAGTTCGAGCGGCTCAACCGGGAGTACCTCACGCGCAACATGGCGCTGGCCAGGACCCAGGCGGTGTCGTGGCCCCTCATGGGCCTGGTCTCGGGGGTGGGTGTCCTGATCGTGCTCTGGCTCGGGGGCAAGGCGGTGGTGGACGGCCGGATCTCGCTCGGCGCCTTCGTGGCCTTCAACGGCTACATGGCCCAGCTCGCCTGGCCCACCATCGCGCTGGGCTGGACGCTGGCCAGCATCCAGCGAGGCCTGGCCGCCATGACCCGGGTGATCGAGATCCTGGACAGCCCGGACATGCGGGAAGGGATGTCCGCCGAAACGGCCGGCGCCAGGAACGCGGAGGGGAAGCGGTTGTCCGCGGAATGGGGGAGTGCGGGGGCCATTTCTGGGCCCCCGCATATGGAGAGAAACGCGTCAGAGCAACCTCCCAAGCTCCTGCCCGGCGGACCGGTTGAGTTCACCGGGTTGACGTTCGCCTACGACGACCGCGGCCCGGTGCTGCGGGACGTGTCGTTCACCGTGCCGGCGGGGGCGGTGGTGGCGGTGGTGGGGCCGACGGGCAGCGGCAAGTCCACGCTCGGCGCCCTGCTCTGCCGGCTCTACGAGCCGCCACGCGGCGCGGTGTGGGTCGCGGGGACCGACGTGCTCGATCTGCCGCTCGGCCGGCTGCGGCGGTCGGTGGGGTACGTGCCCCAGGAGTCCTTCCTCTTCTCGCGCCCGCTCCGGGACAACGTGCGCTTGGCCGATGAGAGCGCCGGGCCCGACCGGCTGGACGCGGTGGCCCGCGCCGCGGGGCTCGCCGAGGACCTGAGCGCATTCCCCGGCGGCTGGGACACCGTGGTCGGGGAGCGCGGCCTCACGCTTTCGGGCGGCCAGCGGCAGCGGGTGGCGCTGGCGCGCGCCTTGGTGGCGGATCCGCCGTTCCTCGTGCTCGACGACGTGCTGGCCTCGGTGGACGCGGCCAAGGAGTGGGAGATCACGCGCGCGCTCCGGGAGGCGGCCAGCGGGCGCACCACCCTGCTCATGACCCATCGCCTCAAGGCGGCGGCGGAGGCCGACGCCATCGTGGTGCTCGACGAGGGCCGCGTCGTCGAGCAGGGGCGCCACGCCGACCTCCTGGCCGCCGGCGGCCTCTACGCCCGCCTCTGGCGCGTCCAGCAGCTGGAGGACGAGCTCGCCAATGCGTGAGACCGAGCAGGACGACGAGGTTCTCGGCAAGGCGTACGACGGGCGCCTGATGCGGCGCCTCTGGGCGTTCACGCGCCCGCACACGCGCCTCGTGCTCGCCACCTGCGCGCTCTTCCCGGCGGTGGCGCTGCTGGAGCTGGCCCAGCCCTACCTGATCAAGATCGCCATCGACGACCACATCCTCCGCGGCGACTGGGCGGGGCTCGGGGGGATCGCGGCACTGTTCCTGCTGGTGCTCATCGCGCTCTACGCGCTGCGGGCGGCCCAGGCCTATCTCACCCAGCTGACCGGCCAGCGGGTCATCCACGATCTGCGCGCGGCCCTCTTCGAGCACCTCCAGCGCCAGGACGCGCGCTTCTACGACCGGAGCCCGGTCGGGCGGCTGATGACCCGGGTCCTGAACGACGGGGAGGCCATCCAGGAGCTGTTCACGAGCGGGATCGTGGCGCTCCTGGGGGACGTGGTCGTGCTCACCGGGGTCGTGGTGATCATGCTCGGGATGAACTGGAAGCTGGCGCTCGCCACCTTCGCCCTGGTGCCCCTGCTGGTGGGGGCCGCCGCCTACTTCCGCCTGCGCGCGCGGGACAGCTATCGCGTGGTCCGCACCCGCCTGGCCCGGATGAACGCCTTCCTGCAGGAGTCGCTGCAGGGCATGAGCGTGATCCAGCTCTTCGCGCGCGAGGCCCGGGAGCGGGAGACGTTCGGCGGGCTGTCCGGCGCCCTGCGGGCCGGGCAGTTCCGGTCGACCTTCTACGACGCCTCCCTCTACGCGACGGTGGAGGCGCTGGGCTCCGCGGCGGTGGCCCTGCTGCTGTGGTACGGCGGCGGCCAGGTGGTCACGGGCGCGCTGACCTTCGGCGGGCTCGTGGCCTTCATCGAGTACACCGGGCGCTTCTTCCTGCCGATCCGGGATCTCGGCGCCAAGTACACGGTCATGCAGGCGGCGATGGTGTCGGCCGAGCGGATCTTCGGCCTGCTCGACACGCCTCCGTCCGTCACGTCGCCCGTCGTCGTGGCGCCGCCGCGGCGCGGGGCGCCCGCGCCGGCGGTCGAGTTCAGGAACGTCTGGTTCGCGTACGAGGGCGAGCAGTGGGTGCTGCGCGATTGTTCGTTCCGGCTCGCGCCCGGCGAGCGGGTGGCCCTGGTGGGCCCCACCGGCGAGGGCAAGACGACCATCGCCCGGCTCATGATCCGCGCCTATGACGTCACGCGCGGCCAGGTGCTGGTGGACGGGGTGGACGTGCGGGAGTGGGAGCTCGCGAGCCTCCGCCGGCACGTGGGCCTGGTCCCCCAGGAGGCCTTCCTCTTCTCGGGCACGGTCGAGGACAATCTGCGCCTCGCCGGCAACGGCGGCGCGGATCGCCCGGCGATCGAGCGCGCGCTGGCCGCCGCCAACGCGGAGCGTTTCGTGGCCGCGCTGCCCCGCGGGCTCGGCGAGGAGCTGCGCGAGCGCGGCGTCAATCTCTCGCAGGGACAGCGGCAGCTGCTGGCCATCGCCCGCGCCATCATCTATAATCCTCGCGTTCTCGCCCTGGACGAGGCGACCTCCAGCATCGATCCGGAGTCGGAGGCGCAGGTGCGCATCGGCCTCGCGAGGCTGCTGGAAGGGCGGACGAGCGTCGTCATCGCGCACCGGCTGTCCACGATCCAGCGGGCGGACCGCATCTTCGTGCTGCACCGCGGGCAGATCCGGGAGGCGGGCGGGCACGCCGAGCTGCTCGCGCGGGGAGGGCTCTACTCGCGGCTGTACGAGCTGCAGTTCGGTCTGGGCCGGGCATGAAGGCGTTTCACGCGGCGGTGTACCGGCTGGTCGGGCGGATCCCGAAGGGGCAGGTGGCGACCTACGGGCAGATCGCGGCGCTGCTCGGTTATCCCCGGGCGGCCCGCGCGGTGGGGCAGGCCATGAAGCACGTGCCCGCTCATCTGCCGTGGCACCGGGTGGTCAACGCGCAGGGCGGGATCAGCCCGCGCGGCAACGTCGGGAGCATGCTGACGCAGCGGCTCCGACTCGAGCAGGAAGGCGTGCCGGTCCGGCGGGGCCGGGTGCGGCTCCAACGGCATCGGTGGACGGGCCCCGGGCGTGCCCGCCGCCGGTCCATCGCGGCGCTCGAGCGCCTCTGATCGGAGAAACCATGCGGCTCGGACTCAACATCGGTTACTCGCGCTCCCAGCTCGGCATCGACCTGTCGCTGGTCCAGCACGCCGATCGCCTCGGCTTCCACTCGGTGTGGTCCGCGGAGGCGTACGGCTCGGACGCGGTCTCACCGCTCTGCTGGATCGCGGCCCAGACCACCCGCATCAAGGTCGGCACCGCGATCATGCAGATCCCGGCCCGCACGCCCACGCTCACCGCCACCACCGCGATGACGATCGACCAGCTCTCGGGCGGTCGGTTCATCCTGGGGTTGGGCGTGTCGGGCCCGCAGGTCGTGGAAGGCTGGCACGGCGTCGCGTTCGGCAAGCCGGTGGCGAAGACGCGGGAGTACGTCGAGATCGTCAGGATGGTGTGGCGGCGCGAGCGTCCGGTCGAGCACAAGGGCGAGTACTACCAGATCCCGTACGCGGGCCCGGACGCCACCGGGCTCGGCAAGCCGCTCAAGTCCATCCTGCACGGTCGCGCCGACATCCCGATCTACCTGGCCGCCATCGGCCCGAAGAACGTGGCGCTCGCCGCGGAGATCGCCGACGGCTTGCTTCCCGTGTTCTTCTCCCCGGATCGTATGCCGGTGTTCACCCCGAGCCTGGAGGCCGGCTTCAAGGCGGCGGGCGGCGGGAAGTCCCTGGCGACCTTCGACGTCGCGCCCACCGTGCCGATCGTGCTGGGTCCCGACGCGGCGGCGTGCCGCGCGATGGTCAAGCCGCGGCTCGCCCTCTACGTGGGTGGCATGGGGGCGCGCGGCAAGAACTTCTACAACGAGCTGGTGAGCCGGTACGGCTACGAGGCGGACGCCAGGCGCATCCAGGATCTCTACCTGGGCGGCAAGAAGGAGGAAGCGGCGGCGGCGGTGCCCGACGCGCTGGTGGACGAGGTCGCGCTCTGCGGGCCGAAGGAGCGGATCCGGGAGCGGCTGCCCCGCTGGAAGAGCTCCGGCGTCACCACGCTGATCTGCGGCGCGGTGCAGGCCGAGGCGCTCGAGCTGATGGCCGAGTTGGTCCTCTAGCGCGCGGTGAAGCCCGCGGTCCAGAAGGTGCAGGCGGCCATCAGCGAGCACGGTCTCGACCGGCGCGTGATCGAGCTCGAGGTCCACGCGCGGACCTCCCAGCAGGCCGCCGACGCCCTGGGCGTCACGGTCGGCCAGATCGTGAAGTCGCTCGTCTTCACCGCCGACGGGCGCCCGCTCCTGGTGGCGGCCTCCGGCGCGAACCGGGTGGACGAGCGCCGGCTCGGCGAGCTGGCGGGCGGCCGGATCCGGCGCGCCGATCCGGAGACGGTCAGGCAGGCCACCGGCTACGCCATCGGCGGGGTGCCGCCGATCGGGCTCGCGAGCCCGCTGGCGGTGTACGTGGACCGCGATCTGCTCGGCTACGAGCTGGTCTACGCGGCGGCGGGGCTGCCGGAATGCGTGTTCCCGATCGCGCCCGAGGAGCTGGTGCGGGCGACGGGCGGGCAGGTCGTGGACATCAAGGAAGCCGGGAGCCATTCGAAAGGAGCGCGGCCATGAGACTCAAGGAC
>Ga0209640_10004214_pt1 | contig 12641 bp, 12 predicted proteins | sample RifCSP10_1_FD_184018 | JGI IMG/M metagenome (GOLD analysis project Ga0209640, IMG submission 184018) | Soil microbial communities from Rifle, Colorado - Rifle CSP2_sed 10_1 (SPAdes) (version 2) | ecosystem: Environmental > Terrestrial > Deep subsurface > Rock core/Sediment | place: Rifle... | reverse complement strand
GGGGGCTGCGATGAAGGTCGAGCAGATTTCGATTTTCCTGGAGAACAAGTCCGGGAGGCTGGCCGAGGTGACGAATATTCTCTCCCGGGCGGGCGTCAATATACGGGCGCTCTCCCTGGCCGACACCGCCGATTTCGGGATCCTTCGCCTGATCGTCAACCAGACCGACCGGGCGAAGCAGGTCCTGAAGGAGAACGGGTTCACGGTGGGGAAGACGGAGGTGGTGGCCCTCGAGGTCCCGGACCGTCCGGGGGGGCTGGGGGAGATCCTGAGGATCCTGTACGAGGCGGGAATCAACGTGGAGTACATGTACGCCTTCGTGCAGCGGTCGGGGGACAACGCGATCATCATCTTCCGGTTCGACGAGCTGGACAAGGCGATCCGGGTCCTGACGGGCGCCGGGGTGCGGGTGCTCAGGGGGGAGGAAGTCTACGCCCTGTAGAGGAGGCCGCGGGCCGGCTGGCGGCATTTCGCAGGGAAACGGTATGTTGACCGTCGATTTCCGGGAGGAAGGGGAAACGGTACGACAGCGGGGGAGACGGCGGAAATCCCAAGGGAGAAGGAGGAGTACATGAGGGGGAAAAGCGGATTGATCTGTGCGATCCTGGCGCTGGCGCTGATGGCGGGCGCAAGCGTTCAGGCGGCCGAGCCGATCAAGGTCGGCGCGATCCTGTCGGTGACGGGGCCGGCGTCGTTCCTGGGGGCGCCCGAGGCGAAGACCCTCGAGATGCTCGTCGAGGAGCAGAACAAGAAAGGGGGATTTCTCGGAAGGAAGATCGAACTGATCGTCAAGGATTCCGGCGCCTCCGCGGAGAAGGCGTTTTCCTTCGCCAAGCAGCTCATCGAGGAGGAGAAAGTGTTTGCGATCCTCGGCCCCTCGACGAGCGGCGAGTCGATGAAGATCAAGAGCGTCGCCGAGGAGGGGAAGACCCTCCTCCTGTCCTGCGCCGCGGCGGAGGTGATCGTCAACCCCGTGGCCATGTACGTCTTCAAGACGCCGCAGAGCGACAAGGACGCGGTCATCAAGATCTTCCAGCAGATGAAGAAGATGAAGATCTCCAGGATCGGCGTCCTTTCCAGCAACACCGGCTTCGGAAACGCGGGGAAGGCGCAGATCGAGAAACTTGCCCCGGCGTACGGCATCTTGATCCTCGCCAATGAGGTGTACGACAAGGCCGCCAGCGACCTGACGGCCGAGGTGACGAAGATCAAGGCGGCCAACGTCGAGGCGATCCTGAACTGGTCGATCGAGCCGGCGCAGGCGATCGCGATCAAGAACGCCCGTCAGATCGGCCTCAAGGTGCCAATCTTCCAGAGCCACGGGTTCGGGAACATCAAGTATGTAGAGGCCGCCGGGCCGGCCGCCGAGGGGGTGATTTTTCCGGCCGGCCGGCTCCTCATCGTTGACGTGCTCCCGAAGAGCCACCCCCAGAAGGCGGTGCTCAACAAGTACAAGAAAGACTACGAATCGAGGTTCAAGGAAGAGGTGAGCACCTTCGGCGGCCACGCCTATGACGCCTTCATGATCCTGGCGAAGGCGATCGAGAATACCAACAGCACGGACAAGGAGTTGATCCGGTCCGCCATCGAGCAGCTGCAGGGTTTCGTCGGGACCGGCGGAATCTTCTACTTCTCGCCTTCGGACCACAACGGACTTAACATCGATGCTTTCGAGATGCTGACCGTCCGGAAGGGGAAGTTTGTTCCCCTCGCAAAGTAGCCGGATCCGCACGAAACCCGGTCGGGAGCATCCGCGGGAACGCGGGTGCTCCCGATTTGTTGAGGGAAGGGATTGAACTCCGACCTGTTCTTCCAGTACGTGGTCGCCGGAATCACCTACGGGACGATCTACGCGGTCGTCGCCATCGGGTTCAACATCATCTACAACGCGACGGGGATCATCAACTTCGCGCAGGGGGAGTTCGTCATGCTCGGCGGCATGATCGCCGTCACGCTGAGCCGGTTCCTGCCCCTGCCCGTGGCCATCCTGGGCGCGGTCGCGGTGACGACGATCATCGGAGCGGTCATCGACATCCTTTTCATCCGGTGGCTCAGGGGGCCGTCGGTGCTGCGGATGATCATCATCACGATCGGGGTCTCGATCCTGGTCCGCGAAGTCGCCCTGCACGTCTGGGGGGAAAGCGTCAGGGCGCTCCCCTATTTCACGGGCACCTCGGTCACCTCCATCAAAATGGGGAATGTGTACATCTCTCCCCAGGTCCTTTGGGTCGTCGGCGTAAGCGCCATCGCGGTCGTCGCCTTGAGCGCCTTCTTCCACTACACGATGCTGGGCAGGCAGATGCGGGCCTGCGCGGCGAACCGGGACGCCGCGCGGCTTTGCGGCATCAGCGCGAAGAACATGGTGACGCTGTCGTTCATGCTGAGCGCAGGGATCGGCGCCATCGGGGGCGCCGTCGTCTGCCCGATCACCTACGTCCAGTACGACAGCGGAACGCCACTGGCGATCAAGGGGTTCACCGTCGCCATCCTCGGGGGGCTCGGGAACAGCGCGGCCGCCGTAGGCGCCGGCATGATCCTGGGAATACTCGAATCCTTCAGCATCTGGGTCCTGCCCGCCGCCTACAAGGAGGTCATCTCGATCTCCCTCCTGCTCCTCATCCTGTTCATCCGGCCGAGCGGCATCTTCGGCAGCGCCGAGGCGGCCCGGCTGAAGGAGTTCTGATGCGGGGGAGGCACCTTCCGGTCCTCATCTTCGGGGGGCTGATCGTGGGCATCCAGCTCGCGACCTCGGTCGCCGGCAATCCCTATCATCTCACCCAGCTGACGATGTCCGCGTACTACTCGCTCCTGGCCATCGGGCTTTGTCTCCTGGTCGGATATGCGGGGCAGATCTCGCTCGGTCACGCCGGGTTTTTCGCGATCGGCGGCTACATCACGGCCCTGCTGACGACGCACGACCTCTCGTCCCGGGCGGGCGGCGCAAGCCGGTGGCTGGCGAAGGCGGGGATCCTTTCCTCCCGCACCGACCTCTACGGGGGGGAACTGTTGACCGTCCATCCCTGGGTTGCGTGCCTCGTGGCGGTTCTTGCGACCGTCGGGATCGCCTACGCCGTAGGAGGCCCGGTCCTAAAGCTTCGGGGCCACTACCTTGCCATGGCGACATTGGGCTTCGGCGTCATCATTTACCGTATCGTCCTGGGGACCGAATTCCTCGGCGCGGCGGACGGCATTTCCGACGTTCCCCCGTTTGCCGTCCTCCCCGGCCTCGAGGTTTCCGGAAAGGCCGCTCTGCGCGCCTCCAATTATTATCTCGCCTGGGGGGTGGTGATCGCCGCAATGGTGCTTCTCCTCAATCTCATCGATTCCCGTGCCGGGAGGGCCCTCTCCTCGATCCACGGCGCCGAGGACGCCGCCGAGGCGATGGGGATCCCCACCGCCCGGTACAAGCTTTCCACCTTCGTGCTTTCCGCCGCCTTTGCGGGACTCGCCGGCGTGCTGCTCACCCATTACAACGGCGGCATCGGGCCCTCGGAGGCCTCGGTCATGAAATCCGTCCGGTACGTCGCGATCGTTGCGGTCGGCGGCATGGCGAACCTCTGGGGGACGCTCCTGATGAGCCTTCTCCTCAACTACCTCTCTCTTCGCGGATATTTCGGGACCTATGACGACGCGGTCTTCGGCGTCATCCTGATCCTGATCATGCTCTTCGCGCCCGATGGGCTCCTGCGGCGGCAGCTGTTCGAGGAGCTCAAGGCAGCGGTTTTCCCCGCCGGCGGGGAGAAGGAAACGTGAAGCTTCTCTCGATCCGGAGCATAAGCAAGCGGTTCGGCGGCCTCAAGGCGGTGGATAACGTGTCCTTCGATGTGCCACAGGGCGCCATCAAGGCCCTCATCGGCCCGAACGGCGCAGGCAAGACGACGCTGTTCAACCTGCTCTCCGGGTTCCTCCGTCCCGACCGGGGTTCGGTCGTCTTCGCCGGCGCCGAGGTGCTGGGGATCATGCCTCACCAGATCGCGGCGCGAGGCATGGCGAGGACATTCCAGCAGACCCGTCTCTTTCCGAAGATGACCGTCCTGGATAACATCCTGGTCGGGCGCCACCTCCACAGCCGGGGGGGCTTCGTATCCTGTATGCTCCACCTTCCGTTCCTCCGGAAGGAGGAGCGCAACGCGCGGGAAACGTGCCGGGAGATCCTGGAGTTCCTGGGTCTTTCCGGCCAGGCGGATGAGGAAGCCGTTCGTCTCCCCTACGGACAGCAGCGCATCGTGGAGCTCGGCCGGGCGCTGGCCTGCGAGCCGCGGATTCTTCTGCTCGACGAGCCCGCGGCGGGTCTGAACATCCGCGAAACGGCCGAGGTCGGGAAACTGATCAGCAGGATTCGCGAGCGGAACGTCACCGTCCTGCTCGTGGAGCATGACATGTCCCTCGTCATGGACATTTCCGACGAGATCGTCGTGCTCAGTTACGGGCAGAAAATCGCCGAAGACAAACCGGCCTCCATCCAGAAGGACCCGGAAGTGATCCAGATCTACCTCGGGGAAGGCGATGCTTAGGATCAAGAACCTTGAGGCGGGATACGGTCCTTTGAAAGTCCTTCGGAAGGTGTCGCTTCACATCGGCCCCGGCGAGATCGTCACGGTCATCGGGGCGAACGGCGCGGGCAAGACGACGCTTCTGAAGACCGTTTCGGGGCTTCTTGCCCCACGGGGGGGCGAGATCCTCTTCGAAAAGAAGACGATCCGGAAAGTACCGGCGGAGCGGATCGTTTCCCTGGGCTGTTCGCTCGTGCCCGAAGGTCGCCAGCTGTTCGCTCCCATGACGGTGCGGGAGAATCTGATCCTCGGGGCCTGTGTCCAGTACCGGAGAAGAAAGCACGAGGAGGTGACCGAGGACATGGAGCGGGTTTTCGGCCTCTTCCCGCGGCTGAAGGAACGGGAGGCCCAACTGGCCGGGACCCTCTCCGGGGGGGAGCAGCAGATGCTGGCCATCGGGCGGGCGCTCCTTTCCCGCCCCCGGATGCTTCTCCTCGACGAACCCTCCATGGGGCTGGCCCCCCGGATGGTTCGGGAGATCTTCACCCATATCGTGCATCTCCGGAAGGAGTTCGGGCTGACGATTCTTCTCGTCGAGCAGAACGCGCGGGGGGCCCTGCGCGTGGCCGACCGGGGGTATGTCCTGGAGACCGGGCGGATCATCCTCCAGGGACCGTCCGAGGAACTGCTGTCCAACCAAGACGTGCAACGCGCCTATCTGGGGCGGAGCCCCGAGGGAGAAGCGTAAATGCAAGGAGGTGGGCCGATGTACTGGGAACCCGACAGGGAGTGCATGGATCGGGAGGAGCTCGAGCAGCTCCAGTTCGAACGGCTCCAGTCGACGCTGAACCGCATCTATTCCCACGTCCCTTTCTACCGGAAGAGGTTCGACTCCCTGGGGGGCCTGCCGGAGGACATCGCCTCCCTGGCCGACTTCTCGCGCCTCCCGTTCACCGCGAAGGAGGACCTCCGGGAGAGCTACCCGTACGGCCTGTTCGCCGTCCCCCTCCGGGAGGTCGTCCGGATCCACGCCTCCTCCGGGACGACGGGTGCGTCGACGGTCGTGGGATACACCCGGAACGACATCCGGATCTGGAGCAACCTCACGGCCCGGGTCCTCACGATGGGCGGGGTGACGAAGGACGACGTGGTCCAGATCGCATTCGGGTACGGCCTCTTCACCGGGGGGTTCGGCCTGCACTACGGGGCCGAGCGGATCGGGGCCTCCGTGATCCCCGCCTCGAGCGGTCACACCCTGCGCCAGATCAAGATCATGATGGACTTCAAGACCACGGCCCTGGTCTCCACGCCCTCCTACGCGATGCTCGTGGCGGAGACGATCCGGGAGCAGGGGATTCCCCTGGCGGCTCTCTCCCTGAAATACGGCCTTTTCGGGGCGGAGCCCTGGTCCGAGCGGATGCGACAGGAGATCCAGGAGAAGCTGGGAATCGTCGCGACGGACAACTACGGCCTGTCCGAAATCATCGGCCCCGGCGTCTCGGGGGAGTGCCGGGAGCAGAACGGCCTCCACATCAACGAGGACCACTTCCTGGTGGAGGTCGTCGACCCGGAGACCCGTAGGCCGATGCCCGACGGGGAGACGGGGGAGCTCGTGATCACCTCGCTCACCAAGGAGGCCTTTCCCATGATCCGGTACCGGACGCGGGATCTCACCAGCATCCTTCCCGGGCACTGCCCCTGCGGGCGAACGCTGCGCCGGATGGCCCGCGTGAAGGGGCGGACCGACGACATGCTGATCATCAAGGGGGTGAACGTCTTCCCCTCCCAGATCGAGTCCGTCCTTTTCGAAATCGAGGGGACGGAGCCGCACTACCAGATCGTGATCGACCGGAAGGGGGGGCTCGACGAGGTCACCGTCCACGTCGAGGTGGGAGAGACGATCTTTTTCGATCAAATGCGACGGCAGAGGGATATGATGGAACTCATCCGGAAGCGGCTCGCCCAGGAGCTCGGGATCAGCGTCGAGGTCAAGCTCGTCGAGAAAAAGACGCTCGCCCGCTCCGAGGGGAAGTCGCAGCGGGTGGTGGACCACAGAAAGCTGTAGGGGGCGGCGGATGAGCACGGGGACGCTGTACATCGTTGCCACCCCGCTGGGGAATCTCGAGGACATCACGCTGCGGGCGATCCGCGTCCTCAAGGAAGTGGCGGTCATCGCCTGCGAGGACACTCGGCGCACCGTCAAGATCCTCAACCGCTACGAAATCCGGACTCCCCTGTTCATCTTCCACGAGTACAACAAGGTCCGCGCCGGGGCCAGCCTCCTGCGCCGGCTGCGCGACGGGGAAAGCGTGGCGCTCGTGTCCGACGCCGGAACGCCCGCCATCTCGGATCCCGGGTTCGAGCTGGTGAGGGAGACGATCGGCGCGGGGATCCACATCGAGGTCGTCCCGGGTCCTTCGGCGCTCGTCGCCGCGCTTGTGGTGTCCGGACTGCCGACCGACCACTTCACGTTCGAGGGGTTCCTGCCGGTCCGCCGGGAAAAGCGCCGGAAGGCGATGGAGGCGCTCGCCTCCGAGACGAGGACGATGATCTTCTACGAGTCCCCGCAGCGCCTCGCGGCCTTCCTCCGGGACGCCGAGGAGATGTTCGGGGATCGTCGGGCCTGCGTCGTCCGGGAGCTCACCAAGATCCACGAGGAGATCCTGCGGGGGACGATCCCGGAACTCTGCGCGGAGATCTCCCGGCGCGAGTCGGTCCTGGGCGAGATCACCCTCGTGATCGGAGGGGGCGCGAAGACGGTGGATTTGTCCGTGGAGGAGGTCGTCCGGGCGGCTCTCGAGGGGGATTCCGGGTCGTCCCGGGACCTCGCCCGGGAGATCGCCGGGCGGACGGGACTCTCCCGCAAGGAGGTGTACGCGGAGATCCTGAAGCAGCGCCCGAAATGAAAACGGGCGGCCCGGAGGCCGCCCGCAAGGAAAAACGCGCCGCGCGAACCGGGCCTATCTCTTCTTTTCGCTCACCTGCACCAGCAACGAGTCGGAAACGTTCGTCACCATCCCGTGGAACGTCTCCTTCGCCTTCCTGAATGCCGGGTTGCCGAGGATCTTTTCGAGGGCCGCGAGGTTGTCGAGGTCCACCTGCACCACGCGCTGCGGCGAGGAACCGCCCAACATGCTCTGGTAGACCCGGACGGCGCGGACGCCCGGGAACTTCAACCAGATGTTCTTTCCCGCGCGCGCCAGATATTTCTGGTAATCCTTCGCCTTCCCGGGGAGAACGTCGAACCGGTACTCGAATGTGACCATCATGGACCTCCTGTCGGAAAGTTTTCGCTGCAACCCGGGGATCCTCCCACCGGGGACATTCCCACCGGGGACACCCCTTTCATTATCGCCGATAAAAACAGGAGTGTCCCCGCCCGAAAACAGGAGGGTCCACCCTCTGTGCCATCAATCGACGCGAAGGACGATCTTTCCGAACTGCTTCTTCTCCTCGAGCCGGCGCACGGCCTCTTTCGCGTCGGCCAGGGGGAAGACGGAATCGACCACCGGACGGACCCCGCCCGTCGAAAAGATCCGGAGCATCTCGGCGAACTCGCCGTGGGTCCCCATCGTGGAGCCCAGCACCGTCAACTGGTTCCAGAAGATCCGGGCGATGTCCTCCTCCGGGTTCGGGCCCGTCGTCGCGCCGCACGTGAGCAGCCTTCCCCCCCGGGCGAGGGAGGCGATCGACCGCTTCCACGTCGCCTTTCCCACGGAGTCGAGCACGATGTCGACACCCCGCGTCCCGGTAATCTTCCGGGTCTCGCGGGCGAAGTCGGCCGCGCCGTGGTCGATCCCGAAATCCGCGCCCAACTCCTGCGCGCGCCGGATCTTCTCCGTGCTGCCGGACGTGACGCCGACGGTGAGCCCCAGCATTTTTCCGATCCGAAGCGCGGCGAGGGAAACGCCCCCCCCGATCCCGATGATGAGAAGCGACTCCCCCGGCCTCGCCTTTGCCTTGGTGACGAGCATCCGCCAGGCGGTGAGGAAGGTCAGGGGAAACGCCGCGGACTCCTCCCAGGGGAGACCCTCGGGTTTCGGGTAGGCGTTGATCTCGGGGGCGACGACGTATTCGGCGAAGGTTCCCCAGAGGTGCTCGCCGAGGAGATGAAAGGTGACGCAGAGGGAGTGCTCCCCGCGAAGGCAGAACTCGCATGTGCCGCAATGAATGCCCGGGTTCAGGACCACTTCGTCGCCGGGCTTCACGCGCGTGACTCCCGGGCCCACGGCATCGATGGTCCCCGCGCCGTCCGCCCCCATCACGTGCGGCAGTGCGAGGGAGATCCCCGGGATCCCGGCCCGGACGAAGATGTCGAGATGGTTGAGCGCGGCCGCGCGGACCCGGACCCGCACCTGCCCCGGCCCCGGGACGGGGTCGGGAAGGTCGCCGTACCGGATCCGGTCGAGGTCTCCGTGCTCGCGGAAAAAGGAGGCCTTCACGGGCGCGATCCTCCTCGGAGGCGGTCCGTCCCGGACGGCCCCCGGGTCATGGCTCGATCTTGTTGCGGCGCATGAGTTCCTCCAGCGCGGGAACGTCGATGTTCAGCAGCTCGGCGGCCAGTTTTCTGTCCCACTCGGAGAGCGCCAGCGCCTGGAGAACCATCAGTTTATCGAGATCCTGGAGCGTGGTGCGGATTTCGGTTTCCTCCGAGGCGGCCCTGGTCTCCTCCACCGCCTTCCTTCCTCTCCGTCCATAGAGGATTTCGGGGGGCAGGTCCGCCGCGTCCACCACCGTACCCTGTTTCTTCCGCGCGGAGAGGGTCTTCACGAGGGCCATGAGCTCCCGGACGTTCCCGGGCCAGGAATAGGCGGCGAGAGCCGTGACGGCCGTCGGGCTGAATCCCCGCAGCGGTTTCTTCCGCTCCCGGTTTTCCTCGAAAAGAAAATGGTGCAGGAGGAGGGGGATATCCTCCGACCGCTCGCGGAGCGCCGGAAGGCGGATCGTCCCCGGGGCGAACAGGTCGCGAATCTTCTCCGGCACCTTTTTCCTGTCGAAAAGCGTTTCGAGATCCGACGACGAGGACGCGATCACCCGGAGGTCGAGTTCGACCTCCTGGGTGCCTCCGACTTGCGTGATCGTGCGGTCGGTGAGAAGGGTGGCGATGCGGTCCAGCACCCTTTGCCCCGCCTCCCCGACTTCGGAAAGGAAGATGGTCCCGTGGTTCGCAATCGCGAGTTTTCCCGGCCGGGGGAGCGCGGCCTCCTCGTAGGCGCCCGTCGCGTACCCGAAGAGATCCCCCTCCAGCAGCCCCTCGTCGACCCCCGCGCAGTGCACGGGGACGAAGAGTCCCGCGGAACGCGAGCTGTGGAAATGCAAGATCCGGGCGAAGAAGGAGCGTCCTGTTCCCTGCTCCCCGACCAGCAACACGGGGGTGTCCGTGTCGGAGAGCCGCTGGACCGCGGCGACGACTTCCTGGATGGGTGCGCTCGTTCCGACGACGGAGTGGAGCAGGTGGCCGCTGCGAGATTCCGACTTGAGGAAAAGATTTTCCCTCTTCAGCTGCCGCTGGACGTACGCCTTGTCGACGAGGTGGAGGACCTCTTCCGCCTGAAAGGGCTTCGCGAGGTAATGGAACGCACCTGCCCGCATCGCCTCGATGGCGGTATCGACGGTGCCGTAGCCGGTCATCATGATGACTTCGGCGTCCGCCTGGAGTTTTTTGGACGTGCGGAGCACCTCGATCCCGTCGGGGCCGGGCATCTTCAGGTCGGTGAGGACGATGTCAAAACGGCCCTGCTCGAGCTTGTCGATCCCGGAGGCCCCGGAATCGGCCGTCTGCACCTCCCACCCTTCCGTCCGGAAGAGATCGTCGAGGAAGGTGAGGACCTGCAGCTCGTCGTCCACGACCAGGATTTTCCGGTGCGAAGGAATCTTCAAAGGCTATTTCCTCCTGACTGCCCATAAAATCACCCCGCCTCCCGCAACGAGGATGAGCACGAGGGACGCCACCTCGAGTCGCCGGAAAAGGGTCCGCGTGCTCTGCTCCGCGGCGGCCCTCTCCTCGTACGAATTCCCCCCCCCGGCGACGTTGTCCGCGCAAACCGTAAATCGCGGCGCCGTCATGAGGAAAAGGAAGAAGAGAAGCGAGGCGATTGCGACCCCCAGCGCTTCTCGCCGGCGCGGGGCGAGAACGTGTATCATCCTGTATTTATACCACGAAACGGAGCACCGCGGAGCAGGAAACGCAACGGTTCCCCGCGAGACCGAAACGGTCGGTGCGGTACCCGTGCCTCCGGACGACGACCGCTCCGCAGGACGGACAGACCGTGTTCTCCGCCCCTTCCAAGGGGTAGTTTCCCACGTAGACGTACGGAAGTTTTTCCCGGGCGATCCGGTGGGCCGCGGCGAGCCGGGCGGGAGGCGTGGAGGGGGCGGTGAAGCGGTACATGGGCGTGTACCGGGAAAAGTGCAGGGGGATTTCCGGGTCGACCCCGGCAACGAAGTCCACGACGGCGCGGATCGACTCCTCCGAGTCGTTCTCCCCGGTGACGAGGAGGGTCGTGATCTCCACGTGCGTGGATTTCGCGCTTTCCCGGATGGTGTCGAGCACGGGCGCGAGCGTCCCCCCGCAGATCTTCCGGTAGAACTCCGGGTCCATCGACTTCAGGTCGATGTTCATTGCGTCCACGAGGGGGAGGAGCTCGGCAAGCGGCTCCGGAAGGACGTACCCGTTGGTGACCAAAACGTTGGCCATTCCGGCCCTGCGGAACTCCCGGGCGCAGTCCATGACAAACTCGAACCCGATCAACGGCTCGTTGTAGGTGTAGGAGATCCCCACCGCCCCCTCCCTCCGCGCCGCCCGGACAAGGTCGGGAATGGGCATGGGGGACAGGGGCACGGAGCATTCCACCAGGTGGTAATTCTGGCAGAACCCGCAATGGAAGTTGCACCCGACCGACCCGATCGACAGGATCGGCCTGCCCGGGTGGAAGTGGTAGAGCGGCTTCTTCTCCACCGGGTCGAACTGGACGGCGGACACCTTGCCGTAGGTGAGGGCGAAAAGCCGCCCCCCGCGGTTTTCGCGCACCTTGCAGATTCCCCGTTCTTGTTCGGGGATGAGGCAGCGGTGCGGGCACAGCCCGCATCGCACGGCGCCGCCCTCAGGCCGCCAGTGGACGGCAGGGTGGAGGTCAGTAACGGACATGGAACCCTTCGTACGGTTCGACGGGGTCGCGCCAGTCCACGGCGATGTCCGTGACGACCGCGCCCGGCGGTCCCTCGCGCAGGAACGCGATGACCTTTTCCACCGCAGACCGTTCCCCCTGAAGGACCGCTTCGACCTGCCGTCCCGGGAGGTTGCGGACGTAGCCGCATACGCCGCACCGCGACGCCACGTCTCGCGTCGATGCGCGGAAGAACACCCCCTGGACGCGTCCCGACACGACCACACGGGCCTGCGTCACCGTCTTCATCTATCCCTCCGCCTCTCCCGTCATGCGCAGGAGTTCCTTCTCGGAAATCACCGGAATCCCCATCTCCCGTGCTTTCGCGAGTTTCGATCCGGGATCCGCGCCCGCCACCAGGAAATCGACCTTCCTGCTCAGACCGGCGGCGACTGCTCCCCCTTCCCTGCGCACGATCTCCTGGACCTTCGCCCTCGGCATGCCGAGGGTCCCCGTGATGAGGAACGTCTTTCCCGAGACTTTCCCCTCCCGGGGATGCCCGAGCCGGATCGTCACCTCGCGGAGGAGCCGGTCCACGGTGCGCTTCCCCTCCTCCGACGAGAAGAACGCGGAGACGCTCTGCGCCACCTCGGGACCGATTTCGTGGATCTCCATGAACTCCGCCGGGGTCGCCGCACGGACCGCGTCGATCGCGCCGAAATGGCGCGCAAGCACCTCCGACAGGTGCCGGCCGACGTGCTTGATCCCCAGACCGTACAGGAACCGGGCCAGGGTGGGGGTGCGGCTATTCTCGATCGCGCGCACGAGGTTGTCGGCCGACTTCTCCCCCAGCCGCTCCCTTCCGGCGAGGGTTGCGCGGTCCAGGGCGTACAGATCGGCCGGTTCGGACACCAGTCCTCCGTCCACCAGCGCGGAGAGGATTTTCGTCCCCAATCCCTCGATGTCGAACGCGTCCTTGGAGACGAAGTGGCGAAGCGATTCCTTCCGTTTCGCGGAGCATCCTTTCCCCGTGCACCGGTGG
>Ga0209640_10004213_pt1 | contig 12642 bp, 13 predicted proteins | sample RifCSP10_1_FD_184018 | JGI IMG/M metagenome (GOLD analysis project Ga0209640, IMG submission 184018) | Soil microbial communities from Rifle, Colorado - Rifle CSP2_sed 10_1 (SPAdes) (version 2) | ecosystem: Environmental > Terrestrial > Deep subsurface > Rock core/Sediment | place: Rifle... | reverse complement strand
CTTCTGCAAAATTTTGCGCGAGGCGCGAAAATTATGAAGCATAGTAGTACGAAGTTGAGGGAACTGAAATGTAATAATTCCGAATCCTTCGTGTCCTTCGTGCGCTTCGTGGTGAACAGAAAAACTGCGGTACACTAGGAAGTCCAGACTTTTCTTGGATCGTATTTTCGGACCGCGGCTAATTCCACATCGGTCGGCGGCAGAGTCTCGCTGACATTTTCTGCGACTTTCAGCGGCCAGCCGGTCTCGTCCTTGATTTGTTTGATCGTGACGCCCGGGTGGTAGGAGCTGAGCAGCATTTCCCGTTTTTCGACGTCGAAGGAAAAGATTCCCATGCTGGTGATGACCCGGCTCGGGCCGCCGCCCGATAAGCCATTACGAGCACGCCAGTTGCCGCCGCTGCCGAATCCCGGTGATGTGACGTATTGAACTTTGCGAGTAAAGCGCCGCTTCTCATGGTTCATGATGATGATGCAGCGCTGGGCCATCGTGGCGATGTCGGCTGCGCCGCCACTTCCCGGCAGGCGTGTGCGCTTGCCATTTTCTTCCACCCAGTGAGTGTTTAAGTTGCCAAAACGATCGACCTCGGCGCCGCCGATAAAGCCGAGCTCGATGCGTCCGGTTTGCAAGAGGTACATCACATCGTTGAGACTGCCACAACAAAGCGCCCGAGCAACGTTGGGCGGATCGCTCATGGTGAATATCGACTCGAGCGCGGGCCAATCGCGAATCACGCCGTTTTCAAAGACACCGAGTGCGTTCCGTGCATGGGTTTCTTTGGCCACGGCAAAACCAAGCAACGGTAGGCGCATGCCGACAAAGACTTTGTCGCCGTCGCGGATTTCGCGCGCCGCGGCCGCGACCATCAACTCGCGTGGGGTGTAGTGCATGAAAGATAGAGTTCCGGGCTAATTTTTAGTCGGTTCCTGGTTGATCAGAAACCAGAAACAAGGAATCAGAAACTATGCCTTATTGAACGCGTCGATGCCCGCCTGGCCGATCTGGCGATCGACAGCGGAAGGGGCACCGCTGACGCCGACTGCGCCGATGCATTGTCCCTCGACCGTAATCGGCAGGCCGCCTTCAATACTGATGAACCAGCCCGGGCCCACCGCAAGCGTCTGCGCGAGCACCTGATGATCGGGAATCTCGCTGCCGTCCCTGCTTTTCTTGCCCGTCGCGGCGGTGGTTAGCGCCGCCGAACGCGCCTTCGCCTGGGAGATGAGCGTGTTGTGCGTGCGGCCGTTCGTCATGCGTTTGAACGCCAACAAGTGCGCGCCGGCATCAACGACGCAGATGCTCACCACTTGTTTTAGCTCTTTGGCCTTCTCGATGGCGGCATTCACGATAATGTCGCAGCCTTCCTGAGTAAGTTTCATCGTCTGTACGGTTTTCATATGTCTTCCTCCCGTTAGTAACCGAAATTGACGGCCGGGGCGAGCCAGCGCTCTTGTGGTTTCAGTCGGTCGACGCGTGCTGCGCTTAGTTGATCCAAGAATTCACGGTGATCATTGACGCCGAGGACCCATTCCTGTAGCCACTGCCTGAAGCCTTCGCGCGTGCGCGTCGCGCGATGGTACTCGAAATAGAAGTCATCATCGCGCCGGGCATAGCCTTGCGTGGGCGACGGAAACGCACCGAAAGGTTGATGAACGACGCTGGACACGACGAAGCCCGGAATCACCGTACGATTAGGATCGCTCAGAATGACGTCGTGATCGACGATCTCCTCGCAGGTGAGGATGACTTTCTTTGCCGCCATCGCGGCTTCGCGCATGACGCCGAAATTACCCCAGACATGAGCATTGCCTTGTCGATCCGCCCGCTGCACATGAAGGATCGCAACATCGGGGCGAATGGCGCGCACGGCAATCAACTTCTCGCCGGTAAATGGGCAACGCATACCTTGGAATTGTTCTCCCCCGGCCACGTCGCTCCCCATGATGGTTCGGGTCGGGAGAAATGGCACCCCCATGGCCGCGGCTTGGAGGCCGAGGCTGATGGTAAAGTTGGAATGCTCTTCGATCTCGATCGCGTGGGGAATACCCGCTTCCGCCGCGCGGCGGTAATTGTGGCCCAGTCCCGCAGCGACATTGCCGACCCAGGAAGCGACGATTTTTCGCACACAGCCGGCGCCGATCAGTTGATCGAACTGCATGTCGGAAATCGGTCCGATCAAGGTTAAATTCTTCTTATGCTGCCGAATGATTTCGTGACTGGCGGCGAAAGGGATGAGCGATTCGAGCGCACAGCCCATCGCGATGGACATGCCATCCTCGATGTCGAGCGCGATGGACTCACGAAGCGAGCGCAATTTGTCCATAGCGTTGTCTACCCAGTCCGTTACAGGACTTCAAGTGGAAACTGGCGAGGTGCGATGTGGAACGATCATCTGTGCACTGCACAGGCTCTTTTCACGAAGAGTGAGAGATGTCCGAGGATGATGATCGACTTAGCAGGTCAACATCAGTGTTGCAGGCGGCCATGAGACTCGGCGCGCGAAGTTAAACGGACGCCGCCAATGGTGAAGGGTTTCATCGGCGGCGTCCGTCAGGGAAGGCGAGCCGGCCTTTTGATTTAACGGCCAGTCTCGCGGGAAAGAAGCAGGCGGTTACTTTTTCATTTCGTCCATCTTATCCATTTTCATTTTTTCCGCGCTCTTTTTTGTTTTGCTCTTCTGTTCTTTCATGTCGTCTTTCATCCCGCCGCTTTTGTCGGACTGCATCTTGCCGCCCTTTTGTTCCTTCATCATTTTGTCCTTCTCGTCCTTCATCATTTTGGCCTTTTCATCTTTCATCATGTCGCCTTTTTCGGCGGCGAAAACGGCGGGAGGCAGCGAGAGTGCGCTTCCGAGCAGGATGGCTGCGAACCAATGCGGTTGATTGAATTTCATGATTTCCTCCTTTTTGAATTGTTATTCAGATAAATCGACAATCCCCGGGCGTCCTGCCTAGGCGTCACGCGTAACAACGTTGGCGCAGAAAAAAAGTTCCCGAACGGTTTCTCGATGGGTAGTTCCGCTGATTTGCGTTTCCGCAAAAACGGATCGTGCGATTCTTAATTCTGCGAGACCAAACCAATAATCGTTCGAAAAACACCAGATTAACGTCTCACCGCTGTTGGCATATCAGTTGCGACATTGGTCTTAGCAAGGAAGGAGAAAAAAATGAAAAAGACGATTGTTGGAATCGCTGCCGCGCTGCTGCTCGGCGGTACCGTTGTCTTTGCACAGGCGCCGGGTTACTGGGGCCAAGGTGGACCTGGGCCGGGCTGGGGTCCCGGAATGGGCCCGGGTATGATGGGACCCGGATGGGGACAGGGGATGAGCCCCGGGATGATGCACGGTTACGGGCCGTACGGTAACCCTCAATACGGTGCGGGTGAAGCGATCTCGCTAGACCAAGCCAAGGAGATCGCCAAGCAATACACCGAAAAGTATCTGGAGGGCTTCACCGTGGAACGGGTGCTGCCGTTTACCGGCATGCGTCACACCATGTATGGCGTGGAATTAAAAGGTCCTAAAAGCGAAGCGCGCTTTCTCCACATCAACCCGTGGGGTGGGGTGATGCCGTTTACCGGTGGCCCGTATGCAGCCCAGTAAAGCTCCATGAATCGACGGGATGCCGGAGCAAGAATCTTTCCGGTGTTGCGGTTCGAGAACTTCGTGATCGCGGCGTTCATCGTGCTCGCCGCGGTCGCGTCATGGAAAATTCAACTTAGGAACGTCCAAGCTGCCGAGGCTTCGCCGCGCGGCAATCATCCCGGGCGGCGCGTTTATGATTTGAACTGCGCGGTTTGTCACGGCGGCCAAGGCGACGGTAAGGGGCCTGCGGCATCCATGTTTCTCACGCGACCGCGCGATTTCCGCCTGGGTGTCTTCAAATTTCGTTCGACGCCTTCGGGCTCGTTGCCCGCTGACCAAGACCTTTTCCAAACCGTAACTCACGGGCTGCGCTGGACCGCAATGATCGGGCGACCCGATTTGAGCGAATCGGATCGGATCGCCGTCGTCGATTACATAAAAACTTTTTCCCCAAGGTTTGCTACCGTGAAACCAGCGCCTTCGATCAGTGTGCCGCCGCAGCCGGGGCGAACGAGCGCGCTTGTGATTCAAGGCAAAGAGTTATTCCATGATGCCGGGTGTGTTTCTTGCCATGGCGAGCAAGGCCGGGGCGACGGTTCTTCGGCGCCGGAGATGAAGGATGACTGGGGGTTGGCCGATCCGGCCGGGGGATTTAACTTGGCGACCGTTAAAGCGCGGCAGCGCGCTCGATCAAACCTATCTCACAATTGTCACCGGATTATCGGGAACGCCGATGCCGGCTTATAGCGACTCGCTCAGCTCGAACCAAGTGTGGTCGATTGTTTATTACCTGGAATCGCTCGTACCGGCGGAGCGCTGGCTCTCACCGGGCCGCTTCTTGGGTGAGGAACAGCAGGGGCGAATGGCTTTGCATATGGGCGGAATGATGGGTCCGGGCACACGGCGTTTTCGCGAGTAGTGGGCGTTTGCTGAAATTTTGCAGGTGCGCTACTTAACCTGCCTCGGGTTTGAATTTCGGCAGCCAAATATCTTTTGAGGCCTGCTCGAAGACGACCGAGACTTTCATGCCGAGCTTTACGTCTTCTACCGGGCAGCCGACGATGTTGGTGATCATGCGCGGGCCCTCGTCGAGATCGACCCACGCCACCACGTAGGGGATGTCCGGTTCAAAGGCTTTCGAAGCGGCACGGCCGACCACCTGGCGAATCACGGTAAACGAATAAACTGCACCCTTACCGCTCATCGGAATCCATTCGACGCGCTCGCTGCCGCATTCGTTGCACAACGGACGAGGAGTCCAGATCCAAGCGCGGCAATCCTGGCAGCGCTGCATGATAAGTTTATTTTGCGCGGCCGCGTCCCAAAACGGCTTCGCTTCCGGAGTGATTGCCGGCAGGGGTTTTCTGACGTCTACTTCAGCCATAGATTCTTACAGTTCGTTTCCCAGGATGGCCACGGCGCAGCAGCCCAAGTTTTTACCGTAGGGGAGAACGCCCAAACCGCTGACAAGTCCGGTCGTCGCGTTCGGCACCTGTCGTTCGCCGCCTTCCTCGCGCAACTGGCGTACGGCCTCGATGATGTGCAGCATTCCGCCGGCGGTCGAAGGCTGGCCGCAGTTGATCATGCCGCCGCCGGTTTGGATCGGCAGCGGGCCCTTAAAAGTAAAATCCGTTCGGTCGTAAAAACTCACGTCGCCTTTGTCGCAGAAGCCAAGGTCTTCAATCTGCAAGTAAACGACGATGATGTAATCGTCGTAGAGCTGCAAAAAATCGATGTCGCTGTGTCTGATACCGGTCATGTCCATGGCGACTTTGCCGGCATCTTTGACGCCCATAACGAGAGCGTCGGAGCCGGCGCGCGGGCCGTAGGACGGGTTGCTCCTTTCGCCAAAGCCTTTTAGATAAATCGGTTTCTTACGCAATGTCTTTGCTCGTTCGGGTGACGCAAGGATATAAGCTCTACCGCCGTTGGCCGGCATGACGCAGTCGAGCAAACGCACCGGATCGGCGACCAGGCGAGAGTTTTTATAGTCTTCGACGGTGATCGGTTTTCTCAGATAGGCAAGCGGATTTAGGCTTGCGTGGTAACGGCCGGCGACCGCGATCTTGCCGAAATGGTCGAGCGTCGCGCCGTACTCGTGCATGTAGCGGCGCATGACCATGGCGATCTTGCTGTTGGGTCCCATGGTGCCGTAGGGAATCTCCCAATCGCGCATGTCGCCGGGCTGAATGCCGCCGCCCCAGTGTTCCGAAAACGGCGCTGCCGCGCCGCAGACGAGAGCGATATCGATCAAGCCGGAGTTGATCGCCGCCGCCATGCCGCCGAGCAGCGATACGGCTCCCGCGCCGCCGGTGGCGCCTCCCTGAAGAAATCCCGGCGTGATGCCGAGAATCTCGGCGACCTCTTCGGGCCAGAAAGGTTGGGGATACGCTGTCGGAATCGTGACGCCTAGACCTTGACCCTGAAAATCCGTCAAGCTGAGGCCCGCGTCCTCCAGGGCAAGGCGCATTGCCCACGAAATGTATTCAGCGCTCGATTTGCGCGGCTCGCCGGGTTTCGATCCCAAACGATCAGTGGGAGTTTCGCCGATGCCGACGATGGCGGCTTGGTTGCGAAGGCTCATGATCAATGAGGCGGCTAAGGTCGGACCATAGGATAGGGCGTGCGCGAATGCAAGAAATTTACGCCTCCACATGGCGCGTGCTATCCGGCGGAGCCGGCGATTGAAGAGCCGTTCGGATGGCGTTGCGCCCCTCAAGCGGACCTTGCAATTCTCGGGCAGTGACCATTGACTGCCTGTAGGCCGATGGTATGTTCCGGCCAAACTCGATCGCTGCCAGATCCGTTACACTGGATAGCTGCGCGTCGAGCCCGGGGAGGATATGAAAATGGCAGATGTTCAAGACACTCATAGCGCCGTCACCCTGCGTGCAGGGCGTCCAGTGGATACCAGCGCGTGCGGCAGAATCTGCTACGAAGCGTTTGAAGCCATTGCTCGGCAACATAACTTTGCTCCCGACTTTCCGGCAGTAGACGTCGCGACCGGTCTAATCGCGATGCTGTTGTCGCACCCTAACTTCTTTAGCGTTGTTGCCGAAGCAGGCGGGGAAATTGTCGGCAGCAACTTCCTTGACGAGCGCTCTTCGATCGCCGGTGTCGGCCCGATCACAGTGGATCCCAAGGTGCAAAATCTGAGAATTGGCCGCCGCCTGATGCAAGCTGTTCTCGACCGAGCCGCAGAGCGAAAATTTGCAGGCGTCCGGCTGTTGCAGTCCGCATATCACAGCCGCTCTCTCGCGCTCTACGCAACGCTCGGTTTTCTGCCCCGGGAATCCATCGCCTGCATGCAAGGACCCGCGATCGGGGTCTTGCCGGCCGGCTATCGAGTGCGGCGCGCTGTTGAGGCGGACCTTGAAGTCTGCAATGGCGTCTGCACGTTCGTCCACGGTCACGACCGCGCCGGAGAGACGCTCGACGCGATCAAGCTGGGCACGGCGACGGTCGTGGAGCACGAGGGTCGGGTAACCGGTTACGCGACAGATCTGGGATTCCTTGCTCACGCCGTCGGCGAGACAAACCGTGATCTAATGGCGCTGATCGGCGCCGCGTCCGCTTTCGCCGGCCCTGGCATTCTCGTCCCTCTCCGAAATGGCGCCCTATTTCAATGGTGCCTGGGGCACGGCTTGCGCGTTGTACAGGTCATGACCTTGATGACGACCGGACTTTACAACGAACCGGCAGGAGCCTACTTGCCATCGGTGCTGTATTGAGGACGCAGCGCGCGGAACCATCGGCCGATCGGCCATAGCCAAGTGGCTCAGCTGCGCCGGTATCGCGTTCATCAGGAAGTCCTCCAGCTCGCTCGGGATCTTCACGGTTAATTTCAAGAATAACCTCCCGGTGAATTCGCGATCGGTGCTGCATCGAAGAAAGTCACACCGCGAGTGTCCTGATGGTTGACCGTTCTTATCGAGCGATGATACGTATTTGCTTTCGAGCGATTACAGGTAGGCAGAATGGTGAGATGCTCATGAAAGCAATCATGGTAAGCGGAAAATCGGTTCGTGCGTGGTTTGTTTGCCTGGTGCTGTGCTTGTCGGTGCTCGGCGCGCTAACGGCGCCCCGCGCTGCGCGAGCCGAGAAATTTGTCGTCGCCTGGTCGGCGGTGAGCGCGCTCAATTCACCGTTCTGGGTGATGAACGACGCCGGCTTTTGGAAACAGGAGGGTTTGGACATCCAGCTCGTCTACATCGCGAGCTCGCCGACTGTGGCACGCGCAACACTGGCGGGCGAGATCGTGCTCTCCGGTGCCAACAGCCAGGTGATCGTCGACGTGGGACTGGGCGGCGGTGACCTAGTGGCCATGGGCGCGATCACCAACGTGGTCGCGTTTTATGTGATGGCCGCGCCGGAGATTAAGACCGTGAATGATCTCAAAGGCAAAGTCGTCGGCGTGACCCGCTTTGGCGCCTCGACAGATTTCGGCATGCGCATGCTGCTTTCCAAATACGGCCTCGAGCCGGCGAAGGATGTGCCGTTCATACAAATCGGCGGAATGCCCGAGTTGGCGGCGGCACTTTCAAAGAAAACGGTTTACGCCGCGCCCATGTCCCAGCCGATGGTCTATCTCGCCCAGCAGGCGGGGATGCGGATGATCGCCAATCTCGCCAACGAAGAAATTCCATTTATGCACATCGGCCTTACAACTTCGCGAAAATGGATAAAGGATTACCGGCCCCAAGCTAAAGCCTTCGTGCGGGCCTACGGCCGGGCGATCCATTTCATGCACACGCGCAAAGAGGAAACGCGCGCTATCTTCGCCAAATACACGAAGATCAACGATCGCGGCATGCTCGACGGCAGCATCCAATACGGCTACGACTTCATGGAAAAAATTCCCTTCGTGAAGGCGTCGGCTTTTCAGGTGACGTTGGATCAAATCGCCCGGACTAACCCAAAGGCGAAACAAGCCAAGCCGGAGCAGTTCTTCGACAATAGCCTGGTGCAGGAGCTGGTCGACGAAGGATTCTTCGCCAAGCTGTGGGCCAAAAAGCCCTAGAACGAACAGGCTGCTGAAAAAGCCTCATATGCTTCGTTGCGCTCAATCGCCGCGCTACAACGTAGACGTCGTTTGGGGTACTGGAGAGGTGGAGTGGTGGAGTAATGGATTGAAACGCAATACTCCCATACTCCTGTACTCCAACACCCCATTTCGCTCAGTCGCCTCTGGTCTTTTTTAGCAGCCTGCAATCCGGGTTTTTTTAGCAACCTGCTGCTAGCCGCGCGTTAGAAAGGATCGAGCACAATGACGCTGATATTGAATAACGATGACGTGAAACAAGTTCTCAACATGGAAATCACCATGACCGCGCTGGACCGGGCGTACCGCGAGCTTGTGCGCCAGGAGGCGGTATGCCGCCCGCGCATTGACATCCAAATCCCGACAGAGGATCCCAACAAGATCTATCAGTGGGGCACGATGGAAGGCGGTTCGACAGCCGGGTACTTCGCGATTCGCATGAAGTCGGACGTGATCTACGAACAAGAATATCAAGGGGCGATCACCCAGGAAAAATACTGCGTCAGGCCGGGCCGATTCTGCGGTCTCATTCTGCTCAACAGCATTCAGAACGGCGAACCCTTGGCGCTGATCAATGACGGCTATTTACAGCATATGCGCGTCGGCGCCGACTCCGGGATCGGGACAAAGTACATGGCGCGAGAGGATGCCGAGGTGGTTGGCATGATCGGTTCCGGCGGCATGGCGCGCTCCCACATCGAGTCTTTTCTGCTGGCGCGAAAGATCAAAAGGATCCAAGTCTATAGCCCGACCCAGGAGAATCGTGAAGTCTACGCCAAAGAGATCAGTGAGAAGTACGGGCTTGAAGTCGTGCCGGTGAGTCATCCCCGGGACGCGTACAAAGGAGCGCATATCGTAGCGGGTTGTACGGATTCTTCGGTACCGATCATCTCCGGCAAGTGGTTGGAAGAGGGAACGCATGTGACCTGCGTCGGCGGTAAGCCGGACGCTGACACCTTAAATCGTATCGACGTCTCGTTGCGGCTTGGCAACGCGCCTCATCCATGGGGGCTTCCCGAGTTCGGGCTTGCGGATGAGTACATCACGTACGCGGCCAGGCCCAAGGAGAACGCCGATTTCCAAATGAAGCGAGCCGGCGAGCGAGGACACGGTGTGATCGCCGAAGACCGAGTCGTGTACTTCTCGGAAATTTTGAGTGGGGCGAGAAAGGGCCGGACTTCCAGCAAACAAATCAGCTATTCCGAGCGCGGCAACATTCAAGGCGCGCAGTTTTTTGCGGTGGCAGGGAGAGTCTACGAGCTGGCGAAGGAGCGCGGACTCGGTCGAGAGATTCCAACCGAGTGGTTCCTGCAGGATATTCGCGATTAATTAATAAGAAAGAGCCGTGTTCGTGTTCGTGGCCGGGTTCCCATCCGGCTACGTTCACGAATCACGAGCACGATCACGTAATTGTCGATCTCGGTCAGCTCCACGGCGCTTCGCGCGCGGCGTTTTGTCCGGCGATTTTACCGGCGACGAAGCACTCGGTGATATTACCGGCCTCCAAATAGAGGTGGCCGTAGATCGAGCTAATCTCGCCGGCGACGTATAAACGCGGAATCGGTTTTTTCATGGGATCGAGCACGCGCTGCTCGACGTCGTGTTCCGGCCCGCCCTGAGTATTGTTGACAATCGGCCAAGCCTCTACCACGTAAAACGGCGCCTTGGCGATCGGCATCATGGTTTTGGGCGGACGCTTGTGGTCCTTGTCTTGGCCTTCACTGCAGAGCGTGTTCCAGCGCTCGACGGTTTCACGTAGCACCTTGGGATTAACGTCGATCTGCGCGGCGATATCTTCCAGTGAATGACCTTTCTTGATCCAGCCTTTTTCGAGCTCAGCGAAATTGTCTTCGCTCCAACTGGCGTCGTAGCGCTCGTCGTTGACGATCGGAATGCCGATCGGCCCGAGCTTACGGCCTTCCTCGTCGAAGATGAGATAGCACGGGATGCGCGGGTAGTCCTGGATGTCGGCGTCGTAAAATTCCAACGCCCGTGTGCCGGTGTCCTGAGGAGCCGGCGGATATTCATCCATGAAGCGCTTGCCGAATTTATCGACCGCGATCCAAATCATCTTGCGGTTCTCATTGCGCGGCCCGGCCCAGACGTGGCGAATGGCGAACGGCAGCTCGGGAAATTTAAAGCCGTAACCGCCGTGGAAATGCCACATATGCCAGAGGCCGGCGCCGGCTTTCTGCGCCATCTTCACGCCGTCGCCGGAGTTGCCGAGGTAAACGGGATAGATCGGCTGCGCTTCGAAGTACTGCAGCTTCATGGCGTCGTCGTTCTCGTAGCCGCCGCAGGCGAGAATCACGCCTTTGTTCGCCTTGATGCGCAGCCGATTGCCTTCGCGTTCGGCGATCAAACCGGTGACCTGCCCATCCGGACTCATGATCAATTCTTTCGCCGGCGTTGAAAGCATGACTTCGATGTTCCGTGCAGTGACGTTGTCGTAGACGACTTTGAACAAGCGGGCGCCGCCGCGCAGCCCCTTGGCCCAGGGAAATTCAGAGTAAGCTTGAAAATCTTTCAGCTTGATCGAGTCGATATCGTGGGTGCCGGGAAACGGATAGGTGCCGTGACCGCGCGTCTCAGTTTTGGTTGGCTCGGTGCCGCTGATCTTGGCGAGCTCCGTCACCCAATCGATCATGCCGACCATTTCTTCGGCCATCTTGCGCAGGATATCGTCGGGGGTGGTGCCGTTGCAGGTCCGTTTCAAATACTGGAAAGCGCCGTCGGCATTGTGGGCGAAAGCGACGCCGCCGCCGGAGAGAATCGAAATGCCGCCGGGGTGCGGCATCTTTTCGATCAGCAAAACCTTTGCGCCGGCATCATGCGCGGTGATCGCGGAGATTCCACCCGCGGCGCCGAATCCGACAACGAGAACATCGACTTCTTTATCCCAGTTAATCGCTTTACGCTCGGTTGCCAAGATGATTGCTCCTTCGCATCATTAAATAGTATACGCTTCGATCTCCGATATACGTCACTGTGATTCTTGAGACCGTTCAAAAAGGTGCAGTTACAAGGCGCGCGAGGAATCGACGCGCCGAGGCGTACTCTTTAGTACGTTGAGGCGCGGCGATCGGAGCGCAACGAAGTAAATGCGCTTTTTTCAACGGTCTCTCACAGCCGCTCCTCGAGCCAGTCTAGCATGTACGGTAGATTATGCGCCCAGTAGTCGTGGCTGCAGTGGATTCTGCCGCCGCCATCCTCTTCACCGTAAATCTTCAGGGTCTTATCTTTCGCGCCGATTTCGTTGAACAACCGGCGGGCGCCGTCGACCGACATTAAGATATCCTTGTCGCCGTGGGTGATCAGCGTCGGGCAGCTGATGTTTTTTGCGATACCCGCCATCGTATAATCCCTTAACAGACCGCGCGCCTCTTCGTGGCTCACACCGCCCAAAAGCCTTTGACAAACCGGCTGGAGGTGGACGCAGAAGTCATAAAGATCGTCGAGAATGCTGTAGCAGCCGCTCCACGCCACCAGTGCTTTGAGGCGTTTCTCGAACGCCGCGACGCGCGGCGCATAGTAACCCGCCATACTGATGCCGAGCAGGCCGACGCGCTCGGGGTCGACTTCGGGGCGGGAGACCAGATAGTCGATGCACGCCTTTCCCGGGACTTCGTAGTCCGGCCGAGTTTTCATGCCTTTCAGATAAATTGACGAGCCTCGTCCCGGAGTGTCGACCAAGAGCATCGCCCAGCCGCGGTCGAGCATCTGTTTGCCGCCGAAGTAAATTTCTTCGGCATAGGCGTCGGCGCCGCCGAGAAAAAGCACCGCCGGCCACTTACCCGGTTTTGGATTCACCGGGTGGCAAAAATAAGCGTCGTAGGCTTCGTTGCCGCAGCGGATCGAAACAATTTCGATCTTGGGCTCATGAAGTTTAATCGCGGCGCGGAAGCTTTCTTGCGCCTTACGAAAGCGCTCGACCCGCTTGGGTTCTTCGGCAATCGTCAGCAGGACATCCGACATGCGGTAATAGTTGCTGGCATGGAAGAAGTTTTGTTTCGCCGTG
>Ga0209640_10004212_pt1 | contig 12642 bp, 11 predicted proteins | sample RifCSP10_1_FD_184018 | JGI IMG/M metagenome (GOLD analysis project Ga0209640, IMG submission 184018) | Soil microbial communities from Rifle, Colorado - Rifle CSP2_sed 10_1 (SPAdes) (version 2) | ecosystem: Environmental > Terrestrial > Deep subsurface > Rock core/Sediment | place: Rifle... | reverse complement strand
TCGGAAAGATGCCGGCATCGATGCGCGACAGGTCGAGCAGGTTGGCGCTCATCCATTCCAGGCGGGTGAGCTGCTCGCTGGACCGATCCAGGAACTCGTTGCGCGTCTCCTCGTCCACGCCGTCGCGCTGGAGCTCGGTGTAGGTCCGCAGCGCCGCCAGCGGGGTGCGCAGTTCGTGGCTCACGTCGGCGACGAACTCACGCAGCCGGTCGCGGTCCGCCTCGAGGAGTTGGAGCGATTCGGTGAGCCGGTCGGCCATCAGGTTGAACTGGTCGCCGAGCTGATCGATCTCCTCGACGCCGGCCGGCGGCACGCGTGCGTCGAGCTGCCCGTGCGCCAACCGGCTCGAGAAGCTCCCCAGCCGGTCGAGCGGGACGGTCAGCCGACGGGCGGCCCACACCCCGACCAGGAGCGACACCAGCAGGGCCAGCGCGCCGGCACCCACCAACGCGCCGCGGACCTGTGCCAGGGTCGCCTCCCGGGGGGTATAGGGCACTGACACCACGACCTCCAGCTGGAGCGTCCCGTCGGGTGCGAGCGGCTGCTCGGACAACGGCAGCTCGACCGAGAATGGAAGGCGGGTCGCCGGCGCCAGCGGGTCTGCCGTCAGCCCCCGGGACGTGGCGGCCTCGACGTCCTCCGGCTCGGCGAACGCCGCCTCCGAGCCATCGACCGCGTTGAAGACCTCGACCGTGACCAGCAGGCCGTCAGCCGCCTCCTGGGCCGCGGGCTGGATGATGCGCGCCTCACGCTGCTCGCGGTCGTTGAGGAACTCGCCAAGCCCGCTGGTCGCCGATCGGTTGACGGTGTCGATGATCAGCAGCGCCGTGGCCTGGGCGGAGTTCTCGGTGTTTGCCCGGCCCTGCTGCTCGAAGTAGCCGGGCAGGATCTGGTTGAGCGCCACGCCGCTGATGAGGAGCGCGACCAGCGCGGTGACGGCCAGGGCCACCGCCAGGCGGACGTCGAGGCGGCGGAGGAAACGACGAAATGGCGTCGGCTCAGTCCTCGGCGAAGGCGTAGCCGACGCCCCTGACGGTGCGGATGTATCGCGGCCGGTCTGGATCCGCCTCAATCTTGTCGCGGATGTGACTGATGTGGACGTTGATCGTCCGCTCGTCCTGGTCCACCGCCGCGTCGTAGTCACGCACCAGCTCCAGCAGCTGCGAGCGGGTGAAGACGCGCCCGGGACGTGCGGCCAGGTGGCGCAGCAGGTCGAACTCGGTGGTGGTGAGCCCGATCCGCTCCCCGTCCCGCGTCACGCGTCTTCGCTCGAGGTCGATCACGAGGTCCCCCCGGCGCAGCGTGTCGGTGGCCTGGACGTCGGCAAGCTCCCCGTAGGCGCGGCGCAGCAGGGCCTTCACACGGCTCGTCAGCTCGCGGAGGCTGAACGGCTTGACCAGGTAGTCATCGGCCCCGATCTCGAGTCCGACCACCTTGTCGACCTCGTCTGTCCGGGCGGTGAGGAACAGGATCGGAACCCGCGTCTGGCGCCGCAGCTGACGGCACACTTCGAACCCGTCGATCCCGGGCAGGCGGACGTCGAGAAGCACGAGGTCGGGTGCGACCTCGTGGAAGCGGGTGACGGCTTCTTCCCCGGTGGGGATGACGCTCACACCGTAGCCCTCGCGCTCCAGCACCACCTGGACCCCGTGGGCAACGGCCGGTTCGTCTTCGACGATCATGATGCTGGCGGCCACGGGCACCGATTCTAGACCGATGCCCCACGTTCGCCGTTTCTCGGCCTTCGCCCGTTTGCCCGTGCATCGGTCCACCTGTACCATCCGGCTTCCCACCCCGACCTGGAGAACGGCCCACCCATGACCCTGGACTTCACCGTCGACACCCGCAGCGTGCTCGGCAAGCAGACCAAGCGCCTCCGGCGCGCCGGAACCGTGCCTGGGGTCGTGTTCGGGAAGGGCACCGAGTCGATTCCGGTCCAGGTCGACGCCAAGCGCCTCGAAGTGCTGTATCGCGCGGCAGGGCGGACGACCATCTTCCAGCTGACGGTGGCTGGAGATGGCGCCAGGAGCGCGATCATCAAGTCCGTCCAGCGCCACCCGCTGAGCGGGCGCGCGGTGCACGTCGACTTCTTCCTGCCCGACCTCGACGTCGAGATGCAGGTCGATGTCCCGCTCGTCTTCATTGGCGTAGCGCCGGCCATCGAGGTCACCGGCGGGAGCCTGTTCACCGCGCTGGGCCACATCAAGGTCCGCGCACTGCCCGCCGACCTCCCCCACGAGATCACGGTCGACGTGACGCCGCTGATCGACCTGGAGGCCGCCATCCACGTCAGCGACCTGCCCTTCGACGCCGAGCGAGTCACCGTCCTGAATGACGCGGACGAGCTGGTGGCCAAGGTCATGCCGCCGCGGGTCATCGAAGAGGAGCCCGTGGCCGAGGTCGAGGGCGAAGAAGGCGAAGAGGGAGTCGAGGGAGTCGAGGGCGAGGAGGGGGCCGGCGAGGCCGGCGCCGAAGGTTCGCCCGCGGGCGACGCCGACCGCCGGTCGGGTCCCGCCAGAGAGGACTAGCTCACCGCCGCCGCGAGGCGCGCGGGTCGAACGCGTCCCGCATCCCGTCACCCAACAGGGTGAACCCGACCAGCGCCACGCCGAGCGCGATCGTGGGCGGGAACACGAGCCACGGGGTGAGCGTGATGGCATCGATGCCGGCATCGATCAGGCTGCCCCACGACGCGCGCGGAATCTGCACCCCCAGGCCGAGAAACGAGAGCGTGGACTCGGCCAGGATGGCTATCGGGATGCCCAGGCTGGTCGCCACCGCAATCGGCCCCATAGCCTGGGGCAGGATGTAGCGGCGCACGATTCGGCCCTCGGGCACCCCAATCGCACGCGCCGCCTCGATGTCGTCTCGCTGCTTCAGGGACAGGGTTTGAGCCCGGACCAGGCGCGCCGTCCCGACCCAGGCGATGAGGCCAATGGCGACGAACGTGGCGAGCAACCCGTTGAGGATCCTGAAGAACGGGGTGTCGACGATGGCCGCCGAGATCATCACGATGAACAGCAGGTCGGGGAACGTGGCGATGACATCGGTGAACCTCATCAGGCCGGTCTCCACGATTCCACCCCGCCAGCCGGCCACCAGGCCGACCGGGACACCGATCGCGATCACCACCAGCTGGGCCACTAGCGCGACGGTCAACGAGACCTGGGCCCCATCCAGCGTCCGGGCCAGCAGGTCGCGCCCCAGCGAATCGGTGCCCAGCACGTGGCCCGCCGACAGCGGCGGCAACGGGCCGCCGTAGGCGATCACCGCGGGGATGTCCTGCTCGTAGTAGGTCCAGGGGACAACGATCGGCCCAACCACGGCCACCACGATGAGCCCGATCACGATGGCCAACCCGGCCACGCCTGCCGGCGAGCGGAGCAGGCGCCCGAAGGCGTCGGTCCAGAAGCCGCGGCTCAGCTCCTGGTGGTCAATCGGGTCGCGGCGATCGGCGGCCCGGACCTCAGCCACCCGGCATCGACTCAGGCGCGGCCCGACTCCCGTCACGGATTCGGGGGTCGATCACCCCGTAGGTGATGTCGACCACCGCATTGGCGACGGCCACGACGACCGCGTAGATCATGGTGATGGCCATGAGCAGGGTGTAGTCCCGGCCGCGGATGGCGAAGTAGTAGACGCTCCCGAGGCCGGGGATGTCGAAGACGCGCTCGACCACGATGGACCCGGTGATGAGCAGGGCCAGGATCGACCCGGCGATGGTCACGACCGGAATGGCGGCGTTGCGGAGGAGGTGGACGCGAAGGACATGCCCCTCCCGAAGGCCCTTGCTGTGTGCGGTCCGCACGTAATCGGTGTGGAGGACCTCGAGGACCGAACCCTTCGTGTGTCGCGCGATCTGGGCCATCGGTAACCCGGCCAGCGCGACGATCGGGAGCAACCAGTCGTGGACCGGCCCCGCCACAAATTCGGGAGGTAGCGTGAAGCCGCCTGGCGGGGCGCCGTAATCCGGCGTGAAGACGACCTGCAGGAACCCGGCCAGCGCAAAGGCCGGGGCTGCCATTCCGAGGAGTGCCAATCCCGTCGCCGCGTGGCCAACCACGGTCCGCTGTCGAAGCGCGGCGAGCAGGCCCAGTGGCACGCCGACTACGACGGCCAGGATGAAGGCGCTCACGCCCAGCAGGAGGGTCGGACCGATCGCGTGACCGATGAGCTCGGCGACCTCGTAGCTGTCGGTTGACATGCCGAGCCCAAAGTCGCCCTGCACAATACGGCTCAGCCAAACGAGGTACTGCACCGGCAGGGGCTGGTCGAGACCGAACTGGGCGGTCAGGCGCTCGACCATCTCGGGACTCAGCTGGCGTCCCTCGCGGTTCCACGGGCTGCCGGGCGCGACGTGCATGATCGTGAAGGCCACGATCGAGGCCCCCAGCACGATGGGGACCACCCACAGGATGCGGCGGATCGCGTAACCGACGAGCACCGCACCTCCTACCTACTACACCGGCAACCATGGCGCCGGGTTCAGATCACTCGGCTCATGCCTTGGCCGATGCCGCCCACCAGAGGGCGGATCCATCGTCCGATCGTAGGCGACGGATGGGTCGGAAAGGCTGGTTTCGGCCCCTGGCCCGCGCTATAGTCCCGAGCGGCACGCCGCGTCCCTGCTCGCCCAGCGAAGCTCTCCGCTGGACCTCCGCCGCGCGGCGAGAAAGGAGCCCTCTACCGGCTTCCGCAACCCTCGCATGCTCGCGTTCGCCCCGCGCTCGAATTGGGGCCCGTCGCCCAGTTATGAAGCAGCAGTGAGGTCCCCGATGTCGCAGATGTCATCCCAGGACGAGGTCATTCGGCAGGACGTCCGAGACCTGCACGGCCTCGGTTATGCGCAGGAGCTCCTGCGCTCGATGGGCGGATTCAGCAACTTCGCCATCAGCTTCTCGATCATCTCGATCCTGACCGGCGCGGTCATCCTCTTCAACTACGGCCTGACTCTGGCCGGACCGGCGTCGGTTGGACTCGGCTGGCCGCTGGTCACGGTCTTCACCCTGATGATCGCCGCCACCATGGCCGAGGTCGCGTCGGCGTACCCCACCGCCGGCGGCCTGTACTACTGGGCCAGCAAGCTTCGGAACAAAGACTGGGGGTGGTGGACCGCCTGGCTGAACCTCGGCGGTCAGATCTCGATCGTGGCCGGCATCAACTACGCGGCAGCGTATTACATCTCGGCCACGATCCTGGGGCCCCTGTTTGGATTCGACCCCAACCTGGAGACGCTGGGCATCCTGAACGCCATCTGGGTCACGGGCGCCCTCATCGCGATTGAGATCGTGTTCAACGTGGCCGGTACTCGGGTCGTCGCGTTGATGAACGACATCTCGGTGTGGTGGCACATCTTCTTCGTAGCCGCCATTGCGGTGGCTCTGTACACGTTGGGGACGCAGCCCATCCACGACCTGGGCTTCCTGTTCACCGTCGACCCGGGGGTAGACGCCGACGGGGTGCCCTGGGAGGCGATCGTTCCGTTCGGAATCGCCGGAGCGTTCGCCCTGAGCCTGCTCCAGTCGCAGTGGACATACACCGGGTATGACGCGTCGGCTCACGTGGCCGAGGAGACGGTCTTCGCCCGCCGCGCGTCGGCGTGGGGCGTCTTCCTGTCGGTGGCGGTGTCGGCCGTGGCGGGCTACGTGGTCCTGACCGCCCTGACCCTGAAGATGACGAACCCGGCCGACGTCCTGGCCAACAGCACCGGCGGCGGTGGGGTCGCCTATATCCTGGAGTCCAACCTCGGCGCCGGCCTCGGCCAGCTCGGGGGCCTGCTCGCCGCGGGCGTCGCGGTGGCCATGACCTTCTGTGGCTTCTCCTCCATCGCCTCGGCCGCGCGAATGCTGTTTGCCTTCAGCCGCGACGACGGCGTGCCAGGCAGTCGCTGGCTGAAGAAGGTCAGCCATCGGTGGCGGACGCCGAGCAACTCGGTCATCGCGATCAGCACCCTGAGCTGGTTGCTGATCGTGCTCATCTACGTCCTCGTCAAGTTGGCTGGCGGTGACCCGTTCTTCCTCATCGCCGGCATCACCGGGGTGAGCACAGTCCTGCTCTACTGGGCCTACGGCGTGTGCATCGGTCTGGGGCTCTGGGGAGACCAGTCCTGGCGTGAAAAGCAGACGTGGGGTCTTGGCCGCTGGAGCCGACCGCTGGCGGTCCTGTCGGTGATCTGGATCATCCTGATCAGCCCGCTGTTCCTCTTTCCCTATGTCCTGAACCCGGCGGCGCTGGTGACGGTGGGCGGCTTCCTGGTCCTCCTGCTCCTCTACTACCTCGTGTGGGCCCGAAGCCGGTTCGCCGGTCCGGTCCCGCAGGGCAGCGCAGAGGAGCTTGAAGCGATCGAGCGCGAATTCGAAGACGCGGCTCGCCAGATGGCGTGACCCGCTCGTAACTGACCCAACGCACGCGGCAGGCCGGCCGGGCGATCCGGCCGGTCTGCTCGGTTACTGGAGGACCCATGGCCAAGACCGAAAGCCACCCCAAGCGCGAGGAGCTGACGGCCGCCATCCGCGACGGACGGATCGACACGCTGGTCGTCGCGCTGACCGACATGCAGGGCCGGCTGATGGGCAAGCGGGTCCAGGGCCAGGCGTTCCTGAATGGCGCCATCGACCACGGCGCTCACTTCTGCACGTACCTGTTGGGCACCGACATGGAGATGAACACGCCCGACGGGTTTGCGCTCATGAACTGGGAGACCGGGTACGGTGACTGGATCGCCGACCCGGTGTGGGACACCTACCGGGAGGTTCCGTGGCTCGAAAAGACCGCCATCGTCCTGTCCGACACGGTCGACCACCACGGCCACGAGATCCCGATCTCCCCGCGCACGATCCTGAAGAGGGTCGTGGACCGCGCGACCGGCCACGGGTTTCGGGTCATGGCCGGGTCGGAGTACGAGTACTACCTGCTGACCGATACCTATGAGCAGGCGCACGCCAAGGGCTACGCCGGCCTCGAGCGGTTCGGCTACTACAACGAGGACTACCACCTCCTCCAGGCCACCAAGGGCGAGCCGATCCACGGACGCCTGCGCAATCTCATGACCGAGGCCGGGATACCGGTCGAGTTCAGCAAGGGAGAGGCTGCCCCGGGCCAGCACGAGGTCAACATCCACTACTGCGACGTGCTGGAGATGTCCGACAAGTCGGTGCTCTTCAAGCACGGCGCCAAGGAGATCGCGTGGCTCAACGGCTACGGGTTGACCTTCATGGCCAAGCCGGACCACACCTGGACCGGCTCCAGCGGCCACCTCCACATGTCGCTCTGGGATAAGACGGGCCGCAAGCCCCTGTTCCACGATCCGAAGGCCGAGTCGTACGGCATGTCGAAGACCATGCGCCACTTCCTGGGCGGGATGATGAAGTACGCCCGAGAGCTGGCCATCTTCTGGGCCTGGAACGTGAACTCCTACAAGCGCTACGCGGTGGCGTCCTGGGCCCCGGTCAACGTGGTCTGGGGACGCGACAACCGGACCACCGGCTTCCGGATCGTGGGCGACGAGGCGGGGCTCCACATCGAGGACCGCTTCCCGGGCGGAGACATGAACCCGTACCTGGCCTACGCGGCCGTGGTCGGCGCCGGGCTGCTGGGCATCGAGCGCGAGATCGAGCCTCCGAAGGAGTACAAGGGCAACGGGTACGTGGCCACCGGCTGCGACCGCATGCCCCGCGCGCTCCACGAGGCCATCCGCGAGCTGGAGGCGAGCGAGGCCGCGACCGACATCTTCGGAGCCGATGTCGTGGCTCACTACCTCAACGCGGCGCGGGTCGAGCAGGAGACCTACGACGCCGTTGTCCATCCCTGGGACCGCGAGCGCTACCTGGAGCGCGGCTAGCTCCACCCATGCGCCTCCAGGACAAGGTCGCGATCATCACCGGGGCCGGCAGCGGGATGGGCCGGGTGGCGGCCCAGATGTTCGCGGCCGAGGGCGCGAAGGTCGTGGTGGCCGAATACGACGAGAAGGCCGGGGCCGAGACCATGGACCTGGTTCGGGCGGCCGGCGGCGAGGCCACGTTCGTCCGGACCGACGTCTCCAGCGAGTCCGATGCGGCCGCCATGGTGGCGGCCGCCAGGGATCGGTACGGCAGGGTCGACGTCCTGTACAACAACGCGGGGGTCATGCCCGAGCTCGACCATTCGGTGGTGGACACCGACGTCGCCACCTGGGACCAGGTGATGGCGATCAACGTGCGCGGCGTGTTCCTGGGCTGCAAGTACGCGATCCCTTACATGGTGGAGCAGGGGTCGGGATCGGTCATCAACATCAGCTCGTTCGTGGCCCTGCTCGGGTGCTCCGTGCCGCAGGATGCGTACACCGCCTCCAAGGGAGCCGTCCTGAGCCTGACCCGGTCCCTGGCGGTGCAGTTTGGGCCGCACGGTGTGCGCTCCAATGCCATCTGCCCCGGACCGATCGAGACACCGATGCTGATGGACTGGCTGGTCAAGGACGAAGCGGCCCGACAAAAGCGCTTGGCGCGCAACCCGACTGGGCGGTTCGGCAAGCCAGAGGAGATCGTCCACGTCGCGATCTACCTCGCCTCGGACGAGTCGCGCTGGACCAACGGGGCGCATTTCGTCATCGACGGCGGGATCAGCGTGAACTACTTCTAGGTCGATCGTGGCCCCGCGCTCCGCGCTGACCGCAGTCGATTTGCCGATCCTGGTGCTGGCCATACCGGCCGGAATGGTCGTTTCGTACGCGCTGATCGTGGTCGCGCTGTACCGGGCAGGGGACGAGTTCAGCCAGGTGCCTTGAGGGACCGGCGGCGACTGCCACCGTATACTCGACTCCCCATGACCACCCAGACGCAGGCCCCCGGCACGGCCGAGCCAACCCTCGGCACCGTCCAGATGATCATCGGCGGCGAGCACGTGGACGCCGCGGACGGGCAGACCTTCGACGTTGTCAATCCCGCCACCTCCGAGCTCCTCGCCCGCGTCCCTCTGGGCGGCGCGGAGGACGTCAACCGGGCGGTGGTCGCCGCGCAGAAGGCCCTCGACGAACCCAAGGGCTTCTCATCATGGTCGGCCGCCAAGCGCGGCCGCGCCCTCCAGAAGCTGAGCAACCTGGTCAAGGATCACCTGGAGGAGCTTGCCCAGCTGGAGAGCCGCAACGTCGGCAAGCCCATCGCCGGCGCCCGGGGAGAGGCGCTCGGAGTGGGGCTCGTGTTCGAGTACTACGCCGGCGCCGCCAACAAGCACTTCGGGGAGACGATCCCGGTCAGCCAGCCCGGGCTCGACTTCACGCTCCGCGAGCCGATCGGGGTGGTGGGGCTGATCGTGCCGTGGAACTTCCCGATGAACATGGCGAGCTGGAAGCTGGGACCTGCGCTGGCAACCGGCAACGCCTGCATCCTGAAGCCCGCCTCGTACACACCGCTGACCGCCATCCGGATCGCGGAGCTGGCGCTGGAAGCCGGCTTCCCGCCGGGGATCGTGAACGTGGTGACCGGCCCGGGCGGGACCGCCGGTGCGGCCATCGCGGCCCATCCCGGCATCGGCAAGGTGGCCTTCACCGGCGAGACGACGACCGGCCAGGAGATCCTGCGCCTGGCGGCTGGCAACGTGAAGAAGGTGAGCCTCGAGCTGGGCGGCAAGTCGCCCAACATCGTGTTCGCCGACGCCGACCTCGAGAAGTTCGCGCGCCAATCGCCGTACGCCGTGTTCGACAACGCCGGCCAGGACTGCTGCGCGCGGAGCCGGATCTTCGTGGAGGCAGCGGTACACGATCAGGTGGTGGAGCTGTTCACGGAGGCCACCCGCAACCTGAAGGTCGGCGACCCCGCGGACGACAAGACCGAGATGGGGAGCCTGGTCAGCCAGCGTCAACGGGAACGGGTGGCGGACTACATTGCCATCGGTCGGGATGAGGGTGCGGAGCTGATCTACGGCGGCGAGGCGCCCAGCGGCGACCCATTCGACGCCGGCGCATACCTGATGCCGACCATCTTCGATGCCTGCCAGACCGACATGCGGATCGTGCGCGAGGAGATCTTCGGTCCCGTCGTGGCCGTCATCTCATTCACTGATGAAGCCGAGGCGGTTCGCCTGGCCAACGACACTCCCTACGGCCTGTCGGGATCGGTCTGGAGCCGCGACCTGGCCAAGGCTATCCGGGTCGCCAGGGGAGTGCGGGCCGGCGTGCTGTCGGTGAATTCCAACAGCAGCGTCCACACCGAGGCGCCGTTCGGCGGCTACAAGATGTCGGGCATGGGGCGCGAGCTGGGGATGCACGCGCTGGACATGTACACCGAGGTCAAGAACGTCTTCGTCGACCTGACCTGACCGATGCCGACGCAGACGGCGAAACGAGCCCCTGGCCGCAAACGAGCCCCCCCCGTCCCGCCCGCGCCCTTCGAGCTGCCCACCCCGTCGCCAGCCCGCCCCCTGACCGCGCGTCGCTTCGCGGCCCTGGTCGCCGGCAAGGCGGCCGCGGTCGCGACTCGCGCCACCGGCCGCGGCGGCGGGACGTCGCTGCCCGGGATGGTGGCGCGACGGATCGACCCGGAGATCCTGGAGGCACTGGTCGGCGAGCGCGACATCCCGGTGCTCGCCATCACCGGCAGTAATGGCAAGACCACCACCGCCCGTTTCACGGCCGCCATCCTCCGCGCCGCCGGGCTGCCGGTGGCCCACAACCAGGCTGGCGCCAACCTGGTCCAGGGGGTGACCTCGATCGCGGTCGCGGCGTCCAATCTTCGGGGTCGCGTTCCGCCCACGATCATGCTCAGCGAGGTGGACGAGGGGGCCCTGCCGCAGATCGCGCAGGAGATCCAGCCCCGCGCGCTGCTCATCACCAACCTGTTCCGGGACCAGCTTGACCGCTACGGCGAGATCTATGCCGTGGCCGACACGTTCGAGACGGTCGCCGCGGGCCTGCCGCCCGAGAGCGTGCTGGTCGTCAATGCCGACGACCCGATCGTGGCCGGGATCGCCTCCGCACGAAAGGGCCCCCGGGTGACGTTTGGCCTGGATCTCCCCGCCTCCACCGATGCCATCAGCCGCGCGGCGGACACTATCCGCTGCCCGAGATGCCGGGCCGATCTCAAGTACAAACGGGTGTATCTCTCCCACATGGGCCAGTGGCGATGCCCCGCCTGCCGCCTGGCCCGGCCCCGGCTCGACGTGGCGGTGACCGCCCTCGAGGTCCGTGGCCTGGCGGAAACGCGCTTCACGCTCAGCACGCCCGTTGGCGAGCTTGACCTGACCATCCCGCAGTCCGGCGTCCACGTCGCCTACGACGCGGCCGGGGCGGTGGCCCTGGCGGTCGGGCTGGGCGTGCGCACCGACCACGTCCCCGAGGCGCTGGCGTCAGTTGGTCCGGCATTCGGCCGCCTGGAACGGATCAGCGGCGACGGCCGCCAGATCGTGCTGGGCTTCGCCAAGAACCCCACGTCCTACAACACCACCCTGCGCGCGCTGGCGACCGAGGATCTCCCGAAGGAGCTGCTCATCGCGGTCAGCAACACGCTGGTCGACGGCGAGGACTTCGCGTGGTTGTGGGACGTCGACTTCGAGAGCGCCGTGGACCGGATCGAGCACGCCACGGTGTCCGGGCTGCGCTCCGATGAGATCGCCAACCGCCTGAAGTACGCGGGCATGGACCCGTACCGGATGACCGTGGTTCCCGAACGCGTGCCGGCCCTGGACGCGGCCCTGGCGCGGGTCCGGCCGGGCGGCACCCTTACCATCCTGGCCAGCTACACGCCGACCATCGAGCTCCGGGAGGAGATGCGCCGCCGCGGCTGGGTTGGGCGATACTGGGAGGCGTGATCGACTATCCGACCCTGCGCATCGCGCACCTGTACCCGTCCCTCCTGAACGTGGCCGGCGACGGGGGCAACGTCATGGCCCTCGTCCAGCGCTGCGCCTGGCGCGGCATCCCCACCGAAGTGGTCACCGTGGAGCAGGGGGACAGCCCGGATTTCACGACCTTTGACCTGATCCTGTTTCACGGCGGCCAGGACGTGGAGCAGCAGGTGGTGGCAAAGGACATCGGGCTCAAGGTGCCCTCTCTCACCGAGGCGGCCGACCAGGGTGTTGTCATCTTCGCGGTGTGCGCCGGGCTGCAGCTGCTCGGGCATCGGTATGTCCCCTCGGTGGGCGAACCGATGGAGGGGGCGGCCATCCTGGACCTCGAAACCCACGCCGGATCGCAGCGCTTCATGCAGCACGCGGCGGTCGAGGTGACGCTCAACGGCGAAACCGGGACCGTGGTCGGCTTTGAGAACCACTCCGGCCTGACGACCCTCGGGCCCGACGCGCGGCCGTTCGGAACCATGGTCGCGGGCGCGGGCAACAACGGCCGGGATGGTACCGAAGGCGCCGTACGCGGCAATGTCTACGCCACCTACCTGCACGGGCCGGTGCTGCCCAAGAACCCGTGGCTCGCGGACCAGCTGATCCGGATCGCGCTGGAACGAAAGATGGGCCAGCCCCTCACCCTGGCGCCCCTGGACGACGCCGAGGAGTCCCGAGCCCACGACGTAGCACTGGCCAAGGCGGTGCGCAACAAGGGTCAGTTCACGGCCGTCACCCCGGCCGAGCTGGTCCGCAACCGCTAGAGTTCATTCGCCCGCCCAACGCGCGAGCGGCCCGGCGCCTGGCGTCCGGGTCGCTCGCGTTCTCCCCGCAACT
>Ga0209640_10004210_pt1 | contig 12644 bp, 12 predicted proteins | sample RifCSP10_1_FD_184018 | JGI IMG/M metagenome (GOLD analysis project Ga0209640, IMG submission 184018) | Soil microbial communities from Rifle, Colorado - Rifle CSP2_sed 10_1 (SPAdes) (version 2) | ecosystem: Environmental > Terrestrial > Deep subsurface > Rock core/Sediment | place: Rifle... | reverse complement strand
GGGCCGTACAGCGACCGCCCCGGTTTCGGCGTGGTTGCCGAGGCGATGGGCGGCATGCGTTACGTAACCGGCTATCCGGATCGGCCGCCGGTGCGCCTCGGCATCTCGATCGGCGATTCGATTGCGGCGCTCCACGGCGTGATCGGCGCGATGATGGCGCTGCACCACCGCGACGTGAACGGCGGGCGCGGCCAGTTCGTCGACGTCGCGCTCTACGAGGCCGTGTTCAGCATGATGGAAAGCCTGGTGCCGGAATTCGACGTGCTCGGTTTCGTGCGCGAGCGCGCCGGCAACGCGCTGCCCGGCATCGTGCCGTCGAACACGTACCCGACGCGCGATGGCAAGTTCGTGATCATCGGTGCCAACAACGACTCGATTTTCAGGCGCCTGATGACGGCGATCGGCCGCGCCGATCTTGCCTGCGATCCGCAGCTCGCGACCAACGCCGGACGCGTTCCGCGCACCGCGGAGATCGACCGCGCAACCGCCGACTGGACGCAGCAACATGACCTCGAGCAAGTGCTCGCGGTGCTCGAACAGGCAGAAGTGCCGTCGGGCAAGGTCTACGACGCGGCCGATATTGTCAGGGACGCGCATTACCTTGCGCGCGGCATGATCGAGCAGCATCAGCTTCCGGACGGCAAACCGGTCAAGCTGCCTGGTATCGTGCCCAGGCTTTCCGAGACGCCGGGCGCGACCGAGTGGATCGGGCCGGCGCTCGGTGCACACAATGCCGAGGTGTTGGGGGCGCTCGGCTACAGCGAAATGCAGCAGCGGGAGCTCAAACAGCGTGGCGTGATTTAGAGGTTTCCCTGTTGAACCCGTTGGGCTGGACGTATATACTATCTGTATCTATTCTTTGGGGCAGCCGATGAAAACAGCCAAGGTATTCAAGCACGGCAACAGCCAGGCGGTACGACTGCCCAAGGAATTCCGGTTTGATGACGACGAGGTGCTGGTCAAGCGTTCGGGCGGAGGGGTGTTGCTGCTTCCCAGGAAGATCACGTACGAGCGGGTCATGGCCGTGGTCAGCCAGTTCAAGGGCGAGTTCGAGCGGCGCCAGCCGAAAGACCAAAAGCGGAAGTGGCAATGATCTGGATGCTGGACACGAACATCCTCGTGTACTTCACGAACCGCAAACTGGGTTTCGAAAAGATTGCGCGCCGGATGTCCGGTCGTTCGCCCGGCGAAGTGCGGTTATCGGCGATCACGCTCGCGGAGCTGAGATTTGGAATAGAGAGGGGAGAATTCCGGAAGGAGAACAAGACAGCCCTGGATGGTCTGCTCGAATTTCTCCAGGTAGATGACTTTCCAACCGGCGCAGCTCAGGACTTTGGGGAAATTAAAGCCGCGTTATTGTCGGGGGGAAAACCGATCGGCCCTTACGATCTTCTTATCGCCGCGCACGCCCGGCACATAGGAGCCGTGCTGGTGACCAATAATGAGCGCGAGTTCCGCCGCGTGCCCGGGCTTTCGGTACAAAACTGGTTGAAGGCCTGATTTCGTCCTTCCTTCATCCCTCATCGTTTAAAGTAGGCAATTCTCGGTGTGCGCATGCTGTAGTGTTTTACGCGCAATCGGTCACGTAACTGGTCGAGCAAGCGTGGTGATGGCAGACGGCGCTAATCTGTCATGCTGCAGCGGCGGAGACCATCCTGACGTATGCGACAGGCAGAGGCTTTCTCGTTGCCAAGTAGGAAAACGCAATCTAACTAGGCCATCGAAGCGACGGCTCTGGCTTGACACCCCCCGCTCGCTATGTGAGCATCGTTAACGAAACCAAAGACTTTCCGGAGAAGATCATGCGCACTGCCAGAATATCGTTGTTGCTGCTGTTCATGGTGCTGGGAATGGCGTCCAACGGCGTGTTGGCACAGACGTTGGAGAAGCCAAGAATCACGCTCGCGGTCGGCGGCAAGAACCTGTTCTATTATCTGCCGCTGACGATCGCGGAGCGGCGCGGCTACTTCAAGGACGAAGGGCTCGATGTCACCATCGTCGATTTTCCGGGCGGCGCGAAAGCGCTGCAGGCGATGGTCGGCGGCAGCGCCGATGTCGTTTCGGGCGCCTATGAGCACACCATCACCATGCAGGCCAAAGGCATCAACATCGAGTCCATCGTGCTGCAGGGGCGCTACAACGGCATCGTGCTTGGCATCCGCAAGGACAAGGCGGGCGGATTCAAGAGCCTCAAAGACCTGAAAGGCATGAAGGTCGGAGTCACCGCGCCGGGCTCGAGCACCAATCACTTCGTCAACAATCTGCTTACCAAGAACGGTCTCAAGCCGGAGGACGTGTCCATTGTCGGTGTCGGCGCGGGCGCGGGCGCGGTCGCCGCAATCAAGAAGGGATCGGTCGATGCGATCTCCAACCTCGACCCGGTGATCAACATACTGGAAACCGAGGGCGATATCGTGGTGGTGGTCGACAGTCGCGCCGCCAAGGGCATGAAGGAAGTGTATGGCGGCGCGTATCACGCGGGCTCCATCTACGCGCCGGTGGAGTGGGTAAAGAAATACCCGCACACGGCGCAGGCGGTGGTCAACGCCATGGTACGCGCGTCGCTGTGGATCCGCAGAGCCAAGGTCGATGAAATCATCGCTGCAGTGCCGCCCGAATACTACGGCGACAAGCAGACGCTCTACAAAGCCGCGCTCTATAAAAACCAGGAAGGTTTCTCGCCTGACGGCCGCATGAGCATGGAAGGCGCGCAGAACGTCTATGCGGTGTTGAAGGCGTTCGAGCCGGCGGTCCAGAAAGCGCCAGGCATCGAGCTTGCCAAAACGTTTTCCAACGAGTTCGTCGACAGGGCGCTCAAGAAATACAAGTAACGCAACCGCCGATGAACGCCGACCAATGAAGCAGTGAATGAGTGAAGGGTGAATGCGTGATCCCCCTCACCCCGCGCCCGCGGAGGGCGGAGCAGGTTCCGTCGGCCTTGGCCGATGGATGCGACCCCGCAGCGGGATGCAACGCGCCGAATCCCCGCGTGCTTATGCGCGCCTTCACGGTCGCATCCCCACAAGTGGGGCCCCTGCTCCACGCTCCGGCGCGCCTCTCCCCCAGTGAATGGGGGAGAGGGGGTTTTTCCCTTCACCCTTCACCCTTCACCCTTCACCCTTCACGGATTCTTATCTGCATCCATCTGCGGTTCCATTCGGTTCGGTGAATCCCCCGTTGTCTTCCGTGCCGGCGCTGGCGCTTGAGAACGTCACCGTCACCTTCGTCGCGCATGGCGGCGGCAGCGCTTATACCGCGGTGCGCGACACCACGCTGAGTGTCGGAGAAGGCGAGTTCGTGTCGGTGGTCGGTCCCACCGGGTGCGGCAAGTCGACGCTGCTCAACGTCGCCGCCGGCCTGCTCGAGTCATCGGCCGGTAGCGTGCGAGTGCAGGGCGAGCCGCTCGACGGCATCAACCGCCATGCCGGCTACATGTTCCAGTCGGACGCGCTGCTGCCGTGGCTTTCCGCGCTCGGCAATGTCGAACTCGGGCTCAAGTATCGTGGTGCCGAGCCCGGCGCTGCGCGCGAGCAGGCGATGGCTTGGCTGGCGCGCGTTGGCTTGAGCGGGCACGGCGGCCGCTATCCGCACCAGCTTTCGGGCGGCATGAAGAAGCGCGTCGCACTGGCCCAGATGCTGATCCTGAATCCGAAAATTCTGCTGATGGACGAACCGTTTTCCGCGCTCGACATTCAGACTCGGCAATTGATGGAAAACGAACTGCTTGAGCTATGGTCCGCTGACCGCAAGTCGGTGGTGTTCATCACGCACGATCTGGAGGAGGCGATCGCCCTGTCGGACCGTGTGGTAGTGCTGTCGGCGGGGCCCGCGGCGCATCCGATGGGCGAGTACTTGATCGACCTGCCACGTCCGCGCGACGTCGCGGAGGTGCGGCTGACGCCGCGTTTTGTCGAGCTGCATGCCGATATCTGGCGCACCATGAAGGATGAAGTCCTCAAAGGATATGCGCAAAGCCGCCAAAAGTGACGCCCGCGCGGGACGCGGCAGGCTCGCGCTGTATCACGCGCTGCTGCTCGCGGGCGTGTTCGTGTTCTGGTACCTGATGACCGAGCCGTTACTGTGGTCGGAGGAGGCCGCGCGCAAGACTGCGTTCTTTTTCGGCAAGCCGCTGCTGGTGTTGCAGCAGATCTGGGAGTGGTTTGCCGGCGGCAGGATCTACGAGCATCTGCTGGTCACGCTGATCGAGACGCTGCTCGCGTTCGCGATCGGCACCGCGCTCGGTCTCGGCATCGGCTTGTGGCTCGCGCTGTCGCCGACCGCGTCCGCGCTCGCCGATCCTTACATCAAGGCCATGAACGCGATGCCGCGCGTGATCCTGGCGCCGATCTTCGCGGTGTGGTTCGGCCTTGGCATTCTATCGAAGGTCGCGCTCGGCATCACGCTGGTATTCTTCATCGTGTTCTTCAACGTCTACCAGGGCGTCAAGGAAGTCAGCCCGGTGGTGCTCAACAACGCGCGCATGCTCGGCGCAAGCAGCCGGCAACTGCTGCGCACCGTTTATGTGCCGTCGGCGATGTCGTGGGTGTTCTCGAGTCTCCACACGTCGGTCGGCATGGCGTTCGTCGGCGCGGTGGTCGGCGAATACCTGGGTTCAGCGCGCGGCGTCGGTTACCTGATCCTGCAGGCCGAGGGCGCGTTCGACATCAACACCGTGTTCGCCGGCATCCTGGTGCTGACCGCGTTCGCGCTCGCACTCGATACGGTAGTCACCGCGGTCGAAAACAGGTTGCTGGTCTGGCGGCCGACGCAGGGGGAAACGGAGCCGTTATAGATGTGAAGGGTGAAGGGTGAAGGGTGAAGGGTACGTGTCGCTAACCGCGGCGACCAGCTTGGCGCCGGATGTGCGCCCGCTCGAGGTCTGGGCATGGGCGATGTACGACTTCGCCAACTCCGGCTACACGACGGTCGTCATCACCGCGGTATTCAATGCCTACTTCGTCAGTGTCGTCGCGCGCAATGAGGAGTGGGCAACGTTCGCGTGGACCGCGGCGCTCGCGGTGTCGTATCTGCTGATCATGCTGACCGCGCCGCTCATCGGCGCATGGGCCGACGCGCACGCCGCCAAGAAGCGGCTGCTGCTGGTTACCACCATCGGCTGCGTTACATTCACCGCGGCGCTCGCGTTGGTCGGCAGCGGTGACCTGTGGTTGGCGTTCCTTTTGATCGTCGCTTCGAATTATTTTTTCGGCAGCGGCGAGAACCTGTGCGCTGCATTCCTGCCCGAACTCGCCCGCGGCGAGGCGCTCGGGCGCGTCTCAGGCTGGGGCTGGTCGCTCGGCTATCTGGGCGGGCTGCTCACGCTCGGCCTCTGCCTTGCTTACGTAACATGGGCGCAGGCGGGCGGCGAGTCTGCGGCGCAATTCGTGCCGGTCACGATGCTGATCACCGCGACGCTGTTCGCGCTGGCAAGCGTGCCGACATTCCTCATCCTGCGTGAGCGCGCGCTGCCACAGCCGGGCCGGCACGACCTGATCGCGGAATCGTTCGGCCGTGTGCTCGCCACGTGGCGGGAGGCCAGCCGCTACCGCGATCTTGCCCGCTTTCTGCTATGCATCGTGTTCTACCAGGCCGGGATCCAGGCGGTGGTCGCGCTCGCCGCGATCTATGCCGAGCAGGCGATGGGGTTCACGACCCGCGATACCCTGCTGCTGATTCTGGTGGTCAACGTCGCGGCCGCCGCCGGCGCGTTTGCGTTCGGCCACGTGCAGGATCGCATCGGCCACGTGCCGACGCTGGTGATTACGCTCGCCGGATGGATCATCACCATCGTGCTGGCGTGGGCGGCGCAGGGACCGGAATTGTTCTGGGTCGCGGCCAACCTGGTGGGTTTGTGCCTCGGCTCGAGTCAATCCGCGGGCCGCGCGCTGATCGGCTACCTGAGCCCGCGGGCGAAGCGCGCCGAGTGCTATGGGTTGTGGGGACTGGCGGTGAAACTGTCGGCGATCCTCGGTCCCGTCACCTACGGACTCGCGAGCTGGATTTCGCGCGGCGATCACCGCCTGGCGATCCTCACGACCGGTGTGTACTTCGTACTCGGGCTGGTGGTACTTACCGGTGTCGACGCGGAGCGCGGCCATCGTGCGGCGCTGGCAGCGGGCGACGGCGCGTAAAATACCATCTGTACGCAGCGCGTTGGCGCTATCATACTGACCGGTTGGTTTTGATATTGCTGGCCGTGCAGCGGCCGGGGGAAGGGTGGCAAGATGGCATTAACCTGGTTCGGGGGCGGCAAACCCGATCATCCCATGGCGGACATCAAGCACGCGCGAAAGCTCGTTTCCGAGCTGCCCGCAAACGATTCCGTCAAGGCGCTGAACGATGTCACCGCCTGGCTCGATTCGATCAACAGCGCCGAGGGGGTCAGACTTGATCGCCGCTTCGAACTCATCGACCTGCTCGACCGGACGGCAAGAACTCACGCACGCAAAGTGAGCGAAGAATACCAGTCGACACAGCGGTTGCAGAAGTCCCGGGAAAGCACACTGTGGACGGCGGCGTTCGAATTCTGGAAGCTGCTCGGCGACGCCTACGGCCGGTGCGTCGAGCAGCTCGGGTCCGACGCGAGCGCTGCCCGCGAGATCAGAAAGGAGCTGCCGGTGATCGTCGCGCGCGCGCTGCGCGCGTTGACGCTGCAGATGAAATGGATGCTGCTGAGCTACAACCAGGTCGATGTCCGCGTATGGGGTGAGGTCGGACAGCTCTATTTTTTCGCCGAGACCAAGGAAATTGCCACCGCGACGGTCGAGATTTATCCAGGCGCGCACGGCCAGGGCACGGTGCAGCGGGAATTCCTTAAAGCGATGATGCTCGGCGTGTCCGCGAACCATGGATTGAATCCGGTGCAGCAGGAGATCGCCGCGCGCGCGCTGGCGCACTTTGGCGAGATGTTCACGCAGCAGCAGCTGCCCGGGCCGGGCTGCAGCTTTTGCTTCGACTTGTCGCTGCGCGAGCCGCCGGCGCACCTGCCGCAGGGCTTCGAGCCCACCCCGACGGCGCGCTGCTTCGGTGCCGGCGCGACGCTTGCCGCGCTCAATGCACTGATACAGGAAATCCGCCGGCATGACCGCGTGCCGGCCGAGTTCAACCTTGGCGTCAATTTCGACAGCGACCTCGTGCTGTCGACGCTGCAGCATCTGGCGCTCCACTGGTCAGATCAGCCGACGGCGCGGCGTTCGGAGCGCCGCAGAATCGCAATGCGGCTCACCGTGGTGCACGGGTTCCAGAACCTGCTGCGAGCCGTCGAGTCGCTGGCTGACGACTCCTCGCTCGATTTCGAGCACGCGGCGGCCATCGAAAGCTGGGCCATCGAGGACGTCGGTGCGGGCGGCTTTGGCGTGGTGATCCCGCCGGTCATGGGCGACTGGATCAAGGGCGGCATCCTGCTTGGCGTGCAGACGGAGGCCTCGCAGGCCTGGGGCGCCGGCATCATTCGCCGCGTCGTGCGCGACGAATCCCGGCAGCGGCGCATCGGTATCGAGATGTTGACGCAGGAGGTGATTCCGGTGAAGCTGTCGCCTGCCGGCAAGGTCTCGCACGCAGGCGCGGCGCGCATCGACGACTCGGCGCTGCTGCTGTCCACCACGCCCGACAAGCATGGCGAGATTTCGCTGCTGTTGCCGGCGGGCAGCAGCATGCGCGACCGAGCGTTCGAGATCAATCTGCACGGCAAGTGTTACCACCTGGTGCCGGGCAGTCTGATCGAAGGCGGCGACGATTACGCCCGGGCGACGTTCAAAGTGACGGAGCGGGTTGGTTGAAATAGGGATAGGAAAAATGGCACTGTTCGGAGCCGGCGCGCCCGACCACCCGATGGCGGGTATCAGACAGGCGAAAAAGCTCATTTCCGAGCTGTCTGCGAATGATCCGGTCAAGGCGCTGGGCGAAGCGACCTTCTGGCTCGATTCGATCAGCGGCACCGAAGGGTTCAAGGTCGATTATCGCTTTGAGCTGATCGACCTGCTCGACCAGGCTGCCAAGGGCCACCAGCGCAAGCTGGCTCAGGATTACCTCGCCACCGACCGGCAAGAAAGATTCCGCGAGAACACGCTGTGGAACACCGTGTTCAACTTCTGGAAGCATCTCGGCGACGCCTATGGCCAGTGCGTCGAGCAATTCCAGTCGGGCGCAAGCGGCGCGGGAGCCATCGGGAAGAAGCTGCCGGCGATCGTCGCGCGCACACTGCGCGCGCTCACGCTGCAGCTCAAGTGGAACTTGCTGCATTACGGACCGGTCGATGACCGTATATGGGGTGAACTCGGGCAGCTCTATCGTTACGCCGAGGCCAGGAGAATCACCACCGGGACGATCGAGATTTATCCAGGCGCGCACGGTCAGGGCACGGTACAGCAGGAGTTTCTGAAAGCGATGATGCTCGGCGTGTCATCGACCGGTGGGCTGACGCCGCTCAGGCAGGAGATCGCCGAGCGCACGGTCGCGCATTTCGGAGCCATGTTCACGCTTCAGGCCAAGCCGACACCTGGCTGCAACGATTTCTTCGACCTGTCGATGCGCACGCCTCCGGCGCGTGTAACGAAAGGCCTCGAACCCAACGAGATGACGCGCTTCTTCGGCGCCGGCAAGGCACTTCCCGAGCTCGAGCACTTGATAGAGCAGATCAAGGCCACGGATGCCGTGCCGTCGCACGTCAATCTCGGCGGCATATACGCTAGCGGTCTCGTGCTGTCCACGATGCAGCAATTGGCGATGTACTGGTCGGACCAGCCGCCGGCGCGCAGCTCGGGGCGCCGCAAGATCGTGACGCGGCTCACCGTGGTGCATGGGTTCCTGGAAGTGCTGCGGGTGGTCGAGCCGCCGGCAGCTGACGAGGCGCTCGATTTCGAGCAGGCGACGGATACTGAAAGCTGGATCGTCGAGAACGTCAGCGAGGGCGGTTTCGGCGCGGTCATTCCGCACGTCAAGGGCGACTGGATCAAGATCGGCACCATCCTCGCTGTGCAGACCGAAGCCTCGAAGTTCTGGGCCGCCGCCATCATCCGCCGCATCGCGCGCGATGAATACCAGCTGCGCCACGTCGGCATCCAGTTGTTGGCGCAGGAGGTGATCCCGGTCAAGCTGGTGCGGGCCGGCCGCGCGTCGGTGGCAAACGCGATGCGCGAGGGCGAGCCCGGGGTGCTGCTGTCAACCACGCCCGACAAGCACGGCGAAATCGCATTGTTGCTGCGGGCAGGCAGCTACACGCCGGACCAGGGGCTCGAGATGAACGTGCGCGGCAAGCAGTACCACCTTGCGCCGCGCGAGCTGGTCGAAGGCGGTGACGATTTCGACTGGGCGAAATTCAAGGTGATGCAAAGGCAGTGAAGGGTGAAGGGTGAAGGGTGAAGGGTGAAGGGGACACCCTCTTCCTCGTTTTCGTCCTTCACGCGTCTTGCGCTGGGCGTAAGACGGTACACAGCCATTTGCTGATATCGGCAATCTCCTCCAGGCACACCGAGTGCTGCATCGGGTACTCGTGCCATTCCACCGGGTAGCCGAGCGCGCCGAGCCGGTCGCGTGACGCGGTTGCCATCGCGAACGGTATCATCGGGTCGTAAGTGCCGTGCGCGTAGAAGATCGGCACGTCCTGGTTTTGCGCCGCGGCTTCGGCCGGCAGCGTGTCGGCGAGCGGCAGATAGGCGGAAAGGGCCATCACGCCGGCAAGACGCTCGCGATGGCGCAGCCCGGTCTGCAGCGCAATGGCGCCGCCCTGCGAAAAACCGGCTATTACGATGTCGCGTGCCGCAATGCCGCGCTGGTTTTCGTGCGCGATCAAATTCCCGATCGCCGCCTGCGAGGCGCGCACGCCGTTTTCATCCACCTGGCGCTGCCGGCCTTCGAGGTCGCCGGGGGTCACGTCGTACCACGCGCGCATCACGTAACCGTTATTGATCGTTACCGGCATCATCGGTGCGTGCGGGAAAATGAAACGAATTCCGGGCAAATCGCGCAGCCCGAGTTCGGGCACCATCGGCGCGAAGTCGTTGCCGTCGGCGCCGAGACCATGCAGCCAGATGACGGAGGCAGTGGGATTGGGCGCGGTTTCGATTTCTATCGTTTCGAGGAGATCAGCCATGGTTGGGAGCAAGTTCACTTCTGCCTCACGGCCGATTTCGGCCGAAACACCTTAATCACGTTCTCGTGCGTTTCGATGTAGGGTCCGCCGATCAGGTCGATACAGTAAGGCACCGCGGCGAAAATGCCATCGAGCGTTTCCTTGATTGCCTTCGGCTGTCCGGGCAGATTCAGGATCAATGCCTGCTTGCGGATCACGCCGACCTGGCGTGACAGGATCGCGGTCGGCACGTACTTGAGACTGACCTGCCGCATCTGTTCGCCGAATCCGGGCATCACCTTGTCGGCAACGGCAAGCGTTGCCTCGGGCGTCACGTCACGTGGCGCGGGCCCCGTGCCGCCCGTGGTAAGCACCAGCTGGCATTGCTCCCTGTCGACCAACTCCATCAGCGCCTGCTCGATGACCCGCTGTTCGTCGGGAATCAGTCGCGTCACCATTTTCCACGGTGTCGCGAGCGCCGCGCCGAACCATTCCTGCAGCGCCGGAATGCCCCTGTCCTCGTAGACCCCACTCGAGGCGCGGTCGCTGATCGAAACGAGGCCGATCAGGAGTTCATTTTTCGATGTCGTCATGGCGCGGGAGTATAGCGTGTTGCAACGATTTCGCGCACCGCGCGGAACAGTTCGCGGTAATTTTTCGGCGGCTTGCCTGCGGCCTGGTCGCGCGTGACGCTGGCGACGAGCGAGCGCAGACGCTGCAAATCGCTGCCTGGAAATTCATTGGCGAACAATGCGAGTGCATCAGCTTCGTCAAGCAGCCGTTCGCGCCAGCGCTCGGCGAGGTGCTGCGAGGCGGTGTGCGCGAGCGCTACGCCGTGCCATTGCTCGAGTTTGGCGCGGATCGGCGCGGGGTCGACTTCGCGCATCAGCTTGCCGATGTATTGCATCTGGCGGCGGCGGCCCTCGAAATCCCGGATGCGCTGCGCTTCAAGAATCGCCTCCAACAGGTGCTCCGGCAGCTCAATCTGCGCGAGCTGATCGGCGTTGAGTTCAACCAGTCGCACGCCGATTTTCTGCAGCGCCTGCATTTCGCGTTTGCGTTGTGATTTACTCGGTTGTTCGTAATCGTCCATGCGTTAAGTATCGCTCGCAAGCTGGTATGATAACGGCTTTTCCGCTAATCCAGCGTTGATGGCAACAGATCTCAAGACCCGGCCGGCCTCCGGCAACCAGTTTTCGAGCGATCAGGCGACCCTGCGGCAGATCGCCGCGGATGTGCTGGCGTATGCGCGCGAGCATGGCGCGAGCGCATGCGAAACCGAAGTGTCCGAGGCATTCGGGCAGACCGTCACGGTCCGGTGCGGCGAAGTCGAAACCATCGAATACAACCGCGACAAGTCGATCGGCGTCACGGTCTACCTCGGCAAGCGCCGCGGCCACGCCAGCACTTCCGATTTTTCGGTGCAGGCTGTCCGCGCCACTGCCGGTGCCGCGCTGTCGATTGCGAAATTCACGGCCAGCGACGATTATTCCGGACTCGCCGATGAAGACCTGCTCGCGCGCGAGATCCCGGACCTCGATCTGTACCATCCCTGGAATCTGCCCGTCGAGCGCGCGATCGAGCTTGCGCAGGCGTGCGAGGGCGCCGCGTTTGCGGTTGACAAGCGCATCGCCAATTCCGAGGGCGCGACGGTATCGCTGCAGCAATCGCAGTTCGCCTACGGCAATTCGCTCGGCTTTCTCGGCGGCTATCCGAGCTCGCGGCACTGGATCAGCTGCGCGGTGATTGCCGGTAAAGGTGATGCGATGCAGCGTGACGACTGGTATGCGGCGGCGCGCGATTACACCGAGCTCGATCGGCCGGAGGCGATCGGCAGGACCGCCGGCGCGCGCGCGCTGCGCCGCCTCGGCGCGAAGAAGATCGCGACCATGCAGGTCCCGGTGGTGTTCGAGGCGCCTGCTGCGGCGACGTTGCTCGGCCATTTCGTGACAGCGGTGAGCGGCGGCAGCCTCTATCGCAAGTCGTCGTTTCTGCTCGACAGCCTCGGTGAGCCGGTGTTCTCACCGCTGGTCGAGATCAGCGACGATCCGCACATCCCGAGGGGCCCTGCCAGCAGCCCGTTTGACGCGGAGGGCGTCGCGACCCACCGTCGCGACGTGGTCGAACACGGTGTGGTGCAGGGCTATTTCCTGAGCAGTTATTCGGCTCGCAAGCTCGGCATGAAATCGACCGGCAATGCGGGCGGCAACCACAACCTGCTGTGGCGTGATACGGGCCTCGACCTGCCGCAACTGCTGAAGCAGATGGGGCGCGGGTTGCTGGTAACCGAATTGATGGGACAGGGCATCAACATGGTGACCGGCGACTATTCCCGCGGCGCCGCGGGATTCTGGATCGAGGACGGCGCGATTGCCTACCCGGTGCAGGAGATCACCATCGCCGGCAATCTCAAGGACATGTTCCGCGGCATCGCCGCCGTCGGCAATGACATCGACAGGCGCGGTTCCAGGCAATGCGGATCGGTGCTGATCGAGCGCATGACGGTGGCGGGCGACTAATCTGCGCGCGGACCTTGCGAATTGACATCGCAAAATTAAGCCCCTAGTATCGTTTT